>Ga0075430_100005770_pt1 | contig 10446 bp, 9 predicted proteins | sample RhiMetdeltSRZDD4_FD_75294 | JGI IMG/M metagenome (GOLD analysis project Ga0075430, IMG submission 75294) | Populus rhizosphere microbial communities from Tennessee, USA - Rhizosphere MetaG P. deltoides SRZDD4 | ecosystem: Host-associated > Plants > Roots > Rhizosphere > Soil | place: USA... | reverse complement strand
GAGGACCGGCCGCTCGAAGAGGCCTGCCGCGAGGCGGTCGAAAACGAGCTCTCGGTCTGGGCCGAGCACGGTGCCGTGTTGCGCGGGCTCGCCGACCTCGGCGCCGCCGACCCGGAGATGCGCGAGGCTTGGTACGAGCAGGTCGAGCAGTTCGTCACCCCGGTCGAGAAACGGATCCGCTCGCACGCCAAGCAGCGCGGCGTGAAGCCGCCGCCGCACCCGCGCCAGGTCGCCGAGGCGTTCGTCTGGATGGCCGAGCGCTACTACTACGTGTGGTCGAGCCACTACCGCCACCCGACCGAGGACGTGGTCGAGGCGATGACCGCGCTGATGGTCTCGATGATGAACGGGGCGCCGGCCGCGGGGCGCGGCAAGGCCTAAGAGGGGAGGGGCCCGTAGACCAGCAGCGGGTTGCCGGCCGGGTCGCGCAGCTCGAGCCGTCGCTCGTGGCCGCCGTCCTCGGGCTCGCCGACGGCCCAGCCGGCGGCGCGCAGCCGCGCGGCGAGCGCGTCGACCGAGTCGACTTTGAGCGCCGGGGCGACGCCGGCCTCCGGGTCGCGGTCCTCGGGGCCGACCAGGGCGACCGTCGCGCCGCCCGCGTCGAGCGCCGCGTAGCGGTCGCCGTCGCGGAACTTCAAAGCAAGTCCGAGCGCTTCGTAGAAATTGAGCGCAGCGTCCAGGTCGGGGGTGGGAAGGAGGACCTGGCGGAGCGCGATCTGGGCGTTTTCAGGCGCGCTCATTTGTGCTCTTTCAAAAACATGCGTAATATATACAGCATAGTGCCCGACCCCCACGAGATTCCGCTGCGCAGCTTGCTTTTCGCGCCTGCAGCACGCACGGACCTGGTCGCCAAGCTGCCCCGCGCGGGTGCCGATCTGGTCACTCTCGACCTCGAGGACGGCACCGCCCCCGGGCAGGCGGAGGAGGCCCGGGCCGGGGCCGCCACGGCGCTGCCCGCGCTCGCCGCCGCCGGCCAGTGCGCCTACGTGCGTACCAATCCCCCCGACCACGACTCGTTCCCCGCCGACCTCGCCGCAGTCGCACCAGCCTCTCCCGCCGGTTACGTGCTGCCGAAGTGCGAGGACGGCGATACCGTCGCCGCCGCGGCCGCCGCGATCGCCGCCGCTCACGGGGGTGAGGCTCCGCCGCTGATCCTCGGGATCGAGACCGTCGCCGGGGTGATGGAGGCGCCGGCCCTGGCTGTCTCCGCCCCCTCGGTGCAGGCGCTCTACTTCGGCGCCGAGGACTTCGCGACCAGCGCCGGCGCCCGCCGCACCGAGGCCGGCGACGAGGTGCTCTACGCGCGCTCGCGGGTGCTGCTGGCGGCGCGCGCGGCCGGGGTGCGGGCGCTCGACCAGGCGATCCCCGACGTCCGCGACGACGCCCGCTTCGCCGCCGACGCCGCCGCCGGCCGCGACCTCGGCTACGACGGCAAGCTCTGCATCCACCCGCGCCAGGTCGAGCTCAGCCACGAGGCGTTCACGCCCTCGGCGGAGGAGATCGCCGCCGCGGCGCGGCTGCTCGACGCCTTCGAGGCGGCGCTCGCCGCCGGCAACGCAACCCCCCTGATCGATGGTCGCATGGTCGACGAGCCGCTCGCCCGCCGCGCCCGCGCGCTGGTCGCCAGCGCTGGAGCAGAAGGAGTAACCAGTGGCAACTGAACCGATCGCAGCACCGGTCGTCGAGCGCAGCTGGGGCCACCTGATCGGTGGCGAGTGGACCGTGTCCGGTCCCGCTCTGGCCGCGCTCGACCCCGCCAACGGCGCCCAGATCGCCGAGATCGCCGACGGCGACGCCGCCGACGTCGAGGCCGCCGTGGCCGCTGCCGCGGCCGCCTTCCCGCGCTGGCGCCGCTCTTCTCCCGCCGCCCGCGCCGCGCTCCTGCACGAGCTCGCCGACCGGGTGCAGGCGCACGCGCCGACCCTGGCCGCGCTCGAGGCCTGGGACGCCGGCAAGCCGGTGCGCCAGGCGAGCACCTGGGATCTGCCGCTCTGCGCCGAGGTGCTGCGCTACTACGCCGCCGTCGCCCGCACCTCCGGCGGCGAGGTCTCCGAGCCGAACGCCGGCACCCTGCAGATCGTGCGCCGCCGCCCAGCCGGGCCGGTCGGCCAGATCATCCCCTGGAACGCGACCGTGTTGATGGTCGCGATGAAGGTCGCGCCGGCGCTCGCCGCCGGCTGCACCGTGGTCCTGAAGCCCTCCGAGCTGGCCTCGCTGCCGGCGCTGGAGCTGCTGCGGGTCTGGGCCGACGCGCTGCCGCCCGGGGTCGTCAACCTGGTCACCGGCGGTCCCGAGGTCGGCCGCGCGATCGTCTCCGCGCCGGAGCTGCGCCGGATCAGCTTCACCGGCAGCCCCGCCGTCGGCCGTCAGGTGATGGCCGCCGCCGCCGAGCGGCTGACCCCGGTGATGCTGGAGCTGGGCGGCAAGAGCCCGAGCATCGTCTTCCCCGACGCCGACCTCGACGCCGCGGTCGAGGGCACCCTGGTCGGGATCATTCCCAACCAGGGGCAGATGTGCGCGGCCGGAACGCGGTTGCTGCTGCACGAGCGGATCGCCGACGAGTTCCTCGCCAAGCTCGGCGAGCGGATCGCCGGCCTGCGCATCGGCCCGCCGCTCGACCCGACCTCCGACCTCGGCCCGCTGGTCAGCGCCGGCCAGCGCGAGAAGGTGCTGGCGCGGATCGAGGAGGCGGCCGCGGCGGGCGCCCGCGAGGTCTTCCGGCTCGATCCGCCCGACGGCCTTCCCGAGGGCGGCAACTGGTGCCCGGTGGTCGGCTTCGAGGCGACGCCGGAGATGAAGGTCGCTCGCGAGGAGGTCTTCGGCCCGGTGCTCTCGGTCCTGCGCTGGGAGGACGAGAAGGCCCTGCCCGAGCTCGCCAACGATGTCGCCACCGGCCTTGCCGCCGCGGTCTGGTGCGCCGACGCGGGCCGCGCTCTCGCCCTGCTCGATCGCGTCGACGCCGGCGTCGCCTGGGTCAACACCTACGGCTTCCTGCCCCCGGGCGCGCCCTTCGGCGGGGTCAAGGACAGCGGCTTCGGCCGCGAGAACGGCGCCGCCGCGCTCGACGAGTACCGCGACCTGCAGACCGTGCTGGTCCGCCACTCCGGGCCCGGGGTCCAGCTCTACTGATGGCCGCGACCACCGCCACCCCCGCGGTCGACCTGACCGACGTGATCCGGCCCGGCGACGGCGTCATCTGGCCCCAGGGGACCGGGGAGCCGCGCACCCTGACCGAGGCGTTCGTGCGCGACCTGCCCGCCTATCCCGGCCTCGAGGTCTTCTTCGGCGGCACCTTCAGCACGACCTTCGACGAGGCCGACCTCAGCCAGACCACGGTCACCGTGCTCGGCGGCGCCGGCGCCAACACCAAGCTCGCGGCGCCCGGTGAGCTGGCGGTGATCCCCTGCCACGTCTCGACCCTTCCCGGCCTGATCGAACGCGGCCTGATCCGCGCCGACGTGGTCCTGATCCAGGTCTCGCCGGCCGGCGAGGACGGCTCCCACAGCCTCGGCGTGATCGCCGACTACGTGCACGAGGCGATCGCCGCGGCGCGGGTCGTCGTCGCCGAGGTCAACGAGCGGATGCCGCGGACCGGGGGGGACACCCGGGTCGAGCCCGGCCAGATCGACCGCTTCGTCCACAGCGACCGGCCGCTGGTCTCGGTCACGGCGCCGCCCCCCGGGCCGGTCGAGGAGGCGATCGCCGCCCACGTCGCCGAGCTGGTCCCCGACGGCGCCACCCTGGAGGTCGGGTTCGGCACCGTGCCGAACGCGATCCTCGCCTGCCTGCGCGGCCACCGCGACCTCGGCCTGCACACCGGCGCGGTCGGCGACGAGATGGTCGAGCTGATCGCCTCCGGGGCGATGACCAACGCGCGCAAGCCGATCGACACCGGGGTCTCAGTGGCCGGCGCCCTGTTCGGGACCGAGCGCCTCTACGACTTCGCCGATGAAAACCCGGAGCTCGAGGTGCGCGCCCTGGCCCACACCCACAACCCGCGCACGATTGCCCAGCTCGGCACCTTCGTCGCGATCAACGGCGCGCTCGAGGTCGATCTCACCGGCCAGGTGAACGCGGAGACGCTCAGGGGTCGCCACGTCGGCGCGGTCGGGGGTCAGGTCGACTTCGTGCGCGCGGCGATGGCGACCCCGGGCGGCCGCTCGATCATCGCCCTGCCGGCGACCGCCGCCAAGGGCACCGCCTCGCGGATCGTCGCCCGGCTCGCCGACGGCGTGGTCACCACCGCGCGCAGCGACGCCGACGTCGTCGTCACCGAGCACGGCGCCGCCCACCTGCGCGGCTGTTCGCTGCCCGAGCGCGCCCGGCGCCTGATCGCGATCGCCGACCCAGCTTTTCGAGACGAGCTAACCGAGACTGCGAGGAACCTCTGTTGAACGAAGTCGTCGTCGACGCCAACGATGGCGTCTGGTCCATCACCATCAACCGCCCGGAGCGCCGCAACGCGCTCGGCGTCGCCACCGTCGCCGCCTTCCACGCGGGTCTCGACCAGGTCGAGGCCGCCGGTCCTGAAGACGCGCGGGTGGTCGTGTTCTCCGGCGCCGAGGGCGACTTCTGCACCGGCGCCGACCTGCACGAGCGACGCGGGATGAGCGCCGACGAAAAACGCGCCCACGCCCGCGGCCTCGCCGGCCTCGTCCGCCGCGTCTCCGAGCTGCCGGTACCGACGATCGCCCGGATCGGCGGCTACGCGCTCGGCGGCGGCTGCGAGCTGGCGCTCGCCTGCGACTTCCGGATCCTCTCCGAGAGCGCGATCGTCGGCCTCCCCGAGGCGCGGATCGGCGCCTTCCCCGGAGCCGGCGGCGGCTCGCTGTTGACCCGGATCGCCGGGCCGGCGGTCGCCAAGGACCTGATCTTCACCGGCCGCAAACTGGAGGCGACCGAGGCCGAGCGCCTCGGGATCGCCTCGCGCCTGGTCCCCGACGACGCCCTCGACGAGGAGACCGCGGCGCTTGCCGCCTGCATCGCCGCCAACGGCCCGCTCGGGGTGCGCTTCGCCAAGCAGGCGATCGACCGCGGCGGCGATGGCCCGATCGCAACCAGCTTCGCCTTCGAGGTTGCCGCCGGGCAGGTCGTGCTCGGCTCCGAGGACTACCTGGAGGGGCTGGCCTCGTTCGCCGAGCGCCGTCCCGCCGTCTTCCGGGGGCGCTGACATGGACTTCACGCTGACCGACGAGCAGGCCGCGATCCGCGAAGTCGCCCGCGACTTCGCCAAGCGCCAGATCGCCCCGAACGTGATCGAGTGGGAGCGGACCGGCCACTTCCCGCGCGAGGTCGCCGAGCAGATGGGGGAGCTGGGCTTCCTCGGCTGCTGCTTCCCCGAGGAGTACGGCGGCAGCGAGGCCGGCTTCGTCAGCCTCGTGCTGGTGATCGAGGAGATCGCCCGCGTCTGGCAGCCGGCGGCCGGCTTCTTCAACCCGAATGGGATGACCGTGCCCTTCACGATCCTCAACTGGGGGACCGAGGAGCAGCGCCAGCGCTGGGTCGAACCGCTGATCAAAGGCAAGCTGATCGGCTCCTTCGGGCTGACCGAGCCCGAGGGCGGCTCCGACGCGCTCGGCTCGATGCGCAGCCGCGCGACCAAGATCGACGGGGGCTGGAAACTCGACGGCACGAAGATCTTCAACTCGCTCGCGCACGTCGCCGACCTCGACCTCGTCTTCGCCCGCACCTCCGACGACGGCCACCGCGGGATCTCCGCCTTCCTGGTCCCGCTCGACACGCCGGGGATCACCGCCAACCCGATCGAGCACTCGATCCTCGGCGAGTGCATCCCGACCTCCGAGGTCTCCTTCGCGGACGTCGAGCTGCCCGAGGAGGCGCTGCTCGGTGAGGTCGGGCAGGGGTTCACGATCGCGATGAACGCGCTCGACTACGGCCGCCTCACGGTGCCCGCCCGCTGCGTCGGGATCGCTCAGGGCTGCGTCGACGTCTCGCTCGAGTACGCCCGCGAGCGCGTCGTCTTCGGCAACCCGATCGGCACCTACCAGCTGATCCAGGGCCTGATCACCGACATGGTGGTCGAGACCGACGCGGCCCGGATGCTGACCTACCACAGCGCCTGGCTGAAGGACTGCGGCAAAACCGCGACCCGCGAGAGCGCCCGCTCGAAGTACTTCGCCGCCGAGGTTGCGGCCCGGGTGGCGACTCGCGCCTTCGAGCTCTTCGGTGGCTACGCCGTGACCGATGAGTACCCTGTGGCCCGTATGTTCACCTGGGCGCATCTGTACCGGACGGGGGAGGGGTCGGCGAATATCCAGCGGATGCTGGTCGCCAACGACGCACTCGGCTTCAAGCTCGCCGACCGGCACGCGATCGAGCGGACCTTCGGGCTGGCCAGCGACATCGAGCCCGTCGGTCAGTGGCTGAATGGCTGACGAGGGCCCCAGCCCCAAACGGGTCCGTCGTCCCGCCAAGATGGGCGAGATGATCGCCGACGCGATCGCCGACGAGATCCTCGAGCAGAACCTGCAGCCGGGCACGCGTCTCCCCAACGAGGCGCAGATGGTCGAGCGCTACGAAGCCGGCCGCGGCACCGTGCGCGAGGCGATCCGCCTGCTCGAGGCCGACGGGATGATCGACGTCCGTCCCGGCCTCGGCGGCGGACCGGTCGTGCGCGAGCCCGATGTCGAACGGGTGGCGCGGCGGCTCTCGATCCTCCTGCGCCTCTCCGGCAGCACCTTCGGCGCCGTCGTCGACGCCCGCAAAGCGCTCGAGCCCTCGCTCGCCCAGCACGCGGCGACCGCCGCCACCGACGAGCAGCTCGAGGAGCTGCGCGGCTCGGTCGAGCGGCTCGCGTCCGCCGAGGACGCCGGCGGGCAGGTCTTCATCGAGGAGAACGCCCGCTTCCACAGCCTCGTCGCTGAAGCCAGCCACAACCCGGTCCTGCAGACCTTCTGGCTGGCGATCCGCGCGATCGTCGACGGCCAGGAGGTGGGAGTCCGCTACGGCGAGGGCGCCCGCCACGCGGTCGTCCTCGCCCACCAGCGCGTGCTGGCCGCGATCGAGGCCCGCGACCCCGAGCTCGCCGCCGTCGAGATGGGCAAGCACGTCGCCGCGATCGACCTTCACCTCGCCGAGCATCACCCGGACCTGATCGAGGATCAGATCCGCCTCAGCGGTTCCCAGCGCTCCGGCGCCTCCTCCTAGCCGCGATCGGCTACCGCCAGCCGATCGCGCGGTTCCTTTCCGGACCTATGGGCCGGTAAGGAACCGCGCGGCGTTTTCCAAGCCCTAATGGCTTGTCGATGCGGTTTGCATTGACTTCCCGCCTAAACATGCGTATAGTATGTACCTATGGAGTTCGACGCGTCCATTCCGGGCGCGTCACTACTAAGGAGGAGAAGACGTGCAGCCCACGTTTGTGAGGAAGTGGCTGGTCTGCGGCCTGTTTGCGCTTGCGCTGATGGCTGTCGTGGCCGGGTGCGGTAGCGACGACTCGTCGAGCGATTCGACCGCGGAAACGGCGACGACGCAGGAGTCACCGGACACCACCACCGACGAGGTCGTCGGGGAGCTCGAAGACGAACTGCCGCAGGGTCCCAACCCGGTCGGCAAAGCCGCCGGCAAAACGATCGGTTTCGTCAGCGCCTGCCAGAACTGTGAGCCGATGGCGCGCATGAGTGCCGCCTACGAAGAGGCCGCGGCCGCCGCTGGCATGGACGTGCGGATCTTCGACACCAAGGGCAACCCGGCTGACGCGGCCAAAGGCGTGGAAACGCTGCTGCAGGCCGGCGCCGACGCGATCGTGCTCGCCGCGCTGCCGCCGCAGGTAGTCGGCGCCGCGGCCGAAGCCGCGAAAGCCAAAGACGTGCCGATCTACGCCACCTTCCCGGGCGTCCTCTACAAAGACTCGGAAGGCATCACCGCCTTCAACATCGAGGAGAACACCCCGGAAGCGCAGCAGGCCCTGGCCGAACGGCTGGTTGCCGACGTCGGCCCGGAAGCGAAAGTCCTCTACATGTTCGACGAGATCCTCCCGGTCGGGGCGCTGTATGACGCCGGCATCCGCGAGGGCCTCGGCAAAGCCGAGATCCTCGACGAAGCCCAGGTCGACCTGACCAAAATCACCGAAGCCGGCTTCGACACCACCCGGACCTGGCTGACCAAGCACCCTGACGCCGAAGCGATCATCTGCGCCTACGACGCGGCCTGCCTCGGCGCGATCCAGGCGCTCGAAGAGGCCGGCAAGGAAATCCCGGTCTACAGCAACAACGCCAACCTGGAGAACCTCGACCTGATCCGCGAAGGCGTGGACACGGTCACCAACGGGCTGGCGATCGAGCTGGCGTCCTACCTCGGCGTCGACGGGGCGATCGCCCTGCTCAACGGCAAGACGGTCCCGACCCAGCAGGAAGTCAAAGACCTGATGGTCGATTCCGAAAACGTCCCCGCCGAAGGCGTCTACGACGGCTCGGAGCTGTACGGGGACTTCCGCTCCGCCTTCGAAGAACGTTGGGCCGCGGAATAAAGATGGAGGCAGTTGACGTCGCCGAGGTCCCGGTGCAGGCCGCGCCCCTGTTGCAGGTGCGCGGCCTGAGCAAGGCCTTCGGCGGCGTCTTCGCCGCCAACGAGGTCGATCTCGATCTCGCCTCCGGCGAGATCCTCGGCCTGGTCGGCGAGAACGGCGCCGGCAAGAGCACCGTGGTCAAGATGCTCTCGGGGACGCTCGCGCCGGATGCCGGTGAGATCAGCCTCGACGGCGAGGCGCTGAAGCTGCACGGCGCCCGCGCCGCCCGCGCCGCCGGCATCTCGGTGATCCACCAGGAGCTGGCGCTGATCGACACCTTCTCGGTCGCCGAGAACGTCTTCCTCGGCGAGCCCTACCCGCGCCGCAACGGCGCGATCGCCTGGGGGCAGATGCGGGAGGAGGCGCGTGCCGCCTTCGCGGCCCTCGGGCACGAGGAGGTCGACGTGACCCGCCCCGTGGCCCAGGTCCCCGTCTGGGAGCGCTGGTTCACCGAGGTCGTGCGCGGCCTGCGCGAACGCAGCCGCGTGCTGGTTCTCGACGAGCCGACCGCGGCGATGGAGCCGGCCGACGTCGACAAGCTGTTCGCGGCGATCCGCGCGCTCGCCGCCGCCGGCACCGGCGTGATCATCGTCTCCCACCGGATCGGCGAGCTGCTCTCGATCTGCGACCGCGTGCAGGTGATGCGCGACGGGCGCTCGGTCGCGATCGCCGAGGTCTCCGGGCTCGACGCGGCGGCCCTGATCGGGCTGATCACCGGCGACGAGAAGCTCGGCGAGACGGCGAGCGGCGGCCGCGCCAAGGCGCCCGCGAACGGCGGCGACGTGGTGCTCTCGGTCAGCGGCCTGCGGGCCAGCGGCGAGGGCGTGCCGACGAAGCTTGAGGTGCGGGCCGGCGAGGTCGTCGGGGTCGCCGGGCTGGTCGGCAGCGGGCGCTCGACCCTGCTGCGCCAGATCTCCGGCGCCGGCGGGCAGAACGAGATTTCGGTCGCGATCGACGGCGTCGAAGAGACACCGGGCAGCCCGCGCGCGGCGCTCGAGCGCGGCATCGTGATGCTGCCCGAGGATCGCCTGCGCGAAGGGCTGGTCGGCGGCCTGCCGGTCGCCGCCAACATCAAGCTCGGCCGCCGCGGCGCCGGCCGCCTGCGCGGCCTGATCGGCCGCCGCCGCGAGGAGGAGCACGGCCGCCGCTGGATCGACCGCCTCTCGATCCGCGGGGCGGCGCCGCGCGGACCCTGGGAGGCGCTCTCGGGTGGCAACCAGCAGAAGGTCCTGTTCGCCCGGGCGCTCGACCGCGAGCCGCGGCTGCTCGTGCTCGACGAGCCGACCCGCGGCGTCGACGTCGGCGCGCGTGCGGAGCTGCACGGCCTGGTGCGTTCTTTTGCGACTGAGCAGGGCGGGGGTGTGCTCGTCGCGACCTCGGATCTCGACGAGCTTTGTGACTTGTGTGATCGCGCGATCGTGCTGCGCGAGAGACAGGTCGTCGGCGAGCTGGCCGGCGACGCCTTGACCCGCGACCAGATCCTGAGGGCCTGCTATGAGCACTAACGACGCAACCGTGCCGGTTCCCGGCACGTCCACCTCCATCTCGCGAAAGGTGCGCGGCGCGATCGCCAGCATCGCCGGCGTCAGCGGCCTCGTCGCGCTGATCGCCGTCTTCTGGGCGCTCGAGCCCGACACCTTCGGCACCACCGACAACTTCAAGCTGATCATCTCCCAGGCGTCCGTCGCCGCGATCCTCGCCGCGGGCCTCTCGGTCAGCCTCACCGCCGGCGCCTTCGACCTCTCGTTCGGTGCCGTGATGGCCGGCGGCGGGGTGCTGGTCGCCGGGCTGCTGACCAACGCCGGCTTCGGGCCGCTGCCGGCGATCGTGGTCACGATCGCCGCCGGGGTCGGGTTCGGCGCGATCAACGGCCTGCTGGTCGCCTACGGCCGCCTGCCCTCGCTGATCGCGACCCTCGG
>Ga0075430_100005768_pt1 | contig 10448 bp, 6 predicted proteins | sample RhiMetdeltSRZDD4_FD_75294 | JGI IMG/M metagenome (GOLD analysis project Ga0075430, IMG submission 75294) | Populus rhizosphere microbial communities from Tennessee, USA - Rhizosphere MetaG P. deltoides SRZDD4 | ecosystem: Host-associated > Plants > Roots > Rhizosphere > Soil | place: USA... | reverse complement strand
AGCGGCAGGTTCAACGTCTTGAAATAGCCGTCCGCGGCGTTGACCACCGTGACGGTCTCCGCAACGCCATCCGTGGTGCGTGGCTGCCCGGCAATCTCGAACTGCATGGCAGGACCACCGATGCGAGGCATCACGCTCGCAACCGCTACGGAGGACACGCCGGGTACGGCTGTAAACCGGTCGACCAGTTGCTCGTAGAAAGCTGACCGGGAGTCGGGCGTCTGGTACATCTCGCCAGGCAGCGTCACCCACATGCTGAGGAGAGGCGACGAATCGAGCGGGAATTCCGACAGCTCGTTGGCGCGCTGTTGGCGAATGCCGGCAACATTGAGCGCGAGCAACACGAGTGTCAACGCAAACTCGATGGCGAGAAATGCGGTCGTCCAGCGACGGGCAGGAACGCCGGAGATGCCCATGCGCCCGGCGTCCTTGATCGTCTGGTTCACGTCGATCCGCAGCAGATGGAGCGCGGGTGCCAGCCCAAATACGAACACGCTTGCAGCCGTCACCGCGATGAGCACCGCGAGCACGCGGCCATCCATCGTGAACGTCATCCAGTATTGAAGTCCCTCGGCGGGGACAATGCTCGAAAGCAACCGGAGACCCGTCAGCGACAGTCCCACGCCTGCCAACGCTCCGATCGTGGCCAGCACCGTGCTTTCGATGAGCAGTTGTCGCACCAGCCGCGCGCGAGTCGCCCCTATCGACGAGCGGATTGCCATCTCGCGCCCACGGACTGCCCCACGCATCAAGAGCAAGTTCGCCACATTCGCACAAGCAATGAGCAGGACCAGGGCGCCCGCCGTGATAAAGGCAATCCAGGTGCGTTCGGTGATGCGGCCGTTCATCCGTTCGTTGATCGGAACGGTTGTCGCACGGATTCCACGATTGCTCTCGGGGAACTCTCTGGCCCAGACGTCCCCGAAGGCCTCCACTTCCGCACGTGCTTGATCGGCGCTCGCGTCGGGGGCCAGGCGGCCGAAAACGAACAGCGTCCGCACCTCACGCCGCTGGCTGGGCAGGCCGGGCATCGGTCCGAGCGGCTGCCAGACCTCTGTGTTCTGCGGAAACCGGAATGCATCCGCCATCACCCCGATCACATTCGAGGGAGTGCCGTTCACGACGATGGTGCGGCCGATGATGGCGGGATCGGCGCCGTAGCGGGTCCGCCACACACCGCCTCCGAGCACGACCACGGCGGGAGCGCCAGGCCGGTCATCAGCGGCCTGGAAGGTGCGGCCAAGAATCGGAAGCTCGCGAAACTGCTCGAATCCCGCGGCCGAAATATGCGCGCCCATCACGCGATCGGCTGCGCGGTCCTCGTCGGCGAGCGTCACCGGCGCATTGATGAACGCCGCGACACCGGCGAAGCTCCTCTGCGCAGCTCGCAGCGTGTCGAACTCCGCATACGACAGGTTGCCAGGGCGCCCTTGCGAGTCATTCGTCACAATGGACAACACGCGTTCCGGTGCTTCAATCGGAATCCCTCTCAGGCAGATCGCGTTGACCAGCGTGAAAAACGTGTTGTTGACGGCGATGCCGAGGCCCAGGGTCAGAATCGCGGCGGCGGCAAAACCAGGGGCTTGGCGAAGTCGCCGCAGCGCGTGCCGGATGTCGCGACGCAGGTCATCCACCCAGGCGAACGACCGCGCGTCACGGTGCAGATCCTGCACAAGCGCAACACTCCCGATCGCACGCCGGGCGGCGAGCCTGGCCTCATCGCCAGACATGCCACGGCGGCGATACTCGTCTTCGATCAACGCGAGGTGAGACGTGACCTCACGAGTGAGTTCCTCGTCACCGCGGCGCGAGCGGATGACGTTGAGCAATCGATGGATGAATCGTCGCATCCCTTCACCCGTAGCCCGGGTCTTGTTCTTGAGACCCGGCAATCACGTGGCGGGTCCACCCCTCGACGTTGCTCGGGGTGCCCTGAGCGATAGTCGAAGGGCACAAACCAGGACCCGCCCTACGCTGTCACTCCGTCCGTAACGCGACCAACGGATCCACCCGTGTCGCGCGGCGCGCGGGACGATAAGCCGCCAGGAGCGCCACCAGCGTGAAACCAACTCCAGCCACCACGAACGTAGGAGGGTCGAGAGGTGTCACACCAAACAGCAGTCCTTCCAGGTAGCGCGACAGCAATGCGGTACCGCCGATGCCGAGCAGAACGCCGAGGAGGACCTGAACCGCGCTCTGGCGGACCACCAGGGACACCACTGCGGCTGGCGGCGCTCCAAGCGCCAGGCGTATGCCGATCTCGCGAGTGCGGTGTGTGACGATGAACGCCAGGATCCCGTAGATACCGATACTGGCCAATGTCACGGCCACGGCCGCGAACCCACCCAGCAACACGGCATAGAGGCGCGGGCCCGAAACCGCGTTCGACACGATCTGCTCCATCGTCGCGACGTTGTCGATCGTTGCGGCAGCATCGAGCTGGCGGACGATCGTCCGAACCTCGGAACTGATCGCCAGCGGCGAATCCTGCGTCCGCACGGCGAAGTACGTTCCACCAAAGCCGGGTGGCGCGGTAATGAAGTCGATGATGAACATCTCCGAGCCGGGCGGCTGGTCGAGGTTGAACTGCCGGACGTCTTCGACGATGCCAACAACGTCGTACGTGTTCTTCCCTTGATAGATCTGGCGTCCCAGGGCGGGACCATCGAAGAAGCCGCTGTTGGCGAACGTCTGGCTGACAAGAGCCTCACGACGAGCAGGCTCGCCTGCGCTGAACGTGCGCCCTTGCACGATCCGCAACCCGATGGCGTCCGCGAAACCCGGGCTGATCGCGTGCAGGCTGGGATACGGTCGCGGGGCTCTTTCGCCGGGCGCCATTGGCCGCGCGCTCACATCCCGGCTGAAGCCCTGCTGAACCAGCGGCAGGTTGTTCGAATATCCAGCCGCCACCACCCCCGGCAACGACTTCAATCTTTCGACGAGGCGATCGGCAAACGCCATGTTCTCCGCGCGGGATGGCCCCGATGGCGCTGCCTGGAAGGTCAGCACGTTCGTCGGGTTGTATCCGCGTTCGACGCTCGAGAGCCGCAGGAAGCTATGAATCAACAGCGCGCCACCAACGAGCAGCATGATGGCCATCGCAATCTCGGCAACGACGAGCGTGCCGCGAATGCGATGGCTCGCGTGCTTTTCGCGGAGCACGTCCGTTTCGCGTTGGCGTGACTGCTGGATCGCCGGAATAAGCCCGAATAGTACGCCGGCGACGAGCGCGACTCCCACGGTAAACGCCAGGACCGAGCCGTCGATCCCGATCTGATCGAGACGCGGCAGGTTCGCGCCGCGTATCAGATCGCGTCTATTGAGGCTGGCGGCAAGCACGCGCAGCAGGGCGACTCCACCAAAAGCGACCACTGAGCCGACTACGCCGCCGAGGAGCGACAGCAGGACACTCTCGGTCAGCAACTGCCGGATCAGGCGGCCGCGAGCCGCACCGACCGCACGACGGACCGCCAGTTCACGCTCGCGGCTCGCGGTGCGAGCGAGCAGAAGGTTGGCGACGTTGACGCAGGCAATGAGCAGCACCAGCACCACCGCGCCAGAGAGCATCAACAGCGCAGGCTTGACGGGCCTCACGATCTCGTCGTGGACGCGCGACACCTCGTAGCGCCCCTGGCCGGGCTGACCGACCGCGTTGTTCACAACGTCCTCGGCCGCAGCCAACGACTCTCCCGGGGCCAGCCGAGCCATCACGGCAACGTTCAGCCGGTTGCGACTGTCGGGCGCGGGCGCGACGTACGGCACCCAGAACTGCGCCTGAGGATCGGGAAAGTGCATGCCGATCTGCGAGAAGCGGCTCGGCATCACGCCGACGACGACTCGTCCGCGCCCGTCGAGGACGATGAGTTGGCCGATCAGTGACGCATCGGCATTGAAGTACCGCCGCCAGGCCGCTTCGCTGAGGATGACGACGGCATCGGCGCCGGCAGCTTCCTCCTTCGGTTCGAAGCCGCGGCCGATCAACGGTGGAACGCCGAACATCGGAAACGCTGCCGCCGACACGTGCGAACCAACCAGGCGCACGGCATCTCCCCGACCGGTCAGCGTCATCGTCGTCGGCATGTAGCCGGTGACGTGAGAGAACGCGCGGTCGGCCAGTCGCAGCGTTTCGAACGTCTGCGAGGGAAGATCGATCATTCGCGACGGAAGGCCGTCAATGCCTGCCAACGTCGGTGGAGGACCAAAGACCCTGACCAGGCGGTCTGGTTCCGGGTATGGCAACGGCCGCAACAACACGCCTTCGACCACACTGAAAACGGCGGTGGTCGCGCCGATGCCCAACGCGAGGGTGAGCAAGGCGACCGACGTAAAGCCGGGAGACCGGGCGAGCACTCGCGCGGCAAGCCGCACATCGCGCCGCAGGTCGTCGAGCCACGCGATCGAGCGCGTGTCGCGGTGGCGATCCTTCGCCAGCGCGACGCTGCCGATTGCGCGTCGCGCGGCCAGCGTCGCTTGCTCAGGGCTCAAGCCGCGGCGCCGGTATTCGTCTTCGAGCAACGCGAGATGAGCGTTGATCTCTCGCGCGAGATCATCCTCGGCGACCTCAGGCCGAAATGCGTTCAGCAAACGAAGCAGGAAACGTCGCATCGTGTTCATTGACAGTACCGGGCGCATTCGTAGGCCGGGTCTTGTTCGTCAGACCCGGCGGGTCCACACGGGACGACCCGCCCTACGCGTCTCCGAGTAAGAGCTTGTCGACCAGGCCGGCGAGCCGACGCCAGCGTTCGGCCTGTTTGTCGAGCGCGCGCGTGCCCGCCTTCGTGATGGCGTAGTACTTCGCCTCACGATTGCTCTCGGTCCGCTGCCACGTGCCTTTGATCCAGCCCTTCTGCTCGAGGCGAACGAGCGCGGGATACAAGGTGCCCTGGTTGAGCATCAGCGGGTGCTCGGCTACCTGCTCGAGGCGCGAGGCGAGCCCGTAGGCATGCTGCGGGCCCATGGTGGAGAGCGCCCGCAAGACGATCAAGTCGAGGGTGCCCTGGAGCAATTCGACGCGTTCAGACATTTCACTACCCATCCAAGTGAAGTGGGTCTGGAGCCTCTCATGCTCTCTACTTGCCTGTCAAGTGAATCGGCAAATCATTGTTGATTTTGCGATCTTTGATTGTTGATTGGTTGTTGAATGGTGATTGTTGAATGCTGATTGATCGGAGATTTGGCGGGCTCATCGAGAGCCCAATCCGCAAGAGATCAACAATCCGAAATCAGCAGTCAACAACGATTCAGAGATCAAAGATCAACAATCGACAGGATCAGACCTATTTCTTCAGAAGCACAAAACCCAAGGGCGGGACGATGAGACTGAGCGACTGCTCGTGGCCGTGCGTGGGCACGGGCTCGGAGTGAATGCCACCGGCGTTGCCCATGTTGCTCCCGCCGTACAGCCTGGCATCGCTGTTCAGCAGCTCGCGATACCAGCCGCCCTCGGGTACACCGACGCGATACGCGGGTCGCGGAACCGGCGTGAAGTTCACCACCATCACGGTGAAGTCGTGCGGATCGCGGGCGCGGCGAATCATCGAGATCACGCTGTTCTCGTTGTCCTGGCAGTCGATCCAACTGAATCCCTGGCCTTCGAAGTCGACTTCGTGCAGCGATCGCTCGCGCTGATACAGGGCGTTCAAGTCTTGCACCCACGTCCGCAGCCCGGCGTGCAGCGGCTCCGCGACCAGGTGCCAATCGAGGCTCGAGTCGTGGTCCCATTCGCGCCACTGGCCGAATTCCGACCCCATGAACATGAGCTTCTTGCCCGGGTGGCCGAACATGTAACCGTACAGCGCGCGCAGCGTCGCGTGCTTCTGCCAGACATCGCCCGGCATCTTGTCCAGCATCGCGCGCTTGCCGTGCACAACTTCGTCGTGCGAGAACGGCAGCACGAAGTTCTCGGTGAAGGAATACAGCATCGAGAACGTGATCTGGTTGTGGTGCCATCTTCGATGGACGGGATCCTGCCGGACGTATTCCAGCATGTCGTGCATCCAGCCCATGTTCCACTTGAAGGTGAATCCCAACCCGCCCACGTAGGTCGGGCGACTGACCGCCGGCCACGCCGTTGATTCTTCGGCGACCGTGATCGTGCCGGGCATCCTGCCGTGCGTCACGGTATTGAGCCGTTGCAGAAAGTCGACGGCCTCGAGGTTCTCGCGCCCTCCGTACTGGTTCGGGATCCATTCCCCGTGACTTCTCGAGTAGTCGAGATAGAGCATCGAGGCCACGGCGTCCACGCGCAGGCCGTCGAGGTGAAATTCCTGCAGCCAGTAGAGTGCGCTGCTCAACAGGAACGATCGCACCTCCGTCCGCCCGTAGTTGAAGATGAGCGTGCCCCAATCCCTGTGCTCACCCTGACGAGGGTCGTCGTGCTCGTAGAGCGCCGTCCCGTCGAAGCGGGCCAGCCCGTGCTGATCCTTTGGGAAGTGACCGGGCACCCAATCGAGGATCACGCCGAGCCCGTTGCGATGGCATTCGTCGATGAAGTACCGGAAGTCGTCGGGCGCCCCGAATCGACTGGTTGGCGCGAAGAAGCCGATGACCTGATATCCCCATGAGCCCGAATAGGGATGCTCCATCACCGGCATGAGCTCGATGTGTGTGTAGCCCAAGTCGCGCACGTACGGAATGAGGTCGCGGGCGAGTTCCCTGTACGTCAGGTAGCGGTAGCCTTCCTCCGGCACCCGTCGCCACGATCCAAGGTGCACCTCGTAAACCGACATCGGCCGGTCATGCCAGCCACCGAGCACGGCGCGATTGTCCATCCACGCATGGTCGCGCCATTCGTACTCGCTCTCGTCCCAGATGATCGACGCGCTCTTGGGCGGCACCTCGAAATATTGCGCGTATGGATCGGCCTTCTCGAGGAGATAGCCTTCTGACGTGCGGACCTCGTACTTGTAACAAGTCCCGACAGGCAGGTTCGGGACAAACAGCTCCCACACCCCGGAGGGCATGAGGCGACGCATCGGGAGGACACGCCCATCCCACCGGTTGAAGTCACCGACGACGCTCACGCGCTGCGCGTTGGGAGCCCACACGGCGAAGTGCACGCCGGCGATGCCGCCGATGGTCATCAGATGAGCGCCGAACTTCTCCCACGCGCGAAGGTGCGTGCCTTCGCTGAAGAGATGCAGGTCATAGTCCGACAGCACTTGACCAAACTGGTACGGGTCGGTGATCTCGTGCGTCCCACCGTCGTCCTGGACACGAAACCGATAGGCAAAGTCGGGATCGCGACCATCCAGCGGCAGCCGAGCCTCGAACAACCCGTCGGGATGACGACGGGGCATGGGTGTAACCTGGTCGTCGGTAATCAAATCCACTGCAGAAGCCATCGGCTGCATCGTCCGCACGACCACGGCCGGCCGCTGGTCGATGGTGACGAGATGGCGGCCAAGGACTGCGAACGGATCGCCGCTCGTGCCGAGCGCGACCTCGGCGACGGCTCGATCCTCGGCTGTGTGAATCGTGCGGGCCACGAAAAAATTGTATCCCGGGGCCGGTGGTATCCTTCGATACGAATCAGCTGCCGACACCCAACGCCCCAACTCCAACTCTTCCCGGTTCGAAGAGGGGGTTGAGCACTTGGGAGTTGGAGATTGAGAGTTGATTTCGAAGGAGCCCACATTGGCTGTTTATGCTGAGTTCGTGACGAGCGAGGGAAACTTCACCATCCGTCTCTTCGACAAGGAAGCGCCAAACACCGTCGCCAACTTTGTTGGCCTGGCCGAGGGGACAAAGGAGTGGACCGATCCCCGCACGAATAAGAAGGTCAAGGAGCCGTATTACGACGGCATCATCTTTCACCGCGTCATCGACGGCTTCATGATTCAGAGCGGCGACCCCCTCGGGCAGGGCTACGGCGGGCCGGGCTATCAGTTCGCCGACGAGTTCCATCCCAGCCTGCGTCATGACAAACCAGGCGTCCTGTCGATGGCGAATGCCGGGCCAAACACCAATGGCGGTCAGTTCTTCATCACCCTTGGACCGACTCCGCATCTCGACAACAAGCACTCGGTGTTCGGCGTCGTCGAAAACGGCATGGACATCGTCCGCAAGATCGGCAGCACGCAGACCGGGCCGCGCGACCGACCGGTCAAAGACGTCGTCATTCAGACGGTCAAGATAGAGAGGCGGTAAACTCCCAGCGTCTCTTTGGCGCGCGTTGCGCGCCGGCCCATCGTGCGGTAGTAGCAACGAGAACACGATTCGCGTTTGGGCCCGCACAACGCGCTAGCAAAGCGTTTTGGGAGGTGGCAATTGGAGGTTGCGGGCTGGCACTTGACATGGGTTCAGATCCTGCCGAACTGATGCCGCTCGTCTACGACGAGTTGCGGCGCATCGCGGCAAGCTACGTCAGGGGCGAGCGCGCCGGACAGACGCTGCAAGCGACGGCGCTCGTGAACGAGGCCTTCGTGCGCATGGCTGCCGAGCGCACGCGCCACTTCAATGGACGCACTCATTTTCTGGCCATCGCGGCCTTGTCGATGCGCCAGATCCTGATTCAGCGCGCACGCGCGCGACGTGCGCTCAAGCGCGGCGGCGCCCCGGCTCGAGTGACGCTCAACGACGAGCGCGTGGCGCCCGACAACATCCAGGCTGGATTCGTCCCGTCCGACCAGGACCGTCACAGAGATATCGACGTCCTGGCGTTGGACCAAGCACTCCACAGGCTGGCGGCGCTCGACGAAGGGCTCGCGCGGATCGTGGAATTGCGATATTTCGGAGGACTTACCGTCGAGGAAACGGCAGAAGTCATCGGCGTCTCACCCGCAACGGTCAAGAGGCAGTGGACGCTCGCCCGGGTCTGGCTCAAACGAGCGCTCGAGGGCGAGCGAGCAGAAGGCCTGGACGACAGCGTCCCGTGACACCCGAACAGTTTGCACGACTCAAGATCGTGTTCCAGGAGGCGCTCGACCAGCCCATCGAGGTTCGGCGGGCGTGGCTGCGCGAGGAATGCGGCGGCGACACCGCGCTCCTGCGTGAGGCTGAATCGCTCCTCCGTACCTTCGACACGGCTGGGGATTTCCTCGAAGAGCCCGCGCAAGTAGATCCAGGCGATCTCGATACGCTGCCGCCGGGAACCCGCATCGGCTCGTATCAGATCCGCGAGGAAATCGGACGCGGTGGTATGGGCGTCGTGTATCTGGCCGACGATGTTCGCCTCGGCCGGCGCGTCGCGCTCAAGGCGCTTCCAGCCAGCGTGGCGATGCAGCAGGACTTACGCGAACGCCTCAGGCGTGAAGCCCGTGCGGCCGCCACGATCTCGCATCCGGCCGTCGCCGTGGTTTATGCACTCGAAGAGGCCGGCGATCAACTCTTCATGGCGTCCGAGTACGTCCAGGGCCATACGTTACGGAGCGTCATCGCGCAGGGCCCGCTCCCGCCCGAACGCGCGCGCAGCATTGCTATCGATATTGCTGGAGCGCTGTCGGCGGCGCACCAGGCCGGCGTCATCCATCGCGACCTCAAGCCCGAGAACGTGCTGATCAAGTCGGACGGAAGCGTCAAGGTCGTCGACTTCGGGATCGCGCATGTCGAGGGTCCCGATGTCTCGCGCCTCACACGCACTGGTTTCGCGCTCGGCACACCGGCGTACATGGCGCCCGAGCAACTGCTTGGCGGAACCATCGATCCGCGCGCCGACGTCTACGCGTGGGGCGTCGTGCTGAGCGAAATGCTCCAGGGTCACCATCCGCTGGACCGGGCGACGACGGCCACACCGACGAAACAGATCGCGCGCCCATGGACGACGATCATCAACCGATGCCTGCAGCCCGACCCGACCGCGCGCCCGAACGCCCGCGAGCTCGTAACTGCTTTGGGGTCGGAGCCCTTCCCGCATTTGCACTCAGGCGCAGAGGTCGCAGAGGGTACGACGCCGTCACGGTGGTGGTGGGAGTTCCACCAGGGCATGGCGGCGCTGATTTACTGGTTGATGGTGATTCCCGCGTGGTACGCGCGCGGGCACATCGGCGGAACCGTGGGGCGCGCATTCTTCATCACGCTGCTCGCGTCGGTGATCGTCGCCGCCAACCTGCGACTGCACCTCTGGTTCACATCGCGTTTTTACGAGAGCGAACTGACCTCGGTGCACGATCGATCGGGTCGCTGGATCAGGGTCGCTGACTGGGTGTTTGCGGCCACTTTGATCGCCGGAGGGCTGCTCATCAGCGACGAACGGTCGCCGCTGACGATCCTGCTGCCGTCCGTGGCAATCGGTGCCGTCGTCGCCTTCATGTTGATCGAGCCGGTCACCGCACGCGCGGCGTTTGGGTCGAGAACGTTAAGGGGGGAGCCACTATGAAGCGCATCGCCGTTGTGATGTTCATCGCCGCAAGCGCCGTGCCGATGACCATGGTCGCGCAGGATCAGCGTGCGCCGTTCCAGCCGGTGACCGATGCGATGCTTGAAAAACCCGACGCGGCCAACTGGCCGAT
>Ga0075430_100005763_pt1 | contig 10452 bp, 8 predicted proteins | sample RhiMetdeltSRZDD4_FD_75294 | JGI IMG/M metagenome (GOLD analysis project Ga0075430, IMG submission 75294) | Populus rhizosphere microbial communities from Tennessee, USA - Rhizosphere MetaG P. deltoides SRZDD4 | ecosystem: Host-associated > Plants > Roots > Rhizosphere > Soil | place: USA... | reverse complement strand
TTTTCCTTGACCGGGTGCGTGGGTATCCTCACGATATCTCCGCGCATGCACGTTGGGGATGTGGTCGCCGGCAAGTACGAGCTGACCCGCCGACTAGGCCGGGGTGCGACCGGGCTCGTCTGGGCGGCGCGCCACCGTCAGACGGGCCGCGAGTTTGCCATCAAGTTCATGCACTCCCATTTGATGCGCTCGCGCGACGCGAAGGCGCGCTTTGAGCGCGAGGCGCGTGCACCCGCGCAGATCGGACATCCCGCGATCGTGGACGTGTTCGACGTGGGCTCGCTCGAGAGCGGCGAGATGTTCCTCGTCATGGAGCTGGTCGGCGGCGAGCCGCTGTCCACGGCCCTGGAGCGCGACCCTCCGCTCGGCTTCACCGAGTTCATCGCCGTGATGCGCGATGTGAGCGCGGCGCTCGCGGCTGCGCACGAGGCGGGAATCGTCCATCGCGATCTCAAACCCGACAACATCTTCGTCCACGCCGATCGCACGACCGGCAAGGTGCGCGGCAAGGTCCTCGACTTCGGTTTGAGCAAGCTCGTCGCCGACGAGGAGCTCACGCGCACGGGCGCGCTCATCGGTACGCCCGCCTTCATGAGTCCCGAGCAGGCGCTCGATGCCAGCGTCGCGGACTGGCGCGCGGACATTTGGGCCGTGGGCGTGCTGCTCTTTTGGGGAATCACCGGACAGTTCCCTCACGACGGCGACACCGCCGTCGCGGTGCTCTACAACCTCGTCGGTCAGCCGCCGCGCTCGATCGACGAGCTCGCACCGGATATCGATGACGAGCTGCGCGCCGTGATCCGCGATTGCCTTCGACCGCTCGCCGAGCGCACCCAAACGGCGCACGACATCGAGGCGCGTCTCGGACGCGTGGTCAAAGGCACCATGCTCTCGCCGCGCACCTCGGTGGTCGCGAGCACTCTTCCGGGCGATCCGCCTCTCGAAGTGCCGATCCCCCAGGAGTGGGTCGAGGAAACCACCCGCCTGCCGTCGAAGTTTCCCGGAGCGACACCCTTCGGTCATGCGCGCTCGACGCCGCCCACGCCGGTCCTCCATTGGAAGTGGCCGGCGCTTCTCGTGGCCGTCACCTGCGCCGTCGCCGGCATCGCGCTCGTCACCTTCCGCGTGGCCGACGCGCCAGTGGCCCAGCTCGCGCCCGCCCTCCAAGAGATCGTCGACCGCCACGAGATCGAAGCCCACGAGGTCGCCGCTCCGCCGAGCTCGGCTTCGGCGAGCGCGTCCGTGTCGGCGTCCGCTGCTCCGCCTCAACCTGCCGTTCGCACCCGACCGGCACCGACACCGAAGTCGCGCCCTGCGCCGTCACCTTCGTCGAGCGCGACGCCCATGGAACAGCTCGAGAACTTGGGCTCCGGTTTGTAACGGCCTCTCACTCTCGGCGCGTCGAAAGTAAGCGCCTGTAAGCGCCATGTAATTGGTGTGCTCGCGTCGCTCTAGCGATCCTTCGATGACGGGGACCATCGGAGGACGATGCGCGCCAACCACTGTCCATCCAAGGCAATCCTCGGAGACGAGAGAGGCGCGATTATCGTGATCGCGGTCTTCATGTCCGTCTTCTTGGTAGGCGGCATCTGGTACTTGATGGGCATCGGCGATGCCATCGTCTACCGCGAGAAACTGCAAGCGGGCGCCGATGCCACCGCGTTCACGAGCGCCGTGTATCACGCGCGCGGCATGAACATCATCGCGATGGTGAACATTGTCATTGGCGCGGTGTTGGCCATCACCGCGGCCGCGGCCTATCTCGCGCAAATCGCCGCGCTCCTCGTGAGCGTCGCCACCACCATGTGCGAGCTCTCGCAGATCCCGCCGGTCGAAGTCACTGCTCCCGGCGGCAAGAGCGACGCGATCGATTACTCGGTCTTTGCCTTCGCCTGCGACGCGGTCGAGCCCGCCAAGGAGATGATGCTCAAGCTCCAAATCGTCATCGCAGGCATTCGCGGCGACCACGACTCGTTGCTCGTGAGCCTGTCGGTCTCGCAAAAAGAGGTGGCGCGCACCGCGCCCTGGGTCGGCTCGGCACAGAGTGCGGCGATGGCGGAGACGCTGGGGCCAACGGTGGTCGAAGGCGGCTCGGGAAGTCCGGCGATGGTGCCCATGGGCGATCGCTATGGTCTTCCCGTCCAGGACGAGCCCTTCGGCAGTGCCTGCGTCCGAGGCACCATCGCGATCAACAAGCTCGCTCGCGCGCTGGTGCCGGCAGTGTTCGATCCGCTGCTCGACTTCTTGAACATCCAAATGGCCGGCGAGCTGCCGGAGCTGATCTGCCATGGCAACAGGCACGGCTACGTGGTTTGGGAGTTCTTCAACCAGGACAACGTCTGCGAGCACTGGTGGGACAGCCAGCATCTGCAGGACAAATGCGAGGAGGATCTCGCCGACCACGAGAAGCCTGTGCAAACGGTCGATCTCTTGGGCGGCGTCGATCCTCGCGACAAGAGCACCAAGCGCATCTATCGCGAGGCGAAGAACGGCAACGACTACTTCCAGGTTTATACGGTGGTGCGCGGCGCCATGGCTCGCTTGCAGCGCTCCGACGTCGCAGTCGAGGCGCCGTCGTGGGGTCGCGCCAAGGTACAGGGTCCGGGAGGCACGTTCGAGGGAATCGCCGTCGCGCAGGCCGAGTACTTCTACGATCAAACGCAGCACACGGCGGCCGCCGACGGTTGCTGGCACCCTTGTCCTGCCGGGCTGTCATGGAACTCCTACAAAGAGAACGCCCTGTGGAATCTGCGCTGGCGCGCACGCCTGCGCCGCTACCGCAATCCGACGGACGTGGAGGTGAACGTCCTCACGAGCCCCGTGCACGAGCTCGTGGACGTGAGCTACGACAGCGGGCTCGCCACGTTCAATGGAGCAGTAGGCATGGGGCCCCTGCTGCTCGAGGACCTGCACCACGCCTTCGGAAGCGATGCGGCCCAATTCATCGGGAAGGGCCCGGCTGTCATTCACTGATGGAAAGGAGCTCGACGACGATGAAGCCAAATCGCGCGCGCATGCGCGGTGCAGCCATGGTCGAGGGGGTCGTGGCGATCCCCTTTTTCATCCTGATCTTCGCGGGGGCTATGTTCGCAGGCGGTTTCTACGGTAGGTGGATCGACACCCACGGTGCGGCGCGCAACGAAACGTGGAAGCGCGCGGTCAATGAAAACTGCGACGACCACGCGAACCTTTCGCTGCCGGGTCTCGTACTGGTCGACAGCGCGAATCTCGGCGACCTCGCCGATTCACCTCTCTCCTCGCTCTGCGACAAGGACTTCGGATCGGTCCGCTACACCGCTCGCTCCTCCTTTTCGGTGACGGGTCCCTATCCGTTCGAGAAACCGGTGATCGCGACGGTGACGTGTCCTTGCAACGAGTCGCCGATCGGTGGCGACGCCGCCTATCAGGCGGCTGTCGAGTTCTTGTGGCTGGCCTACCAGTCGAAGCAAAAACTGCCGCCCGACGCCGGTGTCATGTCGAAGTTCGACTGGGACAAGCTCGTCGCGCTCGCGCAGCAGCACGCCGACAGCGCGCAATGAACCTACTGCATACGGCGCGTGCACGTGCCGGCGCGATCGTCGGCCAGCATGCCGAAGCGACGCGCGAGCCAATACGCAGCGAGGTAATCGACGCCCGGAAGAATCTCGAGCGGGTCGCCCGCCGAGAGCAGGCCGAAGGGATGGCGCTGCCACAAGAAATCGCTGAGCACCCGGTCCCCGACATCGACCGCGACGCTCGAGCGCGGATCGTCCGGCGACGAACAATTCGGATCGAGTGGATAGAGTGCAGTGCTGTCGCGTCCGATGTGGACGCGAGGCCCGGGCTCGAATTGCGAGAGCTGCGCGACGGCCTCGAGAATCTCGGCGTCGTCGAGGCTCGCGAGCGGCGCGTTCCAGAGGAACGCGTAATAGGCGTTCTTGTGCCCGCCGAGCCTGGCGCGGTTGGCCTCGAGCACGCCCAGCACACGGGCGCGCCGCCCTGGTTCGGTTTCGAGGAGCGCGTAGACGTGCGCCATGATGAGCTCGATGTGCGTGCCGTAGTATTTGCCGCTGCACTCGTTCTCGTACGACCACTGCTCCGCTATGCCGAGCCACGCATCCGCGTGAGCCTCGTAGTAGCTGAGGATCGCCTGATGGTCGGCCTCGAAGCCGGCGACGTCGTCGGTCATGTAGAGCGCCATCTGGAAGAACGCACCCATCATGACGGCGGAGCCGACTCGCGGCACCGAAGGCAGCCACGAGAGGAGCGGGATTTGTTTGAGCGCAGGACCCCAGTCGGGAAGAAACTCGCGCACGCCGTCGAGCTGCGAGCTCGCATAGTCGGAGGTGTCGATGACGATTTGAATCTTGCCGTCCGGCATCTCGGGCGGCACCGGGATGACGTTCTCGACGTCGATGCTGCTGTCGGATTCGAGCGAGCCGATCGTCACGTGCACGGGGAGATCCTGGCGCATCACCATGAGCTCCTTCACGAGCAAGACGACGTCGTCGCGGATGAGCGCACGCACGTCGGCTTCGGGTGTGGCGAGATAAGCAGTGAGGTAGCCCAGCATCACGCCGGTGTATTGATCGCGGCTGGTATCACCGCGCCAGTAATAGTTCTGGTTCTCGTAGGGGACGTCGCAGTGCTGTTTGACGCTGTCGCAGTTGTGCGAAAACGGAACCGACGACGGCCATGGCGTGGCGTAGCGAGCGAGAAACCCAGGTACGCCGGTCACGCCGAACCACGTGTGCAGCGTTTCGCTGATGACACGCACCCTGTCCACCGCATCGACGCAGCCGGTTTCGTAGAGTCGCCACGCTTGCGAAGCGAGCGCGGTGCCGGTCCAGAGAGCGCTGTCGACGATGCCGCCGAACTCGACCATCTGGCTGTACGAGGTATCGGCGTAGCGACCGTGGCCGACGCCGCCGTCGGGCATGAGCTCGCGTCGCAGGAGGCCATCGTAGTCGCGCGCGCGATCGTGCATGAAGCCGGCCGGATCGGCGTCGACGACGGTGCTTGCGGCGAGATCCCAGAGCACGCAGCCCCGCTCGCCGAGCGCGCATTCGTCGGCGCAGGCGCTGGCCGAGCACTCGCCTTGGTAGCAGCCTTGTGGGCACGCTTCGTCGATCCAGGTCTCTCCGTCGCCGTTCGCCACGCAATACCGGCGCACGTTGTAGGCCGCGCAGTACGCTTTCGCTTCGGCGCACGGTCCTTCAGGCGGCGGCGGGGTGGTGGTCGCGCCACCGCCTCCGCTCCCCGCACTCGCGCTGGCGGTACCCGCACTTCCGGTAGTCGCCGAGCTCTCGCCGGCAGGTGCGCCGCATGAAATCATCACGAGCGCCACGCCGAGGGCGCCCGTCCTTTCGAGCTGTGGCATGGTTGTCGCTCCAAACGTGGAAGTGACGCTTGTAGATTCCAGAGGCTCCTCGTGCCAGTTACACGACGCTTACGCGCGCTTACTCCTCCGTTGCACGAGGTGAGATCGTGACGACGAGCCGGCCTCCGCCGCGCCGCCGCGCGAGCTTCGTGGGTCGCGCCGGCGATCTTCAATGGCTCGAGGGGCAGCTGGCACTCGGCGTTCCGCTCATCACCGTGACGGGACCTCCCGGCATTGGCAAGACCGCGCTCGTGGCGGAGCTCGTGAGGAAGAACCCTCAAGGCGCGATCGTGTGCGACGTCGGCGAGGCATGCGATGTTCGCGAGCTCTGCGCGCGCGTCGCGTGTGAGGCCGAGCTCTCGCTGGCCGGCGCTGTCGAGGGCGAGGATGCGATCGCTCAAATCGGAGCGGCGCTCGCCGGTGAGTCGACGTGGCTGGTGCTCGACAATTTCGAGAAGCTCGCCGTGCAGGGCGCGGACGCGGTGGCCGCATGGTTGGCGCGCGCTCCCGAGCTCCAGGTGATCGTCACGAGCCAACACCGACTGCGACTGCCGGAAGAAGTGGTGCACGAGATCGGGCCCTTGTCGCTCCCGGCATCCGATGACGGCTCCGGCAGCGAAGCAGTCGCACTCTGGGTCGACCGGGTGCGCGCCGTTCGCCCGGGCTACGAGCTGGAGGACGCCGCCGCGGTGTCGCGGCTCGTGCGCGAGCTCGATGGTTTGCCGCTCGCCATCGAGCTCGCGGCCGCGCGCGCCACCATCATGAGCCCGCAGTCGATGCTCGAGCGTCTCGAACGGCGCTTCGAGCTCCTCGGCCACGGTCGTGCGGGCACGCTGCGCGACGCCATCGACACATCGTGGGAGCTGCTCGCGCCACACGAACAAGAAGCGCTCGCGCAATGCTCGGTGTTTCGCGGCGGCTTCACCCTCGAAGCCGCCGAAGCGGTCATCCAGGTCGATGGCCCCTCGGTCACCGAGATCATGCAGTCGTTGCGCGACAAGTCGCTGGTGCATGGATCGTCGCGCGGGACGGTGCGTCTCGGGCTCTATCTGAGCATCCGTGAATATGCGCAAGAGAAGCTCACCGACCGCGCTTTGCTGGAGCAGCGTCATACCGACTACTTCCTGCGCGTCTGTGAAGAGCTCGCGCGCGAAGTCGATGGCCCCGACGGCGCCGCCGCGGCGCGACGTCTCCGCAAAGAAGACGAGAATCTCCATGCGGTGATCACGCGATCGCTGGATTCGGCGAGCTCCGTCGAGGCCGCGTTGCGCGCGTTCTTGGCGTTCGATCCGGGCGTGTGGGCTTGGGCTGCCTACGACATTCCAGGCTTCCACGAGGAACCCCTGCGACGCACGCTCGAGGCTGCGGACGCGAAAGAGCTCGATCCGGATCTTCGCGCACGCGGTTGGCGGCTCTACGCGCGCATGGTGGGAAAGCGCGCGCGTATGGATCTGCGGAGCCCGGCGCTGGACAAGGCCCTTTCGCTGGCGCACGCGAGCGGCACGCAGCGCACCGAGGTCCTCATGCTCGAGATTTTTGCACGGCTCCGAGCCAACCAAGGCAACGTGGAGGCGGCCTTCGAGTTTGCGACGCGCGCCATCGACCGTGCCATGGGCGACCCGTTGCTCGAGGCGGTGGCGCGCAGCACCATGGGCTACATCGCCAGCAACAAGGGAGATGTGGGCATGGCGCTGCGCGAAAGCCAGCTCGCCCTCGAGCGTGCGCGTGAGGCGAGAAGCGTACGCGGTGAGCTCGCCTGTTTGCTCGCGCTGGCTCACGTGCATCTCGAAGCGGGCAAGGTCGACCGCGCTCGCACCACCATCGAGCGCGTGCTCACGGTCGGCCGCGAGTGGCTCGCGGTGGCGTTATGGCCGCGTGTGCGCGTGGCACTGATGCGCGCCTATGCCGCTCACGACACCGGTGATCTCGACGAAGCGTTGCGCCTCTACGACGAAGCGCGCGAGCTCGCCATCCGTTCGGGCGCGCGTGACAGCGAAGTGATCGCAGCTGCCTACACGTGTTTGGCGCGTTATCAAAACGGCGAAATCTGGGCGCGCGACGAGCTCCTCGAGATGCTGCCGTCCGTCGCGCGCGCGACCCAACTCTATGCGCGTATCTGTGAGGTCTACGCCGGAGCCATGGCCGCCGATGCCGACGATATCGAAGAGGCGCGCAAGCTCATCGAACGCGATGACGATGAGGGAGAGATCTTACGAGGCATCGTGGAGCTCGCGCTCGGCAACGTCAACCTCGCCGAAGCGCGCGCCGCCGAACGGAGCGGCGACCCGGCCGCGGCACAACGCGTGCGTCAGCGAGCGCGCGCGCGGCTTGCAAACCCATCGCGGTTTTTCGAGGTGCGCTTGGCGGCGCGCCTCTTGGAGCGCGCCTTCGCGCCGCGCGGACCCGACGTCGCGCGCCCGGCGCTCTTGGTCGATGAGCGCGGTCGCTGGTTCGAGCTTCCCGAAGGCCGGCGCATCGAGTGTGGCAGCCGCCCGGTGCTGAGGCGTCTTCTGGTGGGGCTGGCTCACGCGCACGTCGACGGCCCGGGCGCCGCGCTCAACTGGCGAAGGCTCGTCGAAATCGGTTGGCCCGGGGACAGGAGCTATCAAGACGCCGCGCGCAACCGCGTCAACGTCATGATGAGCCGCATGCGCAGCCTGGGTTTGCGCGGCGTGCTGCTCTCCGACGGGACGGGTTACTTTCTCGATCCGCAGATCGAGATCCGCTTCGTGTAACATGTGGCGATATGCGAGCGTCAAAAGCAGTGCTTTTACTCGTCGGGCTCTTCGGGAGCGCGACTTGCGACGACGATGACGGCCCCTACTGGAGCGGCGGCGATCCCGATCCTTATTGTCGCTCGAACCCGGCGGACTGCCCGGGAGGCATCGGTGGGTTCTGCGACTTCGACGACGATTGCGACGACGGCATCTGCTGCCGCGACAAGAATTGCGGCAGCGGCATGTGCACCTATTTCTGCAGCGGCAATGTCGACTGTCCGCACAACATGCGCTGCGAGCACGGCTACTGCTTCTTCGCGTGCAGTCACGACGCCGATTGCGGACCGGGACAATCGTGTGAGCACGGCGAGACGATCTGCGAGTACGAGGGCGGCCATTAACCAGCGCGAGTAGCTACTGCAAGCGGCAGTGGTGAACGTAGCTCGTGAATGGAATACCCGAGCCGTCGCCAAAGCCGCTCTGGCCACCGTCGCCTTGGATACCATCGCTGCTGCTGGCCGCGGCGCCGATGGCGACACCGCCGAAATGGCCGCGCGCGCTCTCGGGATCCTCGCCAAGCGAATCTTCGCGTCCCCACGGCGCAATCGGCGCATGCGGGTCGCCGAAAGAGTAGGACTCCAATCCGATGCCGCTGAGCACGGCGGCGTCGAGGAACCCCGATGTACGCGCAATGTGCGCATCGGGGTTGTCGGGCGGGCCGCGCACGCCGTAGTGATGGTCGACCCAGGGAGCCACGAAATCGCCCATCGCGCCTTCATCCGTCGAGCCGGGGAGTCCGAACACGCCGAACTGCTCGGCGTCCGTCGGCGCGGTTTGCGTGGAACCATCGCTCTCCACGGCCCACCCGAATGGCTGGCTCGCGAACGGATACCGACGATCGTCGGGCGGCGCATCGTCGACCACCACGCGGAGCGGTGTGACGGCGGCGGCGGTGGCGATCAGCAAGGCCACGTGCACGAGGAAGGACCCGACGAAGCTGGGCATCACGAAGGCATCGTCGTCGAACACCGCCGTCGTCACCAAGCGACGGACACCATCAGCGCTTCGAGGTTCCCGCGCGTTTCGTCCGAGCTGCGAGGTAGGCTCGTCCGCGCGGCGAGAGCTCGTAACCCACTTCGAAGCTCTGCGTGAGGCCGAGGCGCTTGAGCTTGCGCACGTCCGCTTTGAAAGGCAGCGTCTCGCGACGAAGTTTTTTTGCGAGCTGCGACGCGGCGACGCGCGGATGCTTCTGGATGAGACGCAGTGTCCGCTGCGTCCACGCGCCGCGCGCGTCGAGGCGCTTCAGGCGCCGGCGAATCTCGGCGACGTCGTCGGCGCTCAGCGATGCATCGAGCGCAATCTCCACCCGATCGCCGTCGCCACCATGGTGGAGCTCGATGCGAAAGAGCTCAGCATCGTCCTTCATGGAGGCGCCGGGACCCGATCGAATGTAGTCGACGAGCTCGTCGCGCGAAGCAAAGCCGGAAAGGCGCGCGTCTTCTTCTTCGATGTCGGACAAGCGCACGCGATCGATGCGATCGACCTCGAGCACGCCGATGGGATGACAACGGTAGCGACCGCCGACGCGCACGTGAGGCTTCGCCCAACAGCGAAATGTGAGGCGGATGGCCCCGTTCACCAACCCCTCGTGAAAACGCTTCTGGAAGAGCAACACCTGTGCGACAAACCTAAACCGTGATGCGCCGGCTGCTTCCATTTTTGTGCCTCGTCGGCTGCAACGAGCCGCCGCCGGCGCCTGCGCCGCTCCCATCGGCGAGCGAAGCACCGGCGGCGAGCGTGAAGCCGGCCATTCCCGATTCTTGGATGACGCTCGAATCGCCGGCTTTCAAGAAAGGCGAGCCGATCCCTTCGAAGTACACCTGCGAAGGCGCGAACGTGTCACCGCCTCTCAAATGGACGCAGGTGCCGGGCGGCACCAAGACGCTCGCGCTCATCGTGGAAGATCCCGATGCGCCCGATCCCGAAGCGCCGAAGATGGTGTGGAGCCACTGGGTGCTCTACAACATCCCGCCCGATGTCACGGAGCTCCCCGAGGGCGTGAAGCGTTTGCGCGGCGCAGGCGAGGGCTACAACGACTACAAGCGCCAGCGCTACGAAGGCCCCTGTCCGCCGAAAGGCAAGCATCGCTATTTTTTCAAGCTCTATGCCCTCGACAATTCGCCGGGGTACCCCGAGCTCCCGCTTCGCACGGACCTCCTGCGCCTGATGGAGGGCCACATCCTCGGGATGGCGGAGCTGATGGGGACGTACGAAAAAAAGTGAGATTTGGCACACCGCGTGCGTATTTGGGCGCAGGAGGCGTTCATCCATGCACACCGAGCTCGTCCTCGATCGCACGCTGACACCCGCGGTGCG
>Ga0075430_100005762_pt1 | contig 10452 bp, 5 predicted proteins | sample RhiMetdeltSRZDD4_FD_75294 | JGI IMG/M metagenome (GOLD analysis project Ga0075430, IMG submission 75294) | Populus rhizosphere microbial communities from Tennessee, USA - Rhizosphere MetaG P. deltoides SRZDD4 | ecosystem: Host-associated > Plants > Roots > Rhizosphere > Soil | place: USA... | reverse complement strand
TAGGTTTCGTCCGACCACTCGACGATCATCAGCGTGTCCGGGAGGTCGCGGCGGAGCTGCCGGAACACGTCCGCCGGGAGGAACTTGGGCTTGCCCTGCGCCCAATTGTCGGGGGCGGTGTTGGAGTCGACGTAGACGGCGCGCCAGCCGAGGTTGCGGCGACCCCAGTTGATCTTGTCGGTCAGCGCCGTGGCCGGCTCGGCGGCGAGGACCTGCTTGACGCCGTAGGGCGTCTGGAGCGGGACCGTGTGCCGCACCGTGCCGCCGACGTTCAGCCCCTCCTTGAGAAACACCTCGAAAAACTCCCCGGCGAGCTTCGGCGGCATCTCCGGCGGGAGCATGCGGGGGTCGCCGAGGTAGCTCGTGGGGTGGTCGTGCTCCTGCCCCTCGATGTCCCACACGAGCACGAGCTTGCACCGGTGCTTGCGGGCCCGCTCGGCGCACTTCTGCGCGTGGAGCAGAAAGGCGGCGCGGAACCTGGCGGGGTAGTCGGGGGCGCGCGCGTCCAGCGGCTTGCCCGTGGCCGGGTCCACGTGCCAGTGCCACCACCCGCGGGGATTGGAGGGGCTGCGGAAGTCGACGCCGGACAGATGAATGAGCCCGATCGGGCCCGGGGCGGGCAGGAGGTTGGCAGCGGGCGGCGGTGACGCGGGAGGAACGGGAGCGTCCTGCGCGCCGAGCGACTGCACGACGCCGGCCCGCGGGTTTCGATTCGCGCCACCGTAGCGGCGCTCCAGCGCCAGGAGCAGCGCCGCGCCCACCAGGGCCGCGGCCACGATCATCGTCTTCTGCCGCGCCGTCATCCGCTGGCTCCGCTGGCCGGCCCGGAGTTCCCGGTGCTAAGGTTACCGCATGTACTCGATCGAGACCGTGATCGTAGTACCCGCCGGCACGTCGCCCGTTATGACGCTCATCGTCTTTTCGCTCCCGCTCAGGTCGTTAAACCCGGGGAAAGAGCCGACGTAGTGCGGCCCCACCAGCGGCACACCGGCGACGAGCTGGGGCTGGATGTCCACGCCTCGGGCGATCGGGTCGAGCAGGTACACGTTCCGCACGCCGGTCTTGTTGTTGAGCGTCACGGTCATCTTGCGCAGCACCACGCCCGAGATCAGGGAGTGGACTTCCACCGAGTTGGGCTGGAGGGTGAACGTCTGGGTGACCGTGCCGATTTCGTCAAAAACCTGGTCGCCGATCTGGAGCCGGCCCACGAGCCAGGCGGGGAGCGACAGGACCTGTCCGGTGATGTTCACGCTGCCGAAGCTGTAATACGCCTTCTGGCTGCCTCCGCCGACGAACATGATCGGGCCGGCGTTGCGGACGGTAAGGTTGTCGACGAACGTGCCGTAGCTGTTGCCGGTAAAGTGGAAGAAATTGGAGCGGGGCGCGGTGCCGGCGTAGCCCCAGGTGACGTCCAGGTTGTTGATCCGGGTGTTGCGGGCCCAGCTCTCCAGGAACACGACCGGCTGGTCCGCCATCGTCACCGCCCGGGCGCTGTTCATCGTCACGTAGTCGGACTGCCAGACGGTGAGGATGCGGCCGCCGGCGGCGTGCGGGTTGATGAGCTGCAGGTCCACGTTCTCGACGGTCACGTGGTGCGAGTCCTGGACGTTCACGAAGTTAGACGCCACGCCGGTGATGTTTTCGATCCGGACGTTCCGCGCCCGCTCGACCGAGATGTTCATGTCGATAACGGCGCCGGCGACCTGGTCGAGCCGCAGGTCCCGGATCGTCACGTCCTGGGTGATGCCCTGCGGCATCGGGAAGAAGCGGTGGAAGTCCGTGTTGATGTCGTACGGCACCGCCCAGTCGAGCGTGATCGTCTTGCCGGTGTTCGCGACGATCGTCGCGACGCCGGAGAAGTGCGCCAGGACGGGGTCGTTGGGGTCCTTGCCGAGCCAGAAGAAGATCGCGTCGCCCGGCTTGAACCGGTCGGTGGGCATGCTGACGCGGAACGTCTTCTGGCCCGCGGTCACGCGCTGCGTGAAGGTGTAGGGCTTCTGGTTCCAGTTGCTGTCCCAGCTCGTGACGTTGAACTGTCGCGTGCCGCCCAGCTCGTGGCCGCCGAACAGGATGGTGGCGCCGTCGCCTTGGACGGTGAGCGGCTTGTAGATGTGCAGCGGCTGCATCATCTTGTACGTGCCGGGCGGGAAGTAGATGGTGGTGCCGGGCAGCGCCTTGTCGATGACGTCCTGGACCTTGCGCCAGTTGTCGGTGACGCCGTCGCCGACGGCCCCGCCGGCGGTGACGTCGACGGTGATGCCGGTGCCGGGGTAGGTGCGGACAGGCGCAAGTTGCGGGTCGGCGGCGGGCTCGTCGCCCTGGTGAAGGTTGTCCTGGGCGGGCAAGCCCTCCAGGGTGTCCTCCCCCTCGCCGCCGAACAGCGAGTCGCGGTCGCCGCGGCCGTTGAGAATGTCGTTGCCGTCCCCGCCGAACAGCAGGTCGCGACCCGCGCCGCCCAGGATGACGTCGTCCCCCCCGCCGCCGACGATGCGCGACGGGATTCTCAGAACACTGGCGATGCTGACCCGGTCCCCGAGCACGCCGCCCTCGATGCGGATCGAGGTGACGTCGGCGCGCGGTACGGCCTGAACGATGTGGTTGGCGATGGCGATGACGTTGCGGCCGCCGGCGTATTCCACCCGGAGCACATTCCGCGCGTCGGCGTCGCCGGCGACCGTGAGGACGCCGTCCACGACGGTCACCGACGAAAACAGGTTCCGGGTCTCGAGCCCCTCAATAGCGGCAGTGAGCGTTTTCCGGCTGTTCATATGGAGCATTTCGGCATTCTCAGCCCCGTCATGGGGCGGATTATCTGAACATCCCCTTCGGTCAACGCGGTTTACCGACGCCAGATCCCGAACCGTCCGAAGCACCGGGACACCTTGACGTCCGGTAAGAAACCCCCGGCCGATACTGGCCGGTATCGGCCGGTTTGGGCGCGGGACGGGCCGACCGGCCGTTCGCGAAAGCCTTCGTTGTCGATCCCCGGGACACTTCGGGCGAGTCAAACGGGCAGCGGCGATCGAAGGGCGATTCGGTTCTAAGCAGCCGAATCCGCCCTATGATGGGAGGCCGATCCTCCGCCGGGGTGGGTGTACCCCCTACTCGAACCTCCCACGCCGCTGCCGGGCCGTGGGGTAGACTAAGGTCGCCGTAATGTTTTTCAAACCCGACGTCGAACCCCTCGAACACCGGATCTGCTTCAGCGCCCCGTCCGGCCCCTCCGGACCGGGCGTCGACGCCTCGGTCGCGGCACGTCACGTCTTCTACAACCAGAGCGTTTTCGACCAGTTCGACGCCGCTGCCAACGACGCGGACGACGCCGCCATCGCCCCCGACAAGGCCCCCCTGCTCCCCGGCGAGGCCGCCTCCCCCGCGAACTACACGAGCTACTGGCACGGCATCAACGGCGTCATGATCGACGTCGCCGGCCTGGCCGCCGCGCCAACCCTCGAAGACTTCGTCTTCCGCGTCGGCAGCAGTCCCGACGCCTCAACCTGGGCGGCGGCCCCCGCCCCGGCCTCCATCACCGTCCGCCCTGCCGCCGGCACCGGAGCGTCGGATCGGGTCACCCTCGTCTGGCCCAACGGGGCGATCAAGAACCAGTGGCTCCAGGTCACCGTGCTCGAAACGAGCCGCACCGGTTTGCCCGCGCCCGACGTCTTCTACTTCGGCAACCTCATCGCCGACACCGGCGACGCCGCCCCGGGCGCGGCCGCAACGGTGGACACCCGCGACCTTCTCCGTACACGGGCAGACCGCACGCGAAGGCCGACCGCGGGACCGGACAGCCGCTCCGACCACAATCGGGACGCGCGTGTGAATGCCAAAGATCTTCTGTTGGTGCGGCGGTACCGAACGTTGCCGGGACGCAACGGACCGCTGAGCCCGCTTTCCGCAGCCGCGGAACCGCCGGTGTATTACGTCAGCCCGTCCGGGGACGACGCGAACGACGGCCTGAGCCCCTCGCGACCCTGGCGTACCGCCTCAAAGGTCAATTCGGCACAACTGCCGCCGGGGGCCCACGTGCTTTTCATGCGGGGCGGGGAATGGCGTGAGCAACTCCGCCCCTCCACCGGAGGTACGCCCGCGCTGCCGGTCGTGTTCGGCTCGTACGGGTCCGGCATGAAGCCAAAGTTCTGGGGCAGTGACGAGATCGCGCCCGCCTCTTTCGAGCCCGCGGGGGAGGCGGGGGTGTACCGCGTCACGCTGCCGCAGCCGACGACCGTGAACTCGGTGCAGGCGGACCACAGCTTCCTCCGCAGTGCCAAACTCGCCGCCGGCACCGGCCCCGACCCGTTCGACTTCGTGATGGCCAACGGGCGGTCGTGGTTCCAGGACGCGAGCGGGACGCTGTACGTCAACGCCGGCACCGACGACCCCCGCACCGGCGCCGTCAGGTACACCGCGTCGGTGCGGCAGAGTCTCGTCCACATCGAAAACATCCACGACGTACGGGTGCGCAACCTCGTCACCGACGAGTCGGCGGCGGCCGACTGGGGCTACGGGTTCGCCGTGGTCGGCAGTGACAACGTCACGATCGAAGACAGCGAGGCCTACCGCGCCGGGAAGCACCACATCGGCGCCGTCAACTCGAACAACTTCGTCGGCCGCCGACTCTACGCCGCATGGGCCATGCCGGACCAAGGGTTCGGCGGCGCGTCCGCGTACGTCTCCTACAGCGACCGCCCCCTCTCCGAGCATTCCTCGAGGTGGGTCGACGTTACGTCGCACGAGCTGACGACGATGCCGTACCCCGCCTTTCTGAACCACGGACCGAGCCTGGGCGAATTGGTACTCGAAAACTTTGTCGCCCGCGGTGGCTTGGCGGTGCAACTGTCGACCAAGGCCCCGGGGCAGCGGGTGCGGATGCTCGGCGGCCTGGTGGAAGACACCCAGCTCACTCTCGACGGAGCCAACATCCTGGTTGACGGGGTGACCATACGCGGCAGCAACGCCGCGCTCCGGATCTCGGGCGAGGGTCACGTGGTGCAGAACATTCTTGTCGAGGGCGCACTCCCGCGGGAAGGGTATTTCGCTGCCATCGCCGACTGGGGCTTGAACAACACGGTCCGGTTCAGCACGATAAGGCTCGACCCCCTCACGCCAGCACACTCCGCGGCACTCGCCGTGACCTTCCCGGAAACGAGCACAAACTTCTACGGGAACATCATCGACGCGCCGGCGGCCGTGCGGCTGTGGTTCCAGGGGAATGGCGCGTTCCGGTCGGATTACAACCTTTTTGCGCAGCCCCCCCGCTTCGTCCGAGCGCCAGACCAAACGATCACCTACGACGAGTGGCAGGCGACGGGCCGCGACCTTCACTCCGTCACGGGCGATCCCATGTTCGTGAACCCGGCGGCCGGTGATTACCGGCTCCGGCCCGGCTCCCCGGCCATTGACGCCTTCGCGGGCGCCGAAACCCTTACTTCGGACTTCGATCGCCGGCCCCGACCCGTCGGCCCGGCCCTGGACCTCGGGGCGTTCGAGTTTGATCCCGGCGTCTGGGCCCGGATCGGGAATTCCCTGACATTGGACGTTCTCCGCCAGACGCCGTAGAGCTACTGTGGGGGCATGATCTCGGAGTGGTCCCGCCTCCGCCACGACCTCCGCAGCGGCTTTAACAACGTGCGATTGTGCCTGGCGGCCCTGGAGACCGAGACGGACCCCGCCGAGCAGGTCCAGTGGCTCACCTACATCGAAAAGGCCGCCGACAAGTGCCTCCAGACCCTCGAGCAGATCGAGCGGATGCCCGAGCCTGAGAACGCCCCCCGCGCCGAATCCGGCGCACGCGGCGGCTAGCCGCGGACAGCGGACTTCAGCCAATACGCGTTTTGGTTTGGTCACGCCGGTGACGGCTGTGGCGCGGCGTGGCGGGAGATGACGTCCATCAGGCGGTCGGGGTCGAACGGCTTGGTCACGTACTCGACGGCGCCGCAGGCCCGGCCCTGCTGCTTCGACTTCTCCCCGTCCAGCGCGCTGAGGATGACGATGACCGGGATGGGCTTGCCCTGCGCCTCGGCCTCCGCCCGCACCCGGCGGCACACCTCGAAGCCGTCCACGTCCGGCAGCATCAGGTCCAGCACGATCAGGGCCGGCGGCCGCCGGCGGACCTCCTCCAGCGCCGACGTCCCGTTCAGCGCGGAGCGGTAGCCGAAGCCGGCGATCTGCGCGTACGCGCCCACCAGCTCGTTGATCTCCCGGTCGTCCTCAACGACCAGGACGTCCCGCGCCACGGCGGGCGAATCACCGGCTCCGTCACTCATTTTCCTGCCCGACTCCAAGGTGAAGCCCGAGTTGTACCCCGGCCGCAGGGGGCGGATCAACCCGCGCTCGTCTGGTCGAGAGGCATCGGGGACGGGGGAGTGAAACACGCCGGGGCAAGCTTTGCGCCGCGCCGGATCCTTCGCGCGAGGATCCGGGGTGGCGCCAAATCTTGCCCCGGCGTGATGAAATGCCCGTCGTTATGCCGCCTGCCGGTCGGGCGACGGCGTCACGTCCGTCGGGGGCGCCGTCGGTGTTGGCGGGGTCTTCGCCTTTGCGGAGCGATTCCGCGGCGTCGCCGCCTTCTTTGCAGCCGCCTTCTTCACTGCGGTCTTTTTCGCGACCGGCTTCCTGGTTGCAGACTTCTTTTTAGTTGCCGCAGCCGTTTTCGGTGTCGTCTTCTTTGTTGCGGTCTTCTTCGTCGTCGATTTCCGGGCAGCCGCCTTCCGCTTCGTCGCCGGAGCCGGCGTGGCCTCCGCTGTCGCCACGCCTTGCGCGACCGTAGTCTGCGCCACCTCCGGCGCCACGACCGGCTGCGGCGCCACTTCCGTCCCAGCCGCCGCCTTCGCCACCCTCTTTCTCGGCGCCGCGGTCTTCGTGGCTGCCTTCTTCCTGACTGCCGGCTTCGCGTCCCCTGACTTCTTCGTAGCGGCCTTCCGGACGCCGGCCGTCTTCCGCGGGGCCGCCTTCGCGCGCGTCTTGCGGCTCACCTTCTTCAGCCACGCCGCGAACGACGCGGCCACCCGGTGCACCACCCCCGGCGGCTCGATCGGCACGAGCAGCACCGCGCCGGTCTCGGGGTCCAACACCACCACGTGGCTGGGGGCGCCGCCGGTCTCCCACGCGTCGGGCGACTCGGCGAACCCGATCGTCACCATCCCGTCGAAGCGCTCCGGCGGCGTCGGGTGCTCGGCGCCGGCCCCCTCGTACACCAGCACGCCGGCGTCGCGCAACCGGCCCAGGTACACGACGTGGGCCCGGTGGAGCGGCCGCTCGATGCGCGGGTGGTCGAAGGGGTAGGTCGACAGCAGGGTCTGCGCGGTGGCGAGGGAGTACACCAGGTCCTTGTCACCCAGTGCCGCCCCGCCCGCGTAGTCGTTCAGAAAGGCCCGGTAATCGGGGGGGAGGGCAACCCCCGTGGCCTGCTCGAAGGTGTTTTGGGTGCGCGATTCCATCCATAGCGGATCGGTAGGCCGGGGCGGTCGCTTAAGCAGCAAGCCGATACGTCCACGAAAGGCAGGGCCGTCAGCACGGTTACCGCGCTGGGCAAGCCGCGAGCGCGGCGCAGCGGAGCCCCGGATTCTTCCATGCGTGCAGGTCCGGGGCTCCACTCCGTCGCGCCGGCGGCTTGAGCGTGGGGTCGTTACTTCACGTCCGCCAGACCGACGTCGATGTATTGGCCCCCGCCCGTCTGCTTCACGTGAACGGCAATGACGTTCTTCCCGGCCTTCAGCGCGGCGCGGCCCGCCTTGGAAAGGGGAATCTCCGCGTAATCGGACGTGAACCCGCTCAGCCGCACGACGGGGATGCCGTTGATGTAGACGTCCGCGTCCTCGTCGTGGTGGATCACCAGGTGCGGCTGCTTGAGCTGGTTCGGCGATTGGGCCAGCTCGAACTCGCGCCGGACCCAGATCTCGGGCGTCCGCCACTCCGTCTTCACCACCGCGCCGGGCGTTCCGGGCGAGCCGAACCCGCCGGGCCCCGTCTGCCACCCCTCGGCGTTGAAGTCGGGCTTGTGCCACTCGTCGCCCGCCGGCCGCTGCACCGTGTACTTCCACGTCGCGGCCTCCGTCCGCGCGTCCGGCAGCACCGTGACCATCTGCGGCGGCGGGGTGTGCAGCTTCTTCGCCGCGTCCACGATGGCCTTCTCGTCCATCTTGAGGACCTCGCGGTCGTAGGTGAGCAATCCGTTCACCTCGATCTCCACGTCCGTCGTCTGCGTGTACACCGCCGCCGACAGCCCCGGCTCACCAATCAGCCGGTGCAGCCGGGCGAGCAGGCCGACGTAGGCTTCGGTGAGGCTCTCCTTGCTCGTGTAGCTGCGGTAGCCCCAGTTGCCCTTGTCCAGCCAGGTGTGCCCCTCCAGCGGCAGCCCCAGGCCGCCGAACTCGCCCAGCACGATGGCGCGCTTCTCCTCGGCTGTCGGCGCGCCGGGGCCGGGGTAGACGTGCACGTCGTTGACGTCGCCGGTGCCCCGGTCGGTCCAGCCGCTGGCGCTGTTGACCAGGCGCGTCGGGTCGTATTGCTTCGTCAGATCGGTCACACGGGCGGTGTCGTACTGGCCCCAGCCCTCGTTGAACGGCACCCACATCACGATGCTGGGGTGGTTGCGCAGCGCGTCCATCACCGCCTTCCACTCCCGCTCGAAGTTCTCCGCGGACTCCTTCGAGCGCACGATGTCCGGGTCCTCCCGGCGGATGTGCTTGTCGCCGCTGGGCATGTCCTGCCACACGAGCAGGCCGAGCTTGTCGCACCAGTAGTACCACCGCGCCGGCTCCACCTTGACGTGCTTTCGGGCCATGTTGAAGCCGAGCTTCTTTGTGATCTCGATGTCGTACTTCAGCGCCTCGTCGGTTGGCGCGGTGTACAGCCCGTCGGGCCAGAATCCCTGGTCGAGGGGGCCGTACTGGAAGAGGAACTTGTTGTTCAGCATGACGCGCAGCACCCCCTTCTCGTCCTTGCCGAGGGAGATCTTGCGCATGCCGAAGTAGCTGCTCACCTCGTCGAACTGCTGGTCGCCCTGGTGGAGCGTGAGCGTGAGGTCGTACAGGTGGGGCGAGTCGGGCGACCACAGCTTCGGCTCCTCCAGATTGACTTCCAGCGTCTGCCCCACGTCCGCCTTGCCTTCGGCCACCTGCTGACCCCCGTCGCGCACGACGGCCCTCACCCAGTGGCCCCGGTTGGCCGCGGAGGCGCTCGTCACGACGATCGTTAACCGCTTCTGGTCGACATCGGGAACCAGCCGGATGCCGGTGATCCGGTCCTGCGGCACCGGCTCCAGCCACACCGTCTGCCAGATGCCCGTCGTCGGCGTGTACCAGATGCCCCGGGGGCGCAGCGTCTGCTTGCCGATCGGCTGGTACCCCGTGTCAGTCGGGTCCCAGACGGAGACGACCAGCTCCTGCTCGGACGCGTCGCGCTTCAGGGCGTCGGTGACATCGAAGCTGAACGGGTCGTACCCGCCACGGTGTTTGCCGACTTCCATGCCGTTGACGTAGACCGTTGTGTCCCAATCCACCGCGCCGAAGTGGAGCAGGACGCGCTTCTCCTTTCCCCACTCCTTCGGCAGCGCGAACGTCCGCCGGTACCACAGGCGCTGGTCGGGCTTCACCATCTGCATGACGCCCGACAGCGCAGACTCGACCGGGAACGGGACGAGGATCTGCCCGGCAAAGTTCGTCGGGCGCTCGCCGTCCTTCGGCTGGATCGCGTACTCCCACAGGCCGTTCAGGTTGAGCCAGTCCTTGCGGACCATCTGTGGGCGGGGGTATTCCGGGAGTGCTTTTTCGGGCGACACGTCCTTCGCCCACCGCGTCATCAATCGAGCCTTTTTCGGCTCCCACTTGCCCTGCGCCCTCGCGGCCGGCTGCTGTGCCGCCGCGACCTGTGCCTCCCCTTCGGACGGAGCCCGGGCAATGGCCTCACCCGCCCACTTCTTCCACGTCTTCTCGTCCTCCAGCATCAGGATGAACACGCCGCCAACGACGGAACGCGCCTGGAACCCCGACTGCCTCGCGTCGGCGGTCTGGTACCAGTCGGTCAGCGGCACGCGGTTGGGCGTCTCGTTGAGGAAACGGTCGATCGCCCCCAGCAGTGCCTCGCGCTGCTGGCGCTGCGGCATCAGCAGCAGCGTCCAGACCTCCCAGTCGAGCTTCGTGTAGCCGCGCCGGTTGTCCAGCGGCAGGCCGAAGCGGTTCATCCGCGTCATGTAGTACGCGGACTCTTTCGCATCGATCTCGTCGGGAAAGAGGTTCAACCCCAGCAGCTTGTCCCACACGAGGTTGTACTTCTGGCTCCACGTGCCTGGAGACCCGAACGCCAGCACGTAATGGTCCCCGTCGGCCGCCATCTGCTGCCATTTCGCGGCCATCCCCTCCGCCAGCTTGCGGTACTGCGCCGCCTCGTCCTTCTTTTCGAGCCGCTCGCAGAGCTGGGCGTAGCCGCCGAGCGCGACGATCGCCTTGATCG
>Ga0075430_100005757_pt1 | contig 10457 bp, 5 predicted proteins | sample RhiMetdeltSRZDD4_FD_75294 | JGI IMG/M metagenome (GOLD analysis project Ga0075430, IMG submission 75294) | Populus rhizosphere microbial communities from Tennessee, USA - Rhizosphere MetaG P. deltoides SRZDD4 | ecosystem: Host-associated > Plants > Roots > Rhizosphere > Soil | place: USA... | reverse complement strand
GCGGGATGGGCGAAATGAGGTCTCCGGCGGCGGTGTGCGCCTCGTGGGACGAGCGGCCGTGCCATAAATGCCATGCATGGCTGCTGCGAGAATAAACTCTTTGACGTGCATGGACCAGAGCCTCAACAATGAGGCGGCACCGCACGGTTGCCGTCGACCGGTGGGCGCACCCCGTGTCAGTAATCGTGATCGTTGGCTTTCTCTCGGAGTCAGCTCATGCGTCTCATTTTCGCCCTGCTTCGGTGTCGTTCCATGCGTGCCGGACTCATTGCCCTTTGCGGCGTCGCAGCGGGAGTCGAGCGCGCCGAGGCCCAGGCACGAGTACCAACGGCTGCCGACTCCGCCGCGATCAAGGCCACTGCCCTCGATTACATCGAAGGTTGGTACGAGGGTAACGGCGACCGAATGCAGCGTGCGCTCCACCCGGAGCTGGCGAAGCGGATCGTGATGCAGCCGCCGCAGCCGGGCATGCGCGCGCGGCTCGATCAGCAGAGCGCGATGACGCTCACGAACAACACGCGTGCGGGTGGAGGCAAGCGCACGCCGCCGGAGCGGCAGCAAAAGGACGTCACGATCCTCGACATCTACGAGAACGCCGCCAGCGCGAAGATCGTGGCGGACAGCTGGATCGACTACCTCCACCTCGCGCGCGTCGACGGGCGCTGGCAGATCGTGAACGTGCTGTGGGAGCTCAAGCCACGGCCGCAGCAGCCGTGAACTGGACCAGACTCCTAACGCGCCAGAAATGGGGCCTGACCCCAAATACCTCTGGTCGTGAGTGGTCAGCTATCAGGTGAGCAGTTATCAGTGATGAGTCGTTTAGTGATCAGTGGTCAGTTGAACCCATCGGCAGCAACGGGACCACTGACCGCTGAGAACTGAAGCCCTCACCACTGATAACTGCTCACCTCACGACTGATCACTGCGAACTGGACCGACCTGCGCACCGCGCCGGAGTGTCGCTCGAGGCGTCCCCGACCTACTCCGAACGCAGGGCAACCATGGGGTTCACTTGCGTCGCTTGCGCGGCCGGGACGATGGCCGCCGCGAGCACCGCGAACGCGAGGACGAGCCCACTCACGACGTAGGTCGCCGGGTCGGCCGGCGTCACGCCGTACAGCATGCTCCGCATCGCCCGGCCGGCGAACAGCGCGACCACTGCCCCGACGGCTCCACCCGCCGCGGCAATGCTCAACGCCTGAGCCAGGATCATCGCCAGTACGCCGCGCTGCTCTGCGCCTAACGCCATTCGGATGCCGAGCTCGCGCCGCCGCTGCGCGACGGCGAGCGAGAGCACGCCATAGATCCCGATGGCCGCGAGCAGCAGCGCGGTCACCGCGAAGGTGCTCAGGACGCGCGTGGCGAACCGGTTTCGCGCCGTTGCCTCGAACATCCGCTGCCGCAGTGTCAGCACGTCCGAGACGGTGTGGTTGCGATCGACCGCCCGAATCTCACGACGCAACGCGGGCGCGAGCGATGCGGGATCGACGCTCGTTCGCACGAACACCATCGCGCGACTCCGGGCCATTTGCGTCACCGGAAAGAACACCGCCGCCTTCGGATCGGCCTCGACATCCTCGTACCGCACATCACCCACGACACCGACCACGTCCACCGTGCGATCGTTCCGGAGCACCGGCGTGGTCAGTGGATCATCCCCGCCCCAGATGGTGCGTGCCGCCGTCGAGTTGATCACCAACACGGGCTGGCTCTCACGTTGATCGGCACTCGCGAACTCCCGGCCGCGGACGATCGGGATGCCGAGCGTCGCGAAGTAGTTCCTTGTGACGGCGTGGAAGGAGACGTGCGCGTCCTCCGTGCGGCCAGCGACGCGGATCGATGTGCCTTCGCAGTGGTCGCCGACCGGGGCACAGCTGCCGACCGCCACGCTCGTCACACCCGGGAGGGCCGCAACGCGCTGCATGATCTCCTCCCAGCGCGGTCCCACCGGGTCACCTGCCGGGCGCCCCCACGCGAGCCCGACGCGCGCCGTCAGCACGCCTTCGGGCCGGTAGCCGACCTGCGCCTCGAACAGACGGCTCAGGCTGCGCACCATGAGCCCCGACGTCACCAGCAACACCACCGCCAACCCGATCTCGGCCATCACCAGCACACCGCGACTCGTTAGGCGGTAGAGGCCGGAGAAGGCGGGCGTCGCGACGGCGCCGGTCCGCATGGCGTCGGCCACGGGGAGCCGAGCGGCGGCGAGCGCGGGCACGAGACCGGCGACGAGGGCCGTGAACAGTGCGACCGCCACGGCGACGAGCATCGCGCGTCCGTCGAGCGCGATTCCACCGAGTGAGATGGCCGTGAGGGTACCGCGAACCGTGGACAGGTTCGCTGCGGCAAACGGGGCCGTCGCAGCCAGTGCGCGGACAGCGAACGCGGCCAGCACCACGCCGGCCACGACGCCGAGCGCGGAGAGGATCACGCTTTCGGTGAGGAGCTGCCTGACGAGTCGACTACGCCCGGCCCCAATCGCCAGCCGCACCGCGAGCTCGCGGCGACGCGCGGCAGCCCGAGCGAGCAGAAGGTTCGCGACGTTGACGCACGCGATGAGGAGCAGGAGCGATACGGCCACCGCGAGCACCACGACCGACTGCCCCACCATCGGATCGACGCGCAGCTCCTGGAGCGTATACGCCGTTGCCCCCCAAGGTGCCGAGCCCTCGCGCGGGTACGTCGTGTCGATCACGCGTCCCATGCTGACCACCTCGGCCCGAGCGGCGGCCGGCGTCGCGCCCGGCGCGAGCCGCGCTACGATCTCGAACTGATGCGTCAACACGCCCTGCAGCGTGCTGAGCGGCCTGGCGGCGGTGAACAGTGGCCAGACGCGCGCGTTGCCGCTCATGCCGGCGAACGCGGGCGGCGCGATACCGACGATGGTGTATCGCGTGGCGTTCACCTCGAGCACGCTGCCGACGGCGTCCTCCGAAGCACCGAACCGATCGCGCCAGTACGCGTCGCTGATCACGATCGAGTGGTCACCGCCGGTGGGACGGTCCTCGCTGTCGAGGAAGAATCGGCCGCGCTGCGGTTGAACGCCCAGAATCTGGAAGTAGCGCGCGCTGACGGACTCGCCGAGTACTCGGTCGGCGCCCCCGTCGCCGGCGACGGTGAAGGCGTCCGCGACGTGAATGGCGGTCTCGCTGAACGTGCGGTTGTTGGCGAGAAAGACCTGGTATTTCGGGTACGACCATACCATGTCGATCTCGCCAGCGCCGTACTGAACCGGCATCCGCAGGAACAGCGACATGAGCCGGTTTGGTTCCCGGAATGGCAGCGGGCGCAGTAGCGTGGCGTTGACGACGCTGAAGATGGCCGTCGTCGCGCCGATCCCGACAGCGAGAATAAGGATCGCGATGGCGGTGAACGCCGGGTTCGCGCGCAGCATGCGCAGCGTGTAGCGGACGTCGTGGCGGACGTCCTCGAGGATCGACGTCGTCATCCGAGTGGCTCGCGGGGCTGGAGAGCCACGATTCGACATCCACCTTCGAAGCGAGGTTTGAGAGGCTGGGACGAAGCGAGCCCCTTTTATCCGTCGCGGTACTCGAGCTTCCCGGTTGAGGCCTTCTGCGAAATCTGCGAAATCGGTTCAATCTGAGTTGGGGCTCTCTTCCCTATTCTCGGTATGCGTCAGACCGGCCCCGAGCCCGGGAGGAGGGAGAGAAGACCTCACGCCGATTGGGCCGATGACACGGATTTCGCAGAAGCTCCATGCCAGGGAGAGTTCATCGAAAATTGGGGTCAGAGTCGAATTTCATCGTTTTCGCGCAAGTGCGATGGTTCGATGAAAATCGACTCTGACCCCAATTTCAGACCCCAATTTCAGCCGACCCCAATTCAGCCGTCCCCGGACTTGAGTGCGACGATCGGGTCGACGCCCGTAGCGCGACGCGCGGGGAGCGACGCGGCGAGGAGGGACACGACACCAATGCCCGCCACGACCGACGCGTAGACGAGCGGGTCGCGCGGGCTCGTGGTGTACAGCAGCGCGCTAAGGAATCGCGTCGCGAAGAGCGCTACAGGTATTCCAACCGCCACACCAATTGCCGTCAGTTTCGCGGCGTCCGCGATCGTCGTCCCGGCGATCCGAGCGCGGCTCGCGCCGAGGGCGCCGCGAATACCGATCTCGCGCGTGCGGCGGCTGACGTCGAACGCCAACACGCCGTAGACGCCGATCACGGCGAGCAGGAGACCGACGACCGCGAACGCGAGGATCTGCATCGCGTTCGTCCGCACCGTGCCGAGCTGCTGTCGGACTGTCTCACTCACGAGCGTCGTGAAGACGGGACGGTCGGGAACGAGACGCGAGAGCAGCACGGTCATTGGCCGCAAGAGCGGCTCCGGGCGCGTCGCCGCGGACGCAATGAACGTCGGGAACACCGAGGGCGACTGGTCATACGGGCGATAGAGCTCGGGCCCATCGTCCGCCAGGAGGAGGTTTGGTCTCGCCGCCTTACTATCGCCGACGACGCCGACGACCGTGAGCGCGAGCGTGCCGCCTCCCGTGTCGACGCGCACCGTCTGTCCGATCGCGTCGCGATCCGGCCACCAGCGCCGCGCCGCCCACGCGTTCACGATGGTCACAGGCATGCTCGTCGCACGATCGCGAGAGTCGAACGCTCGGCCATTCACCACGCGAACGCCGATGGTCTCGAAATAATCGGGCGTCACCGACACCGCGGTCGATGGAACGAGCGCACTCGGGAGAGGATCAGGCTGGCCTTCGAGTGTGATGAGCGCGCGCCCTTCACCACGCGGCAGCGGAACGTTCGCGCGGACGGCGGCTGCGTCGACTCCAGGCAGTCGGCCCATCTCTGCCAGGATACGCTCGGTCATCGGGATGTACTTCTCGGGCACGCGCCACGAGTGTGGAAAGCTGGGCGTTCCGCTGACGAGCCGCTCCGCCCGGAAGCCAAGGTCTACTCGGGCGAAGTGGAGCACCGTGCGCGTGAGCAGCCCTGCACCGACGAGCAGCACCGTCGCGCACGCGATCTGTCCGACGACGAACAGCCGCTGCGCCCAGCCGGTGCCATCGCCCGCGCCTGTCGGGGCGCCGACACGCAGCAGATGGTGCACATCGCCCCGCGCGACGAGGCGTGCCGGAACGACGCTGACGAGCACCGCCGCGAGGCTGGCGACGAGCGCCGCAAAGGCGAGCACACGGACATCGATGCGATACTCCATTCCATCGGGCCGCAGTGACGCGAGCGACGGCAAGGTACCCAGGACGCCGATGGACGACCAAGCGATGCCGACGGCGAGCACGGTCGCGGCCGCCACAATGATGGCGTTCTGCGCGAGTAGGGCCCGCGTTAGGCGGCCCGCCCCCGCACCGAGCGCGGCACGAATCGCGAACTCGCGACGCCGATTGAGCGTGCGGCTCAGCACGAGGCTCGCGAGGTTGGCGCAGGCGATGAGGAGAAGGCACCCGACGATGGCGCCGAAGATGAGGTCGTGCGAACGCGTCGACGTCGCGTAGCGAGCACGAAGCGGGTCGGCAACCAGCGTCATCCGGTCGCGCGCCGCCCCTGTCCCAACCGGCACTGCAATTCCCGCCAGCTCGCTGCGCAGATCGGCGACCGTGCGACCAGGGGCCAATCGGGCAAACACAGTGACCGAGCGGATCGACGGACGCGTGCTCGGGTCGAGGGTCGGCACGGCGGGAAGCCAGAACTGCGACCCCGTCTCGAACCGAAACCCCGGCGGCATCACGCCCACAACGGTATATCGCGAGTCGCTGAGCTTGACCTCGGTGCCGATGATCCCAGGATCCTTCCCGAAGTGCGACTCCCAGAGCTCGTGACCGAGCACGGTCACGAGCGGGGTGTCGAGCCGGTCATCCTCGGCCGTCAGGCCACGACCGATCAGCGGGCGCACGCCGAGGAGCGCGAAGAGATTCGGCGACAGTACGCCGCCGGTAACCAACACGGCCTCGCCACTTCGCACGAGCGACTTCGCGCCGTTCGTGTAGGCGGCAACGGCATCCACGGACCGGAACGGATGGTCGCGGAGCACCTGCGCGTACGTGTCGTAGGAGACTGTGCACGCGCCACGGCACGGTGGCGTAGTGGCGTCACCGGGATTCGCGGACGTCTCGCCGAGCACGACGAGCCGATCGGCGTTCGCGAACGGGAGCGAACGAAAGCGCACGGCGTCGATCACGCTGAAGGCGGCCACGCTCGCCCCTATCGCGAGGGCAAGTGAGCCGACCGCAGCGATCAGAAAGCCCGGGGTGCGGAGCAGCGAGCGCAGCGCGAAGCGGAGGTCGTGGGACATGGGGCCTGGAATGACAAGGAAGGCCGATTACGCCATCTTCCGTGCTCGACCGATTTTATAACGAGGCCACGCGATGGACATGTCCGGAAGGGGCAAGCGGACCGGCGCGAAAAAGTCAGCCGGTAGGAGCGCGAAGAAAACGGCACGAAAGGCCGCGTCGAAGAAGGCACCCACCAAGGCGAGTGCGAAGAAGGCATCCACGAAGCCTGCGAAGGAGAAGGCGTCACCGTGGGCGTACGTCTTCACGCCGCGCGCGCCCGGGGAGCGGCGCTACTGGCTGGTGAAGTCCGAGCCCGACACGTTCTCGTTCGACAACCTGCTCGCCGCGAAGGACCGCACGACCCACTGGGACGGTGTCCGCAACTTCGCCGCGAGAAATTTCATGCGTGATGGGATGAAGGTCGGCGATCAGGTGCTCTACTATCACTCGAGCACGAACCCGCAGGCGATCGTCGGCATCGCCGAAGTGGTGCGGGAGGCGTATCCGGATCAAACCGCGTTCGATCGGTCGCACCACGGTTACGACGAGGACTCCGATCCTAACGCTCCGACGTGGTACATGGTCGATCTCCGCGCGGTGAAGCCACTCGCCCGGCCGGTGACGCTCACCGAGATCAAGGGGCGCCGTGAGCTCGCAACCATGGTGCTGCTTCGCATCGGACGTCTCTCGGTCACTCCGGTGACGGCGGATGAGTGGAGGGTGATCACCGAGATGGGTGGCTGACGTTGAAACCAGGATGGTATGATCGCCGGGTACAGCGCGTGTCTCTCCAACCGTACCGAACAGGAATGCACGCGCGAATGCGTCGGATCGTCCGTCCTCTCCTCATCGCCGTTGTTGGCGTCACGATCGTTTCGGCGACGCCGGTTAACGCATTGGCGCAACGATCAAGGGCTCGCGCCACGGACACTGCGACGGCCACACCAACAGTCGGTTGGCCTGACAGCACGAGCTGGCGCCACTTGGGCCCGGCCTCCTTCGGCGGGCGGATCGACGACATCGAGGCCGTGGCGGACGACCCGCGAATCATCTTCGTCGGCTCCGCATCGGGCGGACTGTTTCGCAGCCTGAACAACGGCATCACGTGGGAGCCCGTGCTCGACCGCTATGCTGGCTCGATGTCCGTCGGCGATGTCGCGATCGCGCCCAGCGACCGCCACGTCGTGTGGGTCGGGATGGGCGAGCCGAACACTCGCCAGAGCTCCACGTGGGGGGACGGCGTCTACCGATCCCTCGATGGCGGCACGACGTGGCAGCACATGGGCCTTCGCGAGACGCAAACCATTGGCCGGATCGTCATCGACCCACGCGACCCGAACACGGTGTTCGTCGCTGCGACAGGTCATCTCTGGGGGCCTAACGAGCAGCGTGGGCTCTATCGCACGAAGGATGGCGGAGCGACCTGGCGAAAAGTGCTCGGCGTCGATGACCACACGGGCGCGGTGGACGTCGCGATCGACCGCGACGGACGCACGCTGTTCGCCGCCACGTACCAGCGACGCCGTCGAGCCTTCGGTTTCGCGGGGAGCGGGCCGGGCAGTGGGCTCTGGCGTTCGCTCGACGGCGGCGACACGTGGGAGCGCCTGACGAGTGCTCACGGGCTCCCGTCGGGGGATCTCGGACGGATCGGCGTGGCCATCGCGCCGAGCGAACCGGATGTAGTGTATGCGGTGATCGAGAGTCGAGCCGGGGGCGTCTTCCGGTCGAGCGACCGGGGGCGAACGTGGACCCGGCAAAGCCCCGTGAACCAGCGGCCGAGCTACTATAGTCAGATCCGCGTCGACCCTAACGACGCGAACCGGCTCTGGATGCTCGCGACGCACCTCTTCTCGTCCATCGACGGCGGCAAGTCGTTTCTCGTCGACTCCGTCGCGCAGACAGGCGTCCACCCGGACCACCACGCGCTCTGGATCGACCCGCGCGACTCGCGACACATGCTGCTCGGCAACGACGGTGGGTTCTACGTCACGTACGACCGCGCGAAACACTGGCAGTTCGTGGACAACCTGCCCATCGCGCAGTTCTACGATATCGCGGTCGACGGGCGCGACCCTTACTGGATCTATGGCGGCACGCAGGACAACGGGCAATGGGCGATTCCGAGTCGCACGTTCTCGCGTGGCGGGATGACGAACGCCGACGTGATCAACACCGGGTATGCCGACGGGTTTCAGGCCGCGGTCGATCAGCGCGACCCGCGCTTCGTGTACACCGAGTCGCAGAACGGCCGACTCTACCTGCTCGACATGCGGACGCGTGAGGAGCGATGGATCACGCCCATCCCGGCCGACGCAAAGGAGCGCTACCGGTTCAACTGGAATACGCCGCTCGTCGCCGTGCCGCACGACTCGAGCCTCGTCTATTACGGCGCGAACCGTCTCCTGCGCACCCGCGATCGCGGCAACACGTGGCAGGTCGCCAGCCCCGATCTCACGACGAATCCCGCTGACTGGCGTCGCACGCCGCTTGGGCCCGGCTTCCCGGCGCGGGAGGCGTTGTCGCGCGATGATGGGATCAGCAATTACGGAACGATCACGACGATCGGGGTGACGCCCAAGGCGCCGGGCACGATCTACGTTGGCACCGACGATGGCCAGGTGCAGCTGAGCTCCGATGGCGGCGAGCGGTGGACCAATATCACGAACCGGTTCCGCCTGCCGGGTCCGCGCTGGGTAAGCAAGGTCTTGGCATCGCGCGCCGACACGCGTGTCGCGTACGTGGTGTTCGACGGGCACAACGACGACGATCTCACCCCGTACGTATTCCGGTCCGCGGATGGTGGGGCGACGTGGACGTCCATCGCTGGTGACTTGCCTAACGGTATAGTCGCGCGCACGATCGAGGAGCACCCGGGCAATCCTCACCTTCTCTTCCTCGGCACCGAGTTCGGACTGTACTGGACCTTCGACGGCGGCCGGCACTGGACGCGCGCCACCGGGAACATGCCGCCGGTGCGCGTCGATCGGGTGATCCTCAACGACGACACGAACGACCTGATCGTCGCTACGCACGGCCGTGGGATCATCGTCCTCGACGACGTGAGCCCACTCGAGGCCGGTGGTCCGGCCGTCGCGCGCGGGGATGTGCGGCTGCTGTTGCCACGATCCGCGTGGCCCGCGTACGAGTGGCGCGATCTGCCGTGGCCGTCGGCGAACGCGTTCGTCGCACCGAATCCGCCCGTCGGCACGCACATCACCTACGTCGTTGGCGCGCCGCTCTCGACGAGTACGGCGACGCCAGCTGATACGACTCGAGCACGTCCCGCGCAGCGTCGCGATGGGGCGCGAATCCAGATCCTTGCCGCCAACGGCTCAGTCGTTCGGACACTCACCGGCCCGGATGCTCCGGGGGTGCATCGCGTGCTCTGGGACCTCCGCGCCGAGGTGCCGTTTCTCCCCGCCGCATCAGACTCGGGGTACTACGGTGTGTACCGCGGCCCATTCGTGCTGTCGGGTCGATACACGGTGAAGCTCGTCGTCGGCGGCAAGGAATCGACGCAGTCGATCGAAGTGGGCTCCGATCCGCGCGTGCCGTCGAACGCCGAAGCACTCGTCGCGCGGAACGACATGTCGATGCGAATCGCCGGACTGAGCGCGACCTATTCCGCGGCGGCGAAGACGTTCCAGGCGCTCGACGCCGAGCTCACCCGCCTCGCCGCGAGTGTGAAGGCGATGCCGAGCGCACCGACCGGCGCTGACAGCGCCGTCAGCGATGCCACGCGGAAGCTGGCGGAGCTACGGCCGCGGTTATCGCCGAGTTATGGCACACCGATCGGGCGTGCGTTCGACCTTCTCGCCGCCCTGCAGTCGTCGTCGGGCCCGCCAACGGAAGCACATGGCCGAGTGCTCGACTCGGCTACGTCGGACCTCCGTGAAGCCATCACGAAGCTCAACGAGATCATTACGGGCGTGATGCCGGCCGTTCGTTCGAAGGTCGGTGTTTCCGGAGTGGTCGAGCCGGTGAAGTTACCGTAGCGACCGGACGCTTCCAGGCGCAGTACAGTCGGCAGGGGTGGTTACAACGATTGGAACGGAAACGGCAAGAAACTGCCGGATAAGCCTAACGGCGAAACGCCATGACGGCCGCTTCGCCGTTTAGCCTATCCGGCTGTTTCTTGCTGTTTTCCGTTCAATCGTTCTAACGACGCCTTGCAAGTGTACGGACTAGCGGGGCG
>Ga0075430_100005756_pt1 | contig 10458 bp, 7 predicted proteins | sample RhiMetdeltSRZDD4_FD_75294 | JGI IMG/M metagenome (GOLD analysis project Ga0075430, IMG submission 75294) | Populus rhizosphere microbial communities from Tennessee, USA - Rhizosphere MetaG P. deltoides SRZDD4 | ecosystem: Host-associated > Plants > Roots > Rhizosphere > Soil | place: USA... | reverse complement strand
TGGATCGGTGGCGATCGCGACGGAAATCCGAACGTCACCGCCGACGTGGTCCGGCTGGCAACCGGCAGCGCAGCATTCACCGCGCTGGCGCGCTACCTCGCCGAACTAACGGACCTCGAGCGGGAGCTGTCGATGTCGGCGCGGCTGATCACCGTCACCCCCGAAGTGGCCGCGCTGGCCGACGTTTGCCCCGATACCGTCGACCTCGACGAGCCGTACCGGCGGGCCTTGCGCACAATCCGCGGCCGGCTTACCGCAACCGCGGCCGAGATCCTGGATCATCAGCCGCAGGACGGTCTTGACCTGGGCTTGCCCCCATATGGCACACCGGCCGAACTGCGGACCGATCTCGACGCCATCGACGCTTCGCTGCGCACGCACGGCGCCGCGTTATTGGCCGACGATCGGCTGGCACACTTGCGAGAAAGCGTGCACGTCTTCGGGTTTCACCTGTGCGGCCTCGATATGCGGCAAAACTCCGACGTGCACGAAGAGGTGGTCGGCGAACTGCTGGCGTCGGCCGGGGTGCACCCGGACTATGGGTCGCTACCCGAAGATAAGCGGGTCGAGCTATTGACGAGCGAACTCAGCACCCGTCGGCAGCTGGTCAGCGACCGTGCGCAATTGTCACAGTTGGCCCGCGGCGAGCTGGACGTCGTCGCCGCCGCCGCCCACGCCGTCGAGGTCTACGGTGCGGCCGCAGTGCCGAACTACATCATCTCGATGTGCCAGTCGGTGTCGGACGTCTTGGAGGCCGCGATCCTGCTGAAAGAGGTTGGCCTGTTGGATGCCTCAGGGGCGGAACCCTATTGCCCGGTAGGAATCTCACCGCTGTTCGAGACGATCGACGACCTGCACAACGGGGCCTTGATTTTGCACGCGATGCTAGAACTTCCGCTCTATCGATCCCTCGTAGACGCTCGGGGCGGATGCCAGGAAGTGATGCTCGGCTACTCCGACTCCAACAAAGACGGCGGGTATCTGGCCGCCAACTGGGCCGTCTACCGGGCCGAACTCACCTTGGTCGAAGTGGCCCGCAAAACGGGAATCCGGTTGCGGCTCTTCCACGGTCGCGGTGGCAGCGTCGGCCGCGGTGGCGGCCCCAGTTACCAAGCCATCCTGGCGCAACCACCGGGAGCGGTGAACGGCTCGCTGCGTCTCACCGAACAGGGTGAGGTCATCGCCGCCAAATACGCCGAACCCCAACTGGCGCGACGCAATCTGGAGAGCTTGGTGGCAGCCACCCTGGAGTCGACGCTGCTGGATGTCGAGGGCCTGGGTAACGGTGCGGAACCAGCTTATGCAGTGCTCAACGAGGTGGCCACCCTGGCGCAGCGTGCTTACGCCGAATTAGTCCACGAGACACCGGGTTTCGTTGAGTACTTCAAGGCTTCCACACCCGTCAGCGAAGTCGGGGCGCTGAACATCGGCAGCCGGCCGACGTCACGCAAGCCCACTCAGTCGATCGCAGATCTGCGCGCCATTCCGTGGGTGCTGGCGTGGAATCAGTCGAGGGTCATGCTCCCGGGTTGGTACGGCACCGGATCGGCGTTCCAGCAGTGGATCGCGGCGGGGCCCGAAAGCGAAGGCGAGCGAGTGGCAATACTGCACGACCTGTATCAGCGGTGGCCGTTCTTCCGCAGCGTGCTGTCGAACATGGCGGAGGCACTGGCGAAGAGCGACCTGGGCCTGGCGGCCCGCTATGCCGAGCTGGTGCCGGACGAATCATTGCGGCGCAGGGTGTTTGACAAGATTTCAGATGAGCACCAGCGAACTATCGCCATGCACAAACTCATCACGGGTCAAGACAACTTACTGGCCGACAACCCGGCCCTGGCGCGCTCGGTGTTCAACCGCTTCCCGTACCTGGAGCCGCTGAACCACCTTCAGGTGGAGTTACTCCGCCGCTACCGCTCGGGCGATGACGACGAATTATTACAGCGTGGCATCTTGCTGACGATGAACGGGCTGGCGAGCGCGCTCCGAAATAGCGGGTAACAGCGGCTAGCCGCCGCCACGCCTCACGTCCTCGCCTCCACGGAATGGCGCCAGGGGACGCGTAGTCTGAGCCTTTCGCATTGCCGTTTCGCACCGGATGCCGAGGAAACATTTGATGCCGGCCAGTTGCGCCATCCGCGGCAGCTTCTTCGATTTCGTGGACGACCCGTGGAAGCACCCCGGCCATGAGGACCGGGCCGCGCGCTTTGTCGGCGACGGCCTCCTGGTCGTCAAGGACGGCATCATCGAGGACTATGGTCACTTCGCCGACCTCTCCCGGCGCCACGCCGACCTGCCGGTGACGCACCTCCAAGATCGCCTGATCCTTCCCGGGTTCATCGACGGCCACATCCACTTCCCTCAGCTCCGCGCCCTGGGCGTCTTCGGCGGTCAACTGCTCGACTGGATACAGACCTGGATCTTCCCCGAGGAACTCAAATACAAGGACCGCAGCTACGCGCGCACCGCCGCCGGGTACTTTTTCGACGCACTGCTGGCCGGCGGCACGACCACGGCCATGGCCTTCACCACCAGCTTCCCGGTGTCCACCGAGGAGTTCTTTGACGAGGCGACCCGGCGCGGCATGCGCGTCATCGCCGGCCTGGCAGGGATCGACCAGTACGGACCGGACGATTTCCTGATCACAGCCGACGACTTCTACCGCGAATCCAAGCGGCTCATCGAGCGCTACCACCGCACGGGCCGGAACCTTTACGCCATCACGCCCCGCTTCCCGGGGGTCTGCAGCTCCGAGATGTTGGAGCGCTGCCGGCAGCTGAAGCAAGAGCACCAGGACTGCTGGATCAACACCCACATCTCCGAGAACCCCTCGGAGGTGCGGATGGTGCGGTCGGAATTTCCGGATTGTCAGGACTACACGGCGGTGCATGCCAGCCACGGCCTCTTGGGCCCCAAATTCGTTGCCGGGCACGGTGTCTGGCTGTCCCGCGACGAGTTCCGCCGCTTCTCCGCGGCGGGAGCAACCATCGCCTTTTGTCCGCTATCCAACCTGTTTCTGGGCAGCGGCCTGTTCCCTCTCGGCCGGGCCCTCGACCCCGAGCACCCGGTGCGCGTTGCGCTGGGCTCCGACATGGGCGGTGGCAACGCCCTCAGCATCATCCGCGTCCTGGAGGAGGCCTACAAGGTCGGCATGTGCAACAACACCATGCTCGACGGCTCGGTCGACCCGCGTGACCAGGACCCAGCGGAGGCCGAGCGCAACATCCTGTCGCCCTACCGGGCCTACTACCTGGCCACGCTGGGCGGCGCTCGCGCCCTTTACCTCGACGACCTCCTGGGGAATTTCGCCAAGGGTAAGGAGGCCGACTTCGTCGCGATCGACTGGAACGCCGGGCAGGCGGCCATGCGGTGGCGCCAATCGCTGATCGTCGAGGGTGCCCCAGAGACTGTGGATCAGGCGGCACAGCTGCTTTTCGGCGTCATGATGGTCGGCGACGACCGCAACGTCGATGAAACCTGGATCTCCGGCAAACGGGCGTACAAAAGCGACGCCGTTGCGCACACTGACTTGAGAGCATCGGATCACACCGCGCAGGGACTCTAATCAAGGAAGTGGCAATGTCGGAAGCCAATGAAGATGGCTATATCAGTCCTGAATGCTTTCGTGCATATGTCAGTGCTGAAATCAAGGTGCCCAACACGCTCATCGCGGTGGGTCCCTACGTCGGCCGTGCCGCACTGGCATCGCTGCGGCCGGGCGATTATTTCCAGCCTGCCATAAAGAGGTTCGCCACCACGTACGCATTCAGTCCCAGCCAAGTGAAGAGTGCAGTCAGGACGGTTGTCCTGATGCATCGGCGGTTCGGGGTTCCCGTTCTGCCCGAAAGTGCGGACTTGCAAGGAGATAACGCAATCAGGCTGTTCAAGCACCAGCGATTCGAAGTCGTGTACATGGAAGGGGTGATGAACATCCTGGAGGCGATCCTGCGTTTGCATGGGGAGCAGGGTACGAAAGGCTGTCCTCGCGATTCCCGGGTCGCGGAACTCTTGGAGCACCCTGACAAGCTGGCAGCGACGGTCGCGGCGTTCGCGGCTGCAGAGACTGCGATAAATTCTCCCGCGGCCACCGAGCGGTCGGAGGCGTTCAAGCAGATATTCAACTTTGTGAAGTCAGGTGAAAAACCGCGGCCCATGGCCCCAGCTGACAAAGACGGCATTCAAGCCGAAGTCATGCCGTTGCTAGTCGCGGCCGTCAGCGAAGCCTTGGCTGAGTGCAAATCGACGACTTCACATGACCAAACAGAAGAGTTTCTGCGAATTTTGACGAGTCCAGAGCTTCATGAAGAGGCGGCATAGGCTCCACCGACACGCTCGCCGCAACATGGAATCAAGACCTGTTTGGCGCGAGCTCGGCGTCATCACCGGATACGACTGGATTATCAGTGGCGGCATGGACTCGCTGCTGGCGACCCTGCAACACCAACCCGTGCTCGTCGGCTCGTATTGGTTCGAAGACATGATGACCACCGGCGAGCGCGGCGTCATAACGTCGGCGTGCGACCCACCCCTCGAGGACGCCGGCGGGCATGAGTACCTCGCCAACGCGATCCTGTGGCCCGATAATCCGCGCCGGCGCCTGATCGGGTTCGAGCAATCGTGGGGCGAGGAGCCGGAAGATTTCGCGCCGACGTTCTACATGGGCTGGGACCTCGTCGAGCACCTTGTTTTCGGCCTCGCCGGCGACGTCGCGGTTCCGCGGCTGCTGTGAGCAACGCAGTCTTCATATTGATCGATCGATCAGAAACATTGGACATTTGGTCGCGCGCGCCGTCAACACCATGTGTCGCTGGCGCATCTGGGTTTACGAATGGGCCTGTTGGCAGCAGACGCGGGCTAGGCGAGATCAGCTGCCCGAGACGGTGGATGGCTCAGCCAGTGCGTCAATCTGCTGCTCGACGAAGCGGCGCATCTCGTCGTGTCCGAGGGTGACGCCCACGGCGTCCTCGTTGCAAAGGCTGCGTGCGATTTGGGCGATCAGCATCGAGATCACGACCGGCGGGTAGGCGTTCAAGTCGACGCGATGGGCGCGCAGCACCAGCGTGACGGCTGCGGTCTCCATATCGCGCACACGCTCGGCGTATGCCCTAAGCTCCACCCCAATTGCCTTGCGGTGGTTGGCAAGTGCCATAAACTCGGTATTGAGGACGCTTCGCCGAGGGTCGCTATTGAGGACCCAAAGGGCGCGCAGCGGGTTGTTGTCGGTGAGCGCTGCGCGCATCTGATCTAGTGCGACGTCCGCGCCCGCGCGCAGCACTGCGAGAAACAAGTCGTCCATCGTCGGAAAGTAGTAGTGGACGAGAGGCTGTCTGATGCCGGCCTTTGCGGCCACTCGGCGTGATGTGGCGGCGGCATACCCCTCGTCGTGCATGATCTGGGCGGTCGCATCGAGCAGACGGCGTCGGGTTCCGCCGTCGTCTGCCTTCGCCTTCCGCGCCGTTGCCATTCAAGACCCCAGTCGCGAGGGGGTTGACCGAAAGTTTCGGATCGTGATAAACATGCGCCACCTTATCATTTGATCGATCGATCAAGATTGGTCGCTACGCCACCGGAGTCGAGCCCATGACCGCTACCTATCCACCCGTCAACCCCCTGTTCGCGTCCGCCTCGTCACGACGAGCAGCCCACAGTGCCGCAAAGCTCGGCGGATACGGCGGCATGGCAGTGGCAGCGTGGCTTGTCACCGCGGTGGCGACGGGCTATGGATTGGCCGCGGCCGATACGACCGGCACGTCCTCGGACTCGTCCTCAACGAGTTCGGCGAGCTCGACGTCGTCCGGTGAGTCGGGCACTGGACCCGCGGCCACGTCGACCACGGGAACTGCCACCTCGTCCACCGCGACGACGGGTACCGGGTCGACGCCGACAAGCGGCGGATCGACCTCAACCAGTAGCGCGACGTCTTCGTCCACCGAGGTTGCGCCCGGTGTCACCATCAGCAGCAGTGGCGGAGCGCACACCAGCACCACCGAATCGGCAACATCGACGGCTCCGACGTCAACCAGCGGCGTTGAGACCCAACCAAAGCCGAGCGAACCAGCCGCCTCCGGCGAGACGGTTGAGACCACTCAGCCGAGCACTCCGCCACCGACCCCAGCACCGGAGCAGACCACTTCCGCCAAGACCGGATCGAGCTCGACACATCCCGCCACGGTCAAGGACGCGACGGCGCTGTCGTCGCCGACGACCTCCATCGGAGCTGCAAAGGTCGTCGCGACCGTCGCGCAACCGTCCGCGACGACCACCAAGTCCAGCGCGGTGCCGACCGCACAAGCGTTGACGGTCAACAGCTCTAGCACGCTGACGACCCAGTCGATCGCCGCTGCTGCCGCACCCACCGCCGCGGCGGCCCTAGTCACCACTCCCGCCACCGGCGTCGTGGGATTCCTCAACGCCGTCGTGACCAATCTGCTGAACCCGTTCCTGGCGCCGGCGCCCAACACACCAGATCCCGCCACCCCGGTGATATGGGCGGTGCTGGGCTGGGTTCGACGCAACTTCTTCAATCAGGCGCCGACGATCACGTACAACCCCGGCACTACGACCCAGACCGGGCAGACCGTGATCGGCTACATCGGCGCGAAGGACCCGGAGAACGACGCCTTGACGTACACAGTCACAAAAGCTCCGGCGCACGGCACCCTGACGATCGACCAGGCGACGGGCAAGTTCGCCTACACGCCCGATGAGATCGACTACGACTCGGAGCAGCGTGTTTCGTTCACGGTGTCGGTCACCGACGGCAAGTTCAACTTGCTGAGTCTGTTCAAACCGCATAGCGACGAGGAGACCATCGAATTCAAGGTGCAGCCTCCCACCGTCGAGCGGGTGATCCTGAACATGCCCGACGGCGTCAAGAACCCGGCCAATCCGCGCTATTCGGAAGACGGAAAGTCCATCTACTTCGCCGGCACACCGACTGCCGGCGGGCGGTCCGAGATCTACAAGATCAGTATCGATGGCACGCACACTGAATGCGTCACCTGTGGCGTCGCCGGTCCAACAATTGCGACGTCAGATCCGTCGTTGCCGGTCAACCTGCGAAAGCCGGTTCCCTTCTACGACGGCTCCGGGCGAGTCGTGGTGCTCCTGGATAATCCGGAACCTCGTTATGCGATCTTTGAGCCGGCCGGCTACAACGGCATAGGCTCACCGGCGCGGATCGTAAACGTCATCACGCCCGATGGCGGCGGCGCCACCCTGCCCGGCCTGCCTTTCCCAGGCGGGATTGTGAACCGGGAGCGGGAAATGAGGCCGTCACCTGATGGCACGCATGTGCTGTTCACTCGCATCGTCTTCGGCCAAACCGGTGGCCTGCAAGCCCTTCCGATCGTGGGCGAGCTGACGCAAAACGGTGATCACTACGACGTCACCAACGCGCGGGTGGTCTGGCCCACCGGTGAGGGCAAGCAATGGACCCCCGACGGCAAGGGCGTGGTCATTCAGGGCGGGGCAATCGATGCCGGCAATATCGACGACATCATGGTCGACCTGTCGGGCCAAACAGGGGACAACTTGTACCCTGGCAGCCCCTTCCGCGGCACTCGGGTGAGCGGCAACCTCGACTATGACGAGGACATGGACTTCTCGCCCAACATGCAGTGGATCGCGATCGGAAGCACGCGCGGATTCGACGCGCTCACGCCGATGACCAGGATCGTGCGGCAGAACTTCTTGCCGGTCTACGTCACGGCGATCTATGCGCAGTATGCGGATGATCAAGTGGTCAACGTCTCGAACCAGAATTGGGCGGTTGCCCTCGAGGACGACCGCGACCGCGAGAACGGTATTCCGCTCTTCGTTCAGGACGACCCCACCACCCCCGAGGTGGACGAAGGTGACGGATGGGCTTCCCGAAGCATGCCCAGCTGGAATGCCGACGGCACCGCGGTCACCTTCTGGGAGTCCGGTAACGGCGACGAGCACGGGGTGGCGCCGACGGAATCACGAATCGTCATCGCCAACCTCAAGTACACGACCAGCGTCGGGCCGGTCGGGGATACGACGACAGTGTTCGACCCGTCGGCGTTCCAGGACCTGACCACCTACGTCGCCAAGACGACACCGCTGCCGCCGACCGGAACCTACAGCGGCGTGGGCGGAGGCACCGCGGTGGTCAGCGAGTCCTTTGACCCGACGACACGCCAAACGACCCGCACGGTGGTCTACACCAAATACGTCAACGAGGACGGATTGATCCTCACCGGCACCGAAAAGGCTATCTACGGACCGAGCCAAAGCAACGTGACGTACCTCGCCGACATCGATGTCACCGACGCCACCGGAGCAAACAGGGGCAAGTTGGAAGCCAACGCTGTGGTCAGCCCGTTCGCCCAAACGGTGACGGGGTACATCACTTCGACCCTCGACGGTGATACGCAAACCATCCCGGATCTGGCGAAGGCAGAGGCCGCGAAGAGCGGCGCGTAGCGGGGGGCGGGAAGGCTGGCCAGGCCTTCCCAGCCGTTAACAACTCAATACGTGTACGCGGGGTGCGCCAAGTGCGCACCTCGCGTATTCGTACAGCCGCAAAATTGGTGCACCTTGCCCTTCCGCGGCGCCAGTATTCTGGTGAGGTTAGGCGTTTGCTGGGCTCATGAGGAGGGCTCCGTGTCGGGCTGGATTCGCGTCGCTGCAGAGGACCTGCATGTGTCCGCGGCGACTGTCGACGTGCATGCCGACGATCTGCATCTACGGCATGCGACTGCCAACGGTCGTATCGAGGGGGCCCAGGTCGGCGTGCCAATGGGATCTGCAGCGGCGCTGAGCGCGGCGGTTGCCAAGTGGCAAGCCGACTCGACGGTGCTTTTCGGCAATTTGGTGGGGCACGGCGAGGCGCTGCGGGGCGCCGCAGCACGCTACATGGGCACGGATGAGGACAAGGCCGCCGCCATCGAGGCAGCCGGCGATCAGGCCACCACTTTGGATCTCGGGCTCTAACGGTTCGTCGCCGTGACGGTCTCAATTGCCGACATCGATCGGTGGGACCCCGGCGATGTCCGCGAGGTCTTCCACGCGACCCGCAACAGAGCAGAAGCGGCCTTTGAAGCCGCCGACGGGATTGCGACGCTGCCCGCGTTCGGGTCATGGGGCGGCGACGCAGCCGAGGCCGCGAAGACGGCGAACGAGCAACTCCGTAAGGATCTCGATGCGCACGGGAATGAGGCGCTTGCCGTCGCTAAGGCGGCGCAACGCGCGGCCGACGACATGGAGCAGGTCAAGTCCGATCTGGCACAGCTCGAAGCCGACGCCGCCGGTGCTGGTTTCGAGATCGACCGGGCGAGCAACGCGGTGATGCCAGGCCCTGCGTTGCGGGGTTCGATGGTGGATCTCATTGCGGCGGAAGGCAAACGGGAGGAGCTACAGGCGCGGCTGACTGCGATCCTCGCCGAGGCTGTGCGGGTCGACGAAGAGCTTGCGCAGGCGATCAACATGGCCACCGGCGCCACGCCAATTCCAGACGAGAAGCCTGCTGGTCCGCCTCTGCCGCAGCCAGGTACGGAGCCGGCTGACGTCAAGAAGTGGTGGGACTCGCTTTCCAACGAGCAGCGCCAAGAACTTACGCGCACGCATGCCGCCGAGATCGGCAACCTCGACGGGATCCCCGCTGCGGTACGGGAACAAGTCAACGCGGCACGACTGCCGGAAGAGATCGCGAAAGCCCAGGCGCTCGTCGACTACATGCGGGCCCACCCGAATGGAAAGCCGAATCCCGCGCAGCTGGCGGCATGGCAGGGCGCACGCGACAAGCTCGCCGATCTACAGCAACTGGATAAGACGCTGAAGGACCATCCCGGGGTCGGGTTGCTACTGCTGGATACCACTAGTAACCCGAAAACGGTGCTGGCCGCCGTGGCCAAAGGCGACGTCGACAACGCCAGGCAGGTGGGAGTCACGGTGGGAGGCATGACCACCAACGTCAGAGGCAGTGTTGACGGGATGACCGGCGAGATCATCACTCAGTACGACCAAGCGGTCGAACTGCGACAGTTGGCAGGAGTGGCGAATCCCGAATCCGTGGCGACGATCGCCTGGCTGGGCTACGAAGCGCCCGGCATGAATTTCGATGTCACGGACGACGCGCTCGCCAAAGCGGGTGCCGGGCCGCTGAATAACTTCTACCAAGGACTCGGCGCGACTTCGAACGTGCCCGATCAGGAGATCACCGCATTCGGGCACTCGTACGGCTCGTTGACGACGAGTTTGGCGCTGCAGCAAGGCGCTCCAGTCGACAACGTGGTGCTCTACGGTTCACCAGGCGCAGAGCTGAGCAACGCCTCGCAACTCGGTGTCGCACCGGGACATGCCTTCTACATGAACGGCATCACCGATGGGGTGCCCACCACGATTGCCGGGACCCACAACTTCGGTCCGCCGCTGAGTGAGGTACCGGGCTTTACCGAACTATCGTCGAACTCCGGACAAGCGTTGCCGCCACCGTAT
>Ga0075430_100005755_pt1 | contig 10458 bp, 7 predicted proteins | sample RhiMetdeltSRZDD4_FD_75294 | JGI IMG/M metagenome (GOLD analysis project Ga0075430, IMG submission 75294) | Populus rhizosphere microbial communities from Tennessee, USA - Rhizosphere MetaG P. deltoides SRZDD4 | ecosystem: Host-associated > Plants > Roots > Rhizosphere > Soil | place: USA... | reverse complement strand
GCTTCGAGACGCACGCTACCGCACTCAATCATCCCGCCGTCAATCGCTTCCAACCCGTTGAGACAGCGCAACAGCGTCGACTTACCGCTGCCCGAAGCGCCGATGATCCCCAGCACTGTTTGCGGCGGAACTTCGAAGTCGATGCCCTTCAGGATATGCGAGTCGCCGAAATGTTTGCGTAAACCCGTGACGCGAATCATGCCGTCGCCTCCGTTTCCACCATGCGCTCTGTCGCGCGGTTGCGCAGCCGCTGTTCGAGCAGCCGCGCCAGATGGGCCATCGGCAAACTCATCGCGAGGTAGAAAGCAGAAACAGCCACGCCGAGCAGCAGAAACTGTCCCGACGCGTTTGCGAGTTCGCGATACGCCGTCGCCAACTCCCACACGGAGATCGCAAAAGCGACTGACGTGTCTTTGAACAACGACACGAAGTCGTTCGTCATCGGCGGCAACGCGATGCGAAACGCCTGCGGCAGGATGATGCGGCGAAAGGCGAGCACCGGTCCCATGCCCAGCGAATACGCGGCTTCCCATTGGCCCGTCGGAATCGCTTCCAGCGACGCGCGGTAGACCTGTGATTCGTAAGCCGCGTAGTTCAATCCGAGACCGACCAGGGCCGTCAACCAGCCGGGCATCGCGATTCCAATCACCGGCAGCCCGAAGTAGAGAAACAGCAGTTGAACGAGAACAGGCGTGCCGCGAAAGAACTCGACGTAGATCGTGCAGAGCAGGCGCAGCCACGCCGGTCCTTTCCATTGTCCGACCGCGAGCGGCAGTCCGAGAACGACAGCGATCACCATCGAACCGAGCGCGATCAAAACGGTCACCGCGGCGGCACGCGTGAGCCGCCAGAGTGCTTCGGTCCAGTTGAACGTCGCTTCGGTTGGCGTGAAGTCGACGTCCGTCCCCGAGGATTGGCCGCCGGATCTGATCGGCGCCTGAAACTCGACCTGCGCCTGGTTCCACAGTCCCCACTTCTTGAGAATAGCTTCAAGCGTTCCGTCGGCGATGATCTTGTCGATCGCGGCATCGACTTCGGCTTTCAGCGCTACGTCTCCCTGGCGCAGCCCGATGACGTACTGGCCGCGCGTGAACGGTTCGCCGGCGGGTCTCAGGCGCGGGTTCGGCCGCGCGTAGAAGGCTTCGGCGGGAACGTCAAACAACGCGGCGTCGACTCGTTTCAGTTCGAGGTCGCGATAAGCGCCGACCGGATCCTGGTAGCTGCGAAACGGAATCCCTTCCTGTTGCAGCAGCCGCGACGCAGCCGTGTTTCCGAGTGTTGCGACAACGCGGTTCTTGCAGTCGGCGAGCGAGTTGATGCGGTTGTCGTCCTTACGGACCGTGAGTTGAAGTTGAAAAATGTAATACGGTTTGCTGAAAAGGATCTGGCGCGCGCGATCGCCGGTCGGTTCGAGGCCGTTGACGATCACGTCGAACGACTTGCGTTGTAACGCGGAGACGAGTGTTTCCCAATCGCTGGGGACAAACTCGGCGCGACGGCCCAAGGCTGCCGCAAGCGCGTCGACCATCTCTTTTTCGTAGCCGATGTAGCGATCGGGATTGGCGGGATCGGTGAAAACGTAAGGCGCGCCGCCACTCGGGTCGGCTCCCCAACGCAGGACCTGCTGGGCGTCGGCGGTGTTCCACAGGCAGAGAACACACAGGAGAATCCGGCAGAGTTTGATCTTGGATGTCCCTCCGTTTTGAAAGCAGCGAAATCGAGTGAGGATTCTAGCGGTTGATCGCTTTTAGATCCAATTCTTTGCTGGGGCGGATGTCGGCCTTCAGGACGGTCTCCATCTGTTTCAACGCGTGCAGGTTTTCCTCTTCGGTGTTGGAGACGACGCAGTCGGACGGCACGAAGATCTTGTAGTCGCGCATGTAGCCGTCGTTCGCTGTGAAGAAGACGCAGTTGTTTCCGGCGATGCCGGTGAGGATCAAATTTCGCGCGCCGAGATGCGAGAGTAGCAAGTCGAGCGTCGTCGAATAGAAACCGGAGTTCTTTGGCTTGAGGACGAAATAGTCGTCATCGGCCGGCAGCAGCAGTTCGACAAACTCTTTACCACGAGATCCCTCGCGGCAGTGCTCGACGATCTTGTTGAGGTCCGATTGCCAGCGGCCGAAGTTGTCGTTCACGTAGATCGAGGGAATGCCCTCGTCTCGTGCTCGCTGCTTGAGAGCGGCGATGTTTTTGCCGACGGGAAGCGCCAGCCGCAGGAGTTGTTCGCCCTCTGTGAAATCGAAGTCGTTGATGACGTCGATCAGAAGTAGTGCTGTTTTGGATTTATCTGGTGCTGATCCGTGAAGATCGTGGGCCCCGACCGGCATGATTTAATCCCCCTTGTCGCGTTTGCAGTCTGTCGTGTACATTCCCTCGTACTTATACAAAACACAAATTACAAAAAACAATCCGAGGAGCCCCATGTGTACTGACCGTCGAGATTTTCTCCGCTTATCAGCCGGTGTGGCCGGTGCGACGCTATTAGGAAGTGCGCCGGTCTCGGCCCAGCAGGGCAGTCAACCGGAAGCGGTTCGACGGTTGCGGCCCATGACCGACAAAGTCGTCCCCATCACGCTCGAAGAACGCAAAGGCCGAATCGAAAAGGCACAGAAACTGATGCGCGAACAGCGCATCGACGCCATCTACCTCGAACCCGGCAGCAGCATGTTCTACTTCACCGGCATGCGCTGGGGCACGAGCGAACGGATGTTCGCTGCCGTGATTCCCGCGCGCGGCGAGATCGCCTGGGTCTGTCCGAAGTTCGAAGAAGAACGCGCGCGTGAGCTGATCCGGATGGGCACCGACATCCGCACCTGGGAAGAAGACGAAAGCCCGTACCAGCGCGTCGCCGAGATCTTCCACGACCGCGGAGTGCGCACCGGAACCGTCGGCATGGAAGAGCGCGTGCGGTTCTTTTTATTCGACGGTATTCGAAAAGCCGCGCCGGCGTTGAAGTATGTCGATGCGACTCCAATCACTGCCGGCTGCCGCATGTTCAAGTCGCCAACCGAGATCGCATTGATGCAGATCGCCAACGACATCTGCATCGAGGCCTACAAAGCGACCCACGCCAGCATGAGTGACGGCATGACGCAGGGTGAGTTCGCCGGGATTTGTTCGTCTGCGTTTCGCGCGCTCGGTACGTCGGGTGGCATATTCGTCAGTTTCGGGAAGTACACGGCGTTTCCGCACGGCAGCAGCACGCCGCAGCGTTTGAAAGAAGGCGACGTCGTGCTGATGGACGGCGGTTGCAGCGTCGACGGTTACCAGTCAGACATCACGCGGACTTTTGTGTTTGGCAAGGCGACGGATCGGCAGCGGCAAATCTGGGACCTCGAACGCAAGGCGCAGGACGCTGGTTTTGCGGCGGCGAAAGTCGGCGCGCCGTGCGAAGCCGTCGACGCGGCGGCGCGCAAAGTCATCACCGACGCCGGTTTTGGGCCGGGTTACAAAGTTCCCGGACTGCCGCATCGCACGGGCCACGGCATTGGCCTCGACGGGCACGAGTGGACAAACTTTGTGCGTGGAAACAAGACGCCGATTCAGCCAGGGATGTGTTTTAGCGACGAGCCGACGGTCGTGATCTATGGCGAGTTCGGAATTCGGCTGGAAGACTGCCTGTACATCACGGAGTCAGGACCGAAATTCTTCACGAAGCAGAGCGAGTCGATCGATAAGCCGTTCTGAGTGTTTATGTTAGGACCGCGATTAACCACACGAGCAAAAACGCTCCAATCGCCACGCCTGCACTCAACAGACAGATTATCGACGTTTCGATCAATTCCGAGGTTTTTTTCTCTTCAATCATGGGGAGATTGCCTTGTTGTTTCAGTTGAAATTTATTCGTACAATCCGTGCATCACTGAGTTGTAGTTACGGATAGCGCATCCTAGGACGCGCGGGCCGGCAAGTCCTCAGGCCGCACTCAAAAAGTCCTCAAAGATATTTCTCAAGGCCGGTTTTTGTGGGTCAACCTGACAGTCACAGTTATGAATTCGGACGCTTCCGCCTGAAAACGGCGGAACGAATCCTGCTACGCGAAGGCGAGCTGGTGCCGCTCACGCCGAAAGTCTTCGACATTCTGATCACGCTCGTCGAGAACAGCGGACAGGTCGTCGCCAAAGACGACTTGATGAAGCGCGTCTGGCCCAGCACGTACGTCGAGGAAGGGAACCTGACGCAGAACATTTCGCTGCTGCGCAAGGCGCTCGGCGAGACTCCCGGCGGCGCGCAGTTCATCGAGACCGTGCCCCGTCGCGGCTATCGGTTTGTGGCTCAAACGAGTGAGACGTGGGACGGCGCCGCCGCCGTGAGTGAGCCCGAACCTGTTTCACTTCCGAACGAATCCGCTTCGACGCCTGTTGTATCAATTCCGGCTTCGCCGAACGGATCCGCCTGGGTCAAGCGAACGCCGGCGTTTGCCGCGGTTGCCGGTCTCGTCGTCATCACGATTGTCGGCCTGGTTTACTTCACGACATGGGGTCGATCAGGCGATGTCGAACCGATTGGTTCGATCGCGGTCTTGCCGTTTGTTGACGAGTCGTCGGATCCGGATGCGCAGTACATCAACGACAAGATCGCCGAGAGCCTGATCAACAGCCTTTCGAAGTTGCCGCAGTTGCGAGTTGTCCCGCGCAGTGTCGTGGCGGGCTACAAGGGACGCGAGATCGATCCTCGCAAGGTCGGGCAGGAGTTGAACGTGCGCGCGGTCGTCACCGGCCGCATGCGCCGCCACGGCGACATCATCACCATACAGGCCGACTTGATCGACCTCGAAAACGTCGCCCAATTGTGGGGCCAACATTACGATCACAAACTCTCGGACGTCCTGTTGGTCCAGGACGACATCTCGCGCGACATCTTCGAGAACCTCCGTTTGAAACTGAACGTCGAGGAAAAGAAGCAGCTCGAGGCCTACGGACTTTATCTGAAAGGCCGCAACGCCTGGAACAAACGCACCGGCGACGCGCTGTTGCAGGCAATCGACTACTTCAACCAGGCCATCAAGATCGATCCGAACTACGGCGCCGCGTACGCCGGTCTCGCCGACTGCTACAACATGCTTGTCGTCTACGGCAGGCTCGAACCAAAAGAGGGTTTCCCGAAGGCCAAAGAAGCCGCGGCGAAGGCGCTCGAGTTTGACGACAGCTCCGCCGAGGCGCACTCGGCGATGGCGTTCATCAAGTTTCGCTGGGACTGGGACCGCTCGGCCACCGAACGCGAGTTTCAAACAGCCATCAGGCTGAAGCCCGGGTATGCGCCGGCGCACCAGTGGTACAGCTCGTACCTCGTCGCGGTCGAACGTTTTGATGAAGCGATTGCGGAGGCGAAGCGGACGGAAGAGCTCGAGCCGCTTTCGTTTGTGGCGAGCTCGCATCTCGGATGGATCTACTATCTCTCCGGACGCAACGACGAGGCGATCGAGCAGTGCAAGAAGATTCTCGAGATGGATCCGAGCTCGTTTCCGGCGCGGCGTTATCTCGGCCTGGCGTATGAAGCAAAGGGAATGTACGCGGAAGCGATCGCGGAGTTTCAAACCGGCGTGAAACTTTCAGGCAGTCCGCTGATGCTGGCGCTACTGGGTCACGCGTATGCAGCTTCGGGGAAGAAAGCTGAAGCGCAGCAGGTGCTGGTCGATCTCCAGCAGTTGCAGGACCAACGCTATGTCTCGTCTTACACAGTCGCTGCTATCTATGCGGGGCTGGGCGACAAGGAACAGGCGTTGAAGTGGCTCGAGAAAGCGGTCGAGGAACGCGACATCTGGTTGATGAACCTGAAAGTCGATCCGGTCTTCGCGAAACTCCGCTCGGAAAGAAAATTCACCGACATCCTCGCGAAGATCCGTCTGCGGCCTTAAACCCGCGTCCGCAAAGGCGAGTTAATCGCCGCAACCGAACACCGCAAAACCACCCCAGAAAAAAGTTGACGCTTCCGGTCCGGCCATGAGCTTACGGAAATCATCGCGCCCGGACGCGTCGATGATCGCTCGATTCATTCCACTGGCGAAGGTGTTGTTCTTCTCAAACACGGATTTGATCGTGTTCGCAAATACGGTTACTGCCGTAGCGCCAAGAATGGGCCAGCGGGCCGCCAGCACTGTTGCTGCTCCAGCGTAGAAGAGCGAACGGACGAGGCCCAACAGTTCATGCGCTTCGCCGGGCATCAGGTTTCCCACGCTGCACGCGCTGAGTATGACCACCGATCCGCGTTTCAACTTTATCTGCTCTCTGAAGAAGTCTCTGGGCACGATACGGTCCTGGTCCAACAGCAACTGCCACTCTGTGTCTTCTGAAGACGAAGGCGTAGCGCCGGCCGTCGCTGATGATTCGGGCGAGTTGCCATGCGTCGCGACGTAGATGATGTCCGACGCCGGCGCGAGTTTCTGAAAGTCGGCCAGGCTGGTGACGATCTCCGTGGCGCAGGGAATGTCCTCGCTGATCCGCTCCGCTTCCCACAATAGTTGAATGTCATTTTTATCGCCGACAACGACGATCGCTTGTTTCGGTGCGTCTGTTTGCCGTTTCTGGCAACAGTAAGCATAGGCGGATGCGCTTGGCGCATACACCACGCCATCCGCAAAGACGCCCTCGGGTTGATCATTGCCCAGCAGCAAGTGAATCGGCACCGAGTGGAGAAGACCGTCGGGAAACACGACGAGACGCCGAAAAGCACCTTTCCGGCAGGTCTCGGACAATCTCGCGGGAATCAACAACGCTCGCAGTTCTTCGAGGAGTTTCTGCGGTGGCGGATCGGGCGCAACCGGCGCCGGCCAATGTGCGGGTCTGATCTCAGGATTGATGAAATTTCCGAAATACTCGATGCGCGTAACCTGCTGCGCGAACGCCCGAACCAGCGGAACAAGACCACCGGCAGACATAATCTCCGTTTCCTGAATTTCCTGGTGATCTCCAAACGCAATCATCAGTCGATCCGCCAGCCAGTAAGAGACGAAGAGGTCGCCGGGTTTTAAGGTTGCTTTCAGATCGATCATGATCTGCTCGCCTCTACCATTTCTACATAGTCTTCGTAGAGTTCTCGCCTGGGAGGCAAGTCTGATGTTTCAAATGCCAGCGACGCGGCAGTCGCCATTAAGCGAGCTTCCGGATCCATCGGTCTTATGACAGCGCAACGCAGAGGCTCGAGGTCGAGTACCGCGAACCGCGTTGTGGAGCCGTCGTAGTCGTGAAACTGGGCAAGCATCGAATCCGAGTAAACCGGCGCCTGAAGCATGATCGGAAGGTTCCAGTCGCGCTCCTCTTCCCCATACCTGAACAGGCGGGAAGAGGAGGGTTGCGAAAGCTGATACGGCCGCGGAATGTACTCGCGGCGATTAATCATGTCGGAGACTACACGCGCCTTGCCGAGTTCCATCAGCCGGAACAACTCGCGCCGCCGCGTGCGCTCATCAAGCCAGGCGACGGGCTCGCTGATGGCTTCTATCGCACATCGCAGACACTCTTCGCCCTGCCGCAGCCACGCCACTTTGTGAGTCTCGATATAGAGCCCTTCCAAAATCCGTTGCCAATCCGACAGAGCGGCAAGTGCGTACGTGTAAGCCTGTTGTTTGTCACTGGCGATGAGAGATCTTGCTATCAGTTGACGTATCAAGAACCGTTCGCTGATGTCGCGCGAACTAAAACGAGAGTAGTTAACACACCATGTATACGCGTCATCAGGCATCCCTTTGCTCAGCAGAAACTCGGCGAGTGACCGACAAACAAAGAGCGCGATGACGCTGCCCGCTGCGCAGTCAATCGCAAGCTGGTACAGCTTGACGGTACTGCCGGCCCATGGTGACGCGGGACCATGGCGCTCCTCGTAATATCGGGCAATCAAGGCGACGATATGAACCAGGATGTCCGACTTCATGATCTCCGCCGACGTTGCGCCGGGCCGGGAGCATTCGATTGTCAGTGCCGTTAGTAGTTCAAGATCCGGAACGGAATCCGAAACGACGCACTCGCGCACCTTACCGATGATGGCACTGGAGCCGTTGCTGTTGTAGGAATCAAGAAACTCGACCAACTCGTCCTTCGTCAGAACCTCAGGATCGAGAAATCGCGCCAGTAAGCGACAAGTCTCGGCGAACAGTGCGTCATTCGGATGAGACCCTCGCAGGGTGTCGCCGGCTGCTGCGCGGAGACTATTCGCAGCCTCCACGCCCACGCCGAGCCGCGCCAGTGCGAGTGCGGCTTCGCTCTCTGCGATTGCTGCTGCGGAGTAGTTTCCTCGAGTTCGATTCATCCGCGCCACGTTGCCGTTCAGATCGATCGAATAGTCGATTTGTCCGAGCCAATGAGCGTGACCTTTGCACGCTTTGACGAGATCTCGACCAGACACAAGACCCATCTTGTACTTTTCGATGGCGTGCGTTTTGGCGTACTCGAATGCGAGCTGCTGATTGCCGAGCAGGGTTTGACACCTCATCATCGCGTCGATCGCTTCGAGTTTGTACCAACCGAAGCCGCTGATACTCAGGGGCAGGGCCGTGCGCAGTTCCTTCAGTGCTTCCTCGGGCTTGCCCTCTTCGAGCAACAGATTGGCGAGTGAAACATTAACGACGCCGTTGTTGGGCGGCGTGATAAGCGTGGCCAGCTTACGAAGCCACTCAGTGGTCGCGGCATTACCCTCGTACATCCTTACAACCGCAGCACGCTTGAGGAACGACTGAAGCCATGACATTTCATCGCTGTGTCGCTTCAACATCTGGGCGTATGGATCGTAGAGAGACTGGGCCCGCGTCGAGTGGTGCTGCCGGGCGACCATCAGCAGCAGCGTTATCATCTCTATGTCGTGCTGATCCGGATCGATATCAGCGGGCCAGAGTTGCAACATGCGAGAGCGCAGTTCGTCTAAGCGTCCCGCGGTGAGCAGGCGCCCTACTTCTTCCAACTCTTCGTCACTTCGCATAGTTTGTCGAGCCGCGTCACGGCCGCCGGGTTACGTGGATATTGGCGCTGCCGATGTGTTGAACGAGATCGTCCCGGAATTGCGCCGGTAGCGCAATGATTAGAACGAAGGGATGAGTCGCTTCACTCGCCGTCTGAGACGTAGCCGCAGTGGATTTCACATCAAGCACCAATATGTCCCTGAAGGTGATCCACATCGGAACCACTCGTGTTTGAGGTTCAGTTGGAGCCGGCGACGGGGAAGGAGTCGATCGTGTAGGAGTGTTCGGAACGACTGTGACGTCCACGACATCGCCGGCCTTCAAACTTCCTCCGAGGACCATCGCGGGAGTTGCGGGAAGCGGCACCGCAAACATGTTGTTAAGAGACGCGGGCGCCGTCACCTTCTTGATTTTGTCTTGCTGAATAATGCCGTTTTTAGATACCGCCTCCAGCGTGTATTGGTCCAACATCTCATTCTTGTTCGTCATGGCGCCGGACGGCACTGCCGCAGCAGCACGTGGCGTTAATGTCACGTCTTCATCGGTAAGTAAGTGGTAAGCAGGCAAGTCGCGAGATGCGACGGCGATAGTTACCTGTGGCTGCGGCTTCCCGTTGAGCCAAAAGGTCACTGAACCAACGATCGCCAGATACAGAAAGGTTGAAACACCGAAGAATGTGGATTTCGGCGGTGTTCGCGAATCTCGCTCCTCGCGGCGACGCGCTTCGTTGTCTTCACGCGTCTGCCGCTGATCGGTAGTAAGTCGTTGCAGCGCCGTAACCGGTCGAGCATTTCCAGCCGGCGCGCCGGCGGTAGCCAGCGGACTCTGCGTCGGCGCGACCTCGAAAAACGCCTCGACGCGACTTAAAACGTCCGTCAGCGTCGTCTCTTTCGCCGGCGGCGGCGGTTGAACCCGGTCATATGAAGCCGTTGCCAAGGGCGTGCTCCGGTAGATCAACGTGGTTACGTCGTCCCAGATCTCTTTCTCGTCGTCAGGATCGGTTGGCAGTTTCAGGTGCAGGGCTTCGAGTAGTTTCCAGCGGTGCAAGTCGAACGCGGTCTTTATCGACTCGCCATACGACGATGCGCCGTGAAGCGCGTTTTGATAACAGACCCACGACAGGGGAACGCCGAGGGCACAGATGAAAAATAGACCCGGCCGCGAAGTAAGGAGTGCGAGCGGAAGGCAAGCCACAATGGCGAAGGCAAACGAGAGAACGGACATCATCAACATAAAGACCATCGTCGTCTTGGCGGCCACGAGACTGTTGATGAATTCCGCGGGCAGCACAGCGTGAAGCCTGGGCCAGATCACGACGGCGTCGATGCGATAACGATCGTACGGGTAAACTTCGGCTGACCGGATGATGTTGCCGAGTTGAGTCGGCATCACGTGTTCTTCACGTCGCGGCAGGAACAGCAAATGCTCGCGTTCGATCTGGCTGAGTGTGCGGCTCTCTTTCAGCGCGGACTTTCGTTCTTTCGCATTGCCGCTCGCGATCAACGCCGCGCGCGCTTGCGGCCGCACGCTTTCATTATGCGACTTCAAGCTGGCCTTTAAATAACGAA
>Ga0075430_100005751_pt1 | contig 10462 bp, 6 predicted proteins | sample RhiMetdeltSRZDD4_FD_75294 | JGI IMG/M metagenome (GOLD analysis project Ga0075430, IMG submission 75294) | Populus rhizosphere microbial communities from Tennessee, USA - Rhizosphere MetaG P. deltoides SRZDD4 | ecosystem: Host-associated > Plants > Roots > Rhizosphere > Soil | place: USA... | reverse complement strand
CCTGGGCTACGCCATGATCTTCCTCTGCGTCCTGCCCGGGGCGGTCGGTTTCGCCCTGGCGCTGAACGCCCGGAGCCTCTCCGGCCCCTCCGGCGGGACCTCGCTCACACTGCCGATCGTCTGGAACGCCGTCCTGCTCGGACTCTGGTTCGCGTTGATGGTGGTCGGGGTCTTTCAGACGCCCTGATCGCTCAGCGCCGCGCAGCCTCCGGGCGGGGCGCGCTGACCGCGGCGTTCCGCTGCGCGTAGTCGTCGAGCACCCACTTCGGCGGATCCGGCTCGTCGCGCAGGCGCACCCGCGTCCCGGAGCGCTTCGAGGATGCGGCGGTTCTGATCCCGGAGCTCCGCGAGCGGCGCTTTCGCGTCGGCCCCGGGCAGGTCGTCGAACGTCAGCGCCAGGCGCCTCGCCGGCGGCGCCGGAGCGGTCGCCGCGGAGACGGCCACGGCGGCGACGGCCAGGAGGAGGACCCGCGAGAGGGTGGGTCGCATCACCCCTCTTTCTCCAGCTCGTCGATGGTGCGGGGCCAGTCGTCCTTGAGCAGGCGCGACAGGGCGCGATCGGCGAGGAGGCGCCCGCCGGTCTGGCAGCGCGGGCAGTAGTTGCACTCATTCTCGGCGGAGACGATGCGCTGCACCGCCGTGCCGCAGTCGGGACACGGCTTGCCGAAGCGGCCGTGCACCGCCATGCCGGGACGGAAGGCGGTCACTTTCTCAGGGAACCCCGAGCCGGTCTCGGCGCGCAGCCGGGAGATCCAGTCTTCGAGCGTCGCGACGGTCGCCGCGCGCAGGCGCTCGACCTCCTCGTCGTCGAGATGCCTGGTCAAGGCCAGCGGCGACAGGCGCGCCCGGTGCAGGATCTCGTCCGAGTAGGCGTTGCCGATGCCGGAGAAGAGGCGCGGGTCGGTCAGCGCCCGCTTCAGCGTGTGGTTCTCGCGGCGCAGCGCCGCCGCGAAGGCAGCAGCGTCGGCGTCGAGGACCTCGAGCCCGCCGCGTCGGAGCGGCTCGAGCCCCGCCTCGCCGCGCACCAGGTGCAGCGACGCCCGCTTCTTCGATCCGGCCTCCGTGAGAACGAGCGTCCCCGAGTCGAAGTCGAACGCCGCGAGCCCCAGCCGGCCCGGGACCTTCATCCCCTTCGCCCCCCACTTGAGGCGCCCGGCGATCATGAGGTGCAGGACGAGGAACAGATCCCCTTCGAGCGCGAAGGCGATCCGCTTCCCGAGGCGAACGAGGCGCTCGACGAGACGCTCCTCGGCCGCGGCGATCGGCGGATCGACGCTGCGCACGAGGAAGGGGCTCCGGAGACGGATCGCCTCCAGCCGGCGGCCGCGCACGCGCGCCTCGAGCGCCTCGATATAGACGGTGATGTCCGGGAGCTCGGGCACGTCCGTCCGGCGCCTCGCCCGCTCAGGGCTTCAGGTACCGGTCGAACCAGTCGAGGATGAGGCGCGTCGACTCGATCTGGTGCTCGCGCTCGACGAAGCCGTGCTTCGCGCGCGGGAAGACGACGTACTCGGCCGGGACCCCCTTCCATTTGAGGGCGGCGTACAGCTCGTCGCTCTGCGGCTTCGGGACGCGCTTGTCCTCCTCCCCCTGCAGGATGAGGGTGGGGGTGCGGGCCCGGGCGATGTGGTGCACCGGGCTGGCCTTGGCGCAGGTCTCCTGGTGCTCGTAGCACCAGAGGTTCCAGTGCACGGCGCTGTTCTCCACCGGGATGTCGCTCTGACCGAGGAACGACATCCAGTGGCTGATGCCGAAGAGGGCGGCGCCGGCGGCGAAGCGGTCGCTGTAGCGCGTGACCGCGAGGCTCGTGAAGTAGCCGCCGTACGAGCCGCCGGTCATACCGACCCGCTCCCGGTCGATGCGCCGGTTCGCGATGAGCCAGTCGATGCCGTCGAGGACGTCCTGGAATTCGCGCCCTCCGAGATCGCCGTGGTCCGCCTTCGCGAAGGCAACGCCGCGCCCGGCGGAGCCGCGGTAGTTCGGCAGGAAGACGAAGTGGCCGCGCTCGGCGAGCGCCTGCGCCGGCTCGCTCGGGCGGGTGACCCAGCCGTCGTGGAACTCGTACTCCGGCCCGCCGTGCACGATGACGACGAGCGGGTACGACTGGCGCTGCGGATCCCCGGCAGGCGCGATCAGCACCCCTTCGATCTCGAGGCCGTCGGAGGCCTTGTAGCGAATCACCTCCTGGCGACCGCGCGGCAGCCCCTCGAGCTGCGGGTTGAGATCGGTGAGACGCGCGGTCTCGAAGCTGCCCGCCGGCCCGGCCGCGGTCCTTCCGGCGCGCGCCTTCGGCTCGATGGACGCTTTGGCCGTGTACACGTCCTCGGGGCCGTCGGCGCTCGAGCCGCCGAAAGCGAAGCGGGTGCCGTCGTTGGATGCCGAGCCATCGTCGAACACCAGCCGCCCTCCGTCGAGGAGGGTGCGGCGCACCGCGGGATCCTTCAGGTCATGGGCGACGATGGAGGTGCGGGTCCCCTGCACCGTGATGGCGGCGACCGCCGAGCCGTCGGCCCACAGAAGATCGCGCACCGTCTCGGGCCTGTTTCCTGTCAGGTTGGCGGGCTTCGTCCCCGCCGCGGCACCGGCGGCGAGGGCGAAGATGCTGCCGGTCGTCGGATCGGATCCGTCGATGCCGCCGCGCCAGACGATCGTCCGTCCATCGCGCGACCAGAGGATCTCGTCCACCTTGCCGACGACCGCGGCGACCTCCCTCCCCCGGCCTTCGCCGGCGATCGGCAGGATCTCGATTCGCTTCTTCATGTAAGCGTCGTCGATCCGCGGCGTGTCGGTCACGGTGGCCAGAAGCGAACGCCCGTCCGGGGCCCAGGCGATCTGCCAGGCCGAGCGCTCCCCGAGCGCCTGGACCGGACGCGGCGCCGGCGGCACCGCCCCGACCGCCGGCACGTCCACGACGAAGAGCCGTCGCGGTCGGTCGTCGTGATCGACGACCTTCCAGTCCCGGCCCGCCTTCTCCTCTTTCTCGCGCTCCTCGCTCTTCGGATCGACGGCGATGTAGGCGATGCGGCGCCCTTCGCGCGACCAGGCGAACGATTCGACGTCCGACTTGTCCGACGTCAGAGGCCAGGGCTCCCCGCCGTCCGCCGACAGGACCCAGAGGCGGGTCTTCGCTTTCTCGCCGCCGCGCGCCGACAGGAAGGCGATGGCCCGGCCGTCCCCTGACCAGGCGGGGGACTTGTCCTCGGCGTCGGCGCTCGTGAGCCGGCGCGCCGCGCCTCCCGCCGTGTCCACCAGCCACAGATTCGCGTACGCGGCGCCGAAGGGGGCCCCTTCGGGACGGGGCCGGGTGGCGGCGTAGGCGATGCGCCGGCCGTCGGGGGAGAGGATCACGTCCTGGAGGCGGGTCGTGTCGGCCACCGTTTCCGGCGTCCACTTCCACGGCGCGGCGGCAACCCCGGCTCCGGACGCCGCCGGAGGACCGGAGAGGAGCGCGCCTCCCATGGCCAGGAGCAGGAGCGGGAATGAAGCGTGCAGGATGGGACGGGTGCGGAGACGCCGGTGCGATGCCATCGTGACCTCCGGTGCGCGTCGAGTCGTTGCCGCTTGCGGGGCGGTCATCTTATCATCCGCCCCCGTGCGCATCTCCTTGAGCGTCGCGCTCTTCGTGCTCCTCCTGCCCGCCGGCGCGCAGGCATCGCAGGCGGCTTCGGCGGCGGTCGACGCCGCGGCGGTCGAGCGCGTGGTCGGGCGGCTGCGGGCGGAGGAACAGGCCTCGCAGGGGGCGTACCAGCGGCTCGCCTGGCTGTGCGACCGGATCGGCCATCGCCTCTCCGGATCGCCGGGGGCGGCGGCCGCGGTCGGCTGGGCCCTCGAGACGATGCGCCGGGACGGACTCAAGGAGGTGCGGGCCGAGAAGGTGATGGTGCCGCACTGGGTCCGCGGCACGGCGGAGATCACCCTCCTCGCCCCCGTCGCGCGGCCGCTCGCGGGGCTGGCGCTCGGCATGAGCGTGCCCACCCCTCCCGAGGGGGTCGAGGGGGAGGTGATCGAAGTCGACTCGATGGAGGCTCTCGAGAGTCTCGGGGAGAAGGCGCGCGGCCGCGTCGTCCTGTTCAACAAGGCGATCTGGCGTGACCCGAACGGCGAAGGCTACGGCCAGGTGTCGCCGCTGCGCCATGCCGGTCCGTCGCAGGCGGCGCGGCAGGGCGCGGTTGCCACCCTCATCCGATCGCTCGGGACGCTCCCGGGGCGGCTGACTCACACCGGCACGCTGTCGTACGCCGACGACGCGCCGCCCGTCCCGGCGGCCGCGATCGCCCAGGAGGACGCCGACCTCCTCCACCGCCTCCTCGCGTCCGGTGAGAAGGTGCGGGTCCGGCTGCGCCTCGACTGCCGGACGCTTCCCGACGCGGAGTCGGCGAACGCCGTCGGCGAATGGCGCGGCCGGGAGCGGCCGGAGGAGATCGTCGTGCTGGGCGCGCACCTCGACTCGTGGGACGTCGGGACCGGCGCGCACGACGACGGGGCCGGGGTGGTGATGGCGCTGGAGTCGATCCGGCTCCTCAAGACGCTCGGCCTGCGTCCGCGTCGCACGATCCGCGCGGTCCTCTTCATGAACGAGGAGAACGGCGTGCGCGGCGGAAAAGCGTACGCCGCCGATCACGCCGCGGAGCTGTCGCGGCACGTCGCCGCCCTCGAAGCGGATCGCGGCGCCGGCCGGCCGCTCGGCTTCAGCGTCGGCGCCGGACCGGGAGGGGCGGACGCGGTGCGGCGGCTGGCGCAGGGGCTGGCCGCGATCGGCGCGACGGAGATCGTCGAGAACGGCGAGGGGGGCGTGGACATCTCGCGCCTGCGTCCCGCCGGGGTGCCGCTCCTCGGACTGCGCTCCGACATGACGTCCTATTTCGACTGGCACCACAGCGAGGCCGACACGCTCGACAAGATCGACCGGGCGGCGCTCGTGGACAACGTCGTCGCCATGGCCGCGATCGCCTGGGCGCTCGCCGAGATGGATCCCCCGCTGCCTCGCCAGCCGTGATCGATCCGCTGCCGATCGACGCGCACGTCGAGGCGATCGCCGCCACGGTGCGCGCGCGACGCGCCCTCGTCCTGACGGCGGCGCCGGGGGCCGGCAAGACGACGCGCGTCCCTCCCGTCCTCGCCGCCGACGGTCCGCTCATCCTCCTGCAGCCGCGCCGGGTGGCGGCGCGCGCCCTGGCGCGGCGCATCGCCGAGGAGCGGGGCTGGACGCTCGGCGAGGAGATCGGCTGGCAGGTCCGCTTCGAGCGGCGCTTCTCGCCGCGCACGCGTCTCCTGGTCGCGACCGAGGGGATCCTGACGGCGCGGCTCCTCGAAGATCCGCTCCTGGAAGCCTTCCGCACCATCGTCCTCGACGAGTTCCACGAGCGGAGCCTGCACGCCGATCTCGCCCTGGCGCTGGCGCGGCAGGCGTTCCTGGCGCGCCACGATCTGCGGCTCGTCGTCATGTCGGCGACCCTCGACACCGGGCCGATCGCGAGGTTTCTCGGCGACTGCCCGGTCCTCGAGGTGCAGGGGCGGCCGCACCCGGTGGCGATCGAGCACCGCCCCGGAGTCCCCGTCGCGACGGCGGTCGCGTCGGTCCTGGGGCGCCACGGGGGCCACCTCCTGTGCTTCCTCCCCGGCGCTCCGGAGATCCGCCGGGCGCAGGAGGAGATCGCGGCGCGCGCCGGCGGCGGGGGCCGGGAGGCCGCGACCGGCCCGATCCTGCTCCCTCTGCACGGCTCGCTCGACGCGGCGGAGCAGGATGCGGCCCTCGCCCCCTCGAAGCGGCGCAAGGTGATCCTCGCGACCAACATCGCCGAGACGTCGCTCACGGTGGACGGGGTGACCGACGTCATCGACACCGGCCTGCACAAGGTCCTGAGGAACGACCCGGAGCGCGGCCTCGATCGGCTCGTCACCGAGCGGATTCCGCTCGACGCCGCGATGCAGCGGGCCGGACGCGCCGGACGGACCGGGCCGGGCCGGGTGATTCGGCTGTGGGACCCCGCGGAGATCCTCCGGGCCCGGCGCGAGCCGGAGATCGCCCGCGTCGACCTGGCGGGGGCGCTCCTCGACATCCTGGCGTGGGGATCCGCGGCGCATCGCTTCGAGTGGTTCGAGCCACCGCCACGAGAGCGGATCGACGCGGCGCTCGATCTCCTCGCGGCGCTCGGAGCGGTGCGGGGAGAGTCGATCACCGCGCTCGGCCGGACGCTCCGCCGGTTTCCGCTGCACCCGCGTCTGGCGCGCCTGCTCGAAGCGGCGGGAGGATCGCGCACCGCCGCGGCCTGCTGCGCCGTCCTGTCGGAGGAGTGGACCCCGCCGCGCGGTTCCGGGGCGCCGGCATCGACCTCCTCCGACGTGCTGAGCCGCCTCGATCGGCTCCTCGAGGCGCCGGCGCGGGTGCGAAACGCCGCCTCGGAGCTGCAGCGGCTGGCGGAGCGCCTGCTCGATCGGCGGCGGGAAGCGGACGACGACGCCACGCTGCGCCGGGCGATCTTCGACGCCTGGCCCGACCGCGTGGCGCGCCGTCGTGCCCCGGGATCGGATCGCTTCGTCCTCGCCTCGGGCCACGGCGCTTCGCTCGGGCGCGAGAGCGGCGTCCGCGACGGCGAATTCGTCGCCGCGCTCGACGTGGTCGGGGCGAGCACCCGGTCGGGGGCCTCCGAGGCGCTCATCCGCATGGCCAGCCGCGTCGAGCCGGAGTGGATCGCCCCGACGCGGAAAGAGACGGCGCACCTCTTCGACGCCGCGTCCGGAAAGGTGCGCGCCTCGGAGCGCTGGTTCTACCGCGATCTCCTGCTGCGCGAATCGCCCGTCCCGCCCGATCCGGGCGCCGCCGGGGAGATCCTGGCGGCAGAGTGCCTGGCGCGCGGTCCCGGAGACGAAGCGGCGGCGCTCCTGCGCCGGCTGCGCTTCGCGGACATCGAGGCCAACCCGGCCGATCTCGTCCGTCGCGCCTGCGCCGGGCGCACCGAGCTGCCGGCCCGCCTCGACCTCGCCGCCCACCTGCCGGCGGCGGCCGTCCGGGCCCTGGCGCGGCACGCCCCCGAGACCCTCCCGCTTCCGAGCGGCCGATCCGCCCGCCTCGACTACCGCGAGGACGGGAGCGTGGCGGCGGCGGTCAAGCTCCAGGAGCTGTTCGGACTCGGCGAGACGCCGCGCCTCGGGCCGCGTCGCGAGCCGGTGGTGTTCGAGCTCCTGGCGCCGAACGGGCGGCCGGTGCAGACGACGCGCGACCTTCGCTCCTTCTGGGAGAACACCTATCCGGAAGTCCGCAGGGAGCTGCGTGGGCGCTACCCGAGACACCCCTGGCCGGAGGATCCCTGGACCGCCACGCCGACGCACCGCGCGACGCGGCGGCCGCGGCGCTGACCGGCTCGGTCGGCTGGCCGCGGAGTGCGCATGCCGGAGCGCGGCGTCAGGACTTCCGGGCGAGCGCCGCGGCGACCGCCTCCATGCCGGGATCCCGGCCGGAGCGGTACGCCTCGATGGTCCAGGGGGCGGCGATCTCGGGGTCGAGCGTCGGCACGGCGATCGGATGGCGCACCACCGCTCCGTGGCAGTCGGTGAAATCGCGGCAGCCGTTCCGGTAGTCGTGCCGCTGCGTCGCCGGGAGGAGAACGATCCCGGTGTTCGTCAGCGTCACCGGCCTCCCCTCGGCGAAGAAGACCAGCCGATCGCCGACCGGCTCACCGACGATGGTCACGCGCGACGGCGCCTTCGCTTTGAGATACCCGACCGTCGAGATCGCCGCCGAGAAGGTCCATGGGCTGGTGAGCACGAAGATCCGGCCCGGGACGAGCGCCGGCAGGCCCTCCGCGAAATCGCGCGTGGTGCCGAGGTCGCCGCCCGGATTGAGTCGCATGTCGAGGACGACGTTCTTCGGCTGCGCGTCCCGAACGGCGCCCGTCGCCTCGCGCAGGAAGCGATCGATCGGCCGGCCGCCGCTGTCGTTGTTCTGCCGCAGCTCGATGACGATCGCTTCGATCCCCGGCTCCGGCCGCCAGCGGAAGGGGACGTCCGGCTCCCGCAGCGACGCCGGCGCCTGGGCCGGCGCGAGGAGCGTTCGCCACGCGCTCCCCTCCCCTTCGACCGGGTCGGGGAACAGGAAGCGGTCGGCGTTGCCGCGCGGCCTCGCCGGATCGGCCGGCTCGGCGGCGATGCGCCGCTCGACATTCGTCCCGCCGGCCGCGGCGAAGCGATAGGTGGCCGCGTCGCGCGCCGCGGCGAAGCCGAGGGCGAACAATTGCTCCGGGCTCTCGAACAGGAGGCTGGCGAAACGGTCCCGGCGCGACGGCACCCCGCCGGCGAGCGAGCGCGCGGCGGCCCGCAGCTCGGACATGGGCCGCCCGTCGATGGCGACGAGCTCGGCGCCGAGCAGGTCGGAGAGGGGCTCTCTGGCGCGCAGGACGAAGAAGCGCTCGCCGAACGGGACGAAGCGCACGGGAATACGGTCGTAGCGGCGCGACCGCGGCCCGGGGAACGACACTGTGTGGCCGTTGTCGGCCAGAGCCACGATGCGGGCCACCTCCAGCTCGAAGGCGGCCGCCTCCATGCCGGCGGCTTCCTTCTCCAGCCGGGCGAGCCGGGCCTCCGCCTCCGCCCGGGCCGCCGCCGGATAGGAGCGATCCTGCTCGAAGAACTTCTCGCGGAACTCGACCAGGTCGGCGCGCCGCGCCGCCGCCGGCCCCTCAAGCTCTTGACCCGCGGCCTCCGCCCCGGCACGGGGCTGACCCGCGCCTCGCGCCCCGGCTGGCAGGGCCAGCAGGGCCGCCGCCAGGCACAGCGCCCCTGCGAAGTGGGGTGATCTCATCGGGTTCTCCTCTTGTCCCGGCCAGATACGCCCGCCCGGGGCGGCGGGTTCCGCACCCCCGGCTCGGATTCCTTGCGCCCGGGCCGCCCGGGCACAAAAATGAACCTGGTGACGCGCCTGCTCGTCATCGCGGGGGCGGTTCTGCTCGGGATCCTGCTGCTCTGGGTCGCGCAGTCGGAGATCGTCCTGGTCACGGCCGAGGAGAACGGCGAGTTCGCGACCTCACGCTACGTCCTCGCGGAGGAGGATTTCCGCCATCCCCGCCTGGTCCTGCTGCGGGAGCGGGAGCGGCTCGACGCGGTGCTGGCCGGGGCACCACGTCAGTTCGAGGCGGCGGTCCGGCTGCGCGCCTGGGCGCACCGCCAGTGGGATCCGGGCACCTCCTTCCACTACCCGCCGTGGGACGCGGTGGAGATCCTCGACCTGGCCCGCCGGCACGACAACCGCGGCTTCTGCGCCCAGTACGCCATCGTGTTCCTGCAGGCCTGCCAGGCGATGGGGATCCACGCCCGCTACGTCGATCTCCCCGGACACTTCGTCGTCGCCATCTGGTCCGACGACTTCGACCGCTGGGTCCTGATGGACCCGATGCACGACCTCCACTATGAAAAGGAAGGGGCCCCCCTGCGCGGCCGGGACCTCCACCGCGCGTACGCGGCGGGAGACGTGGCCGGGCTCGAGCAGGTCGACTCGGCCGGCCGCCGGCAGACGGTGACGCTCGACGATCTCGCGGCGTTCCGGCTCTATTCCATCGACACGGTGGCGAACCAGCTCTCGCAGCCGGTCCAGGTGCGCATCAACGGCGCGTGGAGGACGCTGCGGCACGCGAAGGACCACCGCGTCTACCCGCGCGTCGGCCGCGACCAGCTCGAGATCGAGTCGGAGTTCCTCGCCTGGCGCTCCGGCGAGAACGCGGAGCGCTTCCCGGAGCGGCCGGAGAGCCGGGACTCGGACGACTTCCGCTACGCCATGAACCAGACGATCGTCCTGCTGGCCAACGCGCGCGTCACGCAGCGGATCCTCAAGGTGGCGCTCGTGCACCAGAACAGCCCGACCTTCGCGCGCTTCCAGGTCCGCTCCGAGGCGGGGCCGGACTGGGTCCCCTCCCCGGCGGAGACGCTGAAGTGGCTGCTGCACCCCGGGAGGAACGAGATCCAGGCGCGCGTGGAGACGCGCGACGGCTGGAAAGGACCGGCCAGCACTCTCCGCCTGTATTACAAGCCGGCGCTCCTGCCGTTCCTGCCGCAGCCGGGATACGTCGTGCGGGTCATGGCGCGGCGCGCCGGCTGATCCGCCATCACCGCCGTCTTTCCCCGCGTGCCCGGAATCCGACACCGGGTGTGATGGGTTCCCGCACACGCGCCCGATGACGAAACCGTGAAACGGGCCGGAACTCCTGTGCCTGCAGCCTCTCAATCGTCAGGAAATCCGGCACCGGGGTTGCTCTATTCGAGGGCATGCGACGCCGAGACTGCGCGGGATTCAGCCTGGTCGAGATGCTGGTGGCGTCGGCGATCTTCGCGATCGTCGCGTCGGTGGCCTTCATCTTCTTCAGTGGCGCGCAGAAGTCGTACAAGTCGGGCGGGAACTTCTCCGAGCAGCAGCAGGCGACGCGGGTCGCCTTCGACCGGATGCTCGGGGATCTGCGGCTCGCCGGGTTCAACA
>Ga0075430_100005745_pt1 | contig 10466 bp, 9 predicted proteins | sample RhiMetdeltSRZDD4_FD_75294 | JGI IMG/M metagenome (GOLD analysis project Ga0075430, IMG submission 75294) | Populus rhizosphere microbial communities from Tennessee, USA - Rhizosphere MetaG P. deltoides SRZDD4 | ecosystem: Host-associated > Plants > Roots > Rhizosphere > Soil | place: USA... | reverse complement strand
GCGCTTCGTGGACGAGCTGGAGCGGCTGTTCTCGAAATCGTCTTGAGTGGAGGGCGGGCAGAGCGTCTGGCACGGCGGCCAGAGAGCTCGGGTTCATCGACGTTCGACGGGATGCTGGTGACGACGCCGACGCGCTGCTGACGCGTCGACATGGGAGGGGGACACGGAATGGGTGGCACGATAGCGGCCGTCAGCCGCAGCGTGGCGCACACGTTTACCAAGCCGAACCAGGACGGCGTTCGGCTGTTGACCGGCCTGGGAGTGGAGGGCGATGCCCACCTCGGCGAGACGGTGAAGCACCGCTCGCGCGTGGCCAGGGACCCGAGCCAGCCGAACCTGCGCCAAGTCCACCTGATCCACGCCGAGCTGCACGACGAGCTGCGCGGGGCCGGCTTCGACGTCGCTCCCGGCCAGATGGGCGAGAACGTCACGACGCGCGGCATCGACCTGCTGGACCTGCCGACCGGCACCCGCCTGCGCCTGGGCGAGACGGCGGTGGTCGAGATCACCGGGCTGCGCAACCCGTGCGCCCAGCTCGACAAGCTCCAGAAGGGACTGATGGCTGCAACCCTGGACAAGGACGCGGACGGCAACGTGATTCGCAAGGCCGGCATTATGGGGATCGTGCTCTCAGACGGCGAGGTCCGGCCGGGCGACGCCATCGAAGTCGAGCTGCCGTCGGAGCCGCACCGACCGCTCCAGCCGGTCTAGCACTTCACCGGGGTAGCCTCGACGACCTGTCGCGACAGGTCGTCAGTTCCGGTTTCGCTGAGGCTCGTCCTTGTTCTTCCCGGGAGTCGGTGAAGCTGCTGATGCTTTGCCGTCGATGCCGAGAGCAGACTCAGAGAGCCTTGCGACGGCCCGGGACACGTCGATTCCGGTGGGCGAAGGCAGCCGGTGAGGTGCCTGCCTGGGCCCACCCGACCTCCTTCGCCACGGCGGCGGCGACGAGTGTATTGAGACTCACCCCCTCCAGTTGAGCCCTTCGGGATGCCGACGCGTGCAGGCTTCGACTGAGACGGAGCATGATCCGGCCGGAGAACAACGCTGTTGCAGCACCGGGAGGGGGGATGGGCATGTCCAGCTCTAACGCCGTGCTGAAGTAGGCTCGCTTCGCTTCGTCGACGGCGCCCAGGAGGCCCTCCCATGTCTCGTGTCCGGCGACAAGACCGGGAAGCTCCGGGAACTCCGCTGCCCAATGATCCTCGTCGAAGGTGACCTCCATTCGGTATGGCAAGGCCATGTACTCCTCGACGTCAGCTTCGACCTCACGAGTCATCCTGCTCACCACTCTCCGTCAGCTTCTCCCGTACTTCGTCGATCGCTCTCACTGCATTCCGAACGTAGACAGCGAGGATGAACGGTCTCCTTGGGTCGATAACGACAGGGTACGGCAGCAAGCTATGACTGAAGACGCAATGGTCTCCCTTACCCGGTCGGCGCTCAAATCCGTAGCCGGACAGCAGACTGGCCAGCTCGTTGAATCGGACCTGCTTCGGCCGCCGACGAATGGCCTCGAGTCTCTTGTCGCGAGATGCCACACCCCTCCCATTCGTCAGACACCTACCGCTCGCATGATACCACCGGCGGTGTCAACACAGCCGACCTGGACTATCGTGCGGTGGCACGGAGGGAACTGCCTGCGCCATCCTGTGACCGACGATCGGACGTGGGTGCATGGCGCCGACGCCGAGGTACGCACCAAGCAGTTGAGGGGAGACCGCACGATGCAGAGTGGACAGGGCAGCGCTGCCGGCACGACGACGCTTCCGCGCCTTCGCGACCTGTACGATCCGGCCGGCACCTTCGAGGTCACGCGCCGCGACGTCGAGTACCGCCGGGAGGGCTCCCGAAGCTGGCTGGCGAGCGTCTACCAGCCGCAGGGCTCCGGGCCGTTCCCGGTCCTGATGGAGGTCCACGGCGGCGCCTGGAACAACAACGACCGCCTCCAGAACGAGCCGCTGAACCAGTCCGTCGCCGCCAGCGGCATCGTCGTGGTCGCCGTCGACTTCCGGCAGGGCGAGGACGGCCGCTACCCGGGTTCCATCGCTGACGTCAACTACGCGACGCGCTGGATCAAGCAGCACGCCGGCGACTTCAACGGCACGGCGGCCGGGATCGGCTCGATCGGCTACTCCAGCGGCGGTCACATCAACATGCTCAGCGCGATGAAGCCGCGCGACCCGCGCTACGCCGCCGTGCGGCTGGACGAGGCGCCGGACCTGGACGCCAGCGTGGCGTACGTCATCATGGCCTGGCCGGTCATCGACCCGCTCTCCCGCTACCGCTACGCCAAGGGCCTCGGGCGCGAAGGGATGGTCGAGAACCACCACCGCTACTGGGGCGACGAGGCGGCGATGACGGACGGCAACCCGCAGCTCATGCTGGAGCGCGGCGAGTCGGTCGAGCTGCCCCCGGCGCTGCTGCTCCAGGGCGCCGATGATGACGTGCTCACCCCGGGGATGGCCGAGAAGTTCGCCCAGACGTACGGCAAGGCCGGCGGCCTGATCGAGCTGGCGCTCTACCCCGGGGCAGGCCACGGCTACATGCGCGAGCCCGGCCCGAGCTCGGACCGCTCGCTCGAAGCGATCAAGTCGTTCATCGCGCGGCAGCTCCGGGCCATCGACGCCGGCTGACCCCCGAGCCGCCCGGCGGGACGCGCTGCACCGCGAGGTACTTCGCCGCGAGCGTGAGCGAGTCGGACCCCGGCACGGGACGTCCGGCTCCATCACCCTCGCGGTGCGGCCCGTACAGCGGCGCCTGGCGACGCTCGGCGCGACCCGTCGCTCGACGCCGTCGGGAGCGTAAAGCTAAAGGTGGAGCCCTGGCCCGGCGCGCTCACCACCCGGATCTGGCCGCCTTGAAGGGTCACGAGCTGGTGCGTGATCGCCAACCCCAGTCCGGTGCCGGTGCTGCGCTGGACGAGCGCGCTCCGGGCGCGAAAGAAGCGGCTGAACAGCTGGTCCTGCTCCTCCTCCGACAGTCCGATGCCGTCGTCGCGGACCGCGACCTCGACGGCCTCGGCGGCGGCGCGCGCCACCACCCGGATCTGGCCGCCCTCAGGCGTGTACTTGTAGGCGTTCGAGACCAGGTTCGTGAGAATCTGGACCGTCCGGTCGCGGTCCGCCCAGACCGCTGGTAGATCGTCCGGGAGATCGAGCTCGATCGTCTGGGACTTCGCCTCAATCAGCGGACGCAGCGCGTCGGCGACGCTCCGGATCGCCTGCGCGGGATCGACCGCGACCAGGTCGAGCTCCAAACGCCCGGCCTCCATCCGTGAGAGGTCGAGCAGGTCGGTGATGAGCTTCAGCAGCCGCCCTGAGTTCTCGTGCACGATGGTCAGGAACGTGCGCTGCTCCTCCAGCAGGTCGCCGCTCGCTCCCTCCAACAGCAGGTAGACGTACCCCTGGATCGAGGTCAACGGCGTGCGCATCTCGTGAGAGACCATCGAGACGAACTCGGACTTCAGGCGGTTCGCCTCCTGGATCGCCCGGTTCTGCTGCTCGAGCTGGAAGTTTTCACGGCGCAGCCGCTCCTCGAGGTCGCGATGGGCGGCGGCGTCCTGGAGCGCCCGGGCCATCTCGTCGAAGGTCCGGGCCAGGTGGCCGATCTCGCCCGGCTCGTCTCGGAGGCCGGTCCGGGTGGCGAGGTCGCCGCCACGCAGGCGCCGGGCGGCGGCCACCAGCGCAGCGACCGGGCGGAAGATCCGACGCTCGGCGCCGTACCAGGAGAGTCCCAGCATCAGCAGCCAGATGATCGCCAGCGCCGCGAGATAGCGCGAAAGATCCCTGTCGGCGCTGGCGTACGCCGAGGCCGACGGGATGCCGACGATCAGGCTCGCCCGCGCCGCGCCCGGCTGGCCGACGAGCGGCACGAAGCCGAAGATCCGGGTCACCCCGTCCACGTCGACGTCCTCGGCGGTCCCCTCGCTGGCGCGGCCGACCAGGTCCGCGATCAGGCTGGAGCCGACCGCCGACCGACCCAGCCACTGCTCCGGCTCCGGGTGGCGCGCCAGGATCGTCCCGCTGGAGTCGAGCACGGTCAACGTGCTGTCGGGCGGAAGCTGGGCGTCGGCGGCGTACCGATTGAGCCAGTCGAGGTTGAGCGCGGCGTAGACGACGCCGACCGGTTGCCCCTCGTCGCCGAGCACCGGGTAGCCGAAATTGACGTTGGCCGTGCCGACCGACCGACTGATCTGATAGTCGCCCACCGCGAACCGCCCGGTGTTGACGGCACGCTGGAAGTAGGTGCGGTCAGCGACGTCGAGCCCCACCGCCTGTGGGAGCGCGGCGCAGACGATCGTGCCCCGACTATCGATCAGGCCGATGCTCTGGAACGAACCCATCTGGTCCCGCAGTCGCACCATCGTCGAATCGCAGGCTGTCAGGTCGCCGTTGCGGACCTCCGGCAGGGCGCTGACGGCGGTGAGCAACAGGCGCGCCTCGTTGATCACCCGCTGCTGGTCGCCGGCCGCCAGACGGGCCAGCCTGAGGACCTCGGCCTGGGCCTGGCTGCTCGCGCGGTCGCGCTGCTCGACGTAGCTGTAGAGCGCCAGGCCCAGGAGCGGGATCGTCGGCAGCAGCACGAGCAGCACCAAACGACCGCGCAGGCTCGCTATGACGGCAGCGAGGCCCGACATCTCGCCTACTCCTCGCCGGCAGAGACCACGCCGGCCCGCATCAACCAGGACCGGACCCGCGTTCGAACGTGGAGCGGGACGAACGGCTTCGTGAGGTAGTCCGTTACCCCGGCCGCGAATCCCATGGCGGTGTTCTCCGCGCCGGCCTGGGCCGTGACCAGCACGATCGGGGTCTTGCGGAACCCCGGGTCGGGATCCGCGCGGACGGCCTGGCAGACGGACAGCCCGTCGCGGCCGGGCATGTGCCAGTCGATCAGCATCAGGTCCGGCCGCTCCTGGCGCGCGAGGTCCAGGGCAGACTCGCCGTCGCTAGCCGTGAGCAGGCGGAACCCCTCGTTTCTCAGCGTCGTCTGGAGCAGCAGCAAGATGCCCGGGTCGTCGTCGGCGATCAGGACGGTTGGTGGGCCGCCGGCCGGGCCGCCCGTGCGCGGTACCGCGACGGTCGCGCGCCCGTCGGTGGTCGATACGGCGGCCGAATGCTCCGGCAGTTCGATCGCCTGCCCCTCGAACGCCGCGATCACGTTGACCGCGGGCCCGGCCCGCTCGCGGGCCATCTCCAGTACCCGATCGAGGGCGTCGTCGTCGCGGAGCGGCTCGTGGTGAAAAAGGACGAGACATGTCGCGCGGGCCGCCAGGGCGTAGTCCACGGACCACTCGACGGTGGTGTGGCCCCATCCTTTCTTCGACGGATACTCGCTGTCGACATACTGGGAATCGTGGATGACGATGTCCGCGCCGGCCAGGAACGCCACGTGGCGCCGATCCTCGCCGTGGACCGGATCGATCCCGTCCGCGCCACGCTCGGACGCGGGGCACGCTTCGTGCGGCTCGTGATCGGTCGAGTAGACCATCGACACGCCCCCGACGTCGAGGCGGTAGCCGAGCGCCAGGGCCGGGTGGTTGAGGTACTTGGCGGTGACGCGAGCCGGGCCGATCTCGAACGTCCCCTCCGCGAGGTCGTGGTACCGGACGGTCGCCCCGAGCTGATCGAGCGCGACCGGGAAGTAGGTGTACTGCATCTGCCCGGCGAGCGTCGCCTCCAGAGTTGGCCCCAGACCGCCCGGCGCGTAGATGTCCCACTCGTTCCCCGGGACGAAGAGCGGACGGAAGAACGGGAACCCCTGGATGTGGTCCCAGTGGGTGTGAGTAATCAGCAGGTGGCCGCGAACGGGCTGCTCGTCGGATGCCTGGAGCGCCTGCCCGAGGTTGTGCGAGCCGGTCCCGCAGTCGAACACCAGCAGCGTGCCGTCGTCGAGCCGCACCTCGACGCACGAGGTGTTGCCGCCGTAGCGGAGCGTCGTCGGGCCGGGCTTCGGAAGCGAGCCCCGAGTGCCCCAGAAGCGGATCCGCATGGCCAGTCTCCTCGGCGATCCCCGGCCCCAATCCTACCGCAATTGCTTGACGCTCGTAGGCCAAGCTGTTAAGCTGGCGCCCATCGTTCCGTCTCGCTCTCGGTTGCCTGTTCCGCCGTTCCGAAAGGGTCAAAGGTGACGCTGGGATGTCGAACAAGAATCCGGCCGACCTCAACGATGAGGTCCTCGATCGCTGGCACTGGTTCTACCGAAAGGGGCTGATCGGCCGCCGGGACATGCTCCGGGCGCTTGCGGTCGCCGGGGGCGGCGCGGCCCTCGCGGCCTGCGCACCGCAGGCGCCGAGCGCACCGGCCAAGCCTGATGCAGCGCCGGCCAAGCCGGCCGAAGCGGCTAAGCCAGCCGCGCCAGCGCAGGCTGACCCGTACGGCAAGCCGTCGGCGCCGGCCGCCGCCGCCAAGGCGTCCGGCAAGGACATCATCAACGTCGCGTTCAACGCCGACCTCCCGACGCTCGATCCCCAGATGCACAACCAGCGCAACGGAATCATCTGGCAGTATCACGCCAATGACAATCTGGGCGTCCGGGATCCGAAGACCAACCGGATCGTGCCGCACCTGGCGACGTCCTGGACGCCAAGCTCGCCGACCACCTGGGACGTCGAGCTGCGCAAGGACGTCAAGTTCCACAACGGCGATCCCTTCAACGCCGAGGTCGTCAAGTGGAACTGGGAGCGGGTGATCAACCCGGACCAGAAGAGCCAGCAGAAGGGCAACCACGAGGCGATCAAGGCCGTCGAAGTGGTCAACGAGCACAAGGTGAAGGTCATTACGACCTCGCCGTATCCGGTCTTCGTCGAGCGCCTCCAGAACTTCCAGTTCATCTCGCCGAAGGTGGCGACGGAGAAGGGCGACAACTGGCTGGCCGAGAACTTGATCGGGACCGGCCCGTACAAGTTCGTCGAGTGGAAGCGTGACCAGTACATCCTGACCGAGCGCAACGACGAGTACTGGGGCCCGAAGGCCGCGTTCAAGCAGTTCAGGTACGTGGTGATCCCGGAGGCCACCACCCAGATCGCCGAACTGCTGAACGGCAACATCGACGTGATGCGCGGGGTGCCCACCGACCAGGTCGCCGCCATCAACGGCTCGGGGCGCGCCACGACGTCGACCAAGGCGATCCTGCGGCTCGGCTTTGTTCGGCTCGACGCGAAGGGCCGCACCGGGCCGAACCCGTTCCAGGACGTCCGAGTCCGCCACGCCGCCAACCACGCCATCGACATCGACGGGATCATCAAGAGTCTCCAGCCTGGCGGCGATCGGACGCCGGCGATGGTGAACCCGCTCCATTTCGGCTACGACCCGTCGATCAAGCCGCACGAGTACGATCCGGAGAAGGCCAAGAAGCTGCTGGCCGACGCCGGGCATCCAAACGGCTTCGACATCACCTGGAACATGACCAACTCGAACATCATGCCGAACTTCAAGGCCGTGTTCGAGGCGATGCAGCAGCAGCTGATCAAGGTTGGCATCCGCGTCAAGTTCCAGATGTTCGAGTCCCGCGCCTCCGACGAGCGGACACGCGCCGGCCAGCACGGGCCGATGCACGAGACGAGCTGGGGCTCCTACTCGGTGTTCGACGCCGACGGCGTGCTCTGGGACATGCTCCACTCGTCGAGCCCGTTCACCTACTACGAGAACAAGGAGCTCGACCAGATCCTGCTCGAGGCCAGGTCGATCCTCGAGGACGACAAGCGGAAGGTGCTCTACGCGAAGGCCCAACAGATCGTCCGCGACGAGGCGCCGGTGATCTTCGGCTGGGGCTGGCATCAGCTCTGGGGCGTGAACAAGGGCGTCGCCTGGGAGCCGGACGCCGACGAGATCGACAAGTTCTACACCGCGAAACCGGCGTAGCGCCGTGCTCCGGCTCCTGATTCCCCAAACGATCCAGCTGGTGATCGCGGTCTGGGGCATCTCCCTGATCGTGTTCATGGTGAACTTCGTGATTGGCGACCCGCTCAGCGGGCTCGTCAATCCGGAGACGCCGCCGGAGACGCGCGAGATCCTCCGGCACCAGTACGGGTTCGACCGACCCATCCTGGTGCAGTACTTCGACTTCGCCCGGCGGGCCGTCGTCGGCGACTTCGGCGAGTCGTACATCATCAAGAAGCCGGCGATCGACCTCGTGTTCGAGCGGGTCCCGGCCACCCTCCAGCTCGCGCTGGCCGGGATGGGGATCGGGATCCTGATCGCCATCCCCGTCGGGATCATCTCGGCCTACCGGCCATACTCGCTGATCGACAACGTCGCGACCATCATCGCGGTGGCCGGCCAGGCGATGCCGGTCTACTGGCTCGGCCTGATGCTGATCCTGCTGCTCTCGGTCCAGATGCAGTGGCTCCCGGCCTCCGGCTACGGCACGCCGCAGCACATCATCCTGCCGGCGTTCTGCCTGGGCGTCTTCACTGCGCCGATCGCGATGCGGCTGGTGCGCTCCGGGATGCTCGACGTGCTGACCCAGGATTACGTCAGGACGGCCCGCGCCAAGGGCGTGCGCGAGCTGCCGGTCCTGCTGCGCCACGCTCTGCCGAACACCCTGATCCCGGTCATCACGCTGCTGGGCCTCCAGTTCGGGCAGTTGATGGGCGGCGCCGTCATCACCGAGACGGTCTTCGCCTGGCCGGGCGTGGCGTTGCTGGCGATCACCGCGATCTATCGCTCGGACATCCCGGTTATGCAGGCGTCGGTGGTGATGCTGGCGGTGATCATCACGGTTGTCAACTTCGGGACTGACATGCTCGTCAGCATGCTCGACCCGCGGGTGCGGCGGGCCTGACAGGGGGCGTACATGGCACAGGCAACGCCCATCGAGGCGAGGATCGCGGCGACTGAGGCCGAGCTCGCTGGCATCCGTCGGGGCGCCCCGAGCCTCAAGAAGACGCTGCACCGCCTGAGCAAGCTGCGTGTCGGCGTGACGGGCGGGGCCATCATGCTCGTGATCGTGCTCTTGGCCGTCATGGCGCCGGTGGTGGCGCCGCACGACCCGTACGATGGCGAGCTGATCAATCGCCTGAAGCCGCCCGCCTGGATGGCGGGCGGCAGCGCGACCTACCCGCTGGGCACCGACCAGGTCGGACGCGACACGCTCAGCCGGCTGATCTACGGGGCGCAAGTCTCGCTGGCGGCCGGCTTCCTGGCGATGGTGATCTCCGTCCTGATCGGCGTACCGCTCGGCGTGATCGCCGGCTACAGCGGCAAGGCGGCCGACTCGATCATCTCGACCGTCATCAACATCATGCTGACGTTTCCGTTCGTGCTGCTGGCGCTGACGGTGATCTCGGTGCTCGGGCCGAGCTTCAACAACGTGATTCTGGTGCTTGGCATCGCGTCCTGGACCGTCTACGGGCGGGTAATCCGCGCCGAGGTCCGCAAGCTGAAAGAGCTAGACTACGTCCTGGCCGCGCGGACGCTCGGGATGAGCTCGTTCCGGATCGTGGCGTTCCACATCTTCCCGAACACGATCAACTCGGTGATCGTCTTGAGCACGGTCCAGATCGCGCGCTTCATCATCGCCGAGGCGTTCCTGAGCTTCCTCGGGCTGGGCGTCCAGGCGCCGACGCCGTCCTGGGGTACGATGCTCGGCGACTCGCGCCAGTTCATGTACGACCGCTGGTGGCTGCCGACCCTGCCGGGCCTGGCGATCTTCGTCACGACGCTGGCGATCAACCTGTTCGGCGACAGCATCCGGGACTGGCTGGACCCGTACACCCGCAACGTCTCCTGAGCCTCCCGCCTCCGTTGCCGCGCGGCGCGAGCGGTCTGCTACAATTCGCGGACGTGGGTCGAGCCGCGCCGGACATCTGTGCGCGTTCGTCAGCCCCGCCTGCGGTCCCCGTCGTGTCTCCGATCCGACCGGGGAATGCTGATCAGAAAGATGTGACGACGATGCCCAAGCTCAAGACCCACAAGGGGGCCGCCCGCCGCATGAAGTACAGCGGCAGCGGCAAGCTGATGCGGACCCGCCAGGGCAAGAGCCACCTGCGGCGGAACAAGTCGAAGCGCGCGGCGCGCGACTTCGACGAGATGTTCGTCGTATCGAAGGCGGACCTGCCCCGGCTGCGCCGGATGCTCCCCTACGCGAAGTAGCCGCCGCTGAGAACTGACGCCCGAGGCTTCGGGACGGCGAGAGGATACGATGGCCCGAGTCAAGCGCGGCGTGACCCAGCGGGCGCGCCACAAGAAGGTTCTGGAGCTCGCCAAGGGGTTCCATTCCGGCCGCAGCCGGCTGCACAAGACCGCCAACGAGGCGGTCCTGCACTCGTTGGACTACCAGTACCGGGACCGCCGCAACAAGAAGCGGGATTTCCACCGGCTCTGGATCATCCGGATCAACGCCGCCGCGCGGCAGAACGGCCTCAGCTACAGCCGGCTGATGGCTGGCCTCAAGGCGGCCGGCGTCGAGATCAACCGCAAGATGCTCGCGGAGATGGCGGTGTCTGACAGCGCATCGTTTACCAG
>Ga0075430_100005742_pt1 | contig 10468 bp, 8 predicted proteins | sample RhiMetdeltSRZDD4_FD_75294 | JGI IMG/M metagenome (GOLD analysis project Ga0075430, IMG submission 75294) | Populus rhizosphere microbial communities from Tennessee, USA - Rhizosphere MetaG P. deltoides SRZDD4 | ecosystem: Host-associated > Plants > Roots > Rhizosphere > Soil | place: USA... | reverse complement strand
ATTCCAACGATCACATTCAGTGTGGTTTGCATAAAGACAATGCTCCCGTCTTGGCACGTGGACGTAGCTACAATCTCCAGCTGAATATGCAAATCAGCCCCCTGTATCTCGTGAATACAGGGGGCTGGTACATAGGTGCCGATAAGCCGGGTTCTGTCAGACCTCGCTCCAATTGGAGCATGATCCGGACGGTCATTCCTCTTGGAGGAACAGTCGCCTGTCCTCTCTAGCAGCCTACCCGTGGCGTCTTGACCGAGAAGGACTGTCTCTCGCCACTTATTTGGCCTTGCTCCAGCTGGGGTTTACCGTGCCGTCTGCGTTACCGCAGGCGCGGTGGGCTCTTACTCCACCTTTTCACCCTTACCCCTAAGACAACTGGTGTCAAAGGGGCGGTTTGTTTTCTGTGGCACTGTCCGTCGTATTACTTGGGCACAAATGACTACCGTCACCTGCACTCTCGTAAACGCCCAGGTGTTACCTGGCAGCTTGTCCATGGAGCCCGGACTTTCCTCGATAGTACGTTGAGCAACAAAGTACTACCGCGACCGTCGGGCGACCTATGTACATCACTAATGTATCATTGCGCGAACCGTGGTCCAAGCGAAATGACGGCATACTGACAACACGCCCTATGGTATGGGAACCTGAGGACCCTTTGTACCTGAGCGCGGGGATACCATCGTGCCGACTCCAATACCTCATCATGTACTGCTCGGTCCGGTCACAACTATTCTAACCCCAGCTGAACGACCTCGTGTAGATGCTGCTGGAGAAGGTCTCTACACGGCCTTCCATCGTGACTCCATTGAAGATGTTATTCGAGATCTTAAAGAGCGGAGAGCGAGCGCTGTATTACTGTCAGTGACGCGATGTGGCCCGCGTGAAGCAACTCGTATGGCTATGCTCGTGCGTGAGTTTCCGCGTGTACCGACAGTTGCTCTATTGACTGACCTCGAGTCAAACCCGAATGCTGTACTGACGTTAGGCAGAAGTGGGGTACAAACGCTGGTCGATGTCCGCCAACCATCAGGCTGGCATCGACTGCGAGATGTTTTGCTGGCAGATCAGTCTCGGGACGTTAACCGACTGGCCTTGGCTCAACTCTCGGTCGACCTAGCTGGAGCGCCACCAGACTGTTGGCAATTCTTCGAGGCGCTCTTCGTACTGCCAGGATCCATGGCGACGATTCGCTTGCTGTCTCGGCACCTTGCTGTCATCCCGAGTACGCTGATGAGTCGGTTCTTTCGTGCCAAACTTCCCGCTCCCAAACGCTACTTGGCAATGGCTCGTCTTATTCGTGCTGCACAGCTCTTTGAAAATCCAGGGCTCTCGATTGCCAACGTGGCTGATCGCCTGGATTACTCATCGCCACAGAGCTTTGGTCGCCACATTCGTGGCCTCATTCAGCTTACGGCAGTCGAATTCCGCCAACGTTATGATGGTGAGGGTATGCTGGAACGATTCCGTTCAGATCTTATTTTGCCGTTTCTTCCGACCCTTCGAGTATTCTCACCATTGACAGCCGTGATAAATCGTTCCCTTCCGGAAATCCCGATTACCGATGTCACTCGATCGATGAGGCATCAGTAGTTACTGGATCGATCAGGTTCGGTTAGCAGCATGCACACCGAAGTGTGCAAGAAGCATGAGAACGCCAATCAACTGTATGTTCCAGCCACTCTGGTGTACCATATCGAGACCAAGCTCGCTAATGAGATGAGCTCTTCCGGGCTCGTCTCATTTAGTTGAGCATGAACGTATGGGCGTTGATTCTCGGTCTGTTGATTCTTGTTCAGATGAAAGAACGAAAGGTCGTGGGTCTAGCGGATCGGAGATATCAAGAGATGAATGCACGGTGTGGGAGCCTGGAACGACAGGTTTTGGTAATCAAGAAAATCGTGCGTTCAGTTGATGAGTTCACTCCCTATTGCTAATGGCACCTCCAATCCGGTCTCGGATTGCTCCTGGAGCGCTGCTTATCGCCTTTGCGTTTGTCGTTGTAGGCTTTCTGCGCGCCGATCGGGAAATGGTCCGTACGGAAGCCGATCGTGCAGATCTAACAGCTTCCGAAACGGCAACGCTCGTTGAGGTCTTTCTCCTACGCCACTTCGTTCAGCTGCAGTCTATAGGACGTTCTAGCAGTCTAGCCAGTCTCATTCGTAGCGCGGTCAGTGATAGTCAAAAGCATCAGTTGAGTGACACGATCGAGGTCACTCCAAGCTTCGACGCAATTTTCATCACAGATTCGGCTGGCATAGTTCGCGATCGCCTTTCACCGATCTCACGAGACACTACTCCCCTAAGCTCTGCGGTCGATTCAGTTAGTAGAGCCGTGGTGAAGTCGTTGACAAAACGACAGCGCGATGAACCCAATGTGTTCATCGCGCGAACGGCACGGTTGGAGTGGTTAGTCTTCGTCGTGCCAGCTATTAGTGCTCACGCAGCTGACCTTGTTATTGGGATCACGTCAGTCGATTCATTGAATCGATGGTTGCTTCGTAATCCGCGAACCTTGTCGTTCGACATAGTCCTTCAATCAGGGCAGGACACAGTCGTAGCACTGTCTCGTAGCAACACTGCCGGAAAGCTTGTAGTAGAACGCACAGTTCCCACGCTGTTCGGAACGTCTTGGAAACTGGTGATGAGTTATTCACCAGCAGGCCGAGGTGTTAGGATTGCACTCTGGATTGTCGGGCTGGGTGCAATTGTAGGCTTGGGCATTGGGTTGTTGCTCGAGCGGAGAGAAGCGAGCCGAATCGCAGATCGATCGAGTGAGCTTGAGCATTTATCAGCTGAACTGCTGAGAGCGAACCGCGCGAAGAGCGAGTTTCTCGCCAATGTATCCCATGAGTTGCGGACACCGCTCAATGCTATCGTAGGGTTTGTTGATCTACTTCGTGATGGCGTCTACGGTGCGCTGAACGCACGTCAGGTTGGTCCCGTAGAGCGAATCGAAGCGTCAGCAAATCACCTTCGACATCTTGTCGATCAAATTCTCGATCTTGCAAAAATGGCGGCTGGCCGCCTCGAGGTGCATTCGGAGCCGATTGAGCTTCGACCATTTGTATTCGACGTAGCCAGCGAGGTCGAGCCTCTGATTACTGAAAAGGGGTTGAGCTTCTCACTCGCAGTTGGTGCTACGCTACCACGAGTCCGCACCGATCCAACACACCTTCGTCAAATTCTCATCAACTTGTTAGGCAATGCAGTCAAGTTTACCAGCGATGGAAGTGTGTCCATTCGTGGGAAACTGCTGGGTGTGGAAGACCGTTCGAGCACACCAATTCCGTCCCGCTTCGGCTTTGCAGCGCGTCATATGAAGCCACCACGCCCAGGTGGTATTTGGATTGCACTCCAGGTAGTTGACAGCGGCGTCGGCATTCCACAGAGCGATTGCGAGCGAATCTTCGACGAGTTCGAGCAAGTAAATGCCGGCCCTCGAGGTGATTCGATGCGTCGAGGAACTGGGCTTGGGCTATCGATCTCACGACGCCTGGCGAGACTGCTCGGTGGGGACATCACCGTCGAGAGCGAGCTTGGACGCGGGTCGATTTTTACGGTGTGGTTGCCTGTCGATCCAGCCGATCTGCGTGGTGATCAGGCGGCGTAACCGAACTCGATCAAGCGGTGTTACGCGGCTACTTCTGACGGAATAGCCCTTTCATCTTCGCGAGGAAACCTGTGTCCTCCGTAGATGTTGCCAACAGCACTTTCCGTAACTCGTTTCCGAAGGTCAGCACGTCCGGGTACCGATCCGCCGGCTGTTTCGCCAGACCGCGCATGATCACTGTCTCAACCTGCGGGCTAAACTGAAGGTTCGGCCGGGCCTTGTTCAACGGAATCGGCGGCTGAGAAAGTAGCTGGGTAAACATCTCGCGTGGCGTCTTCGCGAGATATGGTAGACAGCCTGTCAGGAGAAAGTAAGCGATCGTTGCCAGGCTGTACTGATCTGCAGCAGGCGTGACGAGCTCTCCACTGAGAGCTTCAGGGGCAACGTACATCAACGTGCCTACAAAAAACCCGGCGCGTGTAAGGCGTTCATCTGGCGCGGTGTCAGTAGCGGCCGCAATTCCGAAATCGAGAAGCTTGACCTGATGTGATTCAGGATCGTACATCACATTGTCAGGCTTCAGATCACGGTGTACGATCCCGGCAGCATGGGCGGCTTGGACAGCATCGCCGATTTGAATGACGATGCGTGCGACCTCATCGCGCGGAAGCGGAGCGTTACGCTTCGCATACCGTTCCAGGATCTCTCCGGCCGCCCATTCAATGGCAAGAAAGTGCAATCCTGGGCCGGATTCCCCAGTCTCGATCGTCCGAACGACGTTCGGGTGTTGAACCCGGGTACCAAACTTCGCTTCTCGAAGAAATCGGGCAACCGCAGTCCGGTCCTGGCGAAGCTTCTCGCGCAGGACCTTGAGTGCTACGACTCCGTGCTGAGGATGGTCTGCACGGTAGACCGAGGAGGTTCCACCCTCCCCGACCATATCCTTGATGCTGTACCCGGCTAGCGTGGTACCAACGAGCGTATCGCGCGACACGCGGCGAACCTAATCCCACAGATCACCTGCGGCAAGCGAATCCTGTTGCTGATGTCTGGTTTGGCTCGTGAGAACCCTGTTATAGCCGGTCCCTCGAAGCTTTTTGCCCTATGTCGCCCTCTCTTCGCACGATCGTCGCTCTTGTTCCTGTCCTCATCGGTACCGCTTCAGCTTGTGGAGGAAGACGTCAGCGCCGTCCTCCACAAGCTCCAGGCCCTGAGGCACAGTCCACACGGCGGGCAACCCCCACCCAACCTGACGCCGTCAGACTTTACCGGCAGATGGGACTCCTCGCAGAGGGAGGTGAGACGCCATTCGTCGGCAGTGTTGCGTTTCTGGGTGGAAAGACCGCTGACTCGACGATGTTCGTCCTGACAGTCTCCATTCCAAGTAGAGCTCTCACATTCGTTCGTGAGAATGACCGATATCGTGCGTCCTACTCGGCCACGTTGTCGTTGACGCGAGCATCGGAAAGTGCACGCCGTTTCGAGACCCATCACATCGTACGGGTTGCTTCATTCAAGGAAACGACTCGTTCAGATGAAAGTGTGCTCTATCAGCAGCTCGTTCTGGTACGGCCGGGCTCATACGAGCTCAGTTTCGGCTTACGCGACGACGCTGGAGGCAAGGGAAGCTCGATTGATGCAACGATGAGCGTTCCACGAATCGCCGATGGCTCGCTGTCATCGCCGATTCCCGTGTACGAGGTTACACCACGGTCGACGCTCGATTCTTTACCGCGAATGGTTCCATCGCCTCGTGCGACGCTGTCACTAGGGCAGGACTCGAGTCTCAGCGTGTATATCGAGGGATACGGCAGCGGCTCAGAGATGCCGATTCGTGCCGCGATCTACGGTGAAAATGCATCGCTGCCAGTCTGGTCAGACTCTATCACCTTACCCCGACACGGTTCGCTCTTCGGGGGGCAGTTGACGGTTCCAGTGACGCGGCTCGGTGTTGGCGCGCTCACACTCGCGGTGACATCCACACGGCGCGCTGATACAACCAAGGCTCCAATCTTCGTCACATTCGGTGAAGACCTGCCAGTCGCGACCTTTTCCGAGATGGTGAACTACCTACGTTATTTCGGATCGACATCACGATTGGAATCGCTCCGTGATGCTCCGCCCGACGCCAGAGCAGCAGCGTGGGCCGCGTTCATGCGAGAAACCGACCCAGATCCAGCAACAACCGCCAACGAAGCCTTACGCGACTACTTCGGCCGGATTGCGCAGGCCAACGCACGATTTCGTGAAGAGGGCGGAGCAGGCTGGCTTACAGACCGCGGGCGGGTCTTCGTAGCACTTGGGACGCCGGATCAGTTCTACGAACCCAACACCACCGATCTCAACCAACGCGGCCGTGCTCAGATCTGGGAGTATCGGCGGCACCGATTACAGGTGGTGTTCATCGACCAGACGGGCTTTGGACGCTGGCGGATGACAGTAGGGAGCGAGGCGGAATTCGAGTCAATCGTGCGTCGAGAGCTTGCGCGTGACGAGTGACGTAAGACTGTGATGTGGGTCACATTAGCCGCAATGCCAGGTTCAAATGTTTGCCAGGCATTATAGATGGGTCTGGTAAGGTATCTCGTTGCGGGACATAGCGTTCTCTTGACAAATTTTCACCATGCGCCTATATAGGTGGCCGCAAACCGGGGTCGGTTTGCCCCGTGGCGATTCGACACGGGCTCGGTTCACCCCGTAGGAGGCAGCTTGCATGGCCAGAGGGAAAGTAAAGTGGTTCAATGATGCGAAGGGCTACGGCTTCATTGAACAGGAAGGCGGCGAGGATGTGTTCGTTCACTTTTCGGCGATAAGCATGGATGGATTTAAGACTCTCGCCGAAGGTCAGGAAGTCGAGTTCGAGATTCAGACGGGCGCCAAGGGCCTTCACGCCACGAACGTCACGCGCGTCTGAGCGCACTCGACAACATTCGTAGGCCGTCCAAGTCTGCCTCCGCCTGCCAGCAATGGCAGGCGGTGGTGTTTTCAGGCTCTGATGCGATAAGGGCGCGAGCATCTTACCACGCACATGGTCTCGTTCGGCGTCGATGGGTTGTAGTGACCGGGAGTAGTTTGTACATCGGCATCACGGTGCCGTAGCTGCGCGAAGCTACTCATGGACTCAAACAACAACGCTCGTGGCCGACGTTTCACTGCCGCCCTCTCCGCGCCTGTTTCTGATTGACGGATATGCGCTGATCTACCGCGCGTTCTTCGCGCTCATCTCACGTCCGCTCACTACCAGCAAAGGTGAGAACACATCCGCCGCTTGGGGTGTGGTCAATTTTCTGCAGCGATTGTTTGCGAATCATCGTCCAGACTACATCGGCTGGGTTCATGATTCGGGATTGTCATTCCGGCACGAGACATATCCAGCCTACAAGGCCACGCGTGAAAAGCTCACCGAAGAGCTGCAAGCCGACTTCAATCGCGGCATGGAACGCATCAGTGAAATCCTCGATGCATTTCAGATCCCGGTGCTTTCGGTCAAGGGCTACGAGGCCGACGATGTAATCGGTACGCTGGCGACACAGTGTGTGGAGAGCGCGCTGAACGTCGTGATTGTCTCGGGCGACAAAGACTTTCAGCAGTTGGTACGTCCCGGCGTTTGGCTGCTGAACCCCGGACGCGGCGGACCGGCCAACGTCGAAGAACAATGGGTCGGGGTGGAAAACGCGACCGACCGCCTCGGCGTACCCCCGGATCGAGTCATCGACTATCTCGCACTCGTCGGCGACTCGTCGGACAACGTACCGGGCGTACCCGGTATCGGTGACAAAACAGCGCGTGACCTCGTCACGGAATTCGGATCGCTCGAATCGATTCTGAACTCCGTCGACCGCATCACAAAGAAGCGACCCCGTGAGGCACTCACTGAGCATGCCGCGCGCGCCCGTCTCTCCAAGGAATTGGTAACAATCCGATCCGATCTGCCAATTTCGCTCGATGTCCAGCAATTGCAGGTTCGTCCGGCAGACGCGGCACGACTACGCCAGATCTGTGTCGAGCTCGAGTTCACGACACTCGTCAGGGACATCGCTCCGGGGCCGGTCAGCGCAACGTTAGGCACCCGTTCCTATACCGTCGTGGATTCTGTGCAGGCGCTGGACCGTCTGATTGCCCGTGCCCGCAAATCGAACTACATAGCGATCAATACGGAAACCGTTCCCGAGCCTGGCGCTCCGTCGCGTGCGGATCCGTTGCGGTCGCGGCTTGTATCGCTCGCAATTGCGTTGGCGGAAGGCGAGGCGTTCTACCTCCCGTTAGGCCATCGCGAGTGGCAACCGACGGTCCCATCACAGGGTGAACTTCTCATTGACCCTTCGGGTGATCGTGCGCCGACGGACGCGCCTGAAGATCGCGGCATCGTCCGTGGAGGGGACACCGCGACGACAGCCATGCGGTCGCGAACGGCAAAGAAAACGCCCACCACGCTACCGACGAGCATCGCGGCAGGAATGCTCAACGATGGTGCGACGCACCCCGTCAAGAATCTTCCGTCCATCGACAGCCCGGCCTTGGCGCCGCTGCGCGAGCTGCTCGAAGATGTGACCGTTCGCAAAACTGCGCAGAACGCGAAGTACGATGTCCTCGCACTGCGTCGTGCCGGCATCGCGCTGAGAGGGCTCGATTTCGACACGATGCTCGCAAGCTACGTACTGGACCCAGGACGGCGATCACATGGGCTGGATGTGCTCGCGCTCGAGTTTCTCGATCACACGGTGACCTCGTATGAGGACCTGTGCGGAAAAGGTAAAGCGGAAATCCCCTTCGATGCATGTCCAGTCGAAGCTGCCCGTGATTACGCGTGCGAAGATGCCGACATGGCACTGCGGCTTCGTGCGATCTTCGAGCCGCAACTCGAGGCCCACGGCCTAACGAGGCTCGTCCAGGAGATCGAGCTGCCATTGCTGCAGGTGCTTGCCGATATGGAATGGACCGGCGTGTCCATCGACCTGGCGTGGTTCGCGTCGCTCAAGGAGCGCTTCAAGCGCGAGCGCGAGCGAGTCGAGAAGGAGATTCATGCGGAAGCAGGGGGCGAGTTCAACATCAACTCGAACAATCAGCTCCGCACCATCCTCTTCGACAAACTGCAACTACCTGTCAGGAAGCGCACATCCACTGGGCCGTCCACCGACGCCAGCGTACTCCAGGAGCTCGCCGATGCCGGGCATACGCTCCCGCAACTCCTGATGGAATACCGCGAGCTGTCGAAGCTCGAAAGCACATATCTCGATACGCTTCCGTCGCTCATTCACCCCGACGACAAGCGATTGCACACGTCGTTTAACCAGACGGTCGCATCGACTGGGCGGCTTTCGTCGAGTGATCCGAACCTCCAGAACATCCCGATCCGGCGCGAGCTCGGGAGAGACATCCGACGAGGCTTCACCCCGCGGAAGGGCTGGCTGTTCCTCGCAGCAGACTACTCGCAAATCGAGCTGAGACTGCTGGCCCATCTGTCAGCGGATCCAGCGTTCGTGGATGCATTCAACTCCGGTGGCGACATCCATCGGCAAACGGCATCGATCATCTTTGGCGTCCCGGTCGAGGAAGTCACCTCGGACATGCGCGCGCGAGCGAAGACGATCAACTTTGCCACGATCTATGGCCAGGGAGCCCACGCCCTGTCGCGGCAGCTCAAAATCTCGAATGCCGAAGCGAAGGCATTCATTGCGACCTACTTCGAGCGCTTCCATGGCGTTCGCGCGTATTTGGACTCGATGGTCGCACACGCGCGCGAGCACGGATACGTCGAGACAATCTTCCATCGACGGCGGTACATCCCGGAGCTGCGCGATCGCAATTTCAACATCCGTGCGTTCGGCGAACGCACCGCGGCGAACTCCCCGATTCAGGGATCAGCAGCCGACCTGATCAAGATCGCAATGATCAGGATCGATTCAGCGCTCAAGCGTCAGGCACTTCAGGGCCGCATGCTGCTGCAAGTGCATGACGAGCTGGTATTCGAGTACCCACCACAAGAGAGTGAGCATCTCGAGACGATCGTCAGGCACGAGATGGAGCATGCGGCCGAACTGTCCGTGCCGCTCGTGGTGGACATTGGAATAGGAGACAGCTGGCTTGCGACGAAGCTCGACTAGGCGACCCAGGTAACTCGATGTCCTGACGTGCGTTAGCGATGAGCATCACATTTCGCAGTCTTGCAGACTGCGCCATCCAACGCGATGTGAGCCGTTGCTGACCGAACAAACCAACGTCGAAATAAACACTAAGTAGCCCACGCAGAATCACTTAGCAGGATTCTACTACAGCGGCCCCGGCATTGCCTTCTCCACATACCGAGACCCGTATCCACGCTGTATTGCCACCGCCGCCAGCATCGAAGACTTCCCTGCTGAGATCCATTATGCCTCCGTCCAATCGCCGCGGTTTTACGCTCATTGAGCTGCTGATCGTCGTCGTAATTATTGGCATTCTAGCGGCGATTGCCGTCCCCAAGTTCCAGAACACAAAGGGGAAGGCGAACGCAGCGTCGCTCCGTGCCGACCTGCGCAACCTGGTGACGGCCGAGGAGGCCTACTTCTACGACAACTCGGCGTACACGTCGGACATCAACGCGCTCAATATTCGTGTCACGAGTGGAGTGACGATAACTTTTGGTGCGGCCACCTCAGGCGGCTGGTCGGCACGAGTCACTCACCCCATGGCATGGCCAATTCGGTGCGCCGTCTTCTTCGGTTCTGCTCCAGCGTACGCTCCCGCAACATCGGAAGGGCTCATCGCCTGCAATTAAGCACGATCCACCGAGATGCGTGGAACTGGGCGTGACAGCAGTCGTCGCGCTGGATTATCGAGAGTTTCCCCGTCGCCGGGACGGGATGATCTTCGCGATGGATGGCGGGCTCTGGCTGCACCGTCACCGCTGGAAAGGACACCCGATGGCCCACCTGGTGT
>Ga0075430_100005741_pt1 | contig 10468 bp, 11 predicted proteins | sample RhiMetdeltSRZDD4_FD_75294 | JGI IMG/M metagenome (GOLD analysis project Ga0075430, IMG submission 75294) | Populus rhizosphere microbial communities from Tennessee, USA - Rhizosphere MetaG P. deltoides SRZDD4 | ecosystem: Host-associated > Plants > Roots > Rhizosphere > Soil | place: USA... | reverse complement strand
AGCGACGATATCGACGTCAATGGCGGCACCATTGCCGATGGCCAGGAGACCATCCGGGAGGTCGGCGAGCACATCTTGCGCAAGATCGTGGCGCTGGCGAGCGGCGAGCAGAGCCGCTCGGAAGCGCTGGGGCACCAGGAATTCGCGCTTGCCTATAAGAGCTATGAACCGGCGGGACCGGCCTGCTTCCCGCTCGGATAGAAAGGGAGAGGAAACATGACCAGGCTGAACAGATTCGTGCTGACTGCCGCGCTCATGATCGGCGCCGTGCTGCCGTCATCGGCCAATGCCGCCGACCCGGTGCGGCTCAGGCTCAATTGGATGTATTACGGCTCGCACGCCCCCTTTGCGCTCGGCAAGGACAAAGGCTATTTCCGCGATGCCGGGATCGATCTCGACATCCGCTCGGGCAACGGCTCGGGCTCGGCCCATCGGTTGGTGGCCAATAACGATAGCCAGTTCTCCTACGGCTCCTGCGCCTCGATGGTGAATCTCGCGGCGAAAGGCGCGCCGCTGATCTCGGTGGCGGTGATCGATGCGATGGGCACCGAGGCGGTGATCGTTCGTCCCGATGCCGGGGTGAGCAAGCTCGGCGATTTGAAGGGCAAGTCCATCCTCACCACAGCCAATGCCGGGGTGAACACCTTCTTTCCGCTGGTGCTGAAGAATGGCGGACTGGCCGAGGGCGACGTCAAGATCACCAATGTGCCGGACGGCGCGCTGGTGTCGAGCTATCTCCAGGGGGCAGGGGGGTCGGTCGGCATTCTGGGCGGGCTTGACGACAAGCCGGCCGAGATCAAGGCCAATGGCGGAGCGCAGCCGGTGACGTTCGCCTATTCGGATTTCGGCGTCAATCAGGTGGGCTATTGCATCGTCACCAACACCGAGACGCTGAAGAACAATCCCGACCTGGTGAAGCGCTTCGTGGAAGCGACGCTCAAATCCTACAAGGAGGCGGAAGGCAATCCCGATCAGGCGATCGCGGCGATGGCCGATATCGTCGGCGGCACCATGGCTGAGGATCAGGGCAAGGCTCAGGCGCGGGCGGTGCTCGATGTGACGCTCGGCGTCCTCTATTCAAAGGCCAACACCGACAAGAAGCTCGGACTCCATGTCGCATCCGATTGGGACGACATGCTCAATCTCATGAAGAAGTACAACGATCTGCAGACGGACAAGCCGGCGACGGCGTTCTACACGAACGATTACGTCAAGTAGGACAGCACCCCGACAGAGGAGGACATGGGCAGCGCGATCGAACTCACTCAAGTGTCGAAGAGCTTCGACACGGTTGATGGCGCTGTCCATGCTTTCGGCCCGGCCGACCTCACCATCGCGCCGGGCGAGTTCGTGTCGCTGCTCGGTCCCTCGGGCTGCGGCAAGTCGACCGTCATCCTGATGATCGCCGGGCTGCTGGCGCCGTCGCATGGCGCGATCCGGGTCAATGACCGGCCGGTGGTTGGCCCGCAGACGGCGATCGGCATCATGTTCCAGGACAATACGCTGGTGCCGTGGCGGACGGTGCGCGGCAATATCGAGCTCCAGCTCGAGCTCAGGGCGCTCGACAAGCAGCGTTATGCCGAGCGGATCACGCGGATGATCAAGGCGGTGCGACTCGACGGCTTCGCCGAACGGCAACCCTTCGAGCTGTCGGGCGGCATGCAGCAGCGCGCGGCGTTCTGCCAGGCGCTGGTACATGAACCGGACACTCTGCTGCTCGACGAGCCGTTGGGCAAGCTCGATGCGATGACGCGGGAGGGCATCCGCGTCGATCTGCAGGCGCTGTGGCTCGAGCGCCGGCCGACCGTGGTGTTCGTCACCCACAGCATCGAAGAGGCGATCCAGTTGTCGAGCAAGATCTGCGTCATCACACCGCGGCCGGGGCTGATCGACAGGGTCATCGATATCGACCTGCCATGGCCCAGGAACCTCGAGGTCAAGAAGAGCCCGACCTTCGCCTCCTATCTCGGCATGATCCAGGAAATCTTTCATGGCTACGGCGTCTTTTGAGAGCGGTGCGGCCGAGACCGCCAACCGATCGAGGGCGCTCAGGGCGGCGCTGCGACGGCTCGCGGCGAAGCTTGCACGGTCCTGGCCGTTCATCGCCTTCTTCGTCGGGTTCTTCCTGTTCTGGGAGTACTCGATCGACTGGTTCGGCATCCCGGCCTATATCCTGCCGAAGCCCTCCGAGATCGTGACCAAGAGCGCGGCCGACTTCGACCGGCTCCTCTATTACACCTATGTCACCGGCGTCGAAACGGTGCTCGGCTATGTCGCTGCGGTGATTGTCGCGGTGCCGCTCGGCTTGGCAATCGCCTTTTCGTCAATTCTCCGAAGGACCATCTATCCGTTCTTCGTCAGCATCGAGATGACGCCGAAGATCGCCTTCGCGCCGCTCTTCATCTCATGGCTCGGCTTCGGCCTCCTACCCAAGGTCATCATCGTGTTTCTCGTCTGCTTCTTTCCGATCGTGCTCAACGCCATCCTAGCCTTCGGGTCGCTGCCGGAGGAGCTCGAGCGCTTCGTGCGGGCGACGGGCGCGGGGCCGCTGCGGTCGTTCATGAAGGTGAGGCTGCCGGCAGCGATGCCGCAATGTTTCGTCGGCTTCAAATATGCGGCGATCAATGCCACGGTCGGCGCCACCATCGCCGAGTTCATCGGCAGCGATCAGGGCCTCGGCTTCTACATCCAGATCGTCACCGGCAATATGCGCCCGGACCTGGCCTTCGCCGGGATTTTCCTGCTCACCCTGCTCGGCCTGTCGCTGTTCGGCATCGTGACCGTGTGCGAACGGCTCGCCATTCCCTGGCACATCTCGCAGCGGCGGCGGCACTAATCGAAAGGACTCTTGCACCCGTGTCATTCCTGTACGCTCCCGAAGCGCTGAACCGGATTGCCCGCGAGATCCTGGAGGCGACCGGCGTTCCGAGCGAGCCGGCGGCGGCGGTCGCCTCGGGGCTCCTCCAGGCCGATCTCTATGGCCATCGCACCCACGGGCTGCAGCTCCTTGGCGATTATGTCGAGGCGATCGAGGAGGGCAGCATGACCCGCGATGGCGCACCGGAGGTGGTCAGCAGCCATGGCGCGGTCGAGACCTGGGATGCGCGGCGGCTTCCCGGCGTGTGGACCACCGGCCTCGCCATCGACCGCGCCACGGTGATCGCCGATCAGCTCGGGCTCGGCGCGGTGGCGCTCCGCCGCAGCCACCACATCGCGTGCCTCGCGGCATTCCTCGAGGAACCGGCGCGGGCCGGCACGTTCATTCTGGTCTTCACCTCCGATCCGAGCGCCCGGATGGTGGCGCCTCATGGCGGCATCACGCCGGTGACGACGCCCAATCCGATCGCTGCCGGCATTCCGGCCGAGCCCGATCCGATCCTCATCGACGTTTCGATGTCGATCACCACCGGCGGGATGACGGCTTTGAGGAAATCCGAAGGGCGCACCATGCCGGGGCACTGGCTGCTGACACCGGAGGGAGCGGTCAGCGATGACCCGGGGGTGCTCGGCGCCGGCGGCGCGCTGCTGCCGATCGGCGGACTCGACCATGGCCATAAGGGCTATGTACTGGGCCTTCTGGTCGAGTGTCTGACCCAGGGCCTGAGCGGTTATGGCCGGGCGGACGAACCGGCCGAGTGGGGCGCATCGGTGCTGGTGCTGGCGCTCAAGCCGTCCGGCTTCGCCGGCACGCAAGCCTTCCGGCGCCAGGTGCAATGGCTGATCGGGGCCTGTCGCGATGCCCGCCCGCGCGATCCCGCGACACCGGTCCGCCTGCCGGGGGAGGCGGCACTGGCACGGGCCCGCCAGGCGCGCCAGGAGGGCGTGCCATTGTCGCCGGCCATCGCCGCGACGATGCGGACGCTGGCCGAGCGCTATGGGGTCGAAGCGGGGGAGTTGGGCAGTAGGTAGTAGGCAGTAGGCAGTAGGCAGTAGGCAGTAGGGAAGAGATCAGCTGACTGCCGATTGCCTAACGCCGACTGCCTTTTCGCTAACGTACCAGCACGTTGCGGAACTGCCAGGGGTCGTTCTCGTCCAGATCCTCGATGAAGAGCTGCGAGCGATGCTCGAGCGGCGTCCAATCGGTATAGACGCCGATGACTGGACCGAGATAGGGCCGCTGGATCTCGAGGCAGCGTCGGTAGTCCATGTCGTCGGTCTCGACAATGCCGGCTTGCGGGTTCTCGAGCGCCCAGACCATGCCGGCGAGCACCGCCGACGACACCTGGAGCCCGGTGGCATTCTGATAAGGGGCAAGCGCGCGGGTCTCCTCGATGGAAAGCTGCGAGCCGTACCAATAGGCGTTGCGCTGATGGCCGAACAGCAGCACGCCAAGCTCGTCGCGACCATCGACGATCTCGTTCTCGTCGAGAATGTGGAAGTCGCTCTGGCGCTGACCGGCGCGGCCGAACATTTCGTGCAGGGACAGGACGGCATCGTTGCAAGGATGATAGGCATAGTGGCAAGTCGGCCGGTAGACGACATCGCCGGCGTTGTTGCGGACCGTCAGATAGTCGGCGATCGAGATCGACTCATTGTGGGTGACCAGGAAGCCGAATTGCGGGCCGGGCGTCGGGCACCAGCTGCGGACGCGGGTATTGGCGCCGGGCTGCAGCAGGTAGATCGCAGCGCCGCAGCCGGTGGCGTGAGTTCCGGCATTGTCCGGCATCCATTTCTCATGGGTGCCGAAGCCGAGCTCGGCGGGCTGCAGCCCCTCGGCGATGAAGCCCTCGACGGACCAGGTGTTGGTGAAGACATCGAGGGGCTTCGGATAGCGGGCACGCTGGGTGTCGCGCTCGGCGATGTGAATGCCCTTGACGCCGAGGCGGGCGGCAAGCTCGCCCCATTCCTGGCGGTTCCGCGGCTCGTCGCCGCCCAGCTCGAGATCGCGCTTGAGGTCGATCAGTGCCTGCTTGACGAACCATGACACCATGCCGGGATTGGCGCCGCAGCAGGAGACGGCCGTCACCCCGCCAGGACGGCGGCGGCGGGCGGCCAGGATCTCCTCGCGCAGCGCATAGTTGGAGCGGGCTTCCGGACCGAGGCGATCGTCGAAATAGAAGCCGGCCCAGGGCTCGACCACCGTGTCGATGTAGAGCGCGCCGATCTCGCGGCAGAACTCCATGATCTCGAGCGAGGAGGTGTCGACCGAGAGGTTGACGCAGAAGCCCTGTCCGCTGCCCTCGGTGAGCAGCGGACCCAGCACCTCGCGGTAATTGTCGCGTGTCAGCGCGAGCTTGAGGAACTTGCCGCCATAGTTGGCGATCTCCTCCTGATCGACGTCGGCAGGGTCGATGACGGTCAGCCGCGACCGGTCGAAGCCGAAATGCCGGTCGATGAGCGGCAGCGTGCCGCGGCCGATCGAGCCGAAGCCGATCATCACGATCGGCCCGGCGATGCTTGCGTGTCGAGGGTGGTGGGCCATTGTCAGATCACATAGGACCGAAGCGGCGGAAAGCCGTTGAACGCCACAGTGGAGTAAGTCGTTGTATAGGCGCCGGTTCCCTCGATCAGCACCTTGTCGCCGATGGCCAGGCTGACCGGCAGGGCATAGGGCTGTTTCTCGTACAGCACATCCGCCGAGTCGCAGGTCGGCCCGGCAATGATGCAGGGCGTGGTCGCATCGCCGTCCCGCGGGGTGCGGATCGGATAACGGATCGCCTCCTCCATGGTCTCGGCGAGGCCGCCGAACTTGCCGATGTCGAGATAGACCCAGCGCACCTCCTCATCCGCCGATTTGCGGGAGATCAGCACGACCTCGGCCTCGATGACGCCGGCGCCGCCGACAAGGCCGCGACCGGGCTCGATGATGGTCTCCGGAATGCGGTTGCCGAAATGCTTCGACAGGGCACGGAAGATTGCCGCGCCGAACCGCTCGACGGTCGGAATCGCCTTGAGATAGCGGGCTGGAAAGCCGCCGCCGAGATTGACCATGCGAAGCGTGATGCCGCGCTCGGCACAGGTGCGGAAGATCTCGGCCGAGGCTGCAAGCGCCGCGTCCCAGGCATCCGGGTTCATCTGCTGCGACCCGACATGGAAGGACACGCCATAAGCATCGAGCCCATTGCGCTTGGCATGCTCGAGAATGTCGGGGGCGAGCTCGGGGGCACAGCCGAATTTGCGGGACAGCGGCCAGTCGGCCCCCTGCCCATCGCAAAGGATGCGGCAGAAGACCTGCGCGCCCGGCGCCGCCCGCGCAACCTTGTCGACCTCGGCCTCGGAGTCGACGGCGAACAGCCGGACGCCGAGCTCATGGGCGCGCGCGATGTCGCGCTCCTTCTTGATGGTGTTGCCGTAGGAAATGCGGTCAGGGCTGGCACCCGCCTGCAGCACCAGCTCGACCTCGCCCATGGAGGCGACATCGAAGCAGGAGCCGAGCGCGGTCAGAAGGTTCAGCACCTCGGGCGCCGGATTGGCCTTGACCGCGTAGAAGACACGGGTGTCGGGCAGCGCCCGGGCCAGCGCCAGGTAGTTGGCGCGCACGACATCGAGATCAAGAACGAGGCAGGGCCCGTCCTCGGTTCGTCGAGAAAGGAAATCGCGGATTCGGGCGGTCATGGCACTCGATCCCCAATGGCTATAGCGGACGGAAACCGCCCTGTTGCGATGCTGCCGTGGATTGGATCGGGATTACCCGTTCCGCACGCCTGGCAAGATGGACAAGCCTCTTCGGTGTTCCAGCTGAACTGGAAAAGTCGAAAAAGCCCGTTCCGTCGTTGCTTCAAGCCGCCTCTGCCAAAGCTCAAGCAGTTGGCGAGCACGACCACAGGCACGTGCGAAATTGGGCAAGGCTGCACTTAAGACGTTGCGTCTACATAATCAAGAATTTTCTCGGCTCGGCTCGCCGGAGAAAGAAGGATTGAATCAAGACTGTGGCGGAGCCGCCGCATCGGTCGGCGCGAGGAGCTTCTCATAGATGCGGTAGGTCTTGTAATGGCGAGCGCCGGCATCCTCGAGCATGCTGCGCATGCGGTGGTTTGTGTCGAGCACCCAGCCAAGCTCGGCGGCGACAATGCCGCGCTTTCGCGACCCCTCGCGCAGCTTCTCGATGGCAAGAAAGGCAAGAGCCGCCCCGAGCGGATTGTCGCGGTAGCGGCGTTTGACTCCCATAAGGGCGAGCCGCTCGCTGCGAATCGGGCGGATGAAATAGCGGGTCAGGACGCGGACCCAGCCGAAGGGTATGAGCTTGCCGTCGAGTCCGTCGGAAAGCTCGAGCAGGTTGGGGAGGGCAAAGGCGAAGGCCTGCGGCTCGCCCTCGACCTCGATGACGGTCATGCTCTCATTGGCAATGAAGGGCTTGAGTTCCTTGGCTAGGTGGGTGACCTCCTCTAGGGTCAGCGGCACAAAGCCCCAATTGTCGGCCCAGGCATCGTTGAAGACATTGGCGATCACCGAAATCTCCTGGTCAATCCGACCGAGATCGGCAAAGCGCGCGTTGACGCTCGGGTCGCGGCCGATCCGGTCGAGCAGGCGGCGACCCTTGTGCTGCGGCTGGTCGAGAGCATCGTGCCGATAGGCGAAAAGGTCGCGGGCAGGCCGATAGCCTTGTTGTTCGAGATGCGCCGGAAGCCAGGCGCCGTCCCACGGCATGAGGAACATCGGTTGCTCTTGATGACCTTCGATGAGGAGCCCGCTTTCCTGGTTGATGGAGAAATTGAAGGGGCCGGTGACGTGGCGGATGCCGCGACGGCGGAGCCATTGCTCGGCCTCGCGGAAGAGTCCCCGGACAACTTCGCCATGGTCGATGGCGGCGAAATTCCCGAAATGGCCAAGACCAGGGCGGCTATCAGCCTCCAGCCGGTCGATCTGGGCGGAGATCCGGCCCACCGGCCGGCCATCGTGGAGGGCGAGCCACAAGGCGGCCTCGGCATGGGCGAAATAGGGATTGCGGCGCCGGTCGAGCTCCTGGAGCCTCTGGAGATCGAGCGGGGCGGAATAGCCCGGAATCCCGCGGTAAAGCTCGCGCGGCAGCCTCACGAATTGTTTCAGCGCTCGGCCGCCATCGACCGGCCTGATCTCAACCGGATGTGGCAAGGGAGTCCTCCGCTAATGCTTGAAAGGGAAGGGGCGCGAAGCCATATCTAGCGCCGATCCTGCGGGGCCTCTATCGGGACTGCGGGAACCTTCATTGGAAGAGCTGCTTCGTCTGAAAGGGCTTGGCCGATGTCTCGCAACGGACGTTCTTCGCCTTTGCTGCTTGGGTTCGAGGAAATCGAACGCCTCATCGACAGGGCGTCGAAGACGGCGGGAGACGGTTATCCGCCCTACAACATCGAGCGCCTGCCGCGCAACGGGTTAGAACCCGAAAGGCTGAGGATCACCCTTGCCGTCGCCGGTTTCGCGCGTGAGGACCTGGAGGTTTCCTTCGAGGAAAACCAGCTGGTGATTCGCGGCAAGCAGAAGGACGATGTCGAGCGCCAGTATCTCCATCGCGGCATTGCCGCGCGGCAGTTTCAGCGCGCTTTCGTCGTGGCCGACGGCATCAGTGTGAAGGTTGCGGAATTGAAAGACGGCCTGCTGTCCATCGATCTCGAGCAGCCACAGCCCGAGCGCGTCTCGCGCCGGATCGAGATCGCGAAAGGTTAGAGGCAGGGCCGGCGGAGTGAACATGGAAAACCAGGCAAGAAAAATCATCTCCCGGAGCGATCTGGCCGGTCTTGGCGATGGTCATGTTGCTTATATTCGCGAGATCGGGCCGGAACAGGCCTTGGAGCTGCTCGGAAACCAGGTGGAATTGCCGTCGGGTTCGAAGCTGTTCTGCCTCTATATGGCTGACGGCACGCCGTTTGCGATCTCAGCAAGCTTCGAGGCGGCAATGGCCAATGCCTTCGAGCACGATCTCCTGCCGATGAGCGTACACTAAGCCGCGTGCGGGGCCGAGGCCGCGGGTTCGGTCAGAATGGCGTAGAGACCCTCGCGGTCGGTGGTGCCCCGAAGCTTCTGGACAACGGTCTGGTCGCGGAACAGCCGAGAGATGCGGGCAAGAGCCTTGAGATGATCGGCGCCCGCTGCCTCCGGCGCCAATAAGGCGAACACCAGATCGACCGGCTGATCGTCCACCGCATCGAACTCGACCGGCTGGACAAGCCTGGCAAAGACGCCGTGAACACGGTCGATTCCAGCGAATTTCCCGTGGGGGATGGCAATGCCATGGCCGAAACCGGTGGAGCCCAGCTTTTCCCGCCGGAGCAAGGTCTCGAGGATACCGCGCGGGTCGAGCTTGGTGAGGCGGCCGGCATGGGCGGCGAGCTCCTGCAGCAGCTGCTTCTTATTCGCTGTCTTGAGGTTCGGCACCACGCCTTCCAGACGGAGGATTTCGCTCAGCTGCATGGAATCATCCTGCCCGTCCCGGATCGATCCAGCCTATATGACCATCGTGACGGCGATACACCAGATTGAATCCGGCGTCGGCCCGGTTTCTGAACAATACGAAGGGCAGGTTGGAGATCTCGAGCTGCAAGACGGCTTCTCCAACCGTCAGCTCGGGAATGTCGGCGGTGGTCTCCGCGATGATGGTCGGGGAGAGGCTGTCCGTTCCAGGTGCTTCGTCGCGGCTGCCGGCGATGACATAGCTTGCGGCGGCGAATGCCTTGACCGGCTCGGTCCGCGACTGCTGATGGTCCCTGAGGCGTTTCTTGTATCGTTTGAGCTGATGCTCGAGGTGGGATGCCGCCTCATCGAAGCCGGTATGGGCGTCGGCGCCCCGACCATGGGCCTGCAGGGTGAGCCCGGTCGGCAGGTTGAGCGTGCATTCGCAGTGGAAGAAGCCGCGCTGCTTCTCGATCACGACCTGGGACTTCACCGAGCCATCGAACAGCCGCTCGACGCCGGTCGCAATCCGCTCCTCGATGCGGCTGCGCAGCGACTCACCCATGTCGAGGTTTTTGCCGGTGATCACCAGTTTCATGACGTGCCGTCTCCCCGTCGTTCCCCACTGTCCGGCGCGGAGCGGGCGGACACTAGTGGCACCGGGCAACAACGTCAACTGCCAATATGGCCGTTTCCGGCCTGCTCAGCGGGGCCGTCGGTGCTCGCGCTGGCGTTGCACTGAAGAGGGAATTCCAAGCGCGTCGCGATACTTGGCCACCGTACGGCGGGCTATGTCAATGCCATCCTGGCGCAACCGGTCGACAATTTCCGTGTCGGAAAGGGCGCTGCCGGGGGGCTCGCGATCAACCATTTCCTTGATTCTGTGGCGGACCGCCTCGGCGGAATGGGAATCGCCGCCCTCGGCCGAGGAGATGGCAGCGGTGAAGAAATATTTCATCTCGAAGGTGCCGCGCGGGGTGGCGATGTATTTGTTCGAGGTGACCCGGCTGACCGTCGATTCATGCATCGAGATCGCATCGGCGATGATTTTGAGATTGAGCGGCCGCAGCGCCTTGATGCCGTGCACCAGAAAACCATCCTGCTGGCGAACGATCTCGCGGGCCACCGCCAGAATGGTGCGGGCGCGCTGATCGAGACTGCG
>Ga0075430_100005739_pt1 | contig 10470 bp, 13 predicted proteins | sample RhiMetdeltSRZDD4_FD_75294 | JGI IMG/M metagenome (GOLD analysis project Ga0075430, IMG submission 75294) | Populus rhizosphere microbial communities from Tennessee, USA - Rhizosphere MetaG P. deltoides SRZDD4 | ecosystem: Host-associated > Plants > Roots > Rhizosphere > Soil | place: USA... | reverse complement strand
GCCAGGAAGTCCCGCACCTTGAACGAGCGGACCGACCACCGGTGCCCGACGACCCGTACCTCCGACGAGGCCGCGTCCGGGGACGCCTGCCAGGCCTGTAGCAGATCGTCGACGACGGGATAGAGATGCTCCTCCGGCGGGTTCCACGGCTTGAGCAGGTAGTGGTCGAGGTCGACCACGTTGATCGCGGTGATCGCCGCGTCGGTGTCGGCGTACGCCGTCAGCAACACCCGGCGCGCCCGCGGGAACAGGTCCATCGCCGCTTCGAGGAACTGGATGCCGTTCATCTGCGGCATCCGGTAGTCGGCGAGCAGCATCGCGACCTGGTCCCCGCGCAGCTTGATCTCCCGGAGCGCGTCGAGCGCCTCGGCGCCGCTGCTCGCCCGCACGATGCGGTACCGCTCGCCGTACTGGCGCCGCAGATCGCGGGCGACCGCGCGGGAGACGGCCGGGTCGTCGTCGACGGTCAGGATCGCCGGATTGGCCATCCTCCTATACAACCACTCCGCTTGCCGGCGCCTCCTCAGTAGTGCTAGCCTTTCACATGTAAGAGAAAGCTTACATGTGATAGGAGAGCCATGACGCCGTCCGGCGACGACCTCGTCGAGATGCTGGCGGCACTGGCCAACCCGCTGCGGTTACGCATCATCGCGAGACTGGCCCGCGGCCGCGACTACACCAGCCGCCTCGCGCGCGAGATCGGAGTGAGCCGGCCCCTGCTCCACATGCACCTGCAACGGCTCGAGGCCGCCGGTCTGATCGCCGGCAGCCTGGAGTTGTCCGAGGACGGCAAGGCCATGAAGTTCTACGAAGTCACTGACTTCGATATGCACCTGACCGCCTCGACGTTGGCCGAGGCGGCCCGCACCCTGACCAGAAAGGAGCAGTCCTGATGCCCGCGGACTCCACCTGGCCCGACACGATCTTCCTGCTCGGCATTCTGTTCTTCGTCTTCCTGTTTCTCGGCGGCATCGCCGCTACCGTCCTCGAGTTCCGCAAGGTGAAACTTTCCGCCAAGCAGGAGGACGACATCCGCCAGCTCGTGCGTCGCTACGAGCAACTCGCCGAGACCACCCTCGATGCTCAACAACGGGTAGCCGCCGACGTGGCCGAGCTCCGGTCCCGAACGAGCTCGATCGAGCAGATCCTCCGCACCGTCGAATGAGGACAGACATACCCATTCTCGATATGGTCCGACTACTGCCGGCGCTGGTGTTGTCACCGTTCGAGTGCGACTAGTCGTTACCCTATGAAGTCAGCGGCCCGCCTTCGCGTGGTACTCGTCGATGATCTCCTGGGGAATCCGGCCCCGGTCGGCAACGTGCTTCTTGGCCTTCTTGGCCCAGGCCCGAATCGCCTTGTTCTGCTCGCGGTCGACGGCTGACGATGCGCGACCACGACCCCGACCGGCCGCGAGGCCGCCACGACCAACCTTGCGACCCACCGCTACGTAGGAAGCCAACGAATCACGCAACTTCTTGGCATTCTTCGCACTCAGGTCGATCTCGTAGAACGTACCGTCCAGCGAGAACCTGACCGTCTCGGCCGCATTGCCGCCATCCAAGTCATCCTCGAGGACGACAACCTCTCTCCGTGCCATAACTACGCCTCCAAATTACGGATGATCACCTTCACAAGATAACTCACGCTTCTGGAAATCGCCGCCCATACCCCGTGAGTTCCCACACCAACCATTGTCCGCCTGCCCTCCGTGCACGATATCGAGCGATCGTCACGAATACCAGAGCGGGTCCCTCACTGTCCTAGTCTTTGGTCGAGCGCGTCAATCGTGTACGGGCACTCGTACACCGGATGCTCGGCAGGACAGCGCAGCGCCTCATGCAGGAACGTACGCGCCTCGGTGGCGAGCGCGATCAGTTTGTCGAGGGCCGCCAACTGCTCGACGATGACGCTCCGCCAACGGTCGGGTGGCTCGTCGAGAATCGCGGATGCGGTATCCAGACTCAGCCCGAGGCGTTGCATCATGCCGACGAACGCCAACCGGCGCAGCTGTTCCGGGCCGTACATGCGCCGGCCACCGCGGCGCGTTGCGGGCCGGACGAGTCCGCGCTCTTCGTAGTACCGCAAAGCCGAGGCGTTGACCCCGAGCCGGCGGGCGGCCTCACCGATGGGGATCAGATCCATGCACACCATTTGACTTCAAGTCAGCTCGAAGTGCCAGGGTCGGGCCATGAGCAACGATGCGGTAGTTGTCGAGAACCTGACCCGGATATACCGGCCCCGCCGCGGTAGCGAGGTGCTCGCGCTGGACCGGATTTCGCTGACTGTCCCGTATGGACAGGTGCACGGACTGTTGGGACCCAACGGCGCGGGCAAGACCACGCTCGTCAAGATCTTGTCGACCGTACTGGCGCCGACGTCCGGGCGGGCACTGGTGTGCGGCCACGATGTGACCGTCCACACACGACTCGTCAAACCCCGGATCGGCATTGTCTTCGGCGGCGAGCGAGGTCTGTACACGCGCCTGTCCGGTCGGCAGAACCTGCGGTACTGGGCTTCGCTCTACCGCCTGCCGCGGGCCGAGATATCGCGACGCACCGATTCTCTCTTGGATCGCGTCGGGTTGGCCGATCGGGCGGACGAACGGGTCGAGACGTATTCCCGTGGGATGAAACAGCGGCTGCATCTCGCACGCGGGCTGATCGCGGATGCGTCGGTGCTGTTCCTCGACGAGCCCGCGACCGGGCTCGACCCGGTGGCGGCGCGCGAATTCCGGCGACTGGTCGAACAACTGCGTACCGAGGGTCGAACCGTGCTGCTCACCACCCACGACATGGCGGAGGCCGAGGCGCTGTGCGACCGCGTGACTCTGATCGACCACGGCCGGATCCTCGCCACCGAGTCCCCGCGGACACTCGCCGGTCTGGCGACCCGCCGCCGGTACGTGACCGTCGACGCCCGGGACGCCGAGGCGCTCGGCCAGCTCGACGCGTTGCCCGGCGTCGACCGGGTCGACCGGGACGGCAACACGATCCGGATCCACGTCGACCACACCGACGCGCTCGAGGCGGTACTGCGGCTGCTGGTCGAATCCGGGGTGACGACACTGTGTACGAGTCCGCCCGGTCTGGAGGAGGTCTACCTCGACCTGATCGGCGACCGTGGACTGGCGGTGTGAGCATGCGCGGGATATCGGCCGGCGGCCGGCTGCAGCTGGCGTTCTTTCGGCATCAGCCGGATCTGGTGTTCCCGGCGATAGCCGGTCCGGTGTTCACCCTGATATTCCTGATGGTGCTGCGGCACGCGGGGCGAACGGACCTCGGCGGGTACGCGGTCGTCGCCCCGATCCTCATCACCCTGTGGAGCTTCGCGCTGCTGCACGGCGGAGCCGTGATCCAGCGAGACCGGGGCGCGGAGACGCTGGAGCTGCACGCGGCGGCGCCGACGGACTTCGCAACCGTGGTATTCGGCCGGGTGCTCGCGGTCACAGCCGTCGGCTCGCTGTCCACTGTGGAGATCTGGCTCGTGGCCCGGTACCTGTTGCGGGCCCGGATCGCCGTCTACCACCCGGCGGTGCTGGGCGCGACGGTGGTCGCGACGGCGTTCGCCATCGCGGCTACCGCGCTGCTGATGGCGGGACTGTTCGTGCTTGCCCGCAGTGCCATCACGTTCTCGAACACGGCAACGTACCCGTTCTACGTTCTCGGCGGAGTCCTGGTACCAGTCGCGCTACTGCCCGGATGGTCACACCCGGTGAGCAGACTCGTATTCCTGTCGTGGTCGGCGGACCTGCTGCGGGCGGCACTCGAGCCGGCACCGGTACCGGACGCGGTGGCACGCGTCGCCGCCGTCGTGGGACTGGGCTGCGCCGAATTGCTGCTCGCGACCGCACTCATGCGCCGAATCCTGGGACGCCTGCGGCACAACGGCGAAATGGGGCTGAAATGATCGTCTGGTACGCCGTCCGAAGTGGACTGGCCGACTACACCGCCATCTACACCTGGCGGACCTGGCTGGCCGGCTGGTACCTGCGCGTACTGGCCCAGGTGATGTTCTTCGCGCTGATCGGTACGCTGCTGCGTTCGCCCGAGCGGACCTGGTTCCTATTAGTCGGCAACGCGATCCTGCTCGCCGCGTTGGAAGGGATCTGGGCCCTGAACCTGGTCAACCGGGAACGGGAAGCCGGCACCCTGCCTCTGCTGGCGGCCAGCCCGACGAGCCCGGTACTGGTGTTCGCCGCCCGTGGGGCGTACCTCGTCGCCGACGGGGTCCTCGCGGCGCTCGGCGCGCTCTTCGTCGCCGGCCCGGTGTTCGGGCTGCCACTGCCGTGGCCGCGCAGCCTGCTGCTGGTACCGCTGACCGTGCTGGTCGGCGCGAGCGCGTACTGCGCCGGGGTGTTCCTCGCCGGCCTCCTCGTCCGCCTGCGGGCGGTGGAAGCCATGGTGGCGAACCTGGGCGTCCTGGCGTTGATGGCGCTGTGTGGGGTCAACGTGCCGCCGCCCACCTCGGCGGCGTACGCGCTGCCGCTGACCAACGGGCTCGTCGCGGTACGGCAGGTCCTCGCCGGTGATCTCGGATCGGCCGGCCGGCACGCCGTCGCCGAGGCCTTGGTCGGGCTCTGCTGGCTGGGCCTGGGCGTGCTGACCTTCCAGCGGCTCGTCCAGCGTGGCCGCCGGGACGGCACCCTGGACTTCGCCGATCAGTGAACGAGCTGCCGGATCGGTACCACTACCCCGTCGTCGGACGGGCAGCGCCCGCGTACGACGTACCGGTCGATGAATGTCTCGACCGCGGACCGCACCTGCGCGGCGGCGCCCATGCGGCCGAGCGCTGCCGCCGCCGCCTCGAAGCAGGAGCGCGCCGCGGCGGCCAGGTCGGGATCGGCCAGACCGGTCCGGGCGGACGCCAGCCAGTCGCGGTGCCGTCGCAGCGGCGACCGCAGTGGCTCGGTCGCCTCGGCGGCGGCCTCGGCCGCGATCGGGTCGTCCAGGAGCGCGGTCACCACGGCCAACGGCACGACCCAACCGTCGGCGGACTGCTGATCGATCATGCGGAACTCGAGGTACCCGCGCGGCCGCACCGGCGGCACGAGTGTGCCGAGATGCCGCTCGAGATCGTCCAACGTCACCGGGCGCGGACCGTGCCCGCGCAGCCATCCGCGCATCGTGAGCCCGCTGGGCACGTGCCAGGGCTCCGGCTCGGGATGCGCGATCATGGCGACCTTGGCCGACAGGGCGTAGCGCGCCCACGCGGTCCGCGGGTCGGCGGTCAGCCGGGGTGCGCGGGTCCGGCTCGGATCAGTGCCGAACCGCAGCGCCTGGCGGTAGGAGACCCAGCGCGTGCCGCCGCGGGTGGTCCGGGGCGAGTTGGCAAAGGACGCGAGCAGGACCGGGCCGAGCGCGTCGGCGAGCCACCACCGCCGGCGGTAGCCGGCCCAGCCGTCCGAGTCGTCCCCGGAGTCGAGGCATACCTGTACGGACGCTGAGTTGCACATCACCTCGCGGCCCTTGCCGTTGCGGCGGTCATGATAAGCCGCGAGCGCCTGGTAGCGCGGATGATCGGTGATCAGCTCGGGCGGCCGGTGGGCGTCGAGCCCGGCGCCGTCGAGCACGAGGCCGTCGGCGGCCAGGGCCGCCTCGATGAGAGCCAGGTCGACCTCGACGGCCTCCACGCACTCCTGCAGGTTGGCCCCGACGGCCGACGAGAGTTCGAGCTGACCTCCGGGTTCGACGGTGATGGTCCCGCCACCGGGCAGCGGAGCGGGCAGGTGGGCGGTGGCGGCGAGCAACCGCGCGATGGACGGCCGGTCCGTGGGCGCGACGGGATCGCGTACCAGATACTCCAGCTCCACGCCCACGCGGCCGACGGGGCCGACGGAGAAGCCGGCGGCGGCGACATATGTAGCGGCGGCGGCCTCGGTGAGCGGGGTAGCGGTTGGGTCGACCATGGCGGTCCCCCGTTCGTCATGGCCCCCCGCGGGAGCAGCTCTGGTTACCCGTTCCGACCAACAATGACACGCCCGGGGGAAAACCGGCGTCAGCGCCGGTGCGGTGTCATCGGCAGGTGGTCGGGCTTCAACGCAGAGATCGAGTTTACTCGCACTGGGTAACCGGGCACCGGTCGCAGCCGCCATCGCTGGGCGATCGTCGCGAGCACGACGGCCATCTCCGTCATGGCGAACACACCTTCTGTGGACCGAGCCGAACCGTACGACGTCACCCATCGGTCGTAGGGATTCGATGAACTCGAGTGGCGCTCTCGCGAACCGCAGGGCATTCCCGAGCAACTGCGTCACCTCCACCCGGCCGGGCGCGAACAAGGTGCAAGCGCAGGATAGGCCCGTCAGCGTGCCGGTTGGAAGGTGCGGAAGATGACGTCGAGATAGGGCAGGCTAGCGGTCCACTGGCTGTCCGGAGTGGACCACCAGAACCCGTACGCCCGGTTGTCGGAGACGACCACGCCACGGTTGTTGACGTGTACGCGGGTGCCGCGCGAGGTGTACCGGAATTCCCAGTCGGCGCAGGCCACGAAGTAGTCGCAGGTCCGGATGCCGATCCGCTCGTACCTCGGGAAGTCACCGGCCGAGAGCCGCGCCGCCTCCTGCTGCTCCCAGTCGGCGACGGGATCGGATTTGGGTTGGTCGGTCTGGTCGATGCCGAGCAGGCGGCCCCCGTTCGGCTCGTCGAAATAGACGATGCCATTGCGCCGGACCACGGTCCACCCGATCGGGACCGCCACGGCGAAACCGGTCTCGTCCCGGTAGGTGCGCCAGCCTTGCGGCAGGCCTTCCTCGGTTGTCTTCTCCCCGGTCGGGGCGTTGGCGGTCGGGGCCTGTGCGGTCGGGCCGGTTGTGGGTGTCGACCCGAAGGTCCCCTGGCCATCCGGTGGCGTGTCCCGGGGCAGCAGCGCGTTGACCGCTATCGCCACCGCGACGAGCGCGAGCACCGCGAGCACGAGCGGCATCTTCCGGCGCCGTCGGGTGGACGGCTGTGGTACCACCGGCGGCACCGGCCGGGTTCGCGACGGCGCCGGCACACGGGTGACCGGCCCGCGCGCCACCTCGCGCAACATCCGGTCCGCGTCCGCGGCGCCGAGCCGCTGAGCCGGATCCTTGTGCAGCAAACCTTCCAGTACCGGGTGGAGCGGGCCGGCCCGGCGCGTCGGCGGCACGGGCTCGGTGGCCAGCGCGGTGAGCGTCGCCATGGCCGAGGCCCGCTCGAACGGCGCGTGCCCCTCGACGGCCGCGAAGAGCGTCGCACCGAGCGACCACATGTCCGACCACGGTCCGCCCGGCTCACCCCGAGCGCGTTCGGGCGGGATGAACGACGGCGACCCGAGTACGAGCCCTACCCGCGTGACAGTCGCCTCGTCGGGAACGGTCGCGAGGCCGAAGTCGGTGAGCACGATCCGGCCGTTGTCGGCGAGCAGCACGTTGCCCGGCTTGACGTCGCGATGCATGACCCCGGCGTGGTGGGCGGCCCGCAGCGCCTCGAGGACGGCGAGCCCGATCGTGGCTACCCGGGCCGGTGACAACGGCCCGTCCTGCCTGATCACCTCGTGCAGCGAGCGCGCCGGCACGTACTCCATCACGATCCACGGTGCGTCGCCGCTGTCCACGATGTCGTAGACCCGTACCACGTTGGGATGGTTGAGGCGCGCGGCCGCCCGCGCCTCGCGGCGACTCCGACGGTGCAGGCTCGCCCGCTCCTCGGTACTCAAGCCGGGCGGCGGCACCATCTCCTTGACCGCGACGTCACGGTGCAGCACCTCGTCCGTGGCCAGCCAGACCGTGCCCATGCCGCCACGGCCGAGCGGGTGCCGCAGCCGGTACCTGCCGGCCACGAGAGTGTGGGTGCCGGTCACACGGATGGTCGTACCCGGGAAGTCCTAGATTCATGCCGCCCGCCATAGTCGAGCGTTAGCCGAAGTCGGCGGCGGTGAGCCCGTCGGCGTGCCCTGCGGGCCACTGCACCAACTCGATCCGGTAGCCGTCCGGGTCGGTGAGCCACAGAATCTGCGGGCCGTCCTCGCCGCCGGGGCGTTCCACGGGACCCGGTGCAACGCCCGCCTGGGTCAGTTTGTCGATCGTGGCGGCGAGATCGTCGACCTGGATCGGGACGTGGCTGAACCCGGTACCGATGTCCACCGCTCCATCGGCCGGCCGGTAGACGAGTTCGAGCGAGACGAACTCCTCGTTCGGGAACTTGAGCATTGTCAGACTCGTACCGCCTCCGACGTCGACCCGGCCGACTTCGCCATACCCGAGGGTGGTGTAGAAGTCGAGCGAGGTGGCCAGGTCCGAAACGCGGTACGACGTGTGCAGTGTTTTCATAGGGCCCTTTCGCTATGACGTGCCGCCACGATCCAAGCGCGGGAGTCCAACCAGACTCCGTCGTCGCGTAAATGTGCCGCGAGCGCCCCGCGTAGCCGGTCGAGCGCCCGCGCCGCGGCGGTGGCGTCCAGTCGCTTCAGCGCGTTGCCGACACCGGCGAAGCCGCTGACCCAGTCCAGCGCGGCGGCCACGTTCGGACCGTAGTAGACAGGCTCGTCGACATCGGTGAAGGCTACGTCGGTGAACCCGGCGGCCTGCAGCACCTTCGTCACGTCTGCCGGATCGCCCAGCGAGAACGCATCCGGCTCGCCAGCCGCGGGACCGTCGTACCCCAGGGATCGGCGGACCACGACCTCCCATTCGTTGCGATGGTGTGCTTGCCACACCATCATCACCAGCCGACCATCCGGGTGCAGGGCGCGCCCGATGTTGGTGAAAGCGGTGACCGGGTCGCGGAAGAACATCGTGCCGAACCTGCTGATCGCGATGTCGAAACGGTGCGGCGCGAAGTGATGGATCTGCGCGTCGGCGCATTCGAACGCGATGTTGCGTACGCCTTCCGCCCGCGCGAGAGTGCGAGCCCGTTCGATGGCGGACATGGCGACGTCGACCCCGAGCGCACTGCCTGCCCGGGCCGTGCGGGCCGCCTCGCGTGTCGTCTGCCCTGTCCCACAACCGATGTCGAGGACATGGTCGCGAGGCTGTATGCCCCAGGCCCGGCACAGTACCGGGGTGTGCAGTCGAAGCTCGGCGTCGTAGTCGACGGCGTTCATGACTCGTCACGGCCCGTTCTCGACAACCTCGCGTATCTCGATTTCCGCGGGTTGCGGCTCGAAGCTGGTCAGTACCCACGTCGCCCCCGCGCTCTCCCACGAGGCGACGTCAGCTCCGGGTGGTACTTCCACGATCAGGTCGAAGGGATCCTCGTTGCCGTCGCGCGCGTGCCTGGTCAGCTCTGCCATCTCGACGAGCTGTTCGGGTCCCGGCAGTTCGATCGGGAACAGTCCGTCCCACCGGATCGCTCGACGGATCGGCCTGCGATGAGGCCAATTCGCCGCGACCCACACGGGAATGCGCGGACGCTGTACCGGCAGCGGCGTGAACTCCCCGCCCCAGTACCCGGCGAGCCGCTCGAGCCCTTCGTCCAGCACGCGCGCCCGCTCGCGAGGGTCGACGATCTCGCCGAACGGCGTCATGTCCGCGGCATTGCCGAGACCCACGCCCACGATGAGACGGCCGTTGCTGAGCCGGTCCAGCGTGACCGTCTCCCGCGCGAACTTCTGCACCCGCCTGCGGGACAGCGGCGTGACCATAGGCCCGAGCCGCAACGTCTCGGTCACCACCGCCATCGCACTCAGCGCCACCCACGGGTCGGCCACCGGGCGCCCGGCCGGCGGGTAGGCGATCCGATCCCACAGGAACAGACCATCCCAGCCCTTGGACTCCGCGAGCACCGCCAGATCCATCAGGCGTTGCGGATCAGCCAACTCGTCGAACGGCGCTAAGTACAGTCCGCGCTTGACCACCATCGCAACCCTAGTACAGCGCGCCTTCAACGGGGCAGAACCGAGGCGCCGGCCTGCGCGACGATCTCCTGGAGCGCCCGCACGTGCTGTTCGAACGCGGCGCGCCCGACGCTGTTGAGTCGGGCGGAGGTCCGCGGTCGCTTGCCGACGAAACCCTTACGAATCTCGATGTATCCGGCCTCGTCCAGAATCGTCAACTGCTTGGACAGCGCCGAGTCGGACAGCCCGATGCTGTCGCGGATGAACCCGAAGTCCGCCCACTCCGTGGCGGCCAGCAGCGAGACGATCGACAACCGGGTCGGAGCGTGGATCACCTCGTCGAACTTCGGCTTTATCATCGGCGGCCACCCGACGCGTTGGCCCGCATGGCACGCTGCAGGTATCGGGTCAGCAACGGTCCACCAACGACCATCACGACGCCGCCGATGAGCGCGCCCAGGGTCGCGGGATAGCGCACGCCGTTGGCCTGCAACAAGAACGCGGCCGGCAGGGTCACGGCCAGCACCAGGCCGACGAAGCCGAGAATGGCGAAGACGCCCGACGGTGGCATCAGGTCGCTGCGCGGCTGGGCGTGCCGGACGCTGCCATACACGAACCGGAGGATCACGGCCACGAGCCCCACGGCGAACAGTGTTATGCCGATGCCGACCA
>Ga0075430_100005735_pt1 | contig 10472 bp, 9 predicted proteins | sample RhiMetdeltSRZDD4_FD_75294 | JGI IMG/M metagenome (GOLD analysis project Ga0075430, IMG submission 75294) | Populus rhizosphere microbial communities from Tennessee, USA - Rhizosphere MetaG P. deltoides SRZDD4 | ecosystem: Host-associated > Plants > Roots > Rhizosphere > Soil | place: USA... | reverse complement strand
CGCCGTGCCGGAGTCCGAGGAGAAGCTCGACGTCGAGGCCGCCATCGAGCGCCTCAACCAGGCGCTCGCCTTGCAGTACCGCTCGACGCTCCAGTACATGGTGCTGGCGGGCGGCATGACGGGATTCGCTCATCTCGCGCTGCGGGCTCCGCTCGCGGAGGCGGCCCAGGCGGAGCTCGAAGACGTGCGGCTGCTGGTCGAGAAGGTGACGGCACTCGGCGGCGAGCCCACCGTGGAGATCGCGCCGCTGCGCTGGGATCCCGACCCCGAGCAGCAGATCGACCGCCTGCTCGAGGACGAGGGCGCTGCGATCGAGGCACTGCAGGCGGCCATCGAGCCCACCGGCCGGGAAGGCGCCTCCGAGGCGCTGGAACACCTGCTCGAGCACCTCATCCTGCGCAAGCAGCGGCAGGTGGACCTGCTGCTCCGCGCCCGCCGCACCCCCTGACCCCGACCGTCGCGCCGGCGCGGACGCCCAGCGCAAGGAACGCCCCGGCGGGAGCTTCGAGCACCGCCGTGTCCCGCGTCCGCCGGCCGGCCAGGCGCAGCGCGCGGCGCGGCCCCACCCCCTCGTGGAGCCGCAGCACCGCACATCCGGCGGCCGGGGGCCACTCCAGGAAGGCCACGTCCAGGCCGAAGCGCATGCCGTAGGTGTGGACCGCCCGGCACCGTGGGATCAGCAGGCCCCGCGCGGCCGCGTCCACCCCCGCCAGGCCGAGCAGCCGCGCGCCGAAGGACTGGGCCAGCCAGACCTCGAGGGACCCACCCGCTGCCTGGACGTCCAGCGTTCGTGCGAACCGAAACCGCCGCATTTCAAGCTAAGGGCCGGGCCGCCCGAAAATGACCGTGGACGTGCAAAGCACCTCCCAGGGCCTCGCGCGAGGGCAGGAGTCGCCCGTAAGATTCAGACGCGGGCCCGGGGTGCCGGGGCGAGAGCCAGGGACATGTCAAGGGACAACACCAAAAAACGCGGCAACTACAACTCCGGCGAGGACTACGTCCTCGAGTACGGAGAGCTGCGCTTCACCTTCAACGAGGAGGACTTCCGCCAGCGGGTGGAGCAGGCCGCCGTGAAGCTGAGCTTCGTCAAGCCGGGGCTGGCCACCGAGGAGCTGGACGACCTCGTGAACCTGGCCGTGAACGGTGAGATCCGCGAGGCGTCCTCCCCGCTCGGCGAGCACGTGAACGAACGCTGGTACGAGCTCGTCGGCCCCGCCGACCGCTCGCTCGTCCACTGGCTGCGCCGGCTGGTGTTCCGCGGCGCCTGGCTGGACCAGCGCGTCAAGGAGGGCGAGCTCGACATCCACTTCCACGAGGAGACGCACAGCTTCGGCTACGTGCAGCCGGACCGGGACTCGGAGCTGATCGAGCTGTCACCGGAACCCTCGTGGAAACCAGTGGCTTATCCCGGCTAGGTAACTCCGCGTCCCACGGGCCGCCGGCCGGCATGCCCGCTCGGAGACGGAAAACCGTTCGGGAGTCTCCGATCGGGCATACCGGCCGTCGGCCCGGCTAGCTCTGCTCCCTAGCCCGTTCCGCGAGGAATTCCCACGCCTCTTCCGGATTGAGTGAGCGGGCCACGCCGCGCATGTTCTCGAGTTCGCGGCGGCGCTCGGGGTCGAGCAGCGCGTCCTCGCCCAGGGTGCGGGAGCGCTCCGCGTCGATAGCGGGGTGCTTGCCGCGGGCCGCCAGGCCCGCGTGCAGCCGCAGCACCATGTTCGCGCTGTCCTCGAGGGCGTCGTGGACGAGCCCGTCCAGCGGGGAGCCGGTTTCCACCCGCGCGGTGGCGATCAAGGTCAGCGAGCCCTGCCCGGGGCCTGCGTCCCGCGCCGCGGAGAACCAGCGCTTGGTGGCTTCGACCGCCTGCGCGGGAGTGCCGAGGGCGAGGCCGTAGGCGCGCGCCAGCCGGCTCAGCGAGTCGAGCAGCAGCACCGCGTCCTCCCCGCGCGTCGCAGCCTGCTTGGAGTCATCGAGAGCGCGCTCCGCGAGCGCAACCTGATCGCGCGGAGAGCTGCTCGCGTCGGCGGCGGCCACGTCCACGTGCTCGTCCCACTCCGGCACCTCTTCGGGCCGCACGTCGACGAGCACCGCCCGCACACGCGCGCCCTCACGCGCCAGGCCGCGGCCGAACTCCTGCAGGAGCGCGGTCGCACCGGCGCCGGCCGGGCCCGCGATCATCGCGCGCTGGCCGCGCCCCACGGGCGCAACGATCTGCACCATGCGCGTGGCGAGCGCATCGCCCAGCTCGAGCTCCCGGCTGGGGCGCAGCACCGGCAGGTCGTCGAACGACGACCGCGACACGGGAGCGGGCCGCTCGGCGGGACGCTGGGTGGGGCGCTCGACTGAACGTTCGACGGGACGCTCGACCGGGCGTTCGAGGTCTTCGAGGGTGACGTCGTCCTCCTCGGGCCGCTCGCGCCGGCGGGGCCGCCGCTCCGCCGGGCGGGCCCGCTGCGGGCGGGAGGGTCGTGCCGGAGGCGGCGCGGGCGTCGGAACCGGCGTGGGCACGGCCACCTCTCCCCCGCTCAGCGCGGCCACCAGCTGCTCGCGTCTCAGCAGGCGATAGCGCGGGAGCCGGGCCTCGGCGGCGAACCGGTGCAGGTCCGCGAGCGGCCTGCCCTCCAGCTCCTCCGGCGCATGTGCGGGCGCGGGCGGAGCGCCCACCGCCTCCCGGGCGGCTACGTCCTCGCCGGCGGCCTGCGCCTCGCTGCCCGACGGACCCTCCGGAGCAGCCGGAGGACCCTCGCTATGCCGACGTCGGCTGCTTCGAAACCAGCTCACGTAGCCACTCGACGAACTCCGGCCGGGTTTCCCAGTCCGCCTTGAAACGCGTCCGCCCCTGCTCGGTCAGCGGGTGATCGAGCATCTGCCGGAACACCTTTGCCGGGACGGTGGCGACCTCGCACCCCAGCCTGGCCGCTGTGACGACGTGCTCGGGGTGGCGGATCGACGCGGCCAGAACCTCGGTGGTCGTCCCGCCCGGACGCAGCGCAGACACGATCTCCTGCACCACAGAGGTGGAATCGATGGAGATGTCGTCCAGCCGGCCCATGAAGCAGGACGCGTACAGCGCTCCCGCCTGTGCGGTCAGGAGCGCCTGGTTGGACGAGAAGACCAGCGTCATGTTCACGCGGATGCCCTCATCGGTCAGCGCGCGCGTGGCAGCCAGGCCCTCGCTCCCGAAGGGGACCTTCACCACGACGTGCTCGTGCAATGTGGCGAGGGCGCGGCCTTCCTCGATCATGCTCGCGGCGTCGTCGGAGACGACCTCGGCGCTCACTGGGCCGCCCACGAGGTCGCAGATCCGGCGCACGATGTCGCCCGGCTCCCCCTTCTCCTTTGCGAGCAGGGAGGGATTGGTCGTCGCGCCGGAGAGGATGCCCCAGCCGGCGATCTCCTCCACCTCTGCAACGGACCCTGTGTCTATGAAGAACCTCATCGCGCCATTCCCTTCTCCGAGCCATCACCCGAGGCACCACCGCCCCGTTCGGGCACTCCTGAGAGATTAGCGCCGGAGGCGGCACCCACCGCGTCGAGCACGACCTCGAGGACCCGGCGCCACACGTTCTCGAGGCCCGATCCGGAGGCGTCGATCACCGGCACGCCGGCGGCCTCGGCGCGCCCGATCAGGTAGTCCTGCACTGCCCGGATGCGCTCGAGCGCCTCCAGGTAGCGCTGGGGCTCGCGCAGCGTCTGCACGCCGCGCGTGTGGAAGTGCTCCCGGTGCTCGTCCTCGTCGCGCACCGCGAGCATCACCCGCACGGTGGTCGCACGCGCGCACAGGCCGGCGTCCGGGACGTCGGGCAGCAGGTGCACGCCCTCGACGACCATCGGCGTGCGGTCCGAGATCGCCCGCTCGACCACCGCGTCGAGCCCGGGAGCGATGTCGTGCGCCTGGTGCACGTAGCCGGCGACGGTGCCGGACGGATCGCCCGCCGGCCCGGCGAGAGCCCGCGAGACGTCGAAGGAGGAGTGGTGCACGGACGGCAGGAACTCGCGGGAGAAGAAAGCCCGCACGACCTGCCGCACCTGGTCGGTGGCGATCACGTGCGGGATCCCGAGCCGCCCCGCCAGCTGGGTCGCGACGGTCGACTTCCCGACGCCCGTCACGCCGCCGATCAGGACGAGCAGCGGCCGCTCCAGGTTGCGCACGTTCCACCACTGGCGGAACCGGGTCAGCACCGGCTCTCCCTCGCCCGCGGCAAGCACGTCCTCCGCCACCGCGCGCAGCTCGTCCACGCTGATCTCCCCGGACCGGTGGGTCAGGAGGTGCTCCTCGATCTGCTGGGCGAGCGCGAACGAGCGCTCGGAAGGCAGGCCGGTCGCCATCAGGGACTGAGCCATCAGGCCCTTCGAGTACGGCAGTCCGTAGTCGCTGCGCACGACCACGGTCGGCGGCGCACCGCCCCGGCGCTGCGCCGGGCTCACGAGCCCGCCCTCGTGACACGGCCACCGGCCTTCTGCCGCGCGGCCTCCACGAGCTGGAGCAGGGCGCCGTCGAGCGGCGGCCCGCTCGCCTCGGCGACCGGGCGGTTGCGCAGGAACACGACGCGCACTCCCGCGCCGGCGGCGGCTTCGGCGACGACGTCGACGGCGGCGGCTTTCAGCTCGGTCAGGAACACATCGCACCCATCGCGCAGCGCGGCCTCGACATCTCGCGCGAGCTCCTCGCGCCGCGCCAGGTTGGTCGAGAGGTGGCGCGGCTTCACGCCCTCCCGGGCCAATCCCTCGACCAGGCTCGTCTCCGTGCCTGGCCGTGCCGTCACGAAGCATGCCACGCGGGCGCCTTGCTCCAGCGGCTCCGCCGGGCGCGGCCGGAGGGCGCAGCTCACGATCCGCTCGCGGGGGATCCAGCGGTCGAGGCCACCGTCGAGCTGCCCGCGCAGGGACGGCGCGAGCTCGGCCGCTCCCAGCAGCACGAGCAGGTCGGCGCGCAGCAGCCGCAGGGGCCCGAGGTGGGAGAGCGCCTGCGCACCGGCGTCCGCGGCCGGCGTCACGCACACCGTCGCGTGCGCGGCCACCGGTGGCAGAGCGGCGCCGCTTCCCTCCAGCACGATCACGTCCGGTTCTTCCTCGAGCGCCGCGCGCAGCCCCGCGTGGACGTTGGACTCGAAGGTCTCACCCGCCGGGCCCTCCCCGCAGCGGCGGCAGCCGACGGTGGTCACGCCGGCGAGCACCGCGTCCTCCAGGTAGTCGGACGCGGCATGTCCGCCGGCGCGCGCGATCTCCAGCAGCTCGGCGAGGCCCGGGCGTGCGGCGGCCCGGATCACGACCGGCTCGGGCGGGCCGCCCCGCCCCATCGAGACCACCACGGTCTCCATGCCGGATTCGCGCAGCAGCGCAGCGAGGTGAGTGCCGAGCGCGGTCTTGCCGGTTCGCTTGCCGGTCCCGATCACCGCGACAACGGGAACGCCGTCCGTCTCCGGCGCAGGGGCGGCCGGCGGGGTCAGCAGCATGCCGGGCGCGCGGTACTCCAGCCCTTCGTGCAGTGCGACCGCCGCCAGCTCCATCCGGGCGGCTGGATCGACGACGGGCTCTCCCGAGAGGTCGACGACCGCCTCCGCTGCGCATGTTCGGGCAAGGGAGCCGAGCGCTGCGCGCACGTCCTCCCCCGGCATCGTCACGTCCCGCCCGTAGTGGGCGGCCGGATCCGCGAGCACCGCCGGGGGGACCTTCTCCTCGCCGCCGGCGAACAGCACGCCCGCGAGCTCGTGCTCCTTCTGCAGCTTGTCGAGCGCCGCGCGCGCGACGCGGGGATGGTGCTCGCCGTCTACGAGCGCGATGACCCGCAACGCGACGCCCTCACCCGCCGACTCCCTCCCGGTCGAGGCCGGCCTTCTCGTACTCGTGGGGCATCTGGCGGGACCACTCGATGATCGGCTCCTGATCGTCGAACGGATACCGGCGCACGATTCGCACCGAGCTGGGATCGATCTCGATCACGTTGTAACAGGGGCGGGTGTGACCGCGGAGCCGCAGGGTGGAGACCGTGCCCGTCGTGACCACGAACAGGTCCTCGAGGCGCCATGCGTACGGCACGTGCTTGTGGCCGGCGAGCACGAGGTCCACCCGCGATCGCAGCAGCACCTCGAGCAGGTCGCCGGCGTCGTAGACGATGTTGCGCTCGCGCCCGGTGCCGGGGACGGGCAACAGGTGGTGGTGCAGGACGAAGATGCGCAGGTCGGCCGGGTGGGAGAAGCTCTGCTCGATGTGCTCGTAGCGGTTGCGGCCGATCTGGCCGTGGTTGAGGTCGGGCTCGGACGAGTCCTCGGCCACGAACGAGACACCGTCGACGTGCAGCGAGGAATGGCGCGGCCCGAACATCTCCTCGAAATGCACGTAGCCCACGTTGCGCGAGTCGTGGTTCCCGGGGACGACGATCAGCTGCTCGCACTCGATCCGGTCCACGAATTCGCGCGCGATCTGGTACTCGCCGCGGAACCCGTCCGAGGTGAGGTCGCCGCTGATCACGGTGACGCCCGGCTGGAGCTCGTTGATCTCCTCGATCGCGCGCTCCAGCAGGTCGGCCTGGAAGTGCGGCGAGCCGCAGTGCAGGTCGGAGATGTGTGCGATGCGAAGAGAGCTCATCTCAAGGTGTTCCTGATTCACGACTGACTTCCTCTACTTGTTCCCGCCGCAGGCGGTCGTCAAGCAGCAGGTCGGCCGGCACGGACACATCGCCCCGCAGCGCCGCGCGAACCGCCAGGAAGTCGCGTGTCGCGGCGACGTCGTGCACGCGCAGGAAGTCGGCGCCGTGGTCGAGCCCGTGGGCGATCGCGGCAAGCGTTCCGCCCAGACGCTCGCGCGGCGCCCTCTGCGTCAGCGCGCCGACGAAGTCCTTGCGCGACACGGCCAGCAGCACCGGGTATCCCAGCGCGCTGATCTCGTCCAGGCGGCCGAGCAGCTCGATCGTCTGTGCCGGGTCCTTGCCCAGGTCGGGGCCGGGGCAGACCACCAGCCGGTCCTCCGCGACGCCGGCTTCACGCGCGAGCTCGAGCCGCTCACAGAGGAAGCTCTTCACGTCGTCCACGACGTCGTCGTAACGAGGGCGATGGAGCTTTTCCTTCGGGCGCGCGCGCGTATGGGTCACCACGAGCGCGGCGCCGGAGTCGGCGCACACCCCGGCCACGCCGAGGTCGGTCAGGCCGCTCGGGTCGTTGACCATCACGGCTCCCGCCGCCACGGCGGCGCGTGCGACCGGAGCCTTGTACGTGTCGACCGACAAGGCTGCTCCCGAGCCGGCCAGGCGCTCCACCAGGGGGGCGACGCGCTCGATCTCCTCGGCCGGGTCCACCGCCGGCTTGTTCGTCACCCCGGACTCCCCGCCCACGTCCAGCAGATCGGCCCCCTGGGCCAGCAGCTCGCGCCCCCGGGCCACCCGGGCCCCGAGATCCGGGTGGTCGCCGCCGTCGGAGAACGAGTCGGGAGTCGCGTTCAGGATGCCGACCACGTGCGCAGCGCCGTCGAGGCCGAACTGGCGCTCCCGTGCGACCAGGGTGTGGCCCGCTGCTCTAGTCATCGCATCCGAGGTCGCCTAGCATAGGACCGCGGGGCCCGTCCCGGCTCAGAAGCGATCTGACCTTGTGTCGCAAGGTCGGACCGGCGATAGTATTCTGGCTATCAGCGGGGGACGGTGGTGACCTGCCGCAAAGGCCATCCATCAGCAGCGGGGGGCATGGGAGTTCGTAGCGTGAGACGAAGGGGTTTCACCTTGACCGGCGCAAGGCGCCTGGTCGTTTCTGCGTGCCTGGCGATCGTCGGCGCAGCGCTGCTGCCGGCTGCCGCCGGCGCCCTCCCGCCGCCGTACGACAACTTCCAGTTCAACACCGACTTCGTGCAGCAGACCGGGCCCGAGGTGATGGTCTACGACTGGACCACGCAGAAGTGCGAGAACAACGACATCCCCGACCAGTCGGCGCGGGCGTTCCGGGACAACACCGGGAAGATCAACCTGATCGCGGGCCACTTCACGAACTACCGCTGGCTCGCGGACTCGCTTGACGGTCCCTTCACACACCCGTGCACCGTGATCATGTCGTCGACCAACAGCCCGGACGTGGCGACGTTCAACTCGCGCGAGTGGATCGCCTCCCCGTGGACTGCCGACGGCGCGAACGTGTACGCGCTGGTGCACAACGAGTACCAGGGCTCGCAGTTCCTCTCCGGCTGCGGCGAGGGGTACCAGTGCTGGTGGAACTCCATCACCACCGCGGTCTCCACGAGCGGCGGGGCCGGCTTCACCAACACGGGCGCACCCGCGCACATGATCGCGACGATCCCGTACCAGTTCACGAAGGACGGCCCGCACGGCTACTTCACGCCGAGCCAGATCGTGCGCACCGGCGACGGCTGGTTCTACGCCATCTTCCGCGCCAACCCGAAGGGCGCGCAGCAGTTCGGCGACTGCCTGATGCGCACGCGCGACATCAGCACCCCGTCCTCTTGGCGGGCGTGGAACGGCACCGACTTCTCCACCCGCTTCGCCAACCCGTACATCGAGTCGATCAACCCCGCCGACCACGTCTGCGCGCCGGTCGACTTCGCGAGCATCGGCCTGATCAGCGAGAGCCTCACCTACAACACCTACCTGAAGAAGTGGATGCTGGTCGGCAACTCCGTGGGCGAGCCGGCTGAAGGCAAGCCGCCGGGCGTCTACTACGCGCTCTCCGACGACCTGCTCAACTGGACGCACTCGGCACTGTTGATGGAGGCCGAGATCACCTGGGTCAGGGACTGCGTGCTGCCGGACCCGATCAAGGAGGTCTCGATCCTCGACCCGAGCAGCACGTCGCGCAACTTCACGACCGTGGGACAGACCGCGCAGCTGTTCTACACCTGGTACCACATGAGCGGCTGCAACGGCACGCTCGACCGCGACATAGTCCGCGTCCCGATCCAGTTCGTAGACCCGACCCCGTGATGCACGCCGTCGCCGGGAAGTGCAACCGAGCCGGCGTGCGCGTCATGCTCGCGCTGCTGGCGATGCTGATGGCCGCGAGCGTCGTCCCGGCGGCCGCGCAGGCGGCCTTCCCGGGCACCAACGGCAAGCTCGCGTTCGACAGCTTCCGCAACGGCTTTCCCGCGGACAACGACCTCTACACGATGGCCAACGACGGGACGCTCCAGACACGCATCACCAGCCTGAACCAGGACGAGCTGAACCCAACCTGGAACGCCAAGGGCGCCAAGATCGCCTTCGAACGCAGCACCGGGCTGCGCACCGACATCTGGACGGCCGTCGGCGACGGCTCGAACCGGGTGCAGCTGACGACCGACCCGCGCACCGACGCCCACCCGTCCTGGAACCCCACCGGCACCAAGATCACGTTTGCCAGCGACCGCGCCGGCACCGCGGGGGTCTTCGACATCTTCGTGATGGACGCCGACGGCACCAATCAGAAGAACCTCACCAACACGCCCACGATCAACGAGAGGGACCCGAGCTGGTCGCCCGACGGCACCGCGATCGCGTTCTCGCGCGACGGCGACATCTACAAGTTCACGCCGAAAGGCACCAGCCTCAAGCAGCTCACGAGCATCGTGGGTGTCGAGGACCAGCCGGACTGGTCCCCCACCAGCCACCAGGTCGTCTTCCACAGCTACGCCAACGCAGCGGACGAGCTCTGGAAGGTCAACGCCAACGGCACCGGCCCGGCTGTCCTGACGACCAACGGCAGCATTCCCGAGGAGCACCCGGTGTGGTCGCCGCAGGGCGACAAGATCGCCTTCATCCGCGGCGCCTTCAAGGATGCAGAGGTGTACACGATGAGCCCGGACGGCACGAACGTGGTCCGCATCACCAACAACACGGTGATCGACACGTCGCCCTCCTGGCAGCCGATCCCGTTCGCTGCGACCTTCGTGCGCCCCAAGACGGCGGACAAGGTGCGGGTCGCGCTCGTGCCCAGCTTCCGTCCCTGCAAGACGCCGGACCGCATGCACGGACCGCCGCTCGCGCATCCGTCCTGCACGCCACCGAAGCCGTACTCGCGCTACCTGACGATCGGGACGCCGGACGTCAACGGAGCGGGGTCGAACATGGACGCGTCCGTGCGGATCGGCGCGATTCCGGGCATCGCCAGCACCCCGGCCGACGAGGCCGATGTGTCCATGCAGCTCAGGATCCAGGACGTGCGCAACAAGGCGGACCTCACCGACTACACCGGGCAGCTGCGGGTGCGCGCGGAGACGCGGCGCCAGACCGACAAGGAGAACGCCATCGGCGCGGCAAGTCCCGTGGAGTCCGGAACCAGTGTCGATTCCGCATGGAACTTCACCGTGTCCTGCGTGACGACTGCAAGCACAACGGTCGGCTCGAACTGCAACCTCACGACGACCCGGGACGCGATCACTCCGGGGAGCATCAAGGAGAGCAAGCGGGCCATCATCGAGCTGGGCCGGATCCAGGTCTGGGACGGCGGCGCCGACGGCCAGGCTTCGACGCAGGTCAACGACCTGTTCCTCACGCAGGG
>Ga0075430_100005732_pt1 | contig 10474 bp, 7 predicted proteins | sample RhiMetdeltSRZDD4_FD_75294 | JGI IMG/M metagenome (GOLD analysis project Ga0075430, IMG submission 75294) | Populus rhizosphere microbial communities from Tennessee, USA - Rhizosphere MetaG P. deltoides SRZDD4 | ecosystem: Host-associated > Plants > Roots > Rhizosphere > Soil | place: USA... | reverse complement strand
TACCCGCTGCCCGAAGCGCAGGTCGACCGGTTCATGCTCAAGCTGCGCGTGGGCTACCCGTCGCGCGATGAAGAGAAGGAGATCATGCGGCGCATGGCGGGCGGCGAGCCGATTACGGTACAGCACGTGGCGTCGCCTGTCGCGATCATGGAGGCACGGCACCGCATCGCCGACCTCTACATGGACGAACGCATCGTCGACTACATCGTCGAGATCGTCCACGCCACACGCTCGCCGGCGGAATCGGTGGGACTCAAGGAGCTCGCGCCGCTCATCGAGTTCGGGGCGAGCCCTCGCGCGACGATCGCGCTCGCGCAGGCCTCGCGCGCGCATGCGTTCCTGCGCGGCCGGACGTTCGTGACGCCTGACGACGTGAAGGCGATCGCGCCGGACGTCCTCCGCCACCGCGTGCTCACGACCTACGAGGCCGAGGCGGAGGAAGTCACGAGCGACACGATCGTGGCGAAGATTCTGTCGACGATCGAAAGCCCATGACCGACAGGGAACCGGGACCGGGGAAGGGGGAACGGGGGAAGACGGCGCCAGTGGCGTTCGAGACGCCCGCGCGTGCGCGCCACGCACTTCGAACGCCACCCAGCCCGCCGAAGATCGGTTCCCCGTTCCCTGTTCCCCGTTCCCGACGCGGTGTCGAGCCGGATACGGCTCGACAACGCGTCACGGTGGGCGTTCCCCCCGAGATCCTGCGCCAGGTGAAGCTGATCGAGCTTCGCACGCGCGGGCTCGTGAATACGCTCTTCAGCGGCGAGTATCGCTCGGTCTTCAAGGGGCAGGGGATGGAGTTCGCCGAAGTCCGCGAATACCTGCCTGGCGACGAGGTGCGCTCCATCGACTGGAACGTCACCGCGCGCATGCGGCGTCCGTTCGTGAAGCGCTACATCGAGGAGCGCGAGCTCACCGTCATGCTTGCCGTCGACCTGTCGGGGTCGGAGCGGTTCGGCACGGTCAGGCGCTTCAAGAGCGAGCTGGCCACGGAGCTCGGTGCCGTGCTGGCAATGTCCGCCGTGCGCAACAACGACCGCGTCGGCGTCATGTTGTTCACCGATCGTGTGGAGCACGTCGTTCCGCCAGCGAAAGGGCGCCGGCACGTGCTCCGCGTCATCCGTGATCTGCTGGTCCACGAGCCCGCCGGCCGAGGCACCGACATTGCGGGCGCGCTCGAGTATCTGCGCGGGATGCTGCGGCAGAAGGCGATCATCTTTCTCGTCTCCGATTTCTTCTCCGAGCAGCTCGAGCGCCCGCTCAAGCTGGCGGCGCAGCAGCACGACGTCGTCGCCGTGACAATCGAGGATCCGAGTGAGGAGACGCTCCCGGACATCGGGTTGGCGCGCCTCGTCGATCCGGAGACCGGCGCGACGATCGATGTGGACACGAGCGATCGTCGCGTCCGCGATGGCTATGCGCGAGCAGTCGCCGAACACCGCGAGTCGCGCAAGCGACTGATGCGCCGCCTCGCGATCGACGAGATCGTGATGCGAACGGACGGTGGGTACGTCGAGCCCCTCATGCGCTTCTTCCGCTCGCGCGAGACGCGGAGTCGCCGCCGGTGATCGCGTCGCTCGGCGGTCTTCTGCTCGCGCTGGTGCAGGCGGCGGCGCAGTCGCCGAACCCGCCAGCGCCTGCGCAGCAACCGGGCGCGCAGCCGCAGCTCGCCGTGCAGATGGGGTACTCGATCGAGCCGGACACGGTCACCGTCGGCGACCCGTTTCGCCTAACGGTTCGCGTTCGCGCACCGCTGGGGGCATCGATCGAGTTCCCGACGGGGCCGGACTCGGGCGCCCAGGTCGAGGCGCTCGATCCGCTGCAGGAGCAGCAAAGCCAGGATACCACGGCGCTCGAGGTCAACGGAATCTGGCGGCTGGCAGCATGGGATACCGGCGACCTTCCGATCCGCCTGCGCGACATCATCGTGCGTTTCGACGGACGTGAACGCCGTATTCCGCTCAGCGCGTTGACGGTTCACGTTCGCAGCGTGCTCCCGGCCGATACCGCGCAGCGCGTCCCGAAGCCGCAGCGCGACCTGTTCGAGTTCGGACGACCGTGGTGGCACTGGCTGCTCGCCATCCTCGCCGCGCTCGGCATCATCGGCCTGTTCTGGTGGTGGTGGTATCGTCGCAGCAAACGAAAGAAAGGCGAGGTCGAGGATCCGTACGCGGACGCGGAAGCGGAGTTCGAGCGAGTCGAGCGCCTGGGCCTCGTCGAAGCCGGTGAACGTGGACGATACGTCGCGCTGATGGTGGAGGTACTGCGCACGTATCTCGCGCGGCGCATTCCGGACGCGCATCCGTCGCTGACGACGAACGAGCTGCTCATTTCGGTGCGAGAGAACAGGACGGTTCCCGTGAACCGCCTCGCGCTCGTGCTGGCCGATGCCGACCTCGTGAAGTTCGCGCGACGCGCGACGACCGCGGAGCGCGCGCGCGAGCTGGGGCAGGAAGCGCGCGGGATCGTCGGGGCGGTCCACGCCGCCGAGGTGCGCGCGGCCGAGGAAGCCAAGCGCGCCGCGGCGGCGGGTGCGCCGCCCACGGAGCGAGCCGCGTGAAGCCCGCCCTCGATCTCCCGTACCTGCTCGCGCTCGCAGTCATCCTGCCAGTGGCGATCGTCATCCTGGTGGTCGCCGGCTATCGGCGCCGACGCGCGCGCCTCGACCGGCTGGGCACGGCGTCGATGATCGCGCGGCTCGTCCCGCCTAACGCCGCGGTGCGGCCCGGCTGGCGGGCCACCCGCCTCTCGCTCGCGGCCGCATTCGCCGGCATCGCGATCGCCGGACCGCGCTGGGGCATCGAACGCACGATCGTCAGAGGGGAGGGCGTCGACATCGTGCTCGCCGTCGACGCGTCGCTCTCGATGATGGCCACGGATGAGCGCCCGAATCGTCTCGAGAAAGTGAAGCAGGAGATCAGGCGGCTCCGGGCGGCCTCGCCGAGCGATCGCTTCGCGCTCCTCGCGTTCGCCGGCCGGAGCTACATCCTCACCCCGCTCACGGTGGACGACGGTGCGCTCGACCTGTTCCTCGATAATCTCGATCCGTCGGTCGTGGGACAGGCCGGAAGCTCTCTCGCTCGCGCCATCCGTCAGGGCACGGACCTGCTCGTCGCGACCAAGGGCGGCAGCGACCGCGCCATCGTGATCTTCAGCGATGGAGAGGCGTTCGAGCCGCCCGAGGACGTCGTCGCCGCCGCCAAGCTCGCCGCCGAGGCCGGAGTCAGTATCGTGACCGTCGGTTTTGGAACCCCGGCTGGCGCCACGATCCCGGTCCGCGAAGGCAACGGCGTCACGGAAAAGCGTGACCCCGAGGGCAACGTCGTGGTCACGAGGTATCATCCGGAGATGCTTCGCGCCGCGGCCGAGGGTGCGTCCGGCACGTTCATCGACGCTGCCGAGAGCGACAAGGCAGCGAAAGTGCGGCGCGCGCTGGTCCGGCTGCGCGGCGTTCAGCGTGCGGTCGAAGCCGGCCGTACTCAGACACCGCGCTTCCAACTCTTTCTCATTCCTGCCGTGCTGTTGCTTCTGCTGGATACGGTACTGGCCGAACGACGAGGTCGTCGCCGCCGTTCGGCTGCTGCCGCGGCGACTGCCGCCGGTACGCTGCTGCTCGTCGCGGGCGGGTTGCTCGTGCCGGCTCGCACCGCGCGCGCAGACGACGTTCGCGACGCATCGCGCGAGTACAACGCGAAGCGGTACATGCGAGCCGCGGCGCTCTACCGTCGCGCGATCGAGCGCGGCGATCGCCGGCCCGAAGTGCTGTACAACCTCGGCACCGCGCTCCTCGCCGCGGACTCGCTCGCGTCGGCGATCGAGGTGCTGGAACGGGCCGTCAAGGCGACCGACGCGGAAGTTCGCTTCCGGTCGATGTTCAATCTCGGGCTCGCCCATCTGAAGCGTGGGCTCGCGTCCAAGGGAGATTCCGCCACTCCGTCGCTCGATGCAGCGCTGGAGACGTACAAGCGAGCATTGCTGATGCGATCGGCCGATGGCGACGCGAAGTGGAACTACGAGCTCGCCCTCCGGAAGAAGGACCAGCAGAGCGGCGGCGGGGGTGGTGGCGGAGGGGGCGGTGGCGGGAACCAGAATCAGCCCAGCCCGCCGCGCCAGCCGCAAGCGGATCGTCCGAGCGGTGGCCTCGGCAATCAGCAGGCGGAGCAGCTCCTGAACAGCGCCGAGCGCGAGGAGCGGAACGTTCAGGCGCGCAAGCAACAGCAGAACCGGCCGCAACCTCCACCGGGTGGGAAGGACTGGTGATCGCTGCCGTCGCGCGCGTCGCGCTGCAGATCGTCGTCACCGTCGCGGCGCCGGAAACCATTACGGTCCGGCAGCCGGCGACGCTGACGGTGCGTGCGGTCGTCCGCGGCCCTGTGGCACCCACGATTCGTGAGCCGCGTTTCGCTCCACTCAACGGCGTACGCGTCGAGCAGTCCACCCGCGTCGATGGCGGGTCGGCGACGCGCTCGCAGGCGGCGGTCGAGCACAAGTACCTGATCGTCGCGCAGCGGCCGGGGCAGATCGTCCTGCCGCCGATCGAGGCGCACGTGGGGCCGATGACGGGACGCTCCGACCCGATCCGCCTAACGATCGTGACCGCGCCGGCCGTTCCCGTTCCGGCAGTCGTGTCGCGGTCCCGGCTCGATCCGAAGAGCGGCGTCAACTTTCACGCGCTCGTCGCGCCGGACACGGTGTACGTCGGCGAGCAGGCGACGTATCAGGTCGGCGTCTTCCTCAACGATGACGTCCGCTATCGGTTGCGGCGGAATCCGGAGTTCATTCCGCCCGAGCTGCGGTCGATGCTTGCCTACGACCTCTCTGCACCACGCTCGTTCGTGTCCAAGCGTGTGATCGATGGCAGGCGGTACGAGGTCCACGTCTTTCAGCGCGCGCTCTTCCCGCTCACAGCCGGTCGCTACGAGATCCCTCCGGCGCGCCTCAACTACTCGCTGCCGCTCAGCGCGAGCTTCTTCAGCCGCGAAGAGAGTCATCAGCTGCGCTCCGAGACCGTTCCGCTGGTCGTCGTCGATCCCCCCCAGGCGGGCCGGCCCGCGGACTACAACGGCGCCGTCGGGCGTCTCGCTCTTCAGGCCCATCTGGATAGCGGGACCGCGAAGGTCGGTGACCCGCTGGTGCTCACCGTCCGCGTGACGGGCGATGGGAACGTGAGCTTCTTCCCGCGGCCGGACGTTCGGGTGCCCTGGGGCCAGCTCGTGCCCGCCGAGGAGCGCGTTCAGCTCGATTCGAGCGCGACGGTCGTGCGAGGTGCGAAAGAGTTCGATTGGGTCATCACGCCGGCCCGGAGCGGCGAGGTCGAGGTTCCGACGATTCGATATCCGTTCTTCAATCCGTACACGGAGCGGTACGAGCTCGCCGTCACGTCACCGCAGCGTCTCTCGGTCGCGCCGGGCACGCTCATCGCCGCCGATGCCGCGGCCGATTCGGCGCGCCCCGTTTTCCCGATCCGGCGTGTCATGGCACTGCCCGAGCGTGCGCCGCTGTCGGAGAGTCGCGGCTTCTGGATCACGATGCTGCTCGCGCCGCTTCCAGCGGCGATCGCGCTCGTCGTGCGGCGCCCGCGTGTGCGTCGCACGCCACCGGCGTCCGAGCGACTCCGGAAGCTCGCGCGTGGTCGAGAGACACCCACGCCGAGCGACGCCGCCGCACTGCGCCGAACCTATGCCGCTGCGCTCGCCGAACGCATCGGCGTCGCCGCCACAGAGCTCGCCGACCGGCGTGCGCTGGTGCGCGCGCTCCGCCGGAGCGGCGTCACGATCGAGGTCGCGCGGGCAGCCGACGAGCTCTTAGGCGAGCTCGATACGGCCGTGTACTCGGGCGAGACGCGGGCGCTGCACGATGGCGCGAAGCGCGCCGTCGACGTGCTGCAGAAAGTGGATCACGAGGCGCGGCCGCGAATCATCCGCTCGACGTCGCGCACATTCGCACCGGCACTGGTCCTGGCGCTCACCGTGGGCGCGGCGCAAGGCGATCCGCCGGCGCGCGAGTCGTTCGACCGTGGCGTCCGCGAGTACGAGGCGCACCGGTACCCGCGCGCCGAGCGATTCTTCGCCGAGGCCGCGCGCGCCGAGCCGACATCGGCGGACGCGTGGGCGAACTTCGGCACCGCCGCCTGGGCGGCGCACGACACGGCGGCGGCAGCAATCGGATGGCAGCGCGCACTTCGTCTCGATCCGCTGTCCACCGATGTCCGATCGCGGCTGGACCTCACGCCCGGTTTCGGCGGTAGCGAGCTCGCACCGGTTCCCCCCGTGAGCGAGCGACTCGTCGCGCTCATCGGCGGGGTGGCGTGGACGCTCGGCTGGCTCTGTGCGGCGCTCGGCATCTGGCGCCGACGGCCTGGATGGCGTTATGCGGCGTACGGGATGGGCATCGTGGCGATCGGCGCCGGGATCGTTGGCGTGCGCGTTCGTGAAGCGTACGACGCCCGCAGACTGGTCGTCGTGGTGGAACCCGAGCGGCTTCGCGCGCTGCCCGTGCTCGGCGGTGAAGCCGGTGCCCCGATTCTCACCGGGGAAGTCGCACGCACCGTTCGCGAGGAAGGCGTCTGGTCGCTGGTGCGCACCGGCGACGATCGCGAGGGCTGGATCCAGACCGAACAGCTCGAGCCGATCTCCAGACCGTGGTCGAGCAGGCGGCGATGAGCGCGACCGGCGCGGACGTTCGCCGCGCGTCGCGCATCGCCGTTCTCCCGCCCGCCGTTGCCGACCAGATCGCGGCTGGCGAGGTCGTGGAGCGACCGGCCTCCGCGCTGAAGGAGCTCGTGGAGAACGCCATCGACGCCGGAGCCACGACGATCGAGGTCGTGCTCGAGGATGGCGGTCGTACCATGATCCGTGTGAGCGACGACGGCCACGGCATGGACCGCGACGAGCTGCTGCTCGCCCTCGAGCGCCACGCGACCTCCAAGATCAGAACCGCCGCGGACCTCGTCGGCGTCTCGAGCTTCGGGTTTCGCGGCGAGGCGCTTCCCGCCATCGCCTCCGTGTCGCGCCTGGAGATCACGTCGGCGACAGGCTCCAGCGACGCGACTGTCGTTCGCGTCGCGGGTGGCTCCGTCACCGACGTCGGCTCCACCACTCGCCGGACCGGCACCACCGTATCGGTCGGGCAGCTGTTTTACAACCTCCCGGCCCGACTCAAGTTTCTGCGCAGCGCGCGGTCGGAGTGGCGAGCCGCGACCGAGTCCCTGATCGCCACCGCGTTATGCAGGCGTGATCTGCGCATCGGTGTCACGCACGACGGCAAGAACGCGCTGACCCTGCCGCCCGCGTCCTCCATGCGCGCCCGTGTTGCCGGGATCTGGGGTGGGACGTTCGCCGACCGGTTCATCGAAGCCGACGACGTGACCGGACCGATTCACGTGAGCGGGCTGGTCGAGCGGCCCGCCGATGTCGGCACGGCGAGCCGGCGCGTGTTCCTGTCGGTGAATGGACGTCCCGTTCGCGACGCAGGGATGGTGCGCGCCGGCGAAAGCGCGTATCGGTCCACCCTCGTGCCGGGCGTGCGTCCATCTCTGTTTCTCGAGATCGTGCTGCCAGCCGATGCCGTCGATGTGAACGTTCACCCGGCGAAGGCCGAGGTGCGCTTCCGCGACCGATGGTCGGTCGAGCGTGCAGTGGAGCACGCCGTTCGGCGAGCGCTCGGTGAACCGAGCAGCGCGGCGTTCGTCGGTCCGGGGCGCAGCTGGACGTTCACGCCATCCGCTGCATCGGTGAGCATCCCGGTCGACGTCGAGGTGCTCGATCCGCGCGCCGCACCGGCGGATGGCCTCTTTGCGGGCGCGCCTAACGCGACGACGGTTGTGACGTCCGGTGGCGCGCCGATCTCGGCAGCGCCTCCGGTCGACGTGCCGCCACTCGTGCAGCTGCGCCGGACGTACCTGATGTTCGAGCGAGGCGAAGGCATCGTGCTGATCGACCAGCATTCGGCGCACGAGCGTGTGCTGTTCGAGCAGTTCATGGACGTGCTGAATCGCGGTTCGGCTCCGTCGCAGCGACTGCTGTTTCCCGCCACGTTGCACCTCGGACCGGCCGAAGCCGATGCGTTCGAGTCCAATCGCGAGTCGCTCGCGCTGCTGGGCTTCGAGATCGAGCCGTTCGGAGGGCACTCGGTCATCGTCACGTCGGTGCCAATGCCGCATCCGCGCTTCGATGCGCTCCGCTGTCTGCGCGACACGCTCGATGCGTTGACGGGGGATCGTGTTCCGAGCACCGCCGCGCGCCACGAGCGACTCGCCGCGACCGTCGCCTGCAAGGCCGCGATCAAGGCCGGCGAATCGCTGTCGGTCGCGGAGATGCAGGCGCTCTACGTCGCGCTCGCGACGACCACGCTGCCCGCACACGACGTCCACGGTCGCTCGACCATCGTGCAGATCACGTGGGATGAGCTCGAGCGACGCTTCGGACGAAAGTAGCGCTCGCATCATCTGCGGCCCGACGGGCGCCGGAAAGTCCGCGATCGCCATGCGGCTGGCCGAGTCGCATGGTGCGGTGATCATCAGCGCCGACTCGCGACAGATCTATCGCCATTTCGACATCGGGACCGCGAAGCCGAGCGTCGCTGATCGTGCCGCCGTCCCGCACCGCGGCATCGACGTCGCCGATCCCACCGAGCGCTACTCGGCTGCGCGCTGGGCGGAGTGCGCGCAAGCGTGGATGGACGAGGCGGTGCGGCTGGGACGAACGCCAGTCGTGGTCGGCGGTACCGGGTTCTACCTGCGCGCACTCACCGATCCGCTGTTCGAGTCGCCCGACCTCGACCCGGTCCGCCGTACGGCGCTCGAGCGAGTGCTGCCGTCGATCCCTACCGAGTCGCTGCGCCGATGGTGCGAGCGGTTGGACCCTGAACGCGCTCACCTTGGACGCACGCAACTGATACGATCCATCGAGACGGCAATGCTCACCGGCCAACGGCTGAGCGACCTCCACCGAACCCGCGCTCGCGCGCCGCGCGTCCGTGCGCGCTATCTTGTGGTCGATCCCGGGCCGAGGCTGGGTCCGCGAATCGAACGCCGGCTGGAGGCCATGATGGCCGCCGGATGGGCAGAGGAAGTCGCCGTCCTGATGCGAGAGGTCCCGCGTGAGGCACCGGCGTGGAAGGCGAGTGGGTATCTCGTCATGCGTGCAATGGTCGAAGGGCAGGTATCGCTGGCGGACGCGCGCGAGCGCGTGCTCATCGAGACCCGGCAGTATGCGAAGCGGCAACGAACGTGGTTTCGTCACCAGCTCGAATCCGACGCGGTGACTCGCGTGGATCCCGACGATGCCTCGATCGAAGCGCTTGTGAACGACTGGTGGGCGGGGAGGAGAGCGAACGCGTGAAGATCGGCATCACCTGTTACCCGACGTACGGCGGATCAGGCGCCGTCGCGACCGAGCTCGGCATCGCGCTGGCGTCGCGCGGCCACGAGGTCCACTTCATCACGTACCAGCAGCCGTTTCGTCTGCCATCGTTCCTTCCGCGCATCTACTTCCACGAAGTGGACGTCGGCCGGTATCCGCTGTTCGAATACCCGCCATACGACCTCGCGCTTGCGGTACGCATGCACGAGGTGGTGAACGCGCACGGCCTCGACCTGCTGCACGTGCACTACGCGATTCCGCATGCGACCAGTGCGTGGATCGCGCGCGAGATGCTGCGCGAGGCAGGCTCGGACGTGAAGGTCATAACGACGCTCCACGGCACCGACATCACCATCGTCGGCCAGGATCGGTCGTACTATCCCATCACGAAGTTCTCGATCGAGAAGTCGGATCGGATCACGGCGGTATCGCAATACCTGCGGCAACAGACATTCAATGCATTCGGCTGTACCGGCTGCGACGTCGAGGTCATCTACAACTTCATCGATCCCGAGATCTACGACCGATCGAAATATCCGCAGACGCTTCGGGAGCAGCTGAACGGCAGTCGACGCGTCATCATGCACGTGTCGAACTTTCGCCCGGTGAAGCGCGTCCGGGACATCGTTCGCATCTTCGAGAAAGTCTGTCGCGATGTTCCATCCGTGCTCGTCATGGTCGGCGACGGCCCCGACCGAGTCGATGCCGAGGCCGAGGCCCGCACGCTCGGCATCGAGAGCGACGTGCACTTTCTCGGCAAGATCGACGTCGTTGCGCCGCTGCTCGCGGGCGCCGATCTGTTCCTGCTTCCGTCTCAGACCGAATCGTTCGGCCTCAGCGCTCTCGAGGCGCTCGCGTCGGGCGCTCCTGTCGTGGGCAGCAAATCGGGCGGGCTCGTGGAGGTCGTGAAGGAAGGCATCACCGGTGCGTTGCGCGACGTCGGCGACGTGGACGGGATGGCGGCCGCGGCCGTCGAGATTCTATCGGATCGCGATCGCTGGCAGGCCATGAGCCGCGACGCCGCCGCGGATGCACGCGCGCGATTCTCCCTCGATGACATCGTGCGGCAGTATGAGGCGCTCTACGAGGATGCGGTTCGGTAACAGAGCGCT
>Ga0075430_100005730_pt1 | contig 10478 bp, 9 predicted proteins | sample RhiMetdeltSRZDD4_FD_75294 | JGI IMG/M metagenome (GOLD analysis project Ga0075430, IMG submission 75294) | Populus rhizosphere microbial communities from Tennessee, USA - Rhizosphere MetaG P. deltoides SRZDD4 | ecosystem: Host-associated > Plants > Roots > Rhizosphere > Soil | place: USA... | reverse complement strand
GCGACCGGTCCGACGCACCCCTCATCAAGGCCAAGGCGCTCACCAAGCAGTTCGGCCAGCGGGTCGTCGTCGACGGCGTGGACTTCAGCGTGCGGGCGGGGGAGTTCTTCGGGTTCCTCGGCGTCAACGGCGCTGGCAAGACATCGACCATGCGGATGATCGCGTCCGTGTCGCCCCGCTCCGACGGGGAGCTGAGCGTCCTGGGCATGGACCCGGCCCGCCACGGCCGCCGCATCCGGGCCCGGCTCGGCGTGGTCCAGCAGGACGACAACCTGGACACCGAGCTCAGCGTCGCGGACAACCTCTTCCTCTACGGCCGGTACTTCGGCCTGCCCCGGTGCGACATCCGCCACCGGGCCGACCAGCTGCTGCGCTTCGCCCAGCTCGACGACCGGCGCGACGAGCGGGTGGAGACCCTCTCCGGCGGCATGCGGCGGCGCCTGGCCATCGCCCGTGCCCTGATCAACCGCCCCGACCTGGTGCTGCTCGACGAGCCGACGACCGGCCTCGACCCGCACGCCCGGCACCTGCTGTGGGACCGGCTGTACCAGCTCAAGCGGGACGGCGTCACGCTGGTGCTCACCACCCACTACATGGACGAGGCCGAGCAGCTCTGCGACCGGCTGGTGCTCATGGACCAGGGCCGCATCGTGGCCGAGGGCTCGCCGCGGGCGCTGATCGAGCGCTACACCACCCGCTCCGTCGTCGAGCTGCGGTTCACCACCCGAGCCGGGCAGGAGGCCGCGCTAGCCCGGCTCGCCGCCTCGGCCGCCGGGCGGGTCGCCTCGGTCGCCGACCGGATCCTCCTCTACGCCGACGACGGCGAACGGTGCGCGGCCGAGCTCGCCGCGTGCGGGGTCCAGGCGGCGTCGACGCGGATCAGGCCCACCTCGCTGGAGGACGTGTTCCTCACGCTGACCGGCCGGTCGTTGGCGGACTGAGGACCTCGATGACCCAAGGACCAGAGAAGCCGGCCGTACGCAGGCGCGGGGACCGAGCGGGGGTCGTGGCGGTGCGGCCGGTGCTCGCCCAGGTCGAGCGGGAGGCTCGGGTGTGGGCGCGGATGTGGCGTGGCACCACGCTCACCGGGGTGGCCCTGCCCTGGCTGGTCCTGGCCGCGATGGGTCTTGGCCTCGGCGGCATGGTAGACCAGCGCGGTGACGCGTTCGCCGGGCTCGGCTACCTCGTCTTCGTCGCGCCCGGCCTGCTCGCCGGCGCCGCGGTGCAGTTCGCCGCGGGCGCGGCGACCTGGCCGGTGATGGGGGGCATGAAGTGGACCGGGTCGTTCCACGCCGCGACCGCGACGCCGCTCGCCCCCATGGACGTGTACGGCGGCTTCGTGCTGTGGATCGGCATCCGCCTCGCCATGAACGCGGTGGCGTTCCTGGTCGCCGCCGTGCTGCTCGGCGCGGTCCCGTCGGCGTGGGGCGTGCTGGCCGTGCCGGCGGCGGTCCTCGGTGGCCTGGCCGTGGCCACGCCGCTGGCGGCGTTCGCCGCCACCCAGGACTCGGACCAGTCGTTCGAGCTTGTCGAACGGCTGGTCGTGGTGCCCATGTTCCTGCTCTCGGGCACCTTCTTCCCGGTTGACCAGCTCCCCGGGGCCCTGCGGCTGCTGGTCGGGGTGGCGCCGCTCTGGCACGCGGTGGAGCTGTGCCGCGGCGCGACCACCGGCTCGCTGGGGGTCCTGGCCGGCGCCGGGCACACCACCGTCCTCGCCGGCTACCTGGCGCTGGGCGCCTGGTGGGGTGCTCGCACGTTCCCGAGGCGGCTGGCGGCATGATCACGAACCTGCTCGCCGCGGACCGCGGGGTGCTGCGGGTCCTGGAGCGCAACGCAAGGGCCAACCTGCGGATGTGGCCGCTGTTCCTGAGCGGGCTCGTCGAGCCACTCCTCTATCTACTCTCCATCGGCGTCGGCCTCACCGCCCTGGTCGGCCCGGTGTCCGCGCCGGACGGCCGGGCGGTCTCGTATGAGGAGTTCCTGGCGCCGGCGATGCTCGCGGTCTCCGCGATGAACACCGCAGTGATCAACACCACCTTCGTCTTCTTCCACAAGTTCAAGTACGCGGGCACGTTCGACGCGATGCTGACCACACCCCTGGACGTGCGGGACATGGTCCGGGGCGAGCTGGCCTGGGCGCTGGCCTGCACCACCGCGTACGCATGCGTGTTCTTGGCCACGATGGCCGCGATGGGCCTGACCGGCTCGGCCTGGTGTGTGCTCGCGGTGCCCGCCGCCACCCTCATCGGCTTCGCCTTCGCCGGCGCCGGCCTGGGGCTGGCCACCTTCATGCGGTCGTACGTCGACTTCGACTACGTGCACGTGGTGGTCACGCCGCTGTTCCTCTTCTCTGCCACGTTCTTCCCGATCGACCGCTACCCCTCCCTGCTCGCCCAGTTGCTCCGCCTCAGCCCGCTCTACCAGGGGATCGCCCTCCAGCGAGCGCTGGTGGCCGGTCACCTGACGCCCGGCCTCCTCATCCACGTGGGCTTCCTGACGCTCATGGGGTGGCTCGGGCTCCGCCTGGCGAGCCGGCGGCTCAGGTTGCTGCTTCAACCGTGATTGGAAGTGCCGAAGGAATGGACACAGCTACGCAACGCCGCGTCGACGAGAGTGCCGGAGCGCACGACCAGGACGGGTACGATGACCGCCCCGCGCTGTGCGTGACCGTCGGGGGAGCCTCAGAGCTGCTGAGAGGGTGGGTTGTCGCGGACTCGCTGGTCGACTCGATGGCGATGGGTGGCACCCGGATGACCAGGTCGGTGACGCAGGGCGAGGTCCGGGCCCTGGCCCGCGGCATGACCACGAAGCTGGCCCTGGTCGGGCTGCCCATCGGCGGTGCCAAGGCCGGGGTGGTGTCCGTCGAGGGCCGGCCGAGGGAGGAGACCCTGCGCGACTTCGGCCGTACCGTGGCACCGCTGCTGCGCGGCGGCATCCACCTCGGCTGCGACCTCGGGGTGAGCCCGGCCGACCGGGCCGTCGTCTACGACGCCGCCGGGTACGACGCGCGCCGGCACGCCCGCGCCTCCCGCCTCACCGCCGACTGGGACACGTTCTGGGCACCGCTGGTCGACATCACCGGGTACGGCATCGGGGTGGCCGCGCTGACCGCCCTCAAGAGCGGCCCCGAGCCGGCGGCGCGCCGGGTCGTGGTGCAGGGGTTCGGCGCGGTCGGCCGGGCGGTCGCGAGGTTTCTCGAGGACCACGGCCACCGCATCGTGGGCGTCGCCGACGTGCTCGGTACGGTGAGCGCCGCCGACCAGCTGCCAGTGGCCCAGCTGCTCTCGGTCACCGACCCCGCCGGCACGATCGACCGGTCCCGCCTGCCCGGCTCGGTCACCGTGTCACCGGAGCACGACGCGTGGCTGGACGTCGACGCGGACGTGCTGGTCCTCGCCGCCAACATGGACGCGATCCACGCCGGGAACGTGCACCGGGTACGGGCCGGCCTGGTGATCGAGGGCGGCAACCTGTGCTGCGCTCCGCAGGCCAAGGCGGCGATGTACGCCAAAGGCATCACGGTGATACCGGACGTGGTCGCCAACGTGGGCGCCGCGGCGGCCGCCGGCTGCGCGCTGACCGGCACGCTGCCTTCCGAGCTGTCCCCGCGGCAGTCGGCGGCCTGGCTGTTCGACTGGGTCGAGGAGCGGGTCCGCCGCAACACGCAGGACCTGCTGCACATAGCCGCGGCCGACGGCACCGATCCGGTGCCGTCCCTGCTGGCCGCCCGGCGCCGGGGGAGCCCGGCATGAACCACCGCCGGCCCGGCCACACCGGGCCCGAAGAGTCCCGCTTTCCACACGCAACGTTGAGGAGTGCCGCATGACATCACTCGAGCCCGGGCAGCAGCAGGTGGCGGCCGGCTCCGCGGACCGGTCGGTGACCGAGGTCATCGTGGGCTTCCTGCGGGAGACGCTCGGCTGCGACCGGATGTTCACGGTGCCCGGAGAGGCGGTGCTGCCGCTGGTGAGCCTCGCCGGGCAGACCGGGATAGAGCTCGTGCCGATGCGGCACGAGGCCGGGGCAGGCTTCGCCGCCGTCGCCGACGCCTGGCTCACCGGCCGGCCCGGCCTCGTCGCGGTCAACCGCTCGCCTGGGGCGGCCAACGTCAGCATCGCCCTGGACGCGACCCGCAGCGACCCGGCTCCGGTCCTGGTGGTGATGGGGGCACCGCGGCGCGGGCAGGACCCGCGGACCGGGTACCAGGCCACCAGCCCCGAGGCGCAGCTGGGTGGGGTCGCCGTGGTGGTCACGGTCGAGGAGGCGGGCGCGCTGCCGAAGTACCTGGCGCAGGCCGCCGAGGCGCTCGGTGCCACCGCCGCCAAGGCCGTCGTGCTCGTCGTACCGCAGGACGTGTGGGGCGAGACGGTCCCCTCTAGCCAGGTCGGCGACCACGCGCCGGGCCGGGCCGCCGCGGGGAGCTTCGACAGCGCCGAGCTGCCCGGGGAGGCCGAGCGGACCGCGGCGGAACGGGTCCGGCAGGCGTTCACCGCCGCCCGCCGGCCGGCCGTTGTCGCGGGCCGGATCCTGCGGCGCGGCCCGGGCGGGTCTCCCTCGGTCCTGCTCGACCGGCTGGCCCGCAGTGCCGGCGTCCCGGTGCTGCTCGGCAACAAGCAGCAGGACCTGCTGCACAACGGGCTGCCCAGCTACGCCGGTGACCTGCACCAGGCCACCCACCCCGCCACCCGGGCCAGGCTCGCCGACGCCGACCTCGTGGTGTTCCTCGGCAGCCTGCCCTGCGAGGTCCACCTGGCCCGCTGGTACTCCGGCCAGCCCCTGGTGACCGTGCACCCCGAGCCGGCCGGCCCCGGGGAGCACCTGGTCGCCGACCCCGTGTCCGTCCTGGAGATCCTGGCCGAGGCGGAGTGGACCGGGCAGCCGCCGTCCCGGCAGGAGTGGATGGACGGCTGGCGCGCCCTGGAGTGCGAGCTGAGCCAGGCCGCCCCGCCGGTACGCCCCGACGGGGTGGACTTCGGGCACGTGGCCATCGCCCTGGACCGGTGCCTGCCCGACGACGCCGTCGTCGCCCTGGACGCCGGCAACTTCGGCGGCTTCGTCCACCGCTACCTGCACATCCGGGAGGGGCAACGGCTGCTCTCGCTCGCCGACGGGGCGATGGGCTTCGGCGTGCCGGGTGCGGTCGCCGCGGTCCGGCGCCACCCGGAGCGGACGGTGGTCGCCGTGGTCGGTGACGGGGGGCTGCTGATGACCGGGAACGAGCTTGCGGCGGCCCGCATCGCCGGCCGGGCACCCGCGGTCATCGTGGCCGACAACGGCGGGTACGGCGCGATCCGCACTCAGGGCGCCCGCACCTTCCCCGGCGTCGACTGCGCCTGCGACCTGGTAAACCCGGACTTCGTACGGTGGGCCGAGGCGTTCGGGCTCGAGGCGGAGCGGGTGAGCCGGGTCGAGGAGGTGCTGCCCGCGGTACGCCGGGCGCTGGCCTGCCGCACCGGCTACCTGCTGCACGTCGACACCAGCCGGGTCGCCGCGCACGCCAACTTCGACCTGCCGACGGCTGCCGCGCCCGCGCCAAGCTGACCGCCGGCGCTGGGCTACCTGCCCGCCCCAGAGCCGACCCGCAACAGCAGGGCGTGGGCTCAGGCCGGCGAGGCGTCGTCAGGGCGTGGCCCGCGGTCCGCCGGGTGCTCCACCAGGGCCAGCACCCGGCTGGCCATGAACCGGGCGGTGCGTACCGCGGTGCCACCGCGGGTCACCTCTGACACCTCCACCACACCGCGGCCGATGGCGACCTCGACCCGGCGCCCGGCCCGGGTCGCCGTCACCTCGTAGCGCAGCGGGGAACCGCCGGCGGCCGAATCGACGACTATCTCTACACGATCCCCCTTCATGCCACAACCATGCAGCACGCATCGACAAATCGCACACAAAAGATGGCTCTGCGTCAGGACCCTTTGTTCGCGTACACTGTCGTCTCGTACCCCGGTGGCGGTGGCTGCCTAATGGCTGCCGCCGAGGCTAAAGGAGCGGCAGGTGCCCCGAGGCGACGGCCGGTTGAGCCACGACCTCGACCCCCAGCGGCCGGGCCCGCAGGATGCTTGCGGTGTCTTCGGGGTGTGGGCGCCTGGCGAGGAGGTCGCCAAGCTCAGCTACTTCGGGCTCTACGCGTTGCAGCACCGGGGCCAGGAGGCCGCCGGCATCGCGGTCGGGGACGGCTCGGGCGTCGTGGTCTTCAAGGACCTCGGCCTGGTCGCCCAGGTCTTCGACGAGCCGACGCTGGCCAGCCTGCGCGGGCACGTCGCGATCGGGCACACCCGCTACTCCACCACCGGCGCGTCCACCTGGGAGAACGCCCAGCCCACCATCCGGGCCAACAGCGCCCCGACGGCGGTCGCCCTGGCCCACAACGGAAACCTGGTCAACACCGACGAGCTGGCCCGGGCCGCCCGGGAGGCGGGCCTGGACATCGCCGGTGCGACCTCGGACACCGCCGTCGTCACCGCGCTGCTGGCCGGGCGCCCCGACCTGTCCGTCGAGGCTGCGGCGTTGCAGGTGCTGCCCACCCTGCGCGGTGCGTTCAGCTTCGTCTTCATGGACGAGACCACGCTGTACGCGGCCCGCGACCCGTACGGGGTCCGGCCGCTGGTGCTGGGCCGGCTGGAGCGCGGCTGGGTGGTGGCGAGCGAGACCGCGGCGCTGGACATCGTCGGCGCCAGCGTGGTGCGCGAGGTCGAGCCGGGCGAGCTGCTCGCCATCGACGAGCACGGCCTGCGCTCGGCCCGCTTCGCCGCGCCGGAGCCCAAGGGGTGCCTGTTCGAGTACGTCTACCTCGCCCGGCCGGACACGACCATCTCGGGCCGCAACGTCTACAGCGCCCGGGTGGCCATCGGCCGCCGCCTGGCCCAGGAGCACCCCGCAGAGGCCGACCTGGTGATCCCGGTGCCCGAGTCCGGCACCCCGGCCGCGGTCGGCTACGCCCAGGAGTCCGGCATCCCGTACGGGTCGGGCCTGGTCAAGAACTCCTACGTCGGCCGTACCTTCATCCAGCCGTCCCAGACGATCCGCCAGCTGGGCATCCGGCTCAAGCTGAACCCGCTGCGCGACAACGTGCGCGGCAAGCGCCTCGTCGTGGTGGACGACACGATCGTGCGCGGCAACACCCAGCGCGCCATCGTCCGCATGCTGCGCGAGGCGGGCGCGCTCGAGGTGCATGTACGCATCTCGGCTCCGCCGGTACGCTGGCCCTGTTTCTACGGCATCGACTTCGCCACCCGGGCGGAGCTGATCGCCAGCGGGTTGGACACCGAGGGCATCCGCCGTTCCATCGGGGCTGACACGCTTGGGTACGTATCACTGCCCGGTCTCATCGCCGCGACCGAGCAACCGGCCACACGCCTGTGCCGGGCCTGCTTCGACGGGGCCTACCCGATCGAGCTGCCGGCAGGGAACCTCATCGGCAAGCACCTGCTCGAAGGCGTGGGGCGCCGGGTCGCCCTCGACGCAGAGCGGGAGCCGTCCGCCGGTCGGCAAACATACAGCGGCGACCGGTCCAGGCCGGTCACGGCGGGTGCGGGTGGGTCGGACGCCCTCCTGCGCCCGTAACGACATCACCACGTCGAGACCGCACTCGCGCCTTGTCGGGCGCGAGACTCGGCAAGTAAGGGGAGAAACCGTGACGCACGTGACCGAGCGCGCCAGCGCTGAGCGCCAGCCATGGAGCGCCGGCGGCCGCCAGTCCCGCAAGCGCACCGTCACCTACGCAGACGCGGGCGTGTCGATCCACGCCGGCGAGCGCGCGGTGGCGCTGCTGAGGTCCAAGGTGCACCGGACACTACGGCCGGAGGTGGTCGGCGACGTCGGTGGCTTCGCCGGCCTGTTCCGGCTCGACGTGCGCAAGTACCGCAACCCGGTCCTCGCGTCCTCGACCGACGGCGTGGGCACCAAGCTCGTCATCGCCCAGCAGCTCGACATCCATGACACGGTCGGCATCGACCTGGTGGCGATGGTCGTGGACGACATCGTGGCGTGCGGGGCGGAGCCGCTGTTCCTGCAGGACTACATCGCCTGCGGCGAGGTCGTCCCGGAGCGGGTCGCCGAGATCGGCGCCGGCATCTCCGACGGCTGCCGCACCGCGGGCTGCGCGCTGATCGGTGGGGAGACGGCGGAGCACCCTGGGGTGCTGCGCCCGCACGAGTACGACCTGTCCGCGACCGGGGTGGGCGTGGTCGAGGCGGACGCGATCCTGAGCCGGGACCGGGTCGAGGTCGGTGACGTGGTGATCGCGATGGCCTCGTCCGGCCTGCACGCCAACGGCTACTCCCTGGTCCGCCACGTGCTGCTGGGCGCCGGCCGGATGCGGCTGGACACGGTCGTGGAGGAGCTGGGCCGCCAGCGCACGCTCGGCGAGGAGCTGCTGACCCCGACGCGGATCTACTCCAAGGACTGCCTGGACCTGATCAAGGAGTGCGACGTACGGGCGTACGCGCACGTCACCGGCGGTGGGATCCCCGGCAACCTGGCCAGGGTGCTGCCCGAGCACGTGGACGCCGTGGTGAACCGGTCGACGTGGCGCCCGTCACCCGTCTTCGAGCTGATCCAGAGCAAGGGCCGCATCGAGAACCAGGAGATGGAGTCGACCTTCAACATGGGCGTCGGCATGCTGGCCGTGGTGTCCGCGGTCGACTGCGACCGGGCGCTGGCGTTCCTGCGCGGGCGCGGCGTGGGCGCCTGGCAGGTGGGCGAGATCATCGACGGTACGGGCGTCGTCCAGATGCTGGGCTCGCACACCCGCGGTTGACCTAGTCCGACATATCCATACGTGAACAGGTCTTCACCCAAGTGGCCGGTACCCATAGCCTGAACGGGGTCCATCGACGCCGACCACGGGGAGGGACCGGTGCCCGCCGCACCGTTGAGGTTCACCGGGATGCGCGGCATTGCGGCGGTTCCGTCGTACGTCATCCTGCAGCCCACAACCCTGTGCAACCTCGACTGCACCTACTGCTACCTGCCGCACCGCGCGGCTGACCGGCGCATGCCGGTCGCGGTGGCCGAGGCGGTGGCGGCGACGGTCAACGGCTGGGCGGCGGCCGCGGACCGGTTCTCGGTGGTGTGGCACGGCGGCGAGCCGCTCGCGGCCGGGGCGGCGCACCTGGCCGCGCTGATGGCCCCGTTCGAGGGCGTGGAGCACCACGTGCAGACCAACGCCACCCTCGTCGACGACGAGTGGTGCGAGTTCTTCACGGCGCACCACGTACGGGTGGGGCTCAGCGTTGACGGTCCGGCGCACCGCACCGGCCAGCGGGTGGACCGCGCCGGGCGGCCGGCGTACCAGAAGATCTGGCGCGGTGTCGACGCGCTGCGCCGGCACGGCATCGCCTTCGCGGCCCTGTGCGTGGTCTCCACACCAGAGCCCGGCCTCGCGGATGAGCTGTACCGCTACTTCCTGGAGCTGGGCTGCCACGCGCTCGGCATCAACGTGGAGGAGCAGGAGGGCGTGAACACCCGCTCCAACGCGCGCAGCCAGGAGGCGGTGCGCGGGTTCTGGGCCGAGCTGACCCGGGCCTGGCGGGCCGACCCCCGCATCGAGCTGCGGGAGATCGAGTGGGCGGTACGGTACGCCGGCGCGGTGCTGGTCGACCGGGCGGACGAGGTGCTGCCGCGGCAGATCGACCCGATCCCGGCGATCGGGTACGACGGCTCGGTGGTGCTGCTCTCGCCGGAGCTCGCCGGCTTCAGCGACGAGCGGCACGGACCGTTCGCGTCCGGCAGTGTGCTGGACACCCGGTTGGACGAGATCGTCACCGCTGCGGTGACCCGGCCCAGCGGGTGGATCGCGGAGTACCTGGCTGGTGTGGAGGAGTGCCGCAGCAGCTGCCCGTACTTCGGCTTCTGCGGCGGTGGCCACGCGGCCAACCGTTTCTTCGAGCACGGGCGTTTCGATGGTACGCAGACCAACCACTGCCGCAACAGCAAGATCGGCCTACTGGAGGGAGTGCTGGACCATGTCCGACACGTTTGACGCTCTCGCGCAGCGCGTACGCGCGATGGGACCGGGCGTCGCCGATCTGGTGGCCGAGGCGGAGGCGACCTGGCTCGCCCGGGCGGCGCAGGCCGGTCACGAGATCCCGACCAGCCCGGGCTGGCGGCCGTTCGAGGACGCGTTCCCGACGTTCTTCCAGTTCACCAACAGGCCACCGCGGTAGCCCGGCACCGCGTCTGGCCGCGTGGGGCCTTAGCCGCGCGGAGCCCTGACCGCACGGAGCCTCGGTACGCGGACATGCGAGAGCACGCGGTCGCCCGCGTGCTCTTTCGCGCGCCGGGGGTCAGCCGCTGCGCGACGCCCAGTTCTGGGCGTCGTCGGCGTCCTCATCCGGATCGTCGGCGTACTGGTTGTAGTCGTCGAAATCATCGTCCGGCTTTCTACCGGCGGCGGAGAGCTCGCGCTGCAGCGCGGCGAGGTCGGTGTTCGGGGAGTGGTACTTCAGCTCCCGGGCCACCTTTGTCTGCTTGGCCTT
>Ga0075430_100005729_pt1 | contig 10480 bp, 9 predicted proteins | sample RhiMetdeltSRZDD4_FD_75294 | JGI IMG/M metagenome (GOLD analysis project Ga0075430, IMG submission 75294) | Populus rhizosphere microbial communities from Tennessee, USA - Rhizosphere MetaG P. deltoides SRZDD4 | ecosystem: Host-associated > Plants > Roots > Rhizosphere > Soil | place: USA... | reverse complement strand
AGGCCCACATGCATACCCAGGGTGACCAGCCTGCTCCGGCCTATGACCTCGTCGTCGTTTCAGACCGGGTGGTGCTCGGCGAGCGCCTCGTACCGGCCGGGATCGCCGTCGTCGGCGAGAAGATCGCCGCGATCCTCGAGCCCGACTTGGCGCGCCGACCGGCGATTGCCGCCCGGACGCTCGACCTGACCGGCAAGGTGATCCTGCCCGGTCCGATCGACGCCCACGTCCACCACCGGACGCTGAACGCCTCGGTCGACTCCTGGGAGTCGTTGACGACAGGCGCGGCGCTCGGCGGCATCACCACGGTCATCCCGTACATTCAGGTGCCGGACAGCATGCCGTTAGGCGAAGGTCTCGCCTACTTCCGCGACGAGGGCGAGCGAGAGTCCGTCACCGACTTCGCGATGCACGCCCGCTTGAACGGGCCGTCAGATGCCATCCTGGAGCAGATCCCGGACGCGTTCGCGCTCGGCGTGCCCTCGTTCAAGCTCTTTATGGCGTACCGGAAGCGCGGCATCATGTGGGACGGGACGCCGCTGATGCGGGTGCTGGAGCTGCTCGGAAAGCTCGGCGGGATCTGGTGCTGCCACGCGGAGAATGGCGACCTGATCGACTACCTGGAGGACGTCTATCACGCCCGTGGCGCGTATACGGCCGACAACTACGCGGCGATTCGCCCACCGCTCGCCGAGGTCGAGGCGGCGTTCCGGGCGATGCAGTTAGCCAGGCAGTTCGACTGCAACATCTACCTCGTCCACACGAGCGTCGCCGGCGTGCTGCCGCTCGCCCGCGACGCACGACGGTCAGGCCAGCGCGTGACGGTGGAGACCTGCCCGCAGTACCTGACCCTCAACGCGGAGATGATCCCGGCGGGCGGCGGGCGCATGAAGTTTGCGCCGCCGGCGCGGTCGTCTGACGATGCGACCGGAATCTGGGACGGTGTCGTCAACGGCGACGTGCAGGTGATCGGCAGCGACCATTCGCCCTGGCCGAAAGAGCAGAAGCTCTGGCCGACGGAGCGTTTCTTCGAGATTCCGTTTGGTGCGCCGGGTGTCGAGACGATGCTGCCGGTCCTGTGGAGCGAAGGCGTCGCGAAGGGTCGAATAACGCCGCAGAAGCTGGCCGAGATGGTGAGCACGAACCCGGCCCGGGTGTTCGGACTGGCGCCGCGCAAGGGGGCGCTGACCCCGGGCGCCGATGCAGACCTGGTCGCAATCGACCCCTCCGTGCGCTGGACGCTTGACGAATCAACGCTCCAGACGGAGGCCGGCTACAGCAACTGGCACGGCTGGGAGCTTCAGGGGAAGCCGGTCCTATCGCTGATTCGGGGCGCGATCGTGTTGGAGGACGGCGTCCTCAAGGTCGGGCCGGGGCACGGTGTCCACCTCCCGCGCGGTCGCCTGGACTGAGGAGCGCTCCCACGGCTGAGACGCACCTCGTCGTCGGTTTCAGGCTCGGCATCCCGCGCATCGAGATGCAGGAGATCATCCTCCAGATGACGGTCTACGTCGGCAACCCGTACGTGATGCAGGAGATGGCCGTCTTCGAGCGCGTCGCTAACGCCGTGGAGCGGCCTCACGAGTAGGCCAATGACTCTGACTCCGAGATCATTCGATCGGTATGCGGTATGCTTTTCTCACCCACAGGTTGTGCCCTCGGACGTGGCAGGAGGTTCGCTATGGCGGTCCCGGCGCGCAAGATCAAATCTCACGGCCAGGCTACGCTCAACGCCGAAGGCGAGGTCAACTTGCCTGACGATATCTTGCGTGCTGTTGACTGGAAGGAGGGGGATCGGGTCTGGGTGACCGTTTTTGACGATGAGAAGGTAATGTTGACGAAGCGCCCAGCAGACATCGTTGCCTACTTCGCCGGCGCGCTCACGCATCTCTACCCCGAGCCAGGCGACATCCGGCGCTTCCTCGATGAGGAGCGTGCAAGCTGGGTCGACTTCGACCGCCGCTTCGACGACTGATCGCCCATGAACGTCGCAGAGCTGGATGCTGCCATCGGCGATGCGCACCGCGCGTTCATCGACTCAAGCACGTGCATCGCCAACTTCAGCACGGCTGAGCATGCACATCCTCTGGCGCGCCACCTCTTCGAGCGTGTCAGGGACCATGCCGATCCGCTCGTTGCCTACATCTCAGTCGTGAGCTGCATGAAGATGCTCGTCCGTCCGATCCGAGCCGGAGCCACTGACCTGGAGACCGTCACCGGGTTCCTCCGGGAATTCCCGAACCTGCACCTGATCGACGTCGACCTCAGCACCGCGCTCCAGGCTGCAAACATTCGGGCTCTGACCCGCCTGGCGCCACCGGACGCGCTCCTCATCGGCACAGCGATGATGGCTGGTTGCGAGGTCATCGTCTCGAATGACGATCGCTGGTCCCGCCGCCTGTCGCCCCTCTATCCACAATTCCGCTGGGTCTACCTCGGCGACTGACCGGCGAACTGCCGAGTAAGCAGCGGCTTGACCACCAGGTCTCCGACCCGGATCGCCTCCTCGCGGTACGGCGTGTCCGAGAGAATGAACTTCGTGATCCCGAGCGCGACGTAGGCCTCGAGCGAGGCGATGATCTCCTCAGCTGATCCCACCAGCCAGGTCGAGGCCGCGCCCGTGCCGACACGAGCGGGCGCGGTCCAGAGGCAGCGGTCCAGCACCTCGCCGGCGTCCATCATGTCGCGAAGGCGCGCCTGACCAACGGAGCCGCGCCCGGTCTGGTTCGCCTCCACTCGCCGATCGAGCGCCCCTTCCCAGCCGCCGAGCTTCTGCCGGGCGGCCTGCCAGGCTTCGTCCGACGATTCACGGACGACGACGGTAATCCGGAGTCCGAACTCCAACGGGTGGGCGCGGTTAGAGGCCGCGCTCAGCCGCTTGAGTCGATCGATCCGCTCCTCGGCCATCGCAAGCGTCTCGCCCCAGAACAACTGGACGTCGGCCTCCGTCGCGGCGACCTGCTCGGCAGCCGGCGAGGCGCCCCCAAACCAGAGCGGCGGACCACCCGGACGATACGGGCGCGGCAGGCAGGTCGAGTGCTCGACGCGGAAGAAACGACCGTCAAAGGTCACGTCTTCTTCGGTCCAGAGTCGCCGGACGACCTGCATGAACTCGCGGGTTCTGGCGTACCGATCCGAGCTCTCCTCCTCGAAGTCGCCGTACGCCTTGTGATCGTCACGGCCGGTCACGATGTTGACCAGCAGGCGACCTTGCCCGAGCTGATCGAGGGTCGCGGCGGCACAGGCGAACGGCCCCGGCTGTGCGTACCCTGGCCGGGTCGCCGCCAACGGCATGAAGGACCGGGTGCGCGCTGTCAGCGCCGTTGCAAGGGTGAGGGTGTCCGTGCGCCCCCACCCGGCGCCGATGAGCGCGCCGACGAAACCGTGATCCTCGACGGCCTGGGCCATGCTGGCACTGAAGTCGAGTGTGCCCCAGCCCTCGGCCGTGTCGTCTCCTCGGTGGCCGCTCTCCACCGTGTTTGGGATGTACCAGAGGAACTCTAGCGGCATCGGGGCCTCCCGACCGTGTGCCAAACGTCATGGTGAGGATAGCGCCGCGCCGCGCCGGGAGCCAACACGTAGTCGGTTCTCTGAGCCTGACTTCGTCGGACAGACCGTCGGCGCGGATGACGCAACGCCCTGCGGCCGTCCCTCCGAAGCGCGCTCTCGCGTTGGTCCTGGGAAAGGCACCTGTCGTCGGCGATCGAGCTGTCTCCACTGACGCTTCCGCCGACCGGTGAGGGGACAATCCATGTTTGAGACAATCGGGGCTGGGCCGCTGATGGGGCCGTGGCTCGGGGTGTGGGATCGCGTGCTCGCCTCGCCCGAGGCGGGGACTGTCCTGGTCGCGGTCCTGTTCGCGATGGCGATGACGGGCATCGGCCTCGCCGTGTTCGGCGGGAGCCGGCAACAGGAGCCAGCCCAGAGCGTGGCGGTCGTGGTGCAGGCGCCGCGCCCGCGTCGCCGAGCGCGTCGCCGCCGGTAGGCGGGATCCGCTCCCTGGAGGATCATTGCGCGCGTAGAGGGTGAGGTAGCCCTGGATCGGCTGGCCGTTCGGCCGGCCGGTCCGCTATCGTCTCCCGCGTGACGCAGCACGAGGGCACCGTCGACCTCACAGACCTTCGCCAGCGGATGGACGATCTCGATCAGCAGATCGTCGAGCTTCTCGCACAGCGCGCCGAGGTATCCAGAGAGGTCGGACGGCGCAAGGGAACCCAGGGGGGAGCGGTTTTCGCTCCGGCCCGCGAGTCAGAGATCTTCGATCGGCTTGGCCAGCTCGTCGAGGGACGCCTGCGCGGCGACCACCTGCGGGCCATCTACCGCGAGATCCTCTCGGCATCGCGCGATCTTCAACGTCCTCCGCGGGTGGCGTTCCTCGGCCCACGGGCAACGTTCGGGCACCAGGCGGCACTTCAGCGGTTCGGGAGCTCATCCGTCTACGTGCCGGCTCCCAGTCATCACGACGTCGTCACGGAGGTCGAGCGCGGCAACGCCGATTGCGGGGTGATCGCGATCGAGAACTCGACGGCCGGCCCGGTCGGGGAGAGCCAGGACCGGCTGGTCGAAACGCGGCTTCAGGTCTGCGACGAGATCACGATCCCGATCTCGCACTATCTGATGTCGCGGGGCCCGCTCGATCAGGTCCGGACCGTTTTCTCGCACGCCCAGTCGCTCAGCCAGTGCCGGGGGTGGATCGCTCAGAACCTCGCCGGCCGCGAGATCGTGGCCGTGGCCAGCAACGGCCTCGCCGCCGAGCGCGCCAGCCAGACGCCCAACTCCGCCTCGATCTCGCCGAAGGTTGCGAGCGAAGAGTACGACTTGAACGTCCTCGCAGAGCAGATCCAGGACAATCCGAACAACTACACCCGGTTCTGGGTCATCGGGCCGCGGATGAGCGAGCGCCCGACCGGGAATGACAAGACGGCGATCGTCTTCAGCATCCACGATCGCGTCGGGACGCTCCGGAACGTCGCCGACGTCTTCGCGCAGCGCGACATCAGCCTCAGCTCGATTCAGTCACGGCCGGCAAAGCACACGGGCTGGAGCGCGACCTGGGACTACGTCTTCTTCTTCGAGCTGCGCGGCCATGCCAGCGAACCGGCCCTTCAGGAGGCGCTTCACGCCCTGGAGGAGTACACCGTGTTCGTCAAGGTGCTCGGCTCCTGGCCGCTCGGACCGTCGTCAGAGTAGCCGCCAGACTGTCAGACGACTGACAGACGCGCACCACGTCGTTCGCCGACGTCTCGACGGTACCGTAGCCAGTGCTCCGTGTGGCGCGTCCAGTTGCGAGGAATTGGAACCGTTGCCGTACTGTGCGCGTCTCACAGACATCGGGCGGCATCACGCGCTCCGGCGAGCCGTTGACGCCGTCCGCGAGTACTATGGGCCGAACGTCTCAGCAGGCCAGATGTGTCTTTTATAGCTTGGCACGCGACGTGCGGCGGCGAATCCATCTACTTCTAGAAACGCGTGGCAGTGGGGGCAGCCTGACAACGGTATGGGGCCAGGAGCTCACGCTCAACTAGAGGTGCACGTGACGGAATAATCGACACCGAAACGTGTTAATCACGTTGAGAGAAGAGAACCTGAAGTGTGGCGAGCGGACCGCGTTGGATAGCGCGGCCCGGATCGATGGATTTCCCCAGGAGCCAGCGTGGCCGGTCGAGCCGGCAGGGAGGAGCAGCCGTCGGCAAGGGCGGGTGAAAGATTTGCTTGACCTGGATCACGGTCACTGCTATGATGGCAGCGCCCGCTGAGCCAGGCTCACGGGCCCTTTTTGCGACCCGACGGTAGAGCACCTGAATCAAGGCACCACACATGGAAGCAGGCATGACGCGGCTCAAGGTCGAGCAGCATGGAAACCCCACGGCCGGTGCGTGGGAGGCCAGGTCAGGAGACTGACCCAGTTCGGCCTCACGCCCCGCCGGCCGCTCGAGGACCCGTCGAGCGGCTTTTTCGTGGCCCTCCCCTGGGAGACAGCAGTGGCGTGAGGGCGGCAGGAGGAACGAGATGGCTATCAATCTGGACTACGATATCGACCTTCAGCTCGAGGCCGCGGCGACAGAGGCAGAGATCGCCGCGACCTCCGAGCCTGAGCTGCAGCATGACGACGGTTTGGCTGGGACTCCTGAGGATCTCAGCGCGGCTGCCCTCTACCTCCGCGAGGTAGCCAGGAACCCCCTGCTGACGCCCCAGGAGGAGATCGACTTCGCCCAGCGCAACGAGCACGGTCGGGCGGCCCGCGAGGAGCTCATGAACGCCGACGAGAGCCTGCCTCTCGAGCGGCGGGTGGAGCTGGAGCGGATCGCCGTTGACGGTGCCTGGACGCGCCGGCGCCTCGTCGAGTGCAACCTGCGGCTCGTCGTCTCCGTCGCGCGGAAGTACATCGGTCGTGGCCTGCCGTTCCTCGACCTGGTCCAGGAGGGCAACCTCGGTCTCGACCGGGCCGTCGACAAGTACGACTGGCGGAAGGGGTTCCGCTTCTCGACCTACGCCTACTGGTGGATTCGTCAGTCCGTCAGCCGGGCGGTGGCCGAGCAGGCGCGTACGATCCGACTGCCCGTCCACGTCGGCGAGTTCCTCTCGAGCATCGCGCGTGCGCAGCGTGAGCTGGCAAGCCGTCTCGGGCGTGAGCCCTCGCTGGCGGAGGTCGCGGAGTACCTCGAGCTGCCGGTGGGCAGGGTCGAGGAGACGCTGCGGGCTGCCAAGCTGCCGATCTCGTTGGAGACGCCGGTTGGCGAGGATGGCGAGACGTCAGTTGGCGACCTGGTGCCGGACCAGGAGGCGACTGACCTTCAGGCGGCGGCCGAGCGGTCCGACCTGGCGCGGCGTCTCGACGACGCGTTGGGGGCGGCGCTGACCGAGCGCGAGCAGGCCGTGCTGCGGCTGCGCTTCGGGCTCGGGGGTGGGGAGGCCCAGGCGCTCGGCGACATCGGCCAGGAGCTTGGTATCAGCCGTGAGCGGGTGCGTCAGATCGAGGCCGAGGCGCTGCGGAAGCTGCGGCGCACCGACATCCGGTCCAGGCTCGCGGAGTACCTGGAGGGCTGATCGACCGGGGGCGTGTCTCCCGTTCGCCAGCATCTCCAACACATCAGAACAGAGGCGCCTCTCATGCGAGGGGCGCCTCATCACGTGTTCGGAATCTCCAGGAGTCGAGACGCCCGCTAGATCCATCCTCTGTGACATAGCGTAAGATACGATGGACGACGCGGCCGTCAGGACAGCCGGCACGAGCTCCAGGCAGGTCGTACGTCGTTCTCACGCGGAGACGAGGGAGCGGGCGATGGCCGTAACGGTGGTCGGGCGCTGGCAGGTGCCGGCGGGCGAAGAAGATGAGGCGCTCGCGGCAGCACGGCAAGAGCTCGCGGCGCGTCGGCCAGCCGCCGGCTCGCCGTGAGGCCCGCATCTTTCAGGCGCTGGACGACCCCGGGACCCTGAGCTACGTCGGCGAGTGGGCCGATCCCGCCGCGTTCGAGCTGTGCCGGGGCGACAACGGTCCAGGTGCCGTCGAGAAGGCGATTCGTGAGGGTGGTGAGTACGTCATCTGTGAGCGCCTGGTGTTCTTCGGGCGCTTCGCCTACCGCGCACAGGTCGTCGCCTGCGGGATCATCGAGGCGCCCCTGGAGGCCGCTGAGACCGTTCGGCAGCTTGTCGTGCCGAGCGGCCGCTGGACGATCCACGGCTGGCCGGGGCTGGTGCACTACACCGTCTTCCGCGAGATCACGCACTCGCACCGGTACGTCGTCGTCCATGGCTGGCAATCCGACGCGGCGCTCAAGGCCTTCCGCGAGTCACGCGGAACTGAGTTTCGTGACACGCTCGACAGGATCGGCGGCACGTTGATCCAGTTTACCGGCCGCGAGCGCGCCTCTACTGAGCCGTTCTAGCCGGTTGGATCGCCCATCGCGTTTCGCCATTGTGAGCGAACTGGGGCGCGTGCTGTCCTGGTTCGGCTGTACCATACAGGCGTGACATCCAACGAGCGCTCGACGGGAGCGGCTGCTCCTGACGCGCCCAATGGGCAGGAGACCGGGCCGACGGTGCCGACCGCGGCCGGTGCCGTCGACGCGCGCCGCCTCCTCTTCGGACGTGATGACACGGCAGGCATCGTCTCGGTCAGTGCGAGCCGAGACGGCCGCGCAAGAGTCTGGCGCCGCATCCCTGATGCTGATGGTGGACCGGGCGGGGTCGTCCTCGAACAGGAGCGCTTCCCAGGCTGGCTCTTCCTGGCCGACGCCTCGGTTCTGGCGCCACTGAAGCCGGAACGCCTCGACCGAAGCGCCCTGCTGGCCGGTATGCCAGAGGTGCCGTCGGGACTGGCTGTCGTCGATCTCCAGGGGGCGGGCGTCTACCGTCATCTCGTTCTGACCACCCGCATGTCCGAGGTCGAGTCGAAAGTGCTTGCGGCGTATCGCACGCGCAGCGGCGGCGCGCCGACCCGCGGCCTGACCGACCTCCGGGGCGTCGTCTATGCGCGCCCGCTGGTCGAGCAGTACCTCGCGATCAGTGGCCGAACGTACTTCAAAGCGCTCACGTTCGGGCAGGTCCGGCGGCTCCAGTTCGACCTCGAGACGACGGGGCTCGATCCGGAGCGCGACAAGATCTTCATGATCAGCATTACGGACTCGGACGGGTTCTCGCTGCTGATCGACGTGGCTGAGCACGACGAGCGCGGCCTGCTGGAGCGGCTCGTCCAGGTGATCCAGGAGCGCGATCCGGACGTGCTGGAGAATCACAACATCTTCGGCTTCGACCTGACGTTCCTGGCCCGACGGGCGCGCGCCCTCGGCGTGGACCTGGCGTTCGGGCGTGACGGGACAGCTCCGAGCAGCTACCAGGACGTCGTCAAGGTCGGCGAGAAGACGGACAATTTCACGCGTTGGGCGATCGCCGGCCGTGAGGTCGTCGACACGCTCCACGCGGTCCGACGGTACGGCGCCATCGTCCGCGACATGCGCCACCAGGGCCTCAAGGAGGCCGCGCGCTACTTTGGCGTGGCCAAAGAAGATCGGGAGTACGTGCCCGGCCCCGAGGTCTGGTCGACCTTCCAGAAGGATCCGGAGCGCGTTCGGCGCTACGCCCTGGACGACGTCCTGGAGGTGGACGAGCTCTCGCGGCTGCTTCACGCGACGCCCTTCTCGCTGGCGCAGATGGTCCCGAAGCCGTATGAGCGGATCGCCACGTCCGGGACCGGCCAGGGTCTGATCGAGCCGCTGCTCGTCAGGGCGTACCTGACACACGGCATGGCACTGCCGGGCGGGACATCGCGTGGCGGCTCGTACGCCGGGGGCCGTACCGAGTTGTTCACCAGCGGCGTCGTCCGCCACGTCGTCAAGGCGGACGTGGCTTCGCTCTATCCGAACCTGATGCTGACCTACAAGATCGCGCCGCGCTCCGATCACCTTGGGGCCTTCCTGGGATTGCTCCATGAGCTGACCACGCTCCGCCTTCAGCACAAGACGGAGGCTCGCCGCCACCCGCCTGGCAGCCACCTGGCTCACAGTCACGAGGCGGCATCCGGCGCGATGAAGCAGCTGATCAACTCGTTCTACGGCAGCCTGGGCACCAGCTTCGCGCTGTTCGGCGACCTGGAAGCGGCCGGCGAAGTGACCCGGCGTGGCCGCGAAGTACTCGGCCAGATGCTCGTGGAGTTGGAGCAGCGAGGCGTCCTGCTGGTGGAGGCCGACACGGACGGCGTGCTGTTCAGCGTGCCGGACTCCTGGGCCGAGGACGACGAGCGCGCGCTCGTCGAGGAGATCGGCAGGACGTTACCGGACGGGATCAGCGTGGAGCATGACGGGCGCTACGCCGCGATGTACAGCTACGCTGAAAAGAACTACATCCTGCAACGGTACGACGGCCAGGTCCGGCTGGTGGGCGGCTCGTTCCGATCGAGCAGGAGCGAGCGGTACGGCGAGCAGTTCTTGCGCTCGGCCGCCCCGCTGCTGCTCGGGGAACGGTTCGAGGAGCTCAGGGCCCTTTTCCTGGAGACGGTCGCCCGCCTACGCGCCCACGAGGTGCCGATCGAGGAGCTCTGCCTCTCGGTGATCCTGTCCAAAAGCCCGGACACGTACGCTAAGAGCAGCCGGCGCGAGGAGCAGTACGAAGTGCTGCTCGGGGCCGGTCGCAACCGCTGGCGAGCCGGCGACCGCGTGACCTACTACCAGGCGCGAGGCGGTCGGAAGAAGCTCCTGGAGGACCACGACGGCGACGACGACGCCGAATACTACGTCCGTCGGCTCAAAGAGGTGTACGCGCAGCGGCTTTCGCGGGCCGTGACGCGTGAGGACTTCGAGGCGCTGTTCGGCGAGAACCTGAGCCTCTGGGAAACCGACCTCAGCACGATCCGCTCGATCACGACCCGCGAGCGCACTCCGACGCCGTTCTGAGATCTGGATCCGCATTGAGGGCCGCCAGTGCTTCGAGCAGGCAGTCCCGGGCGACATCGTACATCGGCGGCAAGGCGTCCGGATGAAAGAAC
>Ga0075430_100005728_pt1 | contig 10481 bp, 6 predicted proteins | sample RhiMetdeltSRZDD4_FD_75294 | JGI IMG/M metagenome (GOLD analysis project Ga0075430, IMG submission 75294) | Populus rhizosphere microbial communities from Tennessee, USA - Rhizosphere MetaG P. deltoides SRZDD4 | ecosystem: Host-associated > Plants > Roots > Rhizosphere > Soil | place: USA... | reverse complement strand
CTTCGAGCGCGCGCATCAACCCCTCGGGATCGAGCCGCTCGACGTGCTCGATCACCCGCGCGTCCAGTGACGCGGCGGTGGTCGCATCCTCGTAATGGGAGAGGTCGCTGCTCGCGATGAGCAGCGCATCAGGGGCGTGCGTCTGGACCACGCGCGCGATCGCCGTCCCGAGCGCGAACGCCGTCTCGCGCGTCTGCTCACCCATCACCAGCGGCACGATTGGGACGTTGGCCAGAAGGTGTGCGACAAATGGCATCTGCATTTCGAGTGAATGCTCGCGCCCGTGAGCCGCGGGCAGCTCGATGATCTGCGGCGAGGCCGACGCGAGGGCTGCGGCAAGGTCGCCGTTCACCCGAACCGGCCCGAGTGGCGTCTCCCATTCGCCATCGGGCCAGATTGCAACGCCACGAAACGCGACGAAATGCGACGGCCCCACCATCACGAGCGCGGAATGCTGACGATGACGCGCGACGGTGTAGGCGTACGCGGCGACGGGCCCCGAATACATCAGACCCGCATGCGGCGCCACGATAGCGCGCAGCGTCGTCGGGACGTCGTCTACATCCGCGCGGTCAAGATAGCGCTCGACTTCCGCGACGAGCCGCGCCGGCTGATCGGGGTACCACGTGCCAGCCACCGAGGCCCGCCTCAGTCTGCTCATTTCACGAAGATATTACTAACTGGCGCGCGCCAGCTCCTCAGTCACCAGTCCTCTCGCCGCTTCCGTGCGCCGCAGCTCGCGGGCGATGCCGGCCAACTGCTCCCGCGCACGGTCCGCGGGAATCTGCCCGACCGTCTCCCGGGCCGTGACGGCTTCCCTCTCCTGTTCGAGCCATTTCTGATTCGCGTTCAGCAGGTCCCGTCCTCGACTCCGCCAGCCCGTTAATTCAGCTTCCAGGCTGCGGACGGACGCGGCGGCGGCATCGCACTCGGCTTTGTACTCGGCTGCGAGAGACGAATAGACCTTCTCGCTGAGACCCGCGTTCGCACGCGCCGTGTCGAGCTTCTGGAGAAACGCCTGGTATTGGTCAGCCCGCTGGCGCGACTCGCCCAGGCGCTTCTTCAGCCGCGGGAAGAGGACGGCGATGGTGATGCGCTGCGACAGCACTTCAATCTGCCGACGGTCGATCTCTCCCAGCAGTATTTGAAGCTGCGTGCGCTGCAGCTCGAGCAGGTCCTCGAATTCGAACATGCACTCCGACATCTTTTCCACGTCACGATGAAGCGTGGTGATGCGGTGACGCAGATCGGTCACTGGTCCGAGCAGCGAGCGCAGGATCTCGGCATGTTCATTGGCGACACGCCCTTTCACGCGTTCGATGACCGCTGTCAGCTGACCGCGCCACCCCGGCTTCTCATCGGCCGGTTCGGTGCGGGGGGTCTTCTTCGAGGCTACGATCGCATCGACGAGGTGGCTCAATTGCGGCAACCGGCTCATGATTGGCCGCCACATCTTCGTCTGGAACTGCGCATCCTCGATGATCCGCCGATCCGAACGAAGATGTTCCGGGTCGAGGGCGCCATCGTCGGCAGCTTCGTAGCGTGTGGCAATCGCGCTCACTTTGTCCAGCTGGCTGAGGTAGTCGTCGAAGCGCGTACGCGCGGTGCCCACGAAGTCGGCCCACTCGCGGAGCGAGACTCCGGTCTTGGCGTCCACGTACTTGCTGGCACTCGTGACAACAGCTTTGATCGCAATCGAGACGGTCCCGAAGCTGGATGCTTCCGACGGGCCATCGAGTCCCAAGGCCTTCATGACTCCCGAGACTTTGCGACACGTCTCGAGAATGGTCCGGCCGGCAGCGCTCACATCCCCAGCGGCGTCCCTCAAGGCATCACCAGCCGCAGTGATCGTTTCGACTGACGGCGCGAGCATTCGCTCAACAGGTAAAGAGGTAGACATACCTTCCTCCCTCTCTTTCTACCTTTCTACACAGGTCAACGAAGGAAGTTGGCAACTTAAACAGCCGACTGCTCCACCTCGACCTTTGCTCTTTGACCGGACGAGGCGATAGCATCGCAGGGTGTCCACCACACTGACCATCGAAGACGTCGAGCGCATCGCGAAGCTGGCGAACCTCGAGCTGACGCGCGAGGAAAAGGCGCTCTTCACGAAGCAGCTCGCCGACATCCTTGCCTACGCCGAGCAGGTGCAGGCCGTCGACACGACGGGCGTCGAGGCGACCGCGCACGTCAACGCCCATGACAGCGAACGTTCCGACGAACCGAAGCCGTCGCTCGACGTCGCCGAGGCGGTTGCCAATGCTCCCGATGGGGTGCCGGAGGCGGGTCTCTTCCGCGTGCCGCGCGTGATCGGATGACGCTTACCACCGCACGCGAGATCCGCGAGGCCATCGTCAGCGGCAAGATATCGGCCGTCGAGATCTGCCGCGCCTCGCTGACGCGCATCGAGCAGACGAATCCAACGCTCAACGCCTTCAATCACGTCGTCGCCGAGCGCGCGATCGCGCAGGCCACGTCGATCGATGCGCGTCGTGCGGCTGGCGCGACGCTCGGGCCGCTGGCCGGCGTTCCGGTCGCCCTCAAGGACAACCTGTGCGTCAAAGGTGTGCGCACGACGGCATCGTCGAAGATTCTCGATACCTTCCATCCGCCCTACAGCGCAACCGTTGTCGGCAAGCTGGAATCGGCCGGGGCGGTCATCGTCGGCAAGACGAACTGCGACGAGTTCGCGATGGGATCGTCGAATGAAAACTCCGCGTACGGTCCCGTGCGTAACCCGTGGGCCGTCGAGCACACGCCAGGCGGATCGAGCGGGGGCTCGGCGGCGGCGGTGGCCGCGCAGTGCGTACCACTCGCGCTCGGCTCGGATACGGGCGGATCGATCCGGCAGCCGGCGTCGTTCTGCGGTGTGGTCGGCGTCAAACCGACATATGGGCGCGTGTCGCGCTATGGCCTGCTGGCCTTCGCCTCGTCACTCGATCAGATCGGCCCCTTCACGCGCTCGGTGAGCGACGCGGCCCTGGCGCTGTCGGCCTTGGCGGGACGCGATCCCATGGACTCGACCTCCTCGCTCGAAGCGGTGCCCGACTTCACCGACGCGCTGACCGGCGACATCCGCGGTGTGCGCGTCGGCGTGCCGCGCGCGTTCGTCGCCGACGGCGTGGACAACGTTGTGCGGCGCGCGTTCGATGGGGCGCTCGACGTCCTGTGCGATCGAGGGGCGACGCTCGTCGACATCGAGCTTCCGCACGCCCGCTACGCCATTCCGGTCTACTACCTGATCTGCACCGCCGAAGCGAGCTCGAACCTGGCGCGCTACGACGGCGTGAAGTACGGTCACCGGTCGCCGACCAGCAAGGACGACACGCTCACGACTTTGTACAGCCGGACGCGGGACGAGGGGTTCGGCGCCGAGGTGAAGCGCCGCATCATGCTCGGCACGTACGTCCTGAGCCACGGCTACTACGACGCCTTCTACCTGAAAGCGCAACAGGTGCGCACGCTGCTCCGCCGGGATTACGAACGCGCGTACGAGGTCGCAGACGTCATCGTCATGCCGACGAGCCCGATTCCACCATTCAAGCTCGGCGAGAAGACGGATGACCCGCTGCAGATGTATCTCGCCGATATCTTTACGGTCAGCGTGAATCTGGCTGGTCTCCCCGGCGTCAGCGTGCCATGTGGATTCACCGCGGGCGCCGCACCTCTCCCGATTGGCTTCCAGGTGATCGGGCGGATGTTCGACGAAGTGACAATGCTGAGGGTGGCGGATGCGTACGAGCGCGCGACGCCCTGGGCCAAGAGCGTCGCGCCGGTGTGATCTGGCTCTGGGCTCTGGGCTCTTGGCTCTTGGCTCTCGGCTCTTGGCCGTTTTGCTTTAGCCCAGAGCCTAAAGCCCAAAGCCAAAGGCGCCACCCAAAACTTGCCACCTTTTTGCATTTTGCCTTTTGCATTTTGAATTACCATCCGTCGCCATGACTGACATGAATCGCCGCGATTGGATGATGCACATCACCGCTCTCGGTGTCGCATCGAGCCTCAGCTCACGCGCCGCGTCCGCGCAGGCGCCCACCGCCGACACGACGAAATGGTTCCCCGGCTTCAAGTCGTTCCGCGTCAAGACGAGCGGCGCAGAGATCAATGGCGTGGTTGGCGGGTCGGGTCCGCCGGTCCTGCTGTTGCACGGTGCGCCGCAGTCGCACATCACGTGGCGCCTCGTCGCGCCGAAGCTTGCCGCCACGCGCACCGTGGTCGTCTCCGACCTCCGTGGCTACGGCGACAGCAGCAAACCGCCTGACGGCGAGATGCACGTCAACTACTCGAAGCGAGCCATGGCGCTCGATCAGGTCGAGGTGATGAAGCACTTCGGCTTCGACAAGTTCCCGGTCATCGGCCAGGACCGTGGTGGCCGCGTCACACACCGCATGGCGCTCGATCACGCGGACAAGGTCACGCATGCGGCGGTGCTCGACATCATTCCGACCTATTACCTCTACACGCACGTGGACATCCAGTTCGTCCAGGCGTACTTCCACTGGTTCAACTATCTCCGCGCGGCGCCCGCTCCCGAGGACGATCTGCTCAAGGCCGCCCAGGCGCAGAAGGCGAAGGCCACGGGCGACATTCAACTCGAGTACCTTCGCACCAACGGCACACCCGAGAACATCCACGCGATGTGCGAGGACTATCGCGCCGGCGCGTCCATCGATCTGAAACACGACGAGGCGGACCTCCAGAAAAAGATCACGTGTCCGCTCCGCGTGCTGTGGGCCGAGAAGGGTCCGATGGGACGGATCTACGACGTGATGAAGATCTGGAGCGAGCGCGGCACGAAGGTCAGCGGCCGCTCGCTGCCCGGCGGACACAACCTGCAGGAAGATGTCCCCGACATGGTGCTGGAAGAGATACAGGCGCTGATCAAGGCCTGACGATAACGCCCAACTACCAACTTCCAATTCCCAACCACCCCAACTCCCAACTGCCAACTCCCAATTGAATGTTCTTGGGAGTTGGGGGTTGGACGTTGGGAGTGGTTGGTAGTTGGGAGTTGGAAGTTGGGAATTGACTCCGCTAGAAATCTATCTGCGCGCTAAATTTCACAAACCGCGGCTGCAGCACTGACGTCGGCGCCAGCCACGCGCCGTTCGGCACGAACGTCTGGTTGTAGCCCAGCACCGGTGCAACGTTCGCGACGTTGTAGAGATCCACGCCGACGTTGGCGCGTGTCCGTCCGAAGCGCAGGATCTTGGCGAATCGCATGTCGAACTGGTTGATGCGATCGCCGAAGAGCGTTCCGGGCTCGATCAGATTGACGGTGACCGTCGTGCCGGCGACGCCAGCATACGGCCGGTTGAGACCGACGGTCGCCGAATTGGGCGCCGCCCAGTTCGCGGCCAGCGAGACGCCCTGGTCACTGCGGAAGGTGCCGGCAACCAGCACGTCGACCTTCGGAATCGTGTAGGTGCCGAGACCGGTCACGCGAGTCAACCAACCGGAGGACGTGTCGCACCACGGATTTGTCGGCGACTGCGCACCGAGCACGGTCCACTCGGGAATGACTGTGCGGATGGAGCAATAGTCGTTGCCGGTGTTCGCCGTGTTGAAGCCACCCTGCAGCACGAGCCCCGAGCGCGGACGCGCAGTTACGTTCATGTAAATCGAGTCGGTGCTCGTCGTGTAGTCGCCGTAATCGTTCGACAGCGTCTGGAAATTGTCATTCAGCCGCGCCGCCGCCGTCGGCGTCACATTGTAGAGTCCCTGCAGCACGCCGCCACCACCACCCGGCAGACGCGGGTCGCTCGGAATGTTCACGCCAAAGGACGTGTGATCCTCGGGCGCGCGCGCCAGGTTGTCGGTGACGAGGAAGTTCACCAGCCAGCGCCGCTGATAACCGACCTCGACCGCCACGCGCGGCAGCACTTCCTGCTGTATCGACGCGCCCCACTGCCAGTCACCGGAGCGGACGCCCCAACCAGAAAGCAGGGCCGGATCGAGCGTGGACTCGAACACCTCGGTGCCGAAGTTGGCGTTGGTGTTCGCAAGACAGACATCACCGCCGCTTGCCGCAAGGTTTTGCGCGGCAGGATTCAGCAGATCGCAGTCCGCGCGGAAGTTGCCGTTCGAATCGGTCCACGCGCGCGTGGTCGTCGTCGAAAGGCGGTTGGTGGGATTGAGCGCGGTGAACGTCCCGCCGTTCTGCGCGGCCTCGAGATAACGGCCGATGTTGACCTTGAGTGACGTCTTGCCGTTGCCGAACAGATCGTAGGCAACCCCGCCGCGCGGCCACAGGTCGTGATAGCCCTCGACACCCACCGTGTGCGGGTAGGTCTTCGCGTTCGGGAAGAAACGCACCGGGCCGACGGTCTGCTCAGGGAAGTAGCTCCAGGCGTGGTCGTAGCGCAGCGCACCCTGCATCGTCATGCGGCCGCGTGTCCACTGTTCCTGCACGTAGAACGCATCGCTGCGGACGCGCTGATGGATCGGATAGGCGCTGATCGACAGCGTCATCTGATCGGGAACGCCGTTGTTGACGCGGTACTGCAGGTATTCCGAGTTGGTGAAGTTCTTGCGGTCGTCAAACAGCAGCGCGCCTTGATAGCCGACCTTCACGCTGTGGCTGCCGGTCACGAGCGAGATGCCGGTATTCCACTGCGAGTTCCAGTTCACGTTCGACGACCAGTTGCCGGAGCGATACGTCAGGCCAGGAATGCTGCCGTTGTTCGCGCAGCCGGTTGCGCACTGCTCGACCACGCGAATCAGGTTCGTGGTCTCGAGGCCCGGCACTTCCTTGCCGCCCCAGCGGCTGCGGTAGGACCCGAAGCCCGCCTCGAGGAGCAGCTTGTTGGAGGCCGGCGCGGTCCACCTGGCCTGATAAACGCGATTGCCGTAGTTTCGATAGGCCGCGGTCTCGGGCGCCAGCGTCGCCGACGCCGACGGTGTCGGCGCAGCCGTTGATCCGCCGTACACGAGTTCGTCGGTCGACGTGCGGCACGCGCTGCCCGAGAAGCCCGCGGCGGCTCCGCCCTCGCACGGTTTCTGCTCGTCCCAGAAGATCGCGATCTTATTCTTCGGCGTCACCTGCCCCGTGATGCGCATCGATATCATGCGATACGACGCGGCGTTAACCGCAGGACGGCTGCGATCGGCGACGTAGGTCCACTTCGTCGGATCGCCGGCATTGGCGTTGGCAAACATGCCTGGCACCGAGCGCTCGCTGCCTTCGTCGCGGAATGTGCCGAAGAACCACAGGCGATCCTGCTTGATCGGTCCACCGATACCGAGATTGAAGTCCCACACCTTGCGCGTCTCGCCCGGCGTGGTGAGACCGCGGGCACGCAACTCTTCGGAGTAGTTGCTGCCGACCATCCCCTCCGTCACGCCCGCCGCGTAGAAGCTGCCCCGCACGGCGTTGCCGCCCTCCTTCGGCACGATATTCAGCGCCGGCCCGCCGCCTTCGGCTTCGCCGAGACCGCCTGACGTGATCATCGTCACCTCGCGCGCGTTGCCGACGTCGGCGATGTAGGACGACACGCCGGCGCCGTTGAACGCCGAGCCGACGCTGATGCCATCGACGTTCACGCGTCCTTCGTTGCTGCGGCCGCCGGCCCCGCCGAAGACCACCATGCCCGGAACCACCTGAGTATCCATGGCCGCGCCACCCTGCGTCACGGTGTTCGGCATCAGCTGCATCAGGCTGTTGTAGGAGCGCGTCGCGGGAATCGACGAGATGACGTCGTTGTCGAGCACGGTCTGACGTCGGATGCTCTGCACGTCGACGATCGGCGAATCGCCGGTCACCGTGACCGTCTCTTCGATCGAACCGACCTTGAGGTCGGCGTCAACGGTGGCGGTGAACGTTCCCGGCAGCTCCACACCTTCGCGGCGGACCGACTGGAAACCGGTCAGCGAGAAGTTGACCGTGTAGGTGCCCGGCCTCAAATCGACGATGCGATAGCGGCCGGATTCGTCGGTCACGGACGTGCGGACCTTCTCAATCAGCGCCGGGCTGGAGGCCTCGACGGTCACGCCAGGTAACACCGCACCTGATGAGTCCTTGACGACCCCGGTAATCGACGCCTGGGCATGCGCAGCTGATGGCAGCAACGCAGACAGGGCGACAACGATGCACGCGACTCTCACTCGCATGAAGCGACTCCCTTCGATTCCCGCTCGATTCCCGCTCGATTCCCGCTGGTTAAGCTATCGAAAGCGGCCCGATTGTAGAGCGACGGGCGGCGAAAGGACTACAAAAAGCCGTCAAATCGCCTCGTGCGCAGTCTCTTGACCGGAGGACAAAAAGACGTCAAATTCCCTCGTGACGCCACGCGTGCAGGCGCCCATGTCGGAAGTCAGCTTCGGACCCTTTCTCCTCGATCCCTCGGCCACGCGCCTGACGCGCGATGGCGTCGAGGTCAAGCTCCGCCCGCAGGCCTTTCAGGCGCTGCGTACACTCCTCCGTCATAGTGGCCAGTCAATCGGCTACGAGCAGATGATGGCCGAGGCGTGGGACGGGACGTATGTCTCGCGGCACACGGTGGACGTCACCGTCGGCGAGGTTCGCAAGAGCCTCGGCGAATATGGCCGGTGGATCACGCATCGTCCCAAAGTCGGCTATTGCCTCGAGATCCCCGCCTCGGAAGAGTTGGTGCGGACCGGCTGGCACTACTGGAACCGCCGGACGCGCGACGGCGCGGATCGCGCCATCGACTGCTTCAAGCGCGCGACCCTCGAATGCGGCACCGATTTCCGCGCCTGGGAGGGACTGTCGACCTGTTACCTGATGCTCGCAACCTTCGGCATGCGCGCACCTCGCGACGTTTACCCGGAGTTCCTCGCGGCGCACGAGCGGGCCGTCGACGCCGGCGGGTTGCGTCCCGAGCTGCGCTGCAATCGCGCGCACGGCCTGCACATGTTCGAGCACCGCCTCGAAGAAGCCGAAGCGGAATTCGCCCAGACGATCCGCGAGCGGCCGACCTACGGCACCGCCTACGTGCGGAGCGCGCTGATGCACGCGACGCTGGGGCAGCTCGATATGGCCCTCGACGTGCTCGAGCGCGGCGTGCAGGTGGAGCCGTTGCTGGCGACGCTGCCCGCGTCAATGGTGCTCGTCCGGATGTGGCGCGGCGAGCTCACCGAGGCGATCGAGGAAGGACGCAAGGCCGTGGAGCTGCATCCGTACCTTCAGATCTCGCGGGTCAACTACGCCATGGCCCTCGAATGCGACGGCCGGCTCCCCGAGGCGCTCGAGCAGTATCAATTGGGATCGGTGATGGCGCAGAACCTGCCATGGACGCGCGCGCTCGAGGCGACGTGCCTCGCCAAGATGGATCGGCCCGAGGACGCGCAGCGCATCCTCAGCGAGCTCGAAACACTTCGCCAAACCGAGTATGTGGACGCCTACTACATGGCCATGCTCCGCGACGCGCTCGGCCAGCGGTCGGAAGCGTTCGACGAGCTCGAGCGCGCGTACCTCGAGAACTCGGCGCCGCTGTACGCGATTGAGGTCGATCCCAAGATGAACCAGTTGCGGGGCGATGCGCGCTACGCGCGAATTCGGCGCCGTGACGGGAGCTCGGAGCACACACGAGAGATTTGAACCATTTTTTTGCCGTCGGCGGGTACCACCACGGGGCACAATACGGCACGATGCCCGATGACCAACGAAGGAGGTCCGAGATGAGGACGAGGCGTGTGGTCGCACTGACGGGAGCTCTCGCCGGACTGATTGCTGTCGTCACGTCCGCGCAGGGGCCGGCGGTTCCCAAGACGCCCTGGGGCGATCCGGATCTGCAGGGCACGTTCAGCAGCGAAGCCGAGCTCAGCGTTCCATTCGAGCGGCAGTCGCAGTACGGCGATCGCCGATTCCTGACTGACGCCGAGTACGCGCAGCGCCGGGCACAGGCAGATAAGCAACTTGCATCAGACAGCGCCGACTTCGATCTCGAGACCGCCGATCGCTCCAATGCCGGTGCGGTCGGATCGGCGACGTCCCCACCGCCGCACTGGCTCGAACGCGGCAAGGTCTCGCGGCGCACGTCGCTCGTTGTCGATCCACCGGACGGCAGGCTGCCACCTCTCGCGCAGCAGCGGCCAGGCGCCGGCCGCGGTGGTCGCGCCGGAGGCGGCGGCACGTTTGCGGGGCTCGCGGCGTTTGGTGGCACGGCCATCTTCAACGGGCCCGAGGATCTGAGCCTCTGGGAACGCTGCATCAGCCGCGGTGTCCCCAGCGTGATCTTCCCAACCGTCTACAACGCGAACGTTCGAATCGTCCAGGCGCCCGGCGCGGTCGCGCTCACCTACGAGATGATTCACGACACGCGCGTCATTCCGATTGGCACGACCGCCCACGTCGGGACGGCGATCCGCGGCTACAACGGCGATGCCCGCGGCCACTGGGAGGGCAACACGCTGGTCGTGGACACGACGAACTTCAGCGAGAAGACGAACTTCCGCGGCTCTCGCGACACGCTCCATATCATCGAGCGCTTCACGCGCGAGGGCGACGGGATCAACTACGAGGT
>Ga0075430_100005727_pt1 | contig 10482 bp, 6 predicted proteins | sample RhiMetdeltSRZDD4_FD_75294 | JGI IMG/M metagenome (GOLD analysis project Ga0075430, IMG submission 75294) | Populus rhizosphere microbial communities from Tennessee, USA - Rhizosphere MetaG P. deltoides SRZDD4 | ecosystem: Host-associated > Plants > Roots > Rhizosphere > Soil | place: USA... | reverse complement strand
TCGGACTGGTGAGGCCCGTCCGTCGGCTACGGCTCCCGACCCGCAGACGCGCCGCGATCGTGGCGGTCGCGGGTGCGTGCGTCGTCGCGGTCGGCGCCCTCGCCCCGACACGGACGACGCGCGTGACCGGCACGACGTCGCGACTCGACGCGCTCATTCCGGCGTATCAGTTCAACGAGGTGCACTCGCTTCGGGTCGCCGCGCCGCCCGAGAGCGTCTACCGCGCGATGCGGGAGGTCACGGCCGGCGAGATCTCGCTGTTTCAGCTCCTCACGGCGATTCGGCGATTCGGGCGCCCGACCGGGGAGAGCATCCTCAACGCGCCGGACAGCGTGCCGATCATCGACGTCGCGGCGCGCACCGGGTTCCTGGCGCTCGCGGATGACCCGCCGCGGGAATTCGTCGTTGGAACAGTGGTGGTCGCACCGGATGGCTGGCGTCGGTCCGAGGCGGCGACGCCCGCCGCATTTGCGACACTCACGGGCGCCGGTTTCGCGACGGCCGTCATGAATTTCCGCATCGTCGGCGATGCACCGAGGGGATCGCTGCTCTCGACCGAAACTCGCGTGTTCGCCACTGACGCAGCCTCGGCCCGTCGGTTCGGGGTGTACTGGCGTGTCATCTATCCCGGGAGTGCGCTGATCCGTCGGATGTGGCTGCGCGCGATCCGCAGTCGCGCCGAGTCCCGCTCGCCGCGAGCGTAACCGTACCGGCCCGGTGGTACATCGCGTGGCGCGCGAACGTGTCATCCCTACCGCCAGCGACGCTGACGCTCGGGGTGACAATGATTGGATCCATCCGACCATACGCTATGCTCGCTCGACTGCTGCTCCTGCTCGCCATTGCCACTCCCGCTGCGGCGCAGAGCGCGACGCTCGGAGCACCGACGCCCGACTCGCTCGCGCGACTGGTGATGGCGCGGTTCGCCGCGGCGTCACCGGACGCCTTCGACAGCGTCTACGCCGACCCACTGGGGCGCGACGTCATGCGGACGTCCGTGCAGGGCCGATCGCTCCGACGTGCCGCGCTGCAGCGCGTCGTCTGGCAGGGGCCCGATCGCGCCGTCCTGCTCCTCGCCGGTGTGGTCCATCCCGCGCGCGAGCGACCGATGCCGCTCGATGCCGCAGCCGGAAGTGACGAAGCGAACCGGGTACGTCGCTTCTCCGGGTTCTACGAGGCGCGGAAGACCGGGGACGCCTGGCGGCTCGGCCGGCAGCTGCCGCTCGACACGCTCAACTTCATCCGCGCGCAGGCGATCCACGCGGCGATCACGCCGGGAAGAGGGCTGGACGCGGTGGACACGCTGACCATCGACATCGGGAGCCCGTACGGCTTTGCCGCGCGATTCACGACGGCCGCTCGCATCGCCGCGATGGAGCTCGATGGAAGGCCGATCGCGTACGACTACGGGGGCGGTGTGTTCTGGCTCGACGCCAGAAAGAAGAAGAATGCGCGGCTCGTGATGCGGTATTCGCTCACGGAATCGCGGCCCGCGCCTTCGCCGCAGCGCGATTCGACGAGCGTCGACGCTGCTCTCGTTTCCGGCTTCGGTGCCTACCACAACACGGACGCCTGGATTCCGTTCTTCGGGTACGACAGCGGCAACAGCTTCGCCGCGATCACGGCGACCGTCACCATCCCGGCGGCGTATCGCCTAACGACGAGCCTGCCGCAGACCGAGACGGTCAGGGACGACGTGCGGACCGTGGTCGGGCGCAGCATGCATCCGCAGTTCCTCGTTGCGCTCGCGTATGACCGTGACTGGCGCGTCGAGTCGTCGACCATCGAGACGCCGGTCGGGCCCGTGAAGGTCGAGACGTTTCTCACCCCCGACTTCCGGTTCACGCACGACTCGCTCGCGAACGTCGCAGCGCGCGTCTACGACATCCTGGGACGCCGATTCGGCGAGCCGCAGGCACCCACGCGCTATGTGGCGATCGTCGCGAACCGGGTGTTGGGCCGAGGCGGGTTCTCGGTGCGGATGAACAACGCCGTGGTCGGCGGGTCGGGCGCGACCCGTCTCGAGGACGCTGTCCTTGCGCCGTCCTATGTGCTCGCGCACGAGATCGCGCACGGCTGGACGATGAACGCGAGCGGGTTCGCCGCGAACATGCTGCAGGAGGGCTGGGCGACGTTCGCCGAAGGCACGATCATCGGGGCGGTGCACGGCAGGGAGCTCGAGCGTGCGTTCTGGGAGCGACAGCGAGCGAGCTATATGTCGGGGCTCGACCGCTCGGGAGCACCGGGCTTCGAAGGGCGCCAGAGCATTCTCTCGAACCCGGACAACGGACGGATCCACTACGTCAAGGGGTCGTGGGTGTTCCGCTCGCTGGAGCGCGCGTTAGGCGCGGCCACGTTCGACCGCGGCATCCGCGACTACGTGACCATCCGGCGGCAGGGCAGGGCGGCCGGCTACGAGGAGCTCATCGCGGCGATGTCGCGGGCGGCCGGCCGCACGATGTCGCCGTTCATCATGCCGTGGCTGGACGGCAGGTACATCCCCGACGTCGAAGCGCGTGTGGAGGGACAGCGGGTGATCGTCGAGCAGCGGCAGCCGGAGGTCGTGTTCGATCTCACGCTCGACCTCGCGCTCGAGACGTCGCCGGGGACGACCATCGGACGCACGATACACCTGCGACGCCGGGCGGATACGGTGAGCGTTGGCGACGTCGGCACGGTCACGGGCGTCGTGGTCGATCCCGATCACTACTATCTCCTGCAGCGCCGGTTCGGCGAGGTCGTGCGCTTCGCATTGCCCGTGGCCGCCGCGCCGGATGCGAAGGTCGTCGAGCTGACAGGCAACTTCTCGGGCAAGCCTGTGCCGGCAGTCCGCATCGGCGAGGCGTGGGTGGTCGAGCTGCCGCTCACCGAAGGACGATACATCTGGCAGTGGCGCGTGGACGGTACGACGCCTAACGACGAAGCGACGTTTGCGGCGGTGACCGGACCTGCCGATCCGAATGCGCGGTCGGGCGTTCGGTGGGTGAAGCCCGTCCAGCGCCTGACCGAGGCGTATCCACGGTAGGTACGCGTGCGCAGGCGGGTCCGCCGTACGTGAGTCGACGTAGGCGATCAGACCGGCGCGTTCAGCATCGAGATCTTCTGCCACACTTTTCGTGACAACCCGGCGGTCAGCGACTCGATCTCGTTCACGGCCGCCAGGGTGACGGGGTCGTCGAAGCGCTCGACGAACAGGGCGGCGATCTTGCTCGTGACGGACAGCAGCTCGCTGCAGTAATCCAGATACCGCCCCAGCTCCCCGCGGCTCATGGTTCGCTGGGGCGACGATGCCGTGGCCGGCGGATTCGACAGGAGCTGTTCCGGATCCTTCGTGAGCTGGTGCATGTCGACGACGTGGGCGATGCTGCGGAGCTGGTGGAGCACGCGCAGCGCACGGCGGCGCTTGAGCCTCGTCTCGATGCGAACGAGGAAGAAGATCGCGATTCCGATGAACACGAGGTCGTTGATCGCGGAGTCCACGGCCTGAACGAGGACGGGCCACTCTCGGGTGCCCGTGTCGAGTCGGATCTGCGACGCGGCTGCCGCGAGCACCGCGAGCATCGCCGCGATGGCTATTCCGACGCTGGTGCGGACGGGCCAGTTGGGCTTCGCGAGATATGCGATGTGCGACGCGCTTTCCTTCGCGACGGTCAGCAGCTCTTCGCTGACGCGCCGGAGGCTCGAGCTCGGGAACCGCTCGGTGATGCGGTCCCGGAGCCGTATGAGCGTCTCGATGATGCGGTCGTCGTCGAGCTGCCTGTACATCGTCGGGGATCGGGAATCGGGGATCGGGATCAGATGTCATCCCGAGGAACGAACGCGACGAGGGATCTTGCGTGCGGCACTCGTGGCAAGACCGACCACGGGATTCGCAGACAAGATCCCTCGCTTCGCTCTGAATGACAACGTCGGAACGCTAGTCCCTCACGTCTCCCTCGCGTCCGGCTCGTGGTTCTGTGTCGTGATCACTTCGGCACGTTCGGGTTGTTGTTGATCTCGGCGGTGTTGAGCGGCCAGCACATCGTCGCCGCGAACTGTGTGGTCCCGCCGTACATCGCCCCCGTTTCCCACGAGTGAATCCCCGTGGTGACGTTGTACTGCTCGCGGTACCGCCGCAGGTCACCCATGCGATGGCCATCGAGGTAGAAGTCGCGACGGCGCTGGTCGCGCAGATTGTCGACGAAGTTCGCGGCCGTCGTCACCGCCGTCGCGGTCGTACTCGGGAACGCGACTCGGCGTGACTCAATGAACGCGATGTTGTCCGGTGTCGGTCCCTCGGCCTCCGCGATGATGTAGCGTGCTTCGAGGATCGACGCGATCCGCATGAAGCCGCCCAGCGAGAAATCGGCCCCGCTCTTCGTGCCGTCGAACGTGCTGTACGACGGGGGCGAGTTCGGTACGACCCACGAACCGCCCGTCGCCACCTCTGGCTGCGGCTGCCCCTGGGCGTTGAGCGGAACAGGAACGCGTGCGTCGTCGAGGAAGTTGAATCGCGTGCCCGACACCGACCCGTTCGTTGCGCCCGCGCCGCCAGACATACGGTTGCGTAACGGGTTGTTGAGCCGCGACGTCGCCAGGTTGTCGTTGAAGTAGATACGGAACTCGAAATTGTTGTTGGCGATCGGTTGCACCAGGCGAGCGTACTCGATTGCCTTCGCCTTGTTGCCGATCCCGAGGAACGCGCGAGCTGCACCTACATAGGCGAAGTTCCGGAGGGAGTCGGCCCCGTTCATCACGGCCGTTCGCAACGTGCTCGCCGGGCCGGCCGTTGCCGCCGCCTTCGCCGCGGCCGCGATCTTGATCGTGGAATCGAATCGCGCGGTCGCGAACGTGAACAGCTCGGTCGGCGTATACGGCCGGCTGTAGAGCGTGTCGCCTTGAGAAAGCGGCGCGCTGCACATGGTCTCAGCGAGCATGATCAGGGAGTAACCAGCGTACGCGTACAGACGCGCGGTGCGCAGGTCGTGATTGGCCGAATCGCCGAGGATGCGTTTGAACCGCAGCGCTCCATCGTCCGCGAGCGCGCGAGACTTTTGCATGTCGACGTACCAGAGGCTGTTGGTCCCGTTGGTCGAGAGCACGTCACGCCGGTCGTATGCCACTTCCTCGGAGAACGACGCGAGGTTCCGGAGCTCGTCTGTGAAAATCCCCGAGTAGTACGTGACGATCGGGTATATCGGCTGGAACTCACCTATCGCGCCGTTCACGATGAGGTTGAAAAACGAGGTATCGTCGAGCCGCTCGGCCGGGATGGCGGCCGGGTTTTTGGCGGTGAGGAAGTCGCTACAGCCAGCAATCGCGGCTGGAACTCCGATCACGGCGGCAAGCGCGAGCGCGCGAACGCGCGGCTGGAGCGCAGGTCGGTTGGTCATGGCAGTGATCACCGGATCAGAAGGTCACGTTGAAGGCGAACGAAAGGCGTCGCGTCTGCGGCGTCGGGTACGCGTCGGCGCGAATGAACGACGACGGGTTGGTGCGCTGCTGGTTCGCGCCGTACCCGCTGACCTCGGGGTCGAGTCCCGTATAGTCGGTCCAAATCGCGAGGTTGCGACCCGTGAGCGTCAGGGCCAACCCATCGATGCCGGCACGCTGGATGTAGCGACGCGGTACGCTGTAGGAGACCGATACCTCGCGCAGCTTGAGGAAGTCGGCCTTCTCGAGGTACGTCGCCTGCGTACGGTAGATGGCGCGCACCGTGTCGCTGACGGCGCCGCTGTTCAACCGTTCGCAGTTGGTGCGTGTGAAGCACCGGTCGTATTCCTTGTGGTTGTACAGCCAGTGCCCGCCCTGATAGTCGAGCAATCCATAGAGCCGGAAGCTGCGGAACAAGGTGACCGTGTTCGTGAGCGACAGGAGCCGCGCCGGAAGTGCCGCGCCCACGTACTGCGTCGTTGTCTCGAGGGCGAGGGTGTTGTTCGTGATGATGTAGTTGCCGTTGGCGTCCTTTCGCGGGAACGCGATGAAGTAGGCGCCTAACGGGAACCCCACTCGGTTGCGCTGCATGCCCGGATTGTACGACGCGCCACCGAGCGACTGGTCGGTGATGAGCGTGTCGAGGGTCACGAGCTTGTTCTTGTTCCACGATCCGTTCAGTCGAACGTCCCACGTGACCACGTTCAGCTGGATCGGTGTCCCGGTCAGAGCGAGCTCGAGGCCGTAGTTGCGGGTCTGGCCGATGTTCTGAAACGGCGAGCTCGAAAAGCCGGTGGACGGGGGCAACGCGAGCGGCGTGAGCAGATCGCGCATGTCCTTGTTGTAGTACGTCGCCTCGATGCCGGCGCGGCCGTTGACGAAGCTCGCATCGAACCCCGCCTCGATCTCCTCGCCCTTCTCGGGCTTGAGGTTCGGGTTCCCGAAGGCCGATGTACGGAGCGCGCCTTCCACGGCCGTCCCCTTCGCGACGCGATCAGCGATGTACGTTCGAATCGCCGAGTAGGGCGCGGGTGCGCGCCCGGCCTGTCCCCACGCGCCGCGGAGCCGGAAGTTGTCCGATTTGATCGCGCTGAAGAAGCCCTTGAGCGCGGGCTCGTCGGACATCACCCACGACAGTCCGGCCTTCGGGTAGTACACGGCGTCGAAATCGGTTCCGAACGACGAGTGGTCGTCACCACGGACGGCAGCCGTGAAGAAGACCCGATCGCGCCATGCGATCTGCTCCTGCACGTAGAACCCGACCGAATTGAACTCGCTGAACGTGTTGTCACCGGCGCGGCTCACTGCGGACCCGATGTTCGTCTGGTCGCCGGACGCGAGGCCGGTACCGCTTGCCAGCAGCGTTTCGTTCTGCTGCGAGGTGACCTGGGACCCGACCGACGTGGTGAGCTGCAGCGCCTGGATCGGTGACCAGAGAAGGTTGCCGTTGTAGTCGAGCGTGTAGTTGAAAACCCGCGGGGTCCGCAACGCAATGAACCCGGTCGGCACGTCGATGTCGCCCGGCTGCGATAGTACCTGCGCCTCACCCGAGCTCCAGTCCATGCCGGCGGTCAGGCGGTTCCGGAACCAGGAGAATGGGTTGTAGTTGGCCGTCGTGCCGATCGTTAGGCGATCGGTCTTCGTGCGGTTGTTGTATTTGTTCGCGAGGACCGGTTCGACGGAGCCCCAACCGGTTAGCGTCGGACGTATGACGAGACGACCCGGCAGCCCGCGCGAAGCGCTCAAGATGAGGCCGTTGAACGCTTCGTCGCCGAGCGGAAGACGCAGGTTGTTGTGCAGGTAGCCGACGTTCAGCGCGATGTCGACGGCGTCGACGGGGTTGAGCGTGAAGTTCGTGCGTGTCGCGCGACGGCTGTTCTCGCTGTTGAAGAAGACACCCTGTTCACGATCGGCGTCGCCGGCCACGTAGTACGAGAACCTGTCGCCACCACCGCGCGCAGACAACGAGAAGCGACGCACCTTTCCGTTGCGCGTTGCCAGCGGATCGCGCCCGAGCGGGTCGTCGGTGAGAACCGTACCGACTGGCTTGCCCTGGCAGCCCGGCCAGAGCCGGTTCTGCGCCGCGTCGACCGCGTCGATGAGCGCCTGCGTGCAGGTCGTGTAGTTCGTGAGCGTCTCGACCCCCCACTCGTTGAACCCGAGCTCGGAGCGCGCGCTGAACTTGACCTGCTGCTGCCCGCGAGTGCCCTTCTTCGTGATGATCTGAATGACGCCGGCCGCCGCGTCCGCGCCATAGAGCGTCGACGCGGCGGGGCCCTTCAGGACCTCGACCGACTCGATGTCGTTCGGGTTGATCATATCGAGCGCTGACGTCGTATTGCCGCTCAACGCCTGCGTGCTCGAGCCTGACGGAATGAAGTTCCCGAGATTGTCGGTATTGACGCGCACCCCGTCGATGAACACCACAGGCTTGTTCGCCGAGAAGGACCCATACCCGCGCAGCACGATCTCCGAGGACGTGCCCGGCGTTCCGGTGTTCGCCTGCACCACCAGTCCCGGCGCCTTCGCGCTCAGGATCTCGCTCACGTTGAGGATCGTCTGCTTGTCCGTGAGGTCGGCGACGTCAATGGTGGCCACCGCATTCGCGACCGTCTTCTTCTCCGCCGCGCCGGCCGTACCGGTGATGACGAGCTGCTCGAGCTGTGTCGGCGATGGCACGATCGCGAATTCGGCCGTCGCCTCCTGCCCGAGCTGGACGGACACGGTACGGTCCTGCGCGATGAAGCCGAGCCGGCGTGCCCGCAGGACGCGGTCGCCCTGAGGAACGTTGTTGATGCGGAAGCTGCCGTCCGCGCCGGTCACCGCGCCTACTGGCGTCCCGACGACAATGATCTGGACATCGGCTATCGGTCGCCGGGACGACGCCTCGACGACTGATCCTCGAACGGTTCCGGTGCCTTGGGCACCGGCCGACTGACTGGCTGAGAGACTCGCGAGAGCGAACGCCGTGATGGCCGTTGCCAGGAGTCGTGCGCGTACTTCGCTTGGAGACATTCCTGCCCTCCTGAAAGGGTGACCGGCGGCGGGCGCGGAGGTGCGCGTTTGGCGAGGGGCCTGCCGGTCGGGTGGAAGCCGTCGTGGCGCGCCGTCTCGGTGGCGCGCCCGTGGTCGGCGCCGTGTCTATCCGCGGGGCTTGGCTTCGATCGCTGCGGATTGTAACGAATGCCCGCGGGGCGATATCGTAGCCAATGCGTGGAACGGCTGGCAAGGGTGGCATGACGGGTTACCTTACCGGCCCGTGCTCGAACCCGCCCTCTTGCGACGCGCGCGATAGCGCGCCGAGCGACTCCCTCGGTGACCCACCGTCCAACCCCCGTCGGCGCCACCGCCGCCGCGCTGGTCATCGCCAATCCACACGCCCGCCGCGTACGTCGCGGCGAGTGGAGGAAGCCAGCCGAACGCGCTCTGGGCCGCCGGTACGGGATCGAGATCCTCTCGCCCGACAGCGCCGACGAGGCCTCGGCGCTCGTTCGCGATCGCATGGCCGCCGAGCAGCGGCCCGCCGTCGTCATCGCCGCCGGCGGAGACGGAACCGTTAGGCTCGTCGCCCAGGAGCTCGCGGGCACCGGCGTTCCGCTCGGCGTCCTGCCACTCGGCACCGGAAACGATTTCGCAAAGGCGAACGGCATCCCTGACGACGTCGCGGGCGCCCTCGACCGGATCGTCCGCCGCAGCACCCGCGCGATCGACCTCCTCGAGGTCAACGGCCGGCTGTTCGTGACAGCGGGCGGCATCGGGATCGGCGCCTACAGCGCGCTCGCCGTTCCGTGGATCAAGGCGCTGCACCCCCTCGCGCGCATTGCCGCCGACTCGCTCGGCAACGGGATCTATCGGGTCGCGGCGGGCTTCAACGTGATGTTCCGGCCGGGAATCACCGAGCGCGTCCGCCTCACCTGGCGCGTGCCGGGCGAGGCCGGCGATCGCACCACCGAGGTCCGCGCGCACGGCGTGTTCGTGGCGAATCAGCGGACGCTGGGTGGCGGGATCGCCCTCCCGATTCCGGCGGACAACGCTGACGGCGCCCTCGACGTTTGTGTCGTGCACGACGTCGCGCGGGTGCGACTGCTCGCCGCGCTGACGCGACTGCTGCGCGGGTCGGCCATCGCGTCGGACGTGTTCTCCGCTTGGCGGGCGACGCGCGTGGTGATCGACACCGAGCGCCACTCGCAGTTCTTCGGGTGCGGTGACCTCGTCGCCGAGGGTACGCACTTCGACGTGCGCGTCGTCGCGGGCGCGCTCAGGGTATTGATCTGACGTGCGCTGGAGTACGTTGTCCCAGCGCGTGAACACGAACCTTCACTTGCCGAGGTCGACGATGCGGGTCAGTCGGATGGTGCTCATTGCGTCGCAGGTTGTCACGGCGTCCCTGATCGCCGCGAGCACGGCGGTCGCCCAGAAGCAGGTCATCAACCCGCCTAACGCGCGTCCGGGCGGCGTGCTGTCGACGGCCGTTCGCGTCGGCGACGTCATCTACCTCTCCGGCGCGCTCGGCACGAAGCCGGGTGGCGGCGGCCTGGCCGATGGCGGCATCGCCGGGCAGACGCGTCAGGCGCTCGAGAACATCAAGACGTCGGCGGAGCTCGCGGGTGTGACGATGGAGGACATGGCGAAGTGCACCGTGTTCCTCACCGACGTGAAGGACTTCCAGGCAATGAACCAGGTCTACCGCGAGTTCTTCCCGGCGAACCCGCCAGCCCGATCGACCGTGGCGGTTGCAGGCCTGGTGGTCCAGGGCGCGGTCATCGAGATCGAGTGCATCGCGGCGGCCAAGAAGTAGGCGAGTCCTGTCGCCCCGAGCAGGCCGGGCCTCGGTCGGGCCTGGCGAGTAATCAGTCGTAAGTCTCAAGTCGTTGGTCATCAGTCATCAGTCAGAACCCTCGGGCGCGCATGGGAGCGTCCCGAGGGTTCTCACTGATGACTAACGACTTTCTGTAGTGCTTCAGAGCCTGTTGGCCTTTCGACGGTCGCCTCGTAGTTACACCCCTCCAGGTTTGTCATCCCACGCTCAGGCGGCGGTGGTCAGACGCTCGCGGTTCTGCCGCCGCCGCT
>Ga0075430_100005726_pt1 | contig 10482 bp, 7 predicted proteins | sample RhiMetdeltSRZDD4_FD_75294 | JGI IMG/M metagenome (GOLD analysis project Ga0075430, IMG submission 75294) | Populus rhizosphere microbial communities from Tennessee, USA - Rhizosphere MetaG P. deltoides SRZDD4 | ecosystem: Host-associated > Plants > Roots > Rhizosphere > Soil | place: USA... | reverse complement strand
GCGGTCGCGAGGCGCTGCAGGACTGCCTGATCCACGCCACTCGCGGTTGCCGCGTCCGCTATCGACCCGCGGCCGCCGAGCGCGTTGACGATGGCCAGCTCGCTTCCCGGCTTGCAGGCGATCCACTCATCGGCATTGAGGCCGGTGAGCGACCGGCGCGGCCCGACGTAGACGAGGCGCGGCGCGTCGGCGAGCTTCGCGCGCGCATCCGCGAACGCGAGCTGCTGCGGAACCGACGCGCCCCACGTGTCGAGGAAGTCCGCGCCGACCGCGACGATCAGGCGCGCCGCACCGAAATCCAGCGCCGGCCACGACACGCCGAACGACTGACGGTTCGCCTGCAGCACCGCATGTGGCGCTTCACCGTCATAGGCGATGTGCGCCGGCATGCTGTAGCCGGCGAGCCACTGATCGAGGAACGCCGGGAAGCTGCCCGTCTCGTGCTGATTGACGAAGACGGCGCTGGCCGCTCCGGCGCCCAGTCCGGCGATCCGCTCGCGCAGCGTGCGGATGGCATCGTCCCAGCTGATGCGCTCGAGCCGCCCGTTCCGGCGAATCATCGGCTCCCGGTAGCGGTCCGGGTTGTAGAGCCCCTGGAGCGCCGACTGGCCGCGCGCGCAGAGCGCGCCCTTGTTGACCGGATGGGCCGGATTGCCTTCGAGCTTGATCGTGCGTCCGTCGCGCGTCTCCGCGATCACCCCGCAGCCGGCGGCGCACTCACGACAGGTCGTCGCGTAGTAGGTCGAGACGCCGGGAACGGTTTCGTCCGGAGAGACGAGATACGGGACGAGCTTCTCGACGTCCTCCTGAAAGCAGCCGATCGTGCTCGTGGCCGCGCCGGCGACGCCAAGGACCTTGAGGAAGTCGCGGCGTTTGACGCCCGCTGCCCCCGAGGGTTCGGTCATGAGAGAGGATCTAGGCGGAAGGACGATGGGTCACGCTGCGAACAACGGCATCCGACGGCATCAGTAGTGACAGGCCCCGCAGTCGTACCGCGCTTTCTTCGGCGGGAGCGCGAGCTCCTGCGCGTTAGGCCTTCCCTCGGTGTTGCGGACCGCGTCAGCGGGCTTGTAGCCGTTGACGTGACAGTTCACGCACCAGCCCATGTTGAGCGAGGAGAACTGAAAGACCTTGGTCATCCGCTGGACCTGACCGTGGCAGCTCTGGCAGGCGACTCCCGCGTTCACGTGGCGCATGTGCGGGAAATGCACGTACTCGGGAAGCTTGTGGATGCGCACCCACTCGATCGGTTTTTTCGGCTGGCCGGTCGCGTCCGCGTACTCGTCGAGCAGCTTCTTGATCTCGGTGCTCTGCCGCGCCGGAACGTTACCGATGGCGGGACGGTTCGGACCGACGCCGCCGGGTGTGTTCTTGTGGCAGCCAAGGCAGGTGCCGACGGCGGGCAGGCCGGGGTCGGGCGACTTGTTCGCGGTGTAGTGGCAGTACAGACAGTTCAAGCCGAGTGTCTGCACGTGCACCGGGTGGGGGAACGCGATCGGCTGATCTGGCCCGAAGTTCTGCGACGACGATGCACCGCTGTACGCGGAGAGGAGGGCGATGGCACCAGCCAGTGCGACGAATCCCGGAACGAGCGCCCACTTTCGCCGACTGGTCATCGGGGAGGACCGAGGGTGGAATGCCGAGCGAACCGGTCGGCCTTGTGAACAAATTCACAAGGCCGGTTCAAGTGCGGAAGTATGACGAGCCCTGGGAAACAGCGCAAGCGCTGACCCACAACGTTTTTGCGCAGTGCTGAACTACCATGCCGACGGGTCGGCGAGAGCCGCACCGGCGACGTCGTCGGGCAGGAGCGCCAGGTTCGCCCGCGGTGTCTGCGTGAGACGCAGCGGCCAGGCCGTTCCGTAGACGAAGCGCTGCGCGCCGATGGTCCGGAACAGCATCGCCAGCTCGTCCTCCGGAGGCCCCCAGATCCACGAGATGTCCCAGAACACGAGCTCGCGCTCCTCCGGCGTTAGGCCCCAATGGGTTTCCTCGATGGTCCCCCGCCCCGCCGCGCACACGACGATCCGCGTGCGCGTATTGCCGCGCGCGACGTTCCGGATAGCCGCCGCAGCGAGGTCGCCCGCCTGATCCATCCAGTGGCGCTGACGCAGATCCTCGAACCGGGCCGTCAGCACGAGCGCGACACCGGCCGCACCGCACGCAGCGGCCAGCGCACGCATGCTCGCGTCGTCCGCGCCGAGCCCCCACTGCGGGGGATATGCGCGGATTGCCGGCACGCGCCGATCGACACACGAGGCGAATGCCCGCTCCCAGTTGGGCCAGTCGGGGCGGATGCACGGGACCGCGCGAAGCCGGTCAGCGTGCGCCTCGAGCGCGGCAAAGAGCACATCGTTGCCCGCCGACGGGTCGCGATGGAACGCCGACGGCAGGTGGCCGACCCATGCGCCGCTCAACCCCTCCCGCGCCAGCACGCGCACGAGCACGTCGGGATCGGGATGCGGCACATGGCGGTACGGGTACTGGCCGATGCAGGCGTTGATATCAATCACGGCGCGGCGGGCTGGTGGGCGGAAACGCACCCGGTGGGAAAATGCGCGACGCATTCCGCCAGCGAACATCCGCGAGCTCGTCGCTCGTCAGGCCGATCACCTCCAGCGCCCAGAGCTTCGCGAGGCCCGTGCAGAGCGTGATGTCGGCGCCCCAGAGCAGGCGGTGCGCGCCGACAGCCGCGTAGGCATCGTCGAGCATTCCGCGGTCCACACCACTCCCGGACAGGTCCAGGTATACGTTAGGCACGTCACGAACCGCGGCGAACGTGTGCGCGTAGTCGCCGCCACCGCCGATGTGTGCCAGGATGAACGACACCGTCGGGTGGCGCGCGGCCAGCCTCGCGAGGTCGACGCCATCGCTCGCATCCTGTGACGGCCAGTGACGCCGGCGGTGCTGCCAGATGTGGTGCAGGATCGGCAGACCGCCGGCCCCCGCGCGCTCGGCGATCGGGTCGAGGAGCGGGTCGTCCGCACGGCGCGCCGCCGCGAGCTTCACCCCGATCGCACCGCCCTCGACGCGCCGGTCGATCTCCGCCAGCGCATGCCGCGTGTCGTTAGGGTTGACCGCGACGTACCACCGGACGCAATCCTCGTGGTGCGTCGCGATGGCCTGCATCGCGTCGTTGCCGAGCGTCGTGTCGGCGGGCGACGCGAAATACGTCGGCGACCAGCGGCCCCATGACCCGAGGATCGACGCGACGTGATAGGTGATGCCGATACGGTCGCCCGCCCGGAACCGCGCCCGGTTGAGACTGTCCCACTCGGCGCGCCCACAGTCGGCGAAGAAGAAGTGCGCATGGACATCGATGAGCGGACCGGGGCCGGCGAGCGGCGCCGCCGCCGGCGTCACGCTTCGTTCTCCTCGACGAGCTGCACGAACGCCGTGCTCGCGGCGCGCTCGATCTCGATCAGCGTCTCCTCATCGTGCGCGATCGCCGGGAAGTTGTAAGCCCCGCGCTTGAACAGCACTCCCTGCTCGACGGCGAGCTCGAGGAACCGCGACTGATTCTCCGCCGATTCGAAGGCGAGAAACCACATCGGGGCAATACCCTCGACCGACACACCGTCGATCCCGCTCGCGGCGATCGCCCGGCGAGCCGCCCCCATCATCTCTTCGCCGGTGCGCCACAGCGTGTCGCACACTTCCTTTTTGTCGTGCCACTCGAGCACGCCGGCGACCGCCGCGAGCGCCGTGGTCTCGCTCGCGAGCGTGGACGAGATCCACGTCTTCGACGCCGCCTCCATGATCGCTGCCCGTCCCACCACGGCTGCGATGGGATAGCCGTTCGCCATGGCCTTCCCGAACGTCGCGAGGTCCGGCTCGAAGTTGCCATAGTCCTGATACCCACCAGGGCGGAGACGGAATCCGGTCTTGATCTCGTCGAACACGAGCACTGCGCCTGCCGCGTCAGCCAGGCGTCGCGCGGCGTCGAGCCACTCGCGTGATGGCAGGCGTTCCACCACCGGCTCGAGCACGATCGCAGCGAGCTCGCTTCCCGCCTGCTGACATGCCGCCTCGAGCGCGGCGATGTCATCGAAGGCGACGCGCGCGACCTCGGCTCGGGCGGACGGAGGGACGCCCGGCTCGTCGTTCGCCCAATCGTGCCACCCGAAGTAGCCCGATGCGACGATCCGCTTCCGGCCCGTGTACGTCCGCGCGATGCGCACCGCGGCCGCCACCGCCTCGGCGCCCGTCTTGAGGAACCGGACCTGCTCGGCACACGGGATGATGTCGCAGAGCCGATCGGCGATGTCGATCTCGCTCGTGTGCGAAAGACCCGACACGTTGCCCAGCGCCGCCGCCTGCAGCACGCTGCGGGTGATGGCGTCGTCCGCATAGCCGATGGCAACGCTGCCGAGTGCCATGGTGCAGTCGATGATCGTGTTTCCGCCGGCGGTGGTGATCAGGCAGCCGGATGCGCGGGTGTAGTGCGTGGGTCCGCCGCTCGACATCTCGCCATAGAGCGCGGCGGGTCGCTTGCTCCCCGTGGATGCGCCACCGGGAATCACATCGGCTGCCCGATCCCGCCATTGCCGGTCGACATCGACGTCGGGATCCCCTTCGGGAATGCCGTCGTAGTCCTCACCGCCGTCCGCGCCATCGTCCGCGGTGGCTTCGGGCTCGGGGGGATCGGGTTCCTGCGGCTCGTCGGCTTTTCCGCCGCCGAAGAAACGAGACAAGCGCATCGGGAGTCGGGATCGGGGATCGGGGATCGATGCTGGCGTTAGGCGTCGTGAGTGGATGAACCCATCGCCCTCTCGAGCGCGAGGCGGTGCTGCTTTCGCTCGCGCTCCGTCGCACGCACGACCTCGATCGCCATCGCGCGCATGAGCTCGATCTCACGCGCGTCGGGGTTCGCACGAAACGCGAGCGACCGAACACTACGCATGATGTGCTCGGGAAAGCGAGTCTTGAAGAACGCGATGATCTCGAGCGCCTCGGCCGCGTTCGCGAACAGGCGTTCGTACTGCTCCGACGTCGCCGGCGGAGCCTCGTCGCGCGGAGGCGCAATGGCGCGCGTCGCATCGCCTGCCGCCAGGTGCAGCTCGTACAGCGCCACGAGCACGGCCTGTGCGAGGTTGAGCGAGGCGTGATCGGTGGTCGGGATGTTCACCACGGTCCGGGCGCGATCGAGCGCTTCGTTCGGAAGCCCCTTGTCCTCGCGTCCGAACAACAGCGCGGCCGGCCCGTGCACGGTGGCGGCGATGACGTCGGTGGCCGATTGCCTGGGGTCGCGCACGATCCACTTCGCAGCTCGACGTCGCGCGGTGTAGGCGGCGACGTGGACACAGTCGGCCAGGGCCGCATCCAGGTCATCGAAGTGTGCGATGCGCTCGATGATGTCGGCCGTGTCGTGCGCGATTCCCTCGACGCGGTACGGATCGTATTCGACGGGTCGCACGAGCCGGAGCGACGACACGCCCATGTTCTTCATCGCGCGAATCACCGCGGCGATGTTGATCTGGTTCTGTGGCTCGAACAACACGACATGAACGTTCGACAGGGCCGAATCAGGCATCCGCGAGCACGAACGGGAGGTGGCGGTCGGGTGGCTGGCGATCGCCTCGAAGATAAACGAATTCGCCGTCGAATCCGCCGAGCACGAGCTGCCCGCGCCGTCGCTCACGATCGGCGCTCATGTCGTTCACGATGACGCCGAGCCGGAAGGGGGACCCACGCTGGAGGCCAAGGCGGTCCAGCGGGAATGCGGCGCGCACCGAGTAGCCGTCGCCGGTAGCGGTCCAGGTAGCGATCGGCGCCGGCGCCGGCGAACCGGAGGAACGGGACGTCACGCGGACAGTGCTCCCACCCGGCTCGGGGACGAGGATGTAGGTGAGCTCGGTGTCCTTCGCCGCGGTAGCGTTTGGCCCGTCCACGATTACATGCAGCTGTACGCCGTCGCTGTTGATGTCGGCTGGCTCGTTGTCGAGCGGATTCGAGTCCCGACGGGGCGCGAAGTAGATGTCGCGCTTCGCGACCGTGACGACGACCACGAGCGCGTCACGCTCGACGCTCACGGTGATGGTCGCGGTTGGCTTCCCTGCCTCTCGCCACGACAGCTCCGAGCGGCGGTAATTCGATTCGACGAGCTCGAACGTGACGCGTCGCTGGTCGCGACCCACGCGGTGCGGCTCGCCGCCCGGTGATCGTGGCCGCGAATCCGTCGGGTCGGACATCGGTGGCACGGGACCAGCTTGCCCGCCGAGCTCGATGGTGCTTCGGCTACTGCGTCCCGACAGCGCGATGTTCCATGCGGTGCCGCGGTCGGTGTGCTCGTGGACGGTTCCGTCGTCGAGCGCGACGCGCACGCCCGGTCCGACGCCAAGTTCGCGGAGGCTCTTCACGAGATCCCACACCGCCGTGATGCGGCCCGCGGCACCCGACGCGCGAACGAAGTAGAACGGGCGCGGCGGTGCGCCGGGTGGACCGAACGCGGTCGCGCGCCACCACGCGTGCGGTCCACCCACGAAGACTGTCGCTTCCACCGCCGATGTGCGCGGCGTTAGGCTCACGGCCAGCCCGTCACGGCTGCGAGCGCAGGCGGTTTCTCGCAGGAACGAGAATCCGTCCTCGAGCTCCGCACCGCCTTCGGGCACCGCATCCGCCCACTCCGCGACACCGGTGAGCTCACCGTCCACGTGAAACGGAAGGTCGACCTGCACCTCGCGATCCGCCTCCCAGGTAAGCTCGTCGATGAAGTAGGCCGGCATCGCGACGAGCGTGCGCCGCAATCGAACGCCAGGCGCCGCGTCCTCGACCGTCGCGCGAACCCAACCCGCCCCTCCCCGATCCTCGTAGGCGACCAGCCTGCCGTGTACCCGCTTCTGGGACCGACCGTTCACCAGCGGCGCGTTATGCGCGAGCGTGCTGCGATACCAGTGGAGCGACGGATCGACGTACGAGCCCGTGCCGACGTCGTCCAGCCACCGGTCGTGACCTCGAACGAGAATCACGTTCAGGCGATCGGGATGGCCGTGGCCCGCGCCGGAATGTCCGTAGTCGAGGGCCGCGTACAGGCGTCCCTCCTCCCGGCGCAGGATGGCGAGCCCCTGCCCCGGCATCAGGACCGACGCTGGTACGGCTGGCGCCAATGCCGGCAGTGCGGGCAGCGCGAACAGCAGCGAGCGCCACCCCAGCTCGGATCGGTCGAGGCCAGTCGCCGGCGTATTGCGCTCAGCCTCGGCCGTCGATCGCGACCGCTCCGTCTCGCGTCGCTCGACCGACGGATCGTACAGCGTCGCGAGCGCGCCTGACAACCGTCTGTCTTCCGGGTGCCGCGCGAGGCCCAACTCGGCCAGCTCCGCAAAGCGCCACTGCCTCAGCGAGACGGCGTACTGTGAGTCGCGACGCGACGGAAACGTGAAATCGGGCAGCGCCGTCATGAATGGCGTCGCGAACCCTTCATCGAATCGCGCGACCAGCGCGGCATCGAGCACGATCCCCGCCGCGGCAGCCATTGTCACGGCGTACCAGAGCCCACGGTGCGCGAAGAGGTGGTAGTTCTCGCCTTCGTACCACGTGCCATCGGACAGCAGGCCGCTCGTCAGGTGCGCAGTCAACCCCGACGGCCCGCCGAGCACGGCGTCGTCCACGCGGCGGCCGAGGACGCGGGCGGCAGCGAGCATCGCGGCGTTGTTCCACACCTGGCGATTCGACAGCCCTTCATCGTACCCGGCGATGAGGCGAGCGCTCGGCTCGATCACGCGCTCGCGGACCCGCTGGCCGAGCGACGCGTGCGATGGGTGCGGGGGCGTCATCTCCAGCAGGTCGAGCGCAACGACGAGCTGCAGCAGCCAGATCGACTCGAGGTACGTGCTGAAGAACGGACGCGTGGGACCGAGGACGTTGTCGGCGTTAGGGTAGGTGAGATAGCGCTCGGCGTAGCCGTCGAGGACCGATACGGCGAAGTCCCGATGCCGCGGATCTCCGCGAACCGCGAACAACGCCGCCGCGTGCACCGCACGCTCCGCGAGCCAGAGCTGGTACCACATGACCCACCAGCGATAGTGGGTGTCATCGTCGAAGGAGCGTCGGCACTGCGGACAGCGGTGCACCCGCGGGCTCCACGGATCGAACTCGAGCAGCGAGCCGTCGACCTCGCACCGTCCGCCGCGCCTCGTCATTCTCGCCTTTTCCGGCGGGATGAACAGCTCGCGCTCGAGCACCGGATCGAGATCTCGCGCGAGCGATTCGGTCAGCACGAGCAGTGGCCCCGCGGCCACCGCGCTCCGCTCACGCAACCGCGCGCCATCGAGGAGAACCGTCACTGGCTCCCGTTCGCGTTGGTCAGGCGCCATCGCGCGACGCTCGGCATCTCACCCCGAAGATCCATCTCCACCTGTGTGAGGCGCGCCGTCACACCCTGAACGCCGCGAGAATGGTACACCCACGCCACCGGGGTCTCGCCGGCGAGCAGCTGTTGGACGGTGCGCCACTCGGCGACGAGCGCGTCGCGCGTTCGTGCCGTCGACACTCGCGCGAACGCGCTGTCGAGCGCGGGCGTGTGGAATCCCGCGTAGTCGAGCGCACCACCGGCGAGTCGCGAGTCGAACATCGCGGCAAGATAGGACAGCGAGAGGTCGCCGGGGATACCCGTGAACAGCGCGTCGAATCGTTTCGGTTGTGCCCGCGCCTCGGCGAGGAATGCGCCGAACTCCGATTGCCGAATCTCGAGCGCCACCCCATGCGAGCGCATGTCTGCCTGGAGAAGCTGCTCGACGGCGTTGTCGCCGCTTCCAACCGTGAGCAGCGTGAACGAAAGTGGTCGGCCCGCCTTCGTGCGACGACCGTCCGATCCCCTGGCCCATCCCGCCGCATCGAGGAGCGAGTCCGCAGCGCGGGGGCTCTGCGGCGACTCGGCGGCCGCGAGCGGATTGTCGGGAGGCACGGGGCCGTATGCCGGCGTCGCGTAGCCGGCGAGCGCGGCGTCGATGATTCGACGGCGGTCGATCGCTGCGGAGATGGCCTTGCGAACCCGAACGTCGTCGAAGGGTGGACGCGCCGCGTTGAAGATGATGGCGTTCGAGAACAGCACCGGATACGAGACGACCCGCAGCGACGGATCCCGCGCGACGAGCGAGGCCATCGTCGGCGCGATGCCGGCGATCGCGAGCTCGCCGCTGACGAGACCGGCGAACTTCGTCGTCGGTTCGTCGACGACCGCAACCACGAGACGCTCCACCGATGCCGGGCCGCCGAGGACCGCGGGAAAATCAGCGACGCGCTCGAATACCCACCGACGTCCGGCCTCTCGCGAACGAAAGCGAAACGGCCCGTTGCCGACCGGGTTCGTGTTGTAGTCGGCGCGCCGCATCTCGGCGCGCGGGACGCGGCCGAGCAGGTGCTCGGGCAGGATCGGGAGCTCGGCGAGCACTGGTGGAAGCCCCGGCGGCGGCGTCGAAAATCGGATGCGAACCGTCGAATCATCGACAGCGACGGTGCCGGCGATCGTCGCGAGGTCGCCGTAGCGAGGGTAGCCCGTCGCCCGGTCTCGCGCGGCCTCCAGCGTGAAGACGACATCGCGCGCGGTCGTCGGCCTCCCATCGTGCCACGACAGTGCCGAATGTAGGTGCAGCGTGAGGTCGTCGCCGGCAGCGTTCCACTCCCATCGCCGCGCGAGGTACGGCTGGGCGACGAGCGCACTGTCATAGCGCACGAGCGTGACGAGGAGCGCGAAGCGCTGAATCTGGCGCGACAGCGGGTGAACCGTCACGAGCGGATTCGCCGACTCGAGGTCTGCCCCCGACGCGTAGACGACGGTGTGGTTCGACCGCGACGGCGCGGTACACGCCGCCGAGACGAGAAGCGCGCCGCACGTTGACGCGCGCCTCGTGAGGCGCATCATCCGGATGTGCGCACCCTCCTCGAGCGGCTGGCGGCCGCCCTCGTGCTCCTCTGGCTCGTCATCACGCTCACGTTCGTCCTCGTCAGGCTGGCCCCGGGTGACGCAGCGGTGATCCTCGTGCCTCCCACCGCGACGCCGGAAGACGCCGCGCGCTTGCGTGCCGAGCTCGCGCTCGACGCGCCGGTTGCCGTGCAATATGCAAAATGGATGGGCGGGCTGCTTCGCGGCGACCTCGGCGAGAGCTTCGCTCAGCGGCGCCCCGTCGCGCACGTGCTGCGCGAGGCGATCCCCGTATCGCTTGGCCTCGGCCTGACGTCGCTGTTCCTGACGTTCGTGGTGGGTGTGGCGATCGGGACGCTGCAGGCGGCGCGGCGCGGGCGAGCGCTGGACCCGCTGCTGACGTTCGCCACGACGGCGGTGTACGCTGCACCGAGCTATTGGCTCGCGCTGTCGCTCATTGCCGTGTTCACGTACGGGGCGACGGTGTGGGGGCTGCCAGCGGCGCTGCGGCTCCCTGCGTTCGGCCTGCGTGACCCGGCTGGAACGGAGACCGGGCTGGCCGGCCTCGCCGATCTCGTTCGGAACTCCATCCTGCCGGTGACGGTGCTCGCGGCCGTGGGTGC
>Ga0075430_100005725_pt1 | contig 10483 bp, 10 predicted proteins | sample RhiMetdeltSRZDD4_FD_75294 | JGI IMG/M metagenome (GOLD analysis project Ga0075430, IMG submission 75294) | Populus rhizosphere microbial communities from Tennessee, USA - Rhizosphere MetaG P. deltoides SRZDD4 | ecosystem: Host-associated > Plants > Roots > Rhizosphere > Soil | place: USA... | reverse complement strand
CGAAGCGCGGCCGCGCAACGTTCAGGGACCGTCGCCAGCGTGGGAACGGGATGGAAGAACGGCGCGATGGTCGCCCACTCAGGCACCGGCCCGCCCGGACGGTCGAACATGGCAGCAAGGTCTTTCCTACTCAATCGGACCCATGGAAGCGACAGCTCCATGTCTCGGAGATGGCTCTCGACACACGATCGAACCGCATCGGCCCAGATGCGCAACTCGCTATCGGGCCCATCTGCGCGCTCTTGAGCCAGCGCCTGCGCCATGTCTGCGATGGTATGGGACGACGCGGTCAGATGGGCAAAGCGGGTGGTCCAGCCGGCGGCATCGACCGGCCGCGACAGCAGCGACGTGCCCAGCACATCCACCGCCTGACTGAGCTGTTTCCGCGTGACGGTATGCGTCTCTTGCTGGTCCGGAATATCGGCAAGAGCTTCGCGTAGCAACACAATAGCATCGTCGATTCCAGCAAACAGGTCGCCATCGACGTGGGATTGTTGAATCAATTCACGGCATCCGTTCCCCAGAGCCACCAAATGTCCCGCGAGATTGCCGCTGTCCACGGAGGACACATACTTTGGATCCAGCGGATGGAGAGTGCGCGTGTCGTACCAGTTATAGAAGTGCCCGCGAAACAGCACGAGTCGGTCCATGGTTTTCAGCGTCGCTTCCAACCGTTCGCTTGCCTCCAGCGTGCCCAGCCAACCAAGGTCACGGGCAACCAAGGTAGACAGCAGATAGAGCCCCAGATTGGTCGGCGACGTTCGATGGGCCACGACGGCTTTGGGATCTTCTTGAAAGTTATCGGGTGGCAGCGCATGGTCCTCCGGTGACACGAACGTCTCGAAGAATCGCCAGGTCCGGCGTGCAATCAATCGCAGCGTCCGGGCATCGCCTGGCGAGACCGGTCCGGCCCCGGTGAGCCGTAAAGGCAAGCTGACCCAGCGTGCAACGGCCGGAGAGGCCAGCCAAAGCAGGATGAACGGAGCCGCGGCTGTCCAGGACTCGTACGACCCGAACACCGCAACTCCACAAGCAGCTGCGACCGCGAGAATGATGCCGCCTCCCATGCGTCGATACATCCCCGCCAGTTTGTGGGTGTAGGCATCCTCGGCCTGTGCCGCGGTCACCCACTCTAACAAGTGAGCCCGCGTGATGAGGAGACGACCGAGGGTACGAAGAATCGCGTCCGACATGAGCCAGGTCTGGTATGCGAGGAAGGTCACCGTTAAGGCGATCTGAGTCGCGGCCAACTTCAGATCGGCGATGACTCCACGAGTATGGCTGCGCAAGGCAATGCCGCGCCGGCGTGGATAGAGTCCAAGGACGAAAGACAAAAGCGACGGAATCGCAATCGTGGCAAGAATAAACCCGGACCAGACCCAGGCCGATCCCTCCGGTAATAGCCACCCGACGATCAAGGTCAAAAACGCGGCGGGGGCCGACAGGGTGCGGCGGAGGTTGTCGAGGATCTTCCAACGGCCGATCGCGGGAATGACCACCGCGCGACGCGGCTCAGATCGGGCATGTCCGCGTCCGAAAATCCAGGGCAGCAGCTGCCAATCACCGCGTGCCCATCGATGGTGCCTGGCTGCCGCGGCCTCATAATGGGAGGGAAAGGCTTCGAACAGTTCGATATCGGTGGCTAGAGCTGCGCGAGCAAAGAGCCCTTCAAAGAGATCGTGACTGAGCATCGAATTGTCCGGCACCTTGTCCGCCAACGCCGCCTCGAAGGCATCGATCTCGTAAATGCCTTTGCCGGTGTAGGACCCTTCCCGAAACAAATCCTGGTACACATCCGACACGGCCGAGGCGTAGGGATCGATCCCGCTGGGACCGGAGAAGGTCTCTTGAAAACCTGAGCCCTCACCATTGGTCGGTAGTGACGGCGTAATCCGTGGCTGCACCACTCCATACCCTTCAACCACGCGTCCGGTAAGACGGTCAAACCGAGGCCGGTTTAGAGGATGGGCCATGGTGCCGATCAACCGGCGCGCGGCTCCACGCGGCAACCGCGTGTCTGCATCAAGCGTAAGGACGTACCGGACTGAAGGAATAGACTCGAGCAGATGCTCGCCGACAGATAGAAACGTCGTGCTTGTCGAGCCGCGAAGCAGTTGATTCAACTCATGCAGCTTCCCTCGCTTACGTTCCCACCCCATCCATGTATGCTCGGACGCGTTCCAGACACGTTTGCGATGAAACAGCACGAACCGCGACCCACCGCCGGATGGGGGGCCGTACCGCTTATTCAGGCGCGCGATACCTTCCACTGCAGCGTTCAACAGTTCGGCGTCACCCGGCATGCTTTCGCTCGAGGCGTCTCTCCAGTCTGAGAGCAGGGCAAAGCGCAGGTCATCATCCGAATTCGCCAGATAATGAACTTCCAGTCGTTCGACTTGCTCGTCGATGCCCTGGAGGTTCGTGAGTAATGTGGGCACCACCACGATCGTTCGTAATTCTTTGGGAATGCCGTCCCGTAGTTCCATCCGCGGCAATGGTCGCGGTTTGAGGATTGCCATCACCGTACGATTGATGAGCGCCATGGCGAGATCGGACGCCGGTACAAGTGCGAGAAGGGAGAGCACCGCGAGGCTCGCGGTTGAGGCGTTGACTGAAATGGCATGCCACAGCGGCAAGGCCGTGACGATAGCGGTCCCCACTGCGAGCGATCCCAGATACCCCGGTGCCGAAGCCCGGACATACCAACGCAGGAGCCGGCGTTTCCACGACACTCGGTACCCGAGTTCGCGTTCAAACGCTCGGCGACCTTGAGAAATCAGGTAATAGCCAGGATCCATGTGCCGCTCCCGCTCCGGCTGTCCACTCGCATGCGGCTCCCCCGCAGCCCGTCTGGCGCGGTCCACGACTCGTTCGGTCACGTCGATTTCAGAGAAGCCCGTACCGCGAGAGAGATCCTCGATAGCATGGCGATACGTGTCCCGGGTGACAAAATCCATCTCGGCATAGCGGGGGTTGCGCTGCAGAATCGTATCGACCGGGCTGACATTCTCGACAAACACCGCCCAGTCAAACGCAGACGTTAACCGCATGCTGGTGATAATATTGCGCACGGTGACGCTCATGGCGGCTTGTTGCTGATGCTCGGCATGCACGATCTCATCGGCGTTGGTGCCCTGGGCGGCAAGACGTTGGTCGAGCCACAGCAAGATGGGACGCACCTTCGGGTCCAGATCACGCAATCGCTGACTCAACTGCACGGCAAACGCCGTTGCCAACGGCCTGTGCTCGAAGCGGCGGAGGGCCGTGGCCGAAGGCTCCAGAGCCAATGCCCCCGTGCCCAGCAGACCGTCCGCGAGTTCGTCGGCTTCCAGTCGGGCAACGCGGCTGTGAACGATCCGTTCGGACAGTCTGCGAAGGTTCTCGACCAGGACGATGCGCAGCGAAATGGCTACCGCCCACAATTCCCCGATCGTCAGCGGCTGCACGCGCTGATAGGCCATAACAAAGCGGCGCAGCATGTCAGGGTCGAATCGACTATCCGTGTGCGCGACGAATGCCCAAGCGACTCCGAACACCCGTGGATAATTCTGCAGGTGGCCCGATGCAAGTTTGGGCAATTGTCTGTAGTAGCCGGGAGGCAGGTCGTCGATGATCTCACGAAGCTGTTCATCCACGATGTGAAAGTTGTCGACCAACCATTCGGCCGCAGGGGTAATCGTCTTCTCTTCCCGAATCGCGCGGGCGATGGTCCGGTAGGACTCCACCAATACCCGTCCGTTCTCGAGGACCCGGGGCGTGAGCAAGCGGCCCCGCCGTAAGTCGTCGGTAATGATCTGGGCAGCCGCGAGACTCTCCGCGTGCTGCTCGAGCCGCTCGATGCCGAAAAGCTCTGCCCGAATCGGTTCTTCCAATTCTGGATCAAGGGTCGTAGATGAACGGACCATCTGCTGGGCTCCGGATTAACCTCGGATTCGGCTCAACTGCAAAGAAGCGTCTGACTAGGAAGCCGTTGCAGGAGACGGCGTGAACGCCGATCTGCTGAAGCGAGACCACTAGAGCTCACCGCCGGTCGACCATGGCCACCGCTCAGACAGCACAGGAATTCCGGTCCCACGGCATGCCAGGACAACGTACCGGCGAGGTCTGATCCCACTTGCACAGTGAAGGGCGAGGGAAGGCAAGAGAAGGCGCGAAGAAAGGCAGTCAGCGCGGCTGAAACATCGCGACTATCCTTAAAGATCCGGAAGAAAACGTCCAAGGTGTAGCTTCCAACCTAGCGAGAAGATGGCACCGCCTCGATCTCATCAGCTCTCCCTGACAGTGAGCCCTCGACGATTCACCACGAGGCGCACTTGGCGGTTCCTGCTCAAACGACCGAGCTCACGGAAAATCTGATTCCACGTGAAGTCCGGGAAATTGCCGACTACGTCCTCAATTCGACAGCCAGGCGCCTCAGATACCGCTTCCAGGATTCGATCAGTAAGAGTGGGTTCGAGTTTCACGGCATTGTGTCTCCTTCGTCGGCCTGCGATAAAGCGCTTCGTCAGATTCGAGCTTTTTCGATGTATGATTTTCCCCGGCATCGGGGGCCTCTCGACGGTCGGTGAAGGCTCTGCCGTATCAATTACGCAGGGGATCGTGACGCCAACCGTTGTCTTCCCATTCCCAGTTCAGCGAATCCAATAGCCTCAGCATGCGTCCGCACATGAGTCAGGAGCGCCTTCGTCACCGCTTCCTCATCCAGATTCTTGGCCCCCTGTTCAATCGTGTAGGGCAGCTCCGTCTTCCATATCAATGTCCCTGAGCCGGTCGCCAGATGCAGATAGAGTCTCCTGGAGGAACTCTCCTTCATCCCCACAAACGTCTTCGTCGGTTCTTGACCGGCGACGTTCCCGTTCAGTACGCAGTCCACCTGTGCCGCCTCGGCCGGGCTCACGATACGAAGATCGGTCATTTCTCGAAGCACAACGGTCCATCGCTCGGCCATTGCCGGATCACCGACGAACGGCATCACGGCGATGCTCTTCACCACTCCCAGCTGCTGCCGCTCTTGCGGTTCGACCACCCACGTATTCTCGAAGGGTTGGAACTCAATCTCGCTGGTCCGGCTCATATCAACTCCGACTGCACCCAGCCACACCATGGCCAAGCAACCTTGCAGGGCTAGGGCTGCGAGCAATAGAAGCCCTAAGACGAAGGCATGGTGGACGCGTGTCATACGGAACGGCATGGATGACCAATTGTGCGGAGTTTGAATCAACATGTACCAAACAAGACAGAACCTCGTCTGATCAAAATTGCTCACTTTTTGAGGAACTCAGAACAGGAAAGGCATCGAGATACCCGTTGTTCATTCCCAGCCCAGCGGAAGTCAGTCCGCCGGAAGTGAAACCCCTCCATCGGAGATATCTTCGCCCACGAGACTAAGCCGGTGAATCGAGAGGCCATCGAGCGATGCCTCGAACGCCGCCTTGAACTTCCGGTAGTGTATCTTGGCGTAGGGCACGACGGTTTGCCATAACTCACTATCGGCCAATGCCCGCAGAGCCTCCGGTGTAGCGTTCTTCAAATGCTCGAAATTGATGATGATGTCGAGTCTTGCACGCTTTGCCGCCTCTTTGATTCGCTTGACCAGTTCTTGCGTATTCGCATGATCCAGAGTCCCCTCGAGATCCACGAACAGGGCCGCGAATTGGTCATGCCGTTTTGTCTTTATGCTCAGCCAGCGAGCCTCGGCCGGGGTGGTGTGCTGGTCCTGTTTCTCTTTCACCGCGTGCAAGGCATTCGGAATCAGGGAGGCGACTTGTAAGGTCGGCAATTTTGCTTGCAGTGTCTTGAGTGCCGTCGCGACCAGCGACAAGGACCCTGGAGGACATGATCGTTTCACCAGATTGCGAAACTCTCGATTCATGATCAGTCGGGGAACGAACCGCTGGCTGGTGCCGGAGAGCCGTTTCCAGATGGAGGAAAGTGAATAGAACTCATGGTTGGCCCAATAGAATCCCTCCTGTAGTTGCTCGGGGGTCATGCGACTGGGACGATAGACGACATGCTTCCCGTCATATTTGGCCCAGTCGCGATCAAAAATTCGGCCGGCTGAATTATAGCGATCGAAGAGAGCCGTCCCTGGCAAGGGCGTAAGGACGTTGAAATAGGCCAATTCCACCTGATTCTTGGTGAGAAACTCCACGGCTCGTTCGAACACCGATTCGTCGTCGTGATCGAACCCAAAGACAATCCCCGGATTCACCATAATGCCGTGATCATGAAACATTTTGATCTCTTGTGAGAACTTCTCCACTCGATTGAACGGCTTATTGGTTTCTGCTAAGGCGCCTTCATCGAGTGATTCCATTCCGACGAACACCGACACACAACCGCTCTCCGCTGCCAGCTTGACCATGTCCTCGTCGTCCCCCAAGAACAACGTGGATTGACAGCCCCATTTGATGTTCAAGGGTTTCAAAGCGGCCCACAGTTCGCGGCAGTAGGCCCGGTTGCTGTTGTGGAGATCATCCACAAAGGCCACAATGCTGCCGTCTTCGATACCCAACCGGATGCGCAATCCAGTCAGGAAGGCATTCCAGAGGGTGTCATTCGACATGCGGTCCACCAGTTCCCCACAGACCCACCGCTTCACCTGAGTGAGTTCCTTGATGACCTCCTCGACCGGTCGGCGCCTGGTGGTTTTGCCGTTAAACGGGGAGACGCTGCAGAACTCGCAATCGAAATGGCATCCGCGCGTCGTGAAACTGCACTGGCGGGTCATGTAGGCATCGGGACTCAACAGTTCCACCCGCGGACTTTTGTAATTGTCCAGCGCGGGAAACGCTGTCATCTTGTATGTGCGCTGCAGTGACCCAGCCATGAAGTCGGCTATCACCTCCGGCCACAGGTCTTCGGCCTCACCGCACACTACCGCGTCACAGAACTGCAACGCTTCTTCCGGACAATAGGTTGGATGAACGCCGCCCAACACAACTTTCTTCCCTCGCTTCCTGAACTCCGTGGCAATCTCGTAGGCGCGGGGAGCGTAACAGGTCATTACGGAGATCCCCACGAGGTCACAGGGATGATCGAAATTGACATCCTGGACAGCTTCGTCCACGAGATCGACGGACCAGGACTCAGGTGTATAAGCAGCGATGACCGGCAAACTTAGTTTTGGAAACCATACGGCTCGGCGTTCCGATGCCGTGAGGTGATAGGGATTGTTTCGAGGATAGGGGTCCACCAAGAGCAAACGTCGTGATGGTGATCTCTCAGTTGATTGAACTGGTCGTACTGGTTGAATAAGATTCATCACCCCTCCTGCCCATGAGGACACGCGTCCATGGAGGACGCACTGCCTTGGGGCTGAACGCTCGGCCTAGTCTTCTTGGGATCTCGAACTAGCATTTCGTCGATTGTGGGACAGGCGACCTCACGGAGTCCTCCGCGGCGGCTCCAAGGCCCCTCTCTTAGATGCTCACCAGGCACACAGCCGACGTCCATCACCCGTGCGCTCTTAGCCCCTGCTTCTTTTCGACCGCAACCATAGCTTCAGATTAGGGTCTGAGGAACAGGACACCGCCCTTCCTGACCATCCCGTGAGACGCCATTCGCTGCGCCATAAGAGGGTGGAGGCGATTGACACGAACCACGGAATCCTCGATACACCCACAATTGATGCACCGTGTTGCCGGGTACAGGCCACCGGTGCCGTATCTCAGCTCATCGAAGTTTTCGCGAACAAGTAGTCCCTCGCACCGTTGGCAACGCGTGAGGCTTCCTATGGATTTATGCATTAGCATGAGAGCTCCGGTCTGTGTTCCGTCAGCGTTGACGACTCGTTTCACGTCCTTGCGAAACGTGTCACCTTCCCACGCCAACGTGGGGTGGGGGGTTATGGAGCGGCGAACGTGTGCATTGATGACAGCGTAATGGCAGGTGTGGTCTTTTCAAACACTTTCACGACGAGGCCTCGCTGTTGCATCTGCTCCACGAGTCCTGCGTAAGAGGTATCGCGGATAATACGGGCAAACTGTGCCCGGTAGTTTCCCACAATGCTGGCGCCGTCAATCACCACGTCGTAGACGAGCCAATCGCCGGATTGTTCCGCTAACCGGAAATCCAACCAGGTATCAACCTTGGAGCCAATCAGCTTGGTTCCGACCTCGGCAAAGCTGCCCATACGTCGTTCAAAGAGATAGACCATCTGTTCGTCGTGATATTCCTCGATCTTGTTGGCAAACGTATCCCGTAGTAACTGAACATAGAGGCGCACAAATTCCTGCCGCTCCGTGTCATTTAGTCCCGTCCAAGGAGCCCCCAGAGAGCGTTGAGCCATTTGCCCATAATTGACACGGTGTCGTATGACTTGCGCAATTTGTTGGCGGCGTTCCTCAAACTGCTCCGGATGCTTCAGTGCCTCATTCCCGAGAATGGAGAGTAACTCGGTGAACGTGCTTTTCACCGCATACGTAGGAGAGTTTTCGTTCGGCCCCACTCGCGTGACGCCGTCTCTGGTCGCCGGCTGTCTCCGCAGCGTGTTGTGATTCGCGTTATCGGCTACCATGGTCTTGTTGAAGGGCCCCAGGGCGCATCCAGTCACTGCGATGGCCATTCCACAAACAACAATCCATGAAGCGAGATATGATTGCATGGTACCCGGCCGACTAGAGTGATGCATATGCGCAGACACTAATGCTACCTCATGATGCATTCTATGCTTGCTAAGGGATGGTCATCTGGTCAAAATCGCACAGTTTTAGAGAAATGATCGACCTCCCACACGGTCTGTCCTGCTTCCCACCCGACGATGCAATAATGTTATGGGAGTGGTTTCCAACGGCTTCTTGAGGCGGTGTTCCCGGCGCTGCAGATCGGCGAGCTTGGCAAGGTGTCCTTGCGGCAATTGCAGAACTCGTTCGAGCTGGTCACGCAGGTCGGTTCGGTTCGGTGCCGTTTGAAAAGATGCAATATACGATTCTGCCTGGCTGGACGCACGCGCGCGATCTCGCGAGCTCATCCTGAGCCGTCTCAGCCGGTTTCTAATGAAGAATGCAAGGTCCATTGGGCTGTCTCCTCTTCACCGTTCCGGTACCGGCACCCACTTCCACTGCGCTGAGAGAGTCGCCTCCGATCGACAGCTTTTATTCAGAGACGACCATCGAGGCACGATCGGCATGCTTCACTACCGAACGTTGCTCCGCAGGAGACGTCAAGCCTGTGCTGCGTGCGCCGGGAATCGCCTGTACAGGTTTGCGTTCATTTTCATCCCGCCAGCAACTTTGTTCTGCGATCATCACCTGACCGATACTGGCATCTTTGGGTATCCTGCCCATGCAGTCCCGTATTGTGTCTTCAACTGAACCAGCTGCTATGTCCGCCTTGTTGGTTGCATCGGTACCAGGGGCAACTATTGTCGACTGCCGGTCTTGAGCTCGTGCGACTGGCAGTCCGAGACACCCCCCAATCAATAGTCCTAAAATCCAGATTGTCTGGCGAGTTACGAGAGGTGTCATGTGCTTGCCCTCCTCTGGTGAACTTCAAAGGCGAATCTCGATGTTAGGCTTTGGACTAGGAACTAGCTGGTCAAAATAGCTCACATTAAATTTATATGCCCCTTTATAACCCATTGACATCAATCTGGAAGTTGCAGGCGAGTGCGCCGAGGTCGATGCCAAGAAGAGTCTCGATCTATACGATTTCGCGGATATATGGTGCAGCTAGAAGCGATGCTCTCACACCCAGTCTCGGGACTCGAAATAGGCATACACCAATACGCCGAAGATGCTCGCCGCATACACTATCGTGGCCGTGGCAAAGGGATGATGGGCGAACCATAGGAAAACCGATGGAATGAACGAATGGTCCACGCTGAATCTTTCTGATGAATGCCAAAGAGTCACTTGTGGCCAAACATGTACCAAAGTACGGCGGCAAAAGTGCTCACGAAGACGAACTCAATCAAGGCCAGTGCAAGAACCTCGATCGGAATGGCATGAAGGGAATATTTCATACGGACTCCATGCAATGCGGGATGAAACCACTACTTTGTAATTCTTGCATTGCCACTCAATATCAGGGCTTAACACTTCCGTCTTTCTCCAAGCCTGCCGGCCGGATAGCCGTTATGACCCCAGGGACCGGTCTTCTTCACCTGTGATGCATGACTCCGCCAAACCGGCTCTGTCCTCCTTCGGGGCACCATACCTATTCAACAGCTCTTGTATGTAATAGTTAACAAGGGCTCCCTCATCATCACAGAGCGGAGGCGAAGAAGGCATAGAGAGCAGATGCTCGCAGGCACGAATAAACATCTGTACTTCTTTGGTGAGTACCAAGGGTACGTGTTTCCCTTTCATCAATGATCAGTGAGCCAGCTTCGCTTAGTCCGCAACGTTAACGTGGCAAGCCACATTTCATGTCATCGGCTCCGTAGGGAGTTGCGACATTACACGAGTAACTACTACCGATCCGATCAAAATTGATCAGAACCTGCTTCAACATTTGCTGCATCTGTTCATGCTCCTGGTCA
>Ga0075430_100005724_pt1 | contig 10485 bp, 10 predicted proteins | sample RhiMetdeltSRZDD4_FD_75294 | JGI IMG/M metagenome (GOLD analysis project Ga0075430, IMG submission 75294) | Populus rhizosphere microbial communities from Tennessee, USA - Rhizosphere MetaG P. deltoides SRZDD4 | ecosystem: Host-associated > Plants > Roots > Rhizosphere > Soil | place: USA... | reverse complement strand
CCGTAGCGCATGACGCGCTCGCAGGCCTCGATGATGCGGCGCTTATCGGGGAAATAGGCTTTCTCGAGCCTGGGCATGGGCACCACAGTATCGTAGCCGGTGACGCGCTCCACCGGGGCGAGGAGAGCGGGAAATGCGCGCTCGGAGATGATCGCGGCGATCTCGGCTCCAAAGCCGCAGGTGCGTGCCGCCTCATGCACGATGACGCACCGCCCCGTCTTCTCGACCGACGCAAGAAGCGTGTCGGCATCGAATGGCTTGAGGGTCGCAACATCGATCACCTCGGCAGATATGCCCCGCTGCAAAAGCTCGTCACGAGCCGCCCGGGCATCGGCATGCATGGCACCCCAGGCAACAAGCGTCAGGTCGGCGCCCTCGCCTGTCACGATGCAGCGATCGAGCGCTGCGGCCATGCCGTCATCGTCCACCTCCTCGCGGAACGCCCGGTAAAGCCGCGTTGGCTTGAGGAATACCACCGGATCGGGATCGCGGATTGCAGCAAGCAGCAAGCCGTAGGCCTGCCGCGGCGATGACGGGATCACGACCCGCAGACCTGGCATATGGGCGAGCAGGGCTTCGACGCTGTCCGAGTGATGCTCGGGGGCGCGCACGAGCCCGCCATGGGTGGTCCGAACCACCAGCGGACAGGAAAGTCGGCCGCGCGTGCGCGTGCGCATCCGCCCTGCGTGATTGGCAAGGTTGTCGAGCACCGGATAGATGAAGCCGATGAATTGGATCTCGCACACGGGCTTGAGACCTTGCGTCGCCATGCCGACGGCCAGCCCACCGATCGTCATCTCGTCGAGCGGCGTATCGATCACGCGCTTTCCGCCGAAGCGCTGATAGAGGCCTTCCGTCGCGCGAAACACGCCGCCATGGATGCCGATGTCCTGGCCGAACAGCACGACATCGGGATCATCCAGGAGAGCGCGTGCGAGCGCCAGGTTGACTGCCTGCACCAGGTTCAGCTCAGCCATGGCCTGGTCGCACCGCCTCGGCACGCTGGCCTGCATAGGCAGCCGGAAGCTCGGCATAAAGATAGTCGAACATCGCTTGCGGCCCCTCTGCCGTGGCGCCGAGATGACGTTCGACAGCGCCGTCGATCTCCTGTGCGATCTGTTGCGCCAATGCCTGCTCCTCCTCGTCGCTCCACATGCCGTTGCGCTGCATGAAGGCGCGGAGCCGGCGCAGCGGACAGCGCGCGCGGTGCTGCTCGACTTCCCCGGGATCTCGATAACGGGTCGAATCGTCCGCCGTGTTGTGGTCCTGCAGACGATAGGTGATGCATTCGATGAATGTTGCGCCGTCTCCGGCGCGCGCTCGCGCGAGCGCCTCAGAAACCGCATCGTGGACTGCAAGCACATCGTTGCCGTCGGTCTGCAGCACAGCGATACCGCCTGCCACTCCCTTCTGTGCGAGCGTGTCGGCCGCCGATTGCCGGGCGCGCGGCGTCGATATGGCCCACTGATTGTTGGTGACGACGAACACCACCGGAAGGGTCCAGGCGCCGGCGATGTTGATCGCCGCGTACACATCGCCCTTGGAGGTCGCACCGTCGCCAAACACGCAAACGGCTGCGGCGTCTTCCCCGCGGTACTTGAGGGCGGCAGCAACACCGGCTGCGTGCAGCGCCTGGTTGCCGACAGTGATGCAGATCGGCAAATCGCGCCGCACGGACGGCGCTGACCACGCCTGGCCGCGCTCGCTGCCTGCGAAATACTGCAAGAGGTCGCCGATCTTGACACCGCGCCAGATCTGCGCCGAGCCTTCGCGATAGGACGGCACGAGCACGTCGGTCTCCCGCATGGCGGATGCAAGGCCGATCGGCACCGCCTCCTGGCCATAGGCGGGCGCATAGGTGCCGGAGCGACCGGTACGCTGCAGGCTCACGAACTTCGCATCAAGGGCGCGAGAAAGCGACATGAACCGATAAATCTTACGCAGGAGATCGCGATTGCGCGCGATGTCGGGCAAATCCGCGACGACGTTCCCCTCCTCGTCGAGATATTGCCGCCGGCGCACTTCGAAGGTCGCGGCGACTGTGTCTCTCTCTGCGTTTGCCTGCACTGCCGCTCCCCCTCAATCTGCCGTCTCGAGACTGGCGATCACTGCCCGCAGGAAGCGCGCAGCCTCGCCGCCGGTGACGCAGCGGTGATCGTAACTGAGCGAGAGCGGCAGGATTCTCGCGACGCGCGGGCCATCCACCCCTGACCTCAGACGATCCCCGATGCGGCCGCTGCCCAGAATGGCGATCTGCGGTGGTATCACCACGGGCGTGGCGTGCAGCCCGGCGATCATGCCGTAATTCGTGAGGGTCATCGTCGCACCGACAAGGTCTCCCGGCGCAAGCGTTCGTTGCCGCGCTCCTTCGATGAGGCGATTGAGCGCGCTCCGCAGCCGGCCCGCATCGAGGGCACCGGCATCCCGCAGCACTGGCACGACGAGGCCGTCGGCGATATCGACTGCGACGCGAGGTGAAGCTCCTTTTGCAACTTGCGCCCGCGGGCGCCGTCGAACCAGCCGTTAAGCGCAGGCTCAGCCGCGATACCGGCAAGAATTGCGCGAACGAGCCGTGCAGTCACGTCGCTGCCTGGCACCCAGGCGCTCACATCTGCCTCTTCGTGGACGGTCGCCGGCGCGACCTCGGCCCTCGATCGCTCCATATTGCGGGCCATGCTGCGGCGCACCCCGGATAGGGGTTGCCAACCCGCATCATCAGCATGCTCGGGAACGCTCGATGGCAGCTCGGTTGCTCCGCCCCTGCCCCGACGCAGCGCCCCCGCGAGATCGCGGGCAAGAACGGTGCCGTCCGGTCCGCTTCCGGCTATTCCTGCAAGGTTCAAACCGAGCTCCGCGGCAAGGATGCGTACCGCCGGCATAGCGCGCACCCGCCTTGCGGGAGCGGAAGGCTGCGCTGGCGCTTCGGCTGGCACTGCACGCTTTCGCTGCATTGTCGCTGTGGCCGGCTGGGCCAGTTCCTCGCCTTCATAGCGCACCACCTCATCGCCGACATGGATCGTGTCGCCGACGGCGGCACAAAGCTTCGCGATCCGGCCCTTCCAGGGGGCCGGGACTTCCGTTACCGCCTTGTCGGTCTCGACGGAAAGCAGGGGATCGTCGGCGGCAACCTCGTCGCCCTCGGCGACGTGCCATTCCACGACCTGCGCCTCGTGCAGCCCTTCGCCAAGATCGGGAAAATGGAATGCCTTCATGCCACTGCCGACGACCGTCACCAATGGCCATGCTACACGCGCCAAACCGGCCGCGCTACCGTCTGGGAGCTGCGAGGAACTCTTGCATGGCCGATCGGCGGCTTGTCTGCGATACCGCTCCGATGCGATGATCGACGGCAGCATTGGAACTTCGATCTGTGCGGGGACGCACGTGAAGATAATTGTGATGGGCGGCGGGGTCATCGGCGTCACGACCGCCTACTGGCTGGCAAAGTCCGGCCATGAGGTGCAGGTTCTGGAGCGCAACGGCGGGGTCGGCGAAGAGACGAGCTTTCAGAACGGCGCCTTGCTCGCGCCAGGCCATTCCCAGTCCTGGGCTGCGCCCGGGGCACTCTTGACGCTTTTCAAATCGATATTCCAGAAAGATCCGGCATTGAGGTTCCGCTTCAGCAGCGATCCGCAGTTCTGGCGCTGGGCGATGAGGTTCCTCGCCAACTGCACGCCCGAAGACTATCGCGCCAATACGCTTCGCGTGCTGCGTTGCATGATGGCGGGCTTGACCGAACTCAGGGCGCTCAGCTCCGAGACAGGCGTTGGCTACAACGGCAACGACCGGGGCATTCTCTACCTGTTCCGTACGGTCCGCAGCTTCGAGGAGCGCCATGGCGATTGGACGCTGCTGCGCGAGCACGGGCTCAAGCTCGAGGAGGCCGATGCCGATCAATGCGCTGCTGTCGAGCCGGCGCTGGGGCCGGTCAAGCATCTGATCGGTGGCGGCTTCTTTTCGCCGGAAGAAAGTGCGGGCGACGCCTTCGTCTTTACGCGCGGCCTTGCCGAACGCTGCCGCGCCATGGGCGTCAGCTTCGCGTTCAACACCACGGTGCGCGCCATCGAATGCCATGGCGACCGGGTACGGGCCGTGCATACGGACAAAGGTCCGTTCCCCGCTGATGCATTTCTCGTGGCGCTCGGGCCCTATTCGCCGATCCCCCTGCGCCCGATCGGCCTCAACCTGCCGATCTGGCCGGTGAAGGGGTACACCGCTTCGATCCCCATAGGCGGGCATAGGGGTGCGCCGAAGGTCGGGATCATCGAAGAGGATAACCTCGTCGCCTTTGCCAATCTCGGCGACACGCTGAGGGTGGGCGGCAAGGCCGAGTTCACCGGCTATGACACATCCTACGCGGAGGCCGACTTCCAAGGCATCATGTCGGTGTCGAGGGAACTCTTTCCGGATGCCGGCGACTACAGCCGGCCGCGCTATTGGGCCTGCCTACGGCCGGTAAGCGCCGGCGGACCGCCAATCCTCGGCGAGACCCCTGTCGCCAACCTGTTCCTCAACGTCGGACACGGGGCGGCGGGCTGGACGGAGGGATGCGCGACGAGCCGCGCCGTCGCCGATATCATGAACGGCCGCAAACCGGATCTCGACATGGAAGGGCTCCGGCTGTCGGACCTTTAGAGCATGGCCAGCTTGACGCTATGCGCAAGGCGGGCCGTCCCCAATGAGTCCCGGCCGCTCGGCGCCGGTCCTAACCATCTTGGATGGAACCACTCGCCAGACGCGCAATTCTGCCTGCATGATCTTCGCAGGAGGAATCCCATGCCAGTGCTCTACTTGATCATTAACCTTTCCAGCGCCGCGCCAGTATTGATCAGCGTCCCGAGCGGCGTGCTTGCGGACTGTCAGCAACTCGAGCAGCGGGTGATGGTCTCACACGAGATCGAGTCGACGAACTGCGTCTTCGCACAAAAGGAGTAGCTGAAAAGAAGGACGGGCACTTCGGTGACCTTCCAACGCTCAGGCCCGTTACGGACAACCCGGATCCATCCACCTTTTCAGGGCTTGCAACCGTTGACACGCTGATACGTCATTCTTGTTTCACAGGATTACTTCGGAGGACAATCATTACCAAATTCTCGTACAATACTTAACCGCCTTGGCCTCACTAAATACTGAAAGACGAAATATTTGCCTCTATTGAATTGTCGTCATCAACTCGTGATGATGCGCACATTTCGGCAGCGGTGTTCGCTTCTTGTCCTGGCGCGAACCCGCGTGATGACCCGGTCAAACAGCCAGTCGCATCACCCCCTTGAGCGATTGTATCCGGTAGTGATGAGCGATGACGCCCTCCGAGATATCGCCCAGGAGCGTGAGCGCTTGAGGACCGCAGAGAGGCCGTGGAATGGTCGCCTCGCCAGGGCGGGCGAACTTCCTAAGGCTGCGGCGGCTCTCGCTCTCGCCTCGGTCCCCGGGATGATTCTCTCGATGTGGCCTCAGAGGCTTTGGCCTTGGCCGGCCAAGGACTGGGAGCTTCTTGAATCTCGCGACTATTTGGTGAGGGCCGGCGCGCTGATCGTAATGGCGATCGAGCGCCTCGACCGCGAGTCGTGAAAAGGCGGCGGAATGCCCGCTTACACTGCTCCAGGCATACGGACGGCTGCCGTTACGCTCTCGCTCTTGCCATCCAGGGTTTGTGAAACATTCTGAGCTGCTGAGGATTATCGCCGGCAAGAGCTGGCGTCGGACGATCTGCAATCCTTCTGAAGCGTACGACCGGCTCGATGACTTCCATTGGTCAGGGGAAGTCGTCATGAGCGATGACAAACAACGTTCCCAGAAGAAATGGTCGGCCGAGGTGACCAGGCGCAGCGATGCGCTCGATCTCGAAGCGGAGGTTTTCAAGAAATCGCCGACGGGAATCGCCCAGTCCCTCAAACGATCGGCCGAGCGCAGCAAGCGGCGGAAGTCCAGCCCATATCAGTCCGCCATGTCGATGTTGACCTTCTATATAAATCGCGCCGGAAAGAAGCTGTCTCCAACCCGCCGGAAGAAGCTTGAAGCAGCCAAGGACAAGCTCAGGAAGGCTTTTGGTCGCGACGACTGAGGGGTTCCGGCGCTGTCAACCCGTCGGAGCCATATTGGGATCGTCGTCGCCGTCGGCAGGCGGGAGCATGCCGGTGCCCGGCGTGGCATCGGGGTTGATCTTCGATCGTTTCCGAGACTTGCCAGCAGCCGGCGCTTCCTTTTGGCCTTCTTTCTTTCTGGCCAATTCGCGATCGATGACATCTCGATCACCTTCCACCGGCTGTTCTCGAAATCGATGAGATCGGACCTTTTCGGCCGACATGGGGCCACCTCCATGCATCGTCCTGGCTGCTGATCGATCAGCGGCAGAGCTCCACTGGCTGGATCGAAAGCAAAACGACGGGCAATCGGAGCAGTTCCACCGTCTGGCCAGGCGGATTCAGCAGAATTGGGCCGGTTCGAAGGCTCCGCCGATCACCTACTTTTACCCGTCTGGAGAACGAAAACCGCTGCTCCACGTTGTGCTCTGCAGATTGCGCGCGGGCGATGATCTTCTCGAGCTCGCCAGTCAGCCAGGAGGCGAATATGATAGTCAGCGAAGTGATGACCCGGGAGATCCTGGTCGCAAATCCGGAACAAACCGTTCAACAGGCCGCTCGAATGATGGCCGACATCGACGCCGGTGTTCTTCCGGTCGGAGAAAATGATCGGTTGGTCGGAATGATCACCGATCGTGATATTGCAATCCGTTGCGTAGCCAAGGGCAAGGGCCCAGATGCCAAGATCCGCGACGTCATGAGCCATGACGTCAAATATTGCTTCTCCGATCAGGACATCGATGAGGTCACTCGCAACATGGCGGAGATCCAGGTGCGGCGCCTGCCGGTTCTAGACCGCGACAAGCGGCTGGTGGGCATTCTGTCTCTCGGCGACATCGCCACGGTCGAAGCGATGGAAGCAGGAGAGGCGCTCAGCGGCATTTCGATGCCAGGTGGGCAGCACACTCAGAGCGGTTGACGCGGCAGGGCGCCTCACTTCTTTGGGCGTCATGAAAGATGATCCCGACCGTGTGGCGCTTGCCGGAGCGCACACGGCTGACCCCGTGGCGCATGTTGACACGATAGCTGCCCTTGCTTCCCTGGACCGGCCGGTTATGGACGGCAAAGGCGACCGCGTCTCCCTGCTTGAGAGGGACAACTTCGACCCGGCTCTGCATGCGGGGGCGTTGCTCTGTCAACACGAACTCGCCACCGGTAAAGTCACGTCCGGGCTCCGAGAGCAGGATTGCCACTTGGATGGGAAAGGCGAGCTCGCCATAGAGATCCTGATGCAGGCAATTGAAATCCCCAGGCCCGTATTGCAACAGCAACGGCGTTGGTCGGGTCTGGCCGGCATCATGGCAGAGAGTGAGAAATTTGGCATGCGTCTGCGGGTAGCGTCGAGAAATCCCTAACCTCTCATTCCAATCATTGGCCACGCTCGCAAGGCGGGGATAGAGCGCCGTGCGCAGATTGCCGACGAGATCAGGCAGAGGATATTTGAAGTAGCGATATTCGCCTTTGCCAAAGCCGTGACGCGCCATGTGGATATGGCTGCGGAAATGCTCCTCCTGACCGTAGAGCGCCGCAAGGAGTGCGCATTCCTTCACTTCCAGAAGCTTCTCGATGACGACGCAGCCATGGCTGTCAAGTTCAGTCGTCAACGCGCGCCGGTCATACCTGCCGACGCGCTCATCGAGCGACGCCGGCGCAGACTTGATGGGAACGATCTTCGCCCGGGATTTCATGAGCGTCTTCCTTTCTGCAATCTATCCAACGAAAGTCCGCCATCCTTCTCACGCTGCCCCCTTGGCAGACATTGATCCGTTCACACCCGCCTCTTCATGCCATGATCTAGGTGCAACGCCGACAGGCAGCACTCCGAATCTTGCGACGCAATCGCCGGTTCAGTCGGCAGCCTGGCTTGTCCCTCTTTCATCGCAGGGAATATCGGCTATAGTTTCGGCTGACCGGCCGCCTCAAAAAGAGCTGCATTTTCAATGGGAGGAGAAACCCGATGAAGCGTATGATCATCGCCGGACTGTCCGCCGCGGTCGCCCTGGCGATAGCGACGACGGCTCCGGCGGCCGACAAGAAGACCCTCGTCTTCGTCGTCAACGGTGCCTCGGATTTCTGGAAGATCGCCGAAGCCGGCGTCAAGAAGGCGCAAGGCGAACTCCCCAACTTCGACCTGCAGTTCAAATATCCCGAACAGGCGGCCGCTGCCGTTCAGCAGCGCGTCATGGAGGATCTCGTCGCGGCCGGTGCTTCCGCGATCATGGTCAGCGCCGTCGATCCCAAGAACCAGACCGAAGGGCTCAACAAGATCGCCGAGCAGGCAGTTCTGTTCACCACCGACTCGGATGCGCCGCAGTCCAAGCGAGTCGCCTATATCGGCTCGTCCAACACCGAGCTTGGCAAGGACGCCGGCAAACTGATGCTGAAGGCGCTGCCGGATGGCGGCAAATGCATCGGGTTCGTCGGCCTGCTGGGCGCCGACAATGCTCGCGAGCGCATCGAGGGCGTGAAGGAAGTGCTGAAGGGGTCGAAAGTCGAGCTGGTCGATGTACGCGGCGACGAGATCGACCAGACCCGTGCCAAGCGCAACGTCGAGGACGCGCTCGCCGCGACGCCCGATGTCTCATGCCTGGTCGGTTTCTACTCCTACAACACCCCGCGCATCTATGAGGTGCTGAAGGAGGCCGGCAAGCTCGGTCAGATCAAGGTCATTGGCTTCGACGAGGACCCGATCACTCTGGGTGGCGTCAAGGAGGGTACCATCGTCGGCACGGTCGTCCAGCAGCCTTTCGAGTGGGGCTATCAGGGCATGAAGCTCATGGCCAAGCATCTCGAAGGCGACAAATCCGGAGTCCCTGCCGACGGGATCATCATCGTTCCCGGCAAGGTTATCGACCAGTCCAACGTCGATGACTTCATGGCCAGCATGAAGCAGATGATGGGCAAATAAGCCCGTTCGCTGAAAGGAGGTGGCCGGCGCCCCCGGATTGGCGCCTGCCCCTTGCAGTCGGACGCGGTCACTGCTTGACCGCCCGAGCAGGTTCTTCCGGGGTCCCCTGGGCATGACCGGTCCCTTTCTTGAGCTCATCGACATCAGCAAGATCTATCCTGGCGTGGTCGCGCTTGATCACGTCAGTTTCGCCGTGTGGCCTGGCGAGGTCATCGGGCTCATCGGCGAGAACGGCGCCGGCAAGTCGACCCTGATGAAAGTGATGGGTGGCGTCGCCGAGCCGAGCGGCGGCATGATCCGCATTGACGGCATCGAGCGTCTCGCCCTGACGGTTCCCGAGGCGATCAGCGCCGGCATCGCCTTTGTCCACCAGGAGCTCAATCTTTTCGACAACCTCGACGCCGCCGCCAACGTCTTCATCGGTCGCGAACCGCTCTATGGCGGTGCACTTCGGCTGATCGACCGCAAGAAGCTTCATGCTGCGGTGCAGCCGCTGCTCGACCGTCTCGGGGTCGATTTCGCGCCCGACACGCCGGTCGCCCAGCTGTCGCTGGCCCAACGCCAGCTTCTCGAGATCGTCAAGGCGCTGTCGCTCGACGCTCGCCTCGTCATCATGGACGAGCCGACCTCGAGCCTGACGCTTGCCGAGACCGACCGGCTGATGAGCGTCGTCGCCGGCCTCAAGGCCCATGGAGTCAGCGTCATCTTCATCACCCATCGCTTGAATGAGGTGAAACGCTGTGCCGATCGCATCGTCGTGCTCCGTGACGGGCGCGTGGTCGGCGCCCTCGATCGTGGCGCGATCGCCCATGATGCCATGATCCGTCTGATGATCGGCCGCGACCTCAAGGCGCTCTATGTTCCGCCCGCACGAGAGCCTGGACGGGAACGCCTCGAGATCGTCGGCCTGCGCACCGGCACCTATCCGACGCAGTCCGTCGACCTCGCTGTCAGGAGCGGTGAGATCCTTGGTCTCGCGGGCTTGGTCGGTTCCGGTCGCACCGAGCTTGCTCGCGCCGTGTTTGGCGTCGACCGGCCGCTCGGTGGCTCGGTTCGCCTCGATGGCGAGCCGCTCATCGTGTCCTCGCCGCGGGATGCCATCGCCAAGGGCATCTATCTCGTGCCTGAAGACCGCAAGCGCGACGGCCTGCTGGTCGACATGTCGGTCGCCAGCAACATCTCGCTCCCCGACCTCCTTGCTCATTCCCGCGTCCGGCTGATCGACAGGGCCAGCGAGGTCGCCAATGCAGTGCGCCAAAAGGAGCGGCTCAACATTCGTGCACCGGCAGTTTCGACGGTTGTCGGCAGTCTCTCCGGTGGCAATCAGCAGAAGGTCGTCCTCGCCAAATGGCTGGCAATGCGGCCGCGCGTCCTGATCTTTGACGAGCCGACGCGCGGCATCGATGTCGGCGCCAAGAACGAGATCTACTTGATGCTTCGGCGGCTTGCCGATTCGGGTGTCGCGATCCTGATGATTTCCAGCGACATGGAGGA
>Ga0075430_100005723_pt1 | contig 10485 bp, 6 predicted proteins | sample RhiMetdeltSRZDD4_FD_75294 | JGI IMG/M metagenome (GOLD analysis project Ga0075430, IMG submission 75294) | Populus rhizosphere microbial communities from Tennessee, USA - Rhizosphere MetaG P. deltoides SRZDD4 | ecosystem: Host-associated > Plants > Roots > Rhizosphere > Soil | place: USA... | reverse complement strand
CGAAGGACTCGCGGGCTTCCTTCAAATAGCCCGACTGCAGCTCCATCCAGCGATTGAAGTAGCTGGAGCGAGCCGCTTCCGGCAGGACGCGGTTGGCGATCACCGCGTCGACCGGGAAGCCGAACAGGTTCAGGTAGGTGTGCAGGCGCTGCGACTCGTTGATCACCATGCGCTCCGGGTTCAATACGATTCGGATCGACGAGCGCTTCGGGTCTTGCAGCAACGGCCCCATGCCCTCCATCAGTTGATAGAGCGACTTCACCTCGCCGAACACGGCGTCGCTGGGGAGCGGCAGGTCGGTCATCCGCTGCGCCACCGGACGCACCGAGCGCAGCACGTTGCGCTGAAGCGGAAAGATCCGCGTGAAGTAGAAGTTCAGGACCTCCGGCACCGCCAGCATGCGGACCGTCTCGCCGGTCGGCGCGCAATCGATCACGATCACGTCGTAGGCGCCCGCTTCGGCGAACGCCTTTACCTTCAAGAGGCTGAAAAGCTCTTCCATCCCGGGAAAGATCGCCATCTCCTCGGCGACCGTCTCCTGGACGCCTTTGAAGCTCATGAACCGCGTCAGCCATTCGTGGGCGATGCCCCAGTGCTCGCTGAGCTCCTGGTTGACGTCGATCTCCAGCGCGTCGAGCCGAGGCGCCACCGGCGTGGGCTTTCCGAGCACCTCGACCGACAGCGCGTCGGCGAGGCTGTGCGCCGCGTCGGTCGAGACGACCAGGGTGCGGTGGCCGAGCTCGGCGGCGCGCACGGCGGTGGCGGCCGACAGGCTGGTCTTGCCGACGCCGCCCTTGCCCGAATACAGGATGATCCTCATGCGTTCGCCGGACCCGCCAGGAGCTCCGCCACCGCGGCGAGCGACTTCAAGTCGTGGACGTCCGATTCCAGCTCGGGCAAGCGCACCAGCCGTCCCTTGGCGAGAGTCGCGAGGCGGGCGATCGCGGCTCGCTCCTGACGCGCCAGCCGCTGATCCGTCGCGTAGATCTCGGAGAGCAGGCGCGCGAGCCCGGGCGTCACGCGCGCGGAGCCGCCTGCGGCACGCCGCCGCGCGGTCCTCGGCCTTTCGAGATGGCTGCGATTGACGACGAAGCTGACGAAGGGCATGTCTCGGACCGAGAGGCGATCGTGGAAGAAAACCGATTCCTGCAGCGACTGGGACGCCGGCGTCGAAACCAGCACGAAGCCGGTGGACGGGTCGCGCAGCAGCTCGAACACCGCCGCCGCCCGCACCTTGAAGCCATCGTACATCCCGTCGAAGGCCAGGAAGAACTCCGAGAGGTCGCCCAGGAACTGCAGCCCGAGCGCCTTGTCGGCGATCTCCAGCGCCAGGGCGCCGGTGCGCGAGGCCACTTTCAGCGTCAAGCGTCCGGCGGCGAAGTACGGCTTCAGGAAGTAGCGCAGCACGCTGCTGTCCAGGAACGACAGCATGCGGTCGGGCGCCTCCAGGAAATCCAGGGCGTGCCGCGTCGGCGGCGTGTCCAGAACGACCAGGTCGTAGCGATCGTCGCGCGAGAGCTCGAGCAGCTTCTCCATCGCCATGTACTCGTGGCTGCCCGAGAGAGCGGCCGAGATCTGCTGGTAGAAGCGATTGTCGAGAATCCGCCGGCGAGCTTCGGGCGACGCCGCGTGACGCTCCACGATCGCGTCGAAGGTGCGCTTGGTGTCGAGCGTCATCGCGGCGCACGAGCCCTTCGCGTGCGGCAGCAGCTTCGCGAGCGGCAGCGGCCGCGGCTTGTCGCCGAGCGTCTTCAGGCCCAGGCTGGTGGCGAGCCGCCGCGACGGGTCGATGGTGCACACGAGGACGTGCCGGCCCAAGCCGGCCGCGCGCAGCGCCAGCGCCGCGGAGACGGTGGTCTTGCCGACGCCGCCGGGTCCGCAGACGACGAGCACGCGCCGATCGCGGAGCGCCCGGTCGAGCGGGGTCATGCTTCGGCCAGCTTTCCGGCCAGCATCCGCAGCGCGGCGGCGTCGATCGGGCCGGCCACGAAGGGCAGCGTCGCGAGCGGCGTGGCGACGCCGCGGCGCACGCGGCGCTCGTAGAAGCGCGAGAGCCGAGCCTGGCGCAGGCCGCGCCGCGCGGCGACGAGCGCCTCGGCGATCGGCGTGCCGTCGTCGAGCGCGCCGGCCGCGGCATCGCGGCTGAGCCGCAGCACCTCCGCTTCCTGCGTGGCGCTCATCGGCCGCTCGTGGCACGCGTTCAGGACAAAGGCGAGCGGGACCATCCCGACGTCGTCGCGAGCCGATTGATCGAACTCCAGCGCCTCGACCACCGCCATCTCCTCGGGGATCGCAACCACGACGAGCCCGGTCCGCTGCCGATCGCGCAGCGCCTTCTGGATCCAGCGCGCCTGGCGGCCGACGGGACCGACCGGGATCGCGGCCGAGGCGGCGCTCGGCACCTTCAAGAGGGAAAGGCCGTGGCCGGTGGCCGGCAGGTCGGCGATCACCAGGTCGAACTGCGGTCGCCGCGACCAACGCCCCTTCTCCTCGACCGAGTCCACGATCTTGCCGAGGATCATCAGCTCCTTGAGACCCGGCGCGGCCGAGAAGAATCGGTGGTACACCGGGCTCTCGACGATCCGGCGCGCGATCAGGTCGATGCGAACCTTGCGGCGGACGTATTCGTCCATCACGGCCTGCGGTTTCAAGTCGACCGTCGTGATGTCGGCGAAGCCGTCGAGCAAAGGCTCCGCCTGATCCGGGGCGTCGATCTCGACGAACAGGACGCGCTTGCCTTCCGCGGCCGCGGCGACGGCGATCGCCTGGCCGACGACGCTCTTGCCGACGCCGCCCTTTCCGGTCAGCAGCAGCAGCCGTCGCTGAAGCAGGTCTTCGAGAAGCATGCCCGCTGGCATTATCCGCGATCGCGGCGGCATCGAGCGGGGAAGCGCCCGCGTAAGATGGGCGCGCGTGGCCGCGGCGATCGCCGTTCTCCTGGTGCTTCTGGATCTCGCCCGCCCGGCGTTCGGGCCGGCCTTGAAACCCGTTCAGTGGGCGGTCGGGTTGGGCGCGGTGGCGCTCGTGGCGCGCTGGCGGTCGCGCCGCGGCGAGCCGTTGGCCGCGGCCTGGCCGTACGTCGCTCTGGCGGCGTTCCTGCTGCCCACCTACGTCGATCACTCGCGATCGCTCGACGCCGACGGCATTCACTACTACGCGTACTTGCGATCGGTCGTGTTCGACGGCGACCTCGATCTGCGCAACGACTACGGGCTGCTCGGCTACGACCAGGGCCACAAGAACGTCCTGCCGATCGGCGCTCCGATCCTGTGGAGCCCGCTGGTGCTCGCGGTGGACTGGGCGGCGCAGGTCGCCCGGCTCGGCGGCGCGCCGGCGCCGAACGGGACCGAGCCGCCCTACACGGCGGCGGTCGCACTCGCCACCTTCATTTACGGCGCCTGCGGGCTGTTCGTGCTGCTCGGGACGTTGCGCCGCTTCGCGCCGCCCGGCGCGGCTTTCTGGGCGACCGTGCTGGCCTGGGTGGGATCGCCGCTGCGCTTCTACCTGTCCGTGCTGCCGAGCTTCGCGCACGGGTCCGAGTTCTTCGCGGCAGCTCTCGTGCTCCGCTCCGCGCTGGCGTTGCGCGACGAGCCCAGCCCGCGGCGCGCGCTCCTCGCCGGAGCCGCCGCTGGCCTCGTCTTCCTGGTCCGCTCGCAGGATGGGCTCCTGCTCGGGTTGCCGCTGCTCCTGCTCGCGCCCCGGCTCCTGAGAGGGGAACACGTCCCGACCGCCGCTCGCGTGGTCCTGGGCTTTCTCGTGGCCGCCCTGCCGCAGCTCGTGGTGTGGCAGGTGATGTACGGAACGCCGATCCTGGTTCCCCACAAGGTCATCCACGGCGACGCTTTCATGCACGTCGCCGAGCCGCGGCTCCTCGACATGCTGATCTCGCCGCAGGGCGGATTGTTCGCGACCTATCCCGTGCAGCTCCTGGCGCTGATCGGGCTCTTCGCGTTGGCGCGCCGCGACAAGCTCTACGTGCTCGCCACGCTCCCGATCCTGATCGCCGCCTGGTACCTGAACGCGACCATCTTCGACTGGTACCAGGTGCGGCGCTTCACCGGCGTGATTCCGCTGCTGGCGCCGGGCCTGGCGATCGCTCTCGGACCGCTCGCTCGCGCCGGCTTCCCGGCGCTCGCCATTTTCTCTTTCGCGGTGCTTCGCTACGACATCGCGGTCGACGCGCTCCGCGAGCGGCCGGGGCAGGCCGCGCCCGTGCGCGCCGTGATCGCCGAGGCGGGCGACGGGCTGGCCGCCGATGCCTACGGCGCTTTCGAACCCCGGTTTCCGCGAGCCGCGGTGGCGCTCCTCGGGGCCTACACCGGCGATGCGCTGCTGCGCGAGCCGGCCACGCGCATCGACCTCGGCGCCCCGACCTCGCTGCTGCGGCTGCCGCGACCCGCCCGCCATCTGTCCGCGCCGGCCCAGGAGGCAGAGCGCGCGTGCCGCTGGGTGGAGGGCGACGTGCAGGCGACGCTGTTCCTGCCGCTCGCCTGGAACGGCGAGACGAGCGTGGCGGTCGAGGCGCTCCCGCTCGAGACCGCCGAACCGATCTCGCTCGAGGTGCTGCTGAACGAACAGAGCCTCGGCCGCGCGCGGCTAGAACCCGGATGGCAGAGCTATCGTTTCTCGGCCGGAGCCGGCGTGGCGCGCCTGGGCACGAACACGCTGGTGCTTCGCTTCGACCGGGCCCCTGTGTTCCGGCGCGTACGCGGCGTCGGTCCGCGCCAGATCCGCCCCGCGGCGCTGGCCTCGCTGACGCTGCAGCGAGCGCCGCGCTGAGTTGATGGCGCGCCGCCCCGCCGCGTATCCTGCGCCCTCGATGCGCGCACGCGTTTTCTGGACCGCCTTCGCGGCAGCCGTGATCGCCGCCGCGGGCCGGGCCCAGGCCCCTTCCGCGACGGAGCTGGCCGCGCGGCTCGCCGACAAGGACGACTCGGTCCGGGCCGAGGCGACGCTCGCGTTGGCTCGGCTCGGCGCGGCGGCTCAGCCGGCCGTGCCGGCGCTGGCTCTGGCGCTGCGCGACAAGGACGCGCAGGTGCGGCTCGGCGCCGCGAACGCCCTGGCCGAGGTCGGCATCGGCGGCCGTGACGCGCTGCCGGCGCTCCGTGACGCGGCGTCGAGCCGGAGCGACGCGATGCTGCGCGTCGAGGCGGCTCACGCGATCGCCGCGATCGATCCGTCGGCCGACGCGATTCTGTCCGTGCTGCGGGACGGGCTTCGCGATCCCGATGCCGAAACGCGCCGGCGCGCCGCCCAGTCCCTGGCGCGATTGGGCCCGCGCGCCGCTCCCTACGCGCTGGACCTGCGCGTGGCGCTTCGCGACAGCGACGGCGGCGTTCGTGCCCAGGCGGCCCGCGCGCTCTCGCAGTTCGGCGTGGAAGCACGCCCCGCCGCCGCCGAGCTGAAGGCCGCCTTGCTCGATCCGCAGGAGGCGGTGCGGCTGTGGGCCGCGGAGGCCTTGCGCAAGCTCGAGCCCGGAGCGCCGCTGGCCGTCGCCGCGCCGGCTGGCGAGCCGCCCGCGCGCGTCGCCCGAGCCGCGGCGCCGGGAGGGTCGGAAACGCCCGCGGATCCGGTTCCCGAGCCCCGGGTTTCGGCAGAACCGGGACCGGAAGCTCGCGCCGCCGTTCGCTCGTTGCGCGACGCGCTTCGCGATCCGGACGGTCTCGTCCGCACCGAGGCGGCGCTGGCGCTGGCCCGCATCGATCGCGAGTCGCGCAGCGGCGTGCGCGCGCTGCGCGACTCGCTCGCCGATCCGGACCTGACCGTTCGCCGACAGGCGGCGCGCGCGTTGTCGGAGCTCGGCGGCCACGCCCGAGAAGCGGTGCCCGAGCTGCGTCAGGCCCTTCTGGAACGGGACCCCAACCTGCGCCGGCTGGCGGCGTACGCGCTGGCCAAGGCCAGCTCCGGCGAGCGCGAAGCCGTGACGGTGCTGCGCGACGCGCTGCGTGATTCGGACGAAGGAACTCGCGAGTGGGCGGCCCGCGCGCTCGCGGATCTCGGAAACGACGCCGCCGAGGCGGCTCCTGGTCTTCGCGAGGCGCTCAAGGACAAGAGCGCGATGGTCAGGATTCGCGCGGCGTTGGCGCTTTCGCGCATCGCCGAGGCCGCGCACGAGCCGGTGCCCGTCGACGCGGGGGCTGTCGAGCGCGCACAGCGGGAGAGAGCCGAGGCCGAACGCTCGCGGAACGAACGGGCCGCGGCCGAAACCGCCGCGCGCGAACAGCTGGCCGAGGCCGCCCGGACGAAGAAGCTGGAGGAAGAGCACGCCGCCCGGCAGGCGGCGGAGCAGCGGGAGGCCCTGGCCCGTGCCGAGGAAGCCCGGAAGGCCGAGGAGGCGCGGCTCGCCGAAGAGAAGCGTCGCGCCGACGAGGCGCGGCGGGTGGAGGAGCAGCGGCGCGCCGAGGAAGTCCGGCGCCTCGAGCTCGAGAAAAAGGCCGCCGAAGACGCGCGCCGCCGCGAGGAAGCCGAACGTGCGGAGCGCGAAGCGATCGTGCGTCGGGCGCAAGAGGAGGCCGCACGCAAGGCCGCTGCCGAGGAAGAAGCGCGCCGAGCGGCCAGCGAAGCGGCGAAGAAGGCCGAGCAGGAGCTCGCGGCGCGGCTCGCGGCCGAGGCCGCGGCCCAGAAGGCCGCCGACGAAGAAGCCCGCCGCGTCGCCCAGGAGGCTGCGCGTCGCGCCGAGACCGAGCGTCAGGCTCGCGAAAAGGCCCAGTTCGAGGAGGCCGCTCGGCAGAAGGCCGAGGCGGATCGCATCGCGCGAGCCGGCGCGGAAGCCGAACGCGCGGCCAAAGAGCGCGAGGAGCTGGAGCGGCGTGCACACGCGCAGGCGGCGGATCCTCTCTTCGAGCTGAAGGAGGGTCTGCGCGCCGAGGACAGCCGCGTGCGCGTCCGATCCGCGGTGGCGTTGTCGCGGCTCGGCTTCGAAGCGCGCACGGCCGTCCCGGAGCTCCGCCAGGCCTTGCGCGACAACGACCCGCTGGTGCGGATGGCCGCGGCCCGCGCGCTGGCCGGCCTCGGCGTCGAGGCGGCGGCCGCGCTGCCCGACCTCCGGCTGGCGCTGCGCGACAAGGATGACGGCGTGCGCGGCGCGGCGGCGAACGCGGTCGCACTGGTGGGCGCGGAAGTCGAAGCGGGGGAGCAGGAGCACGCGCGCCGTCGCGCCGCCGAGGCCGCCGCCGTTCGCGAACGCGAGCAGGCCGCGCGCCTCGAGCAGGAGCGCGCCGAGAAGGAGAAGGAGCGCTCGAATCGCGAGCACGCCGAACAGGAGCGGGCCAGCCGTGCGGCCGCCGAGGCCGAAGCGGCCGAGCGTCGTCGCGCCGCCGATCCGCTCGCCGATCTGCGCGGCGCCCTCCGCGCGGAGGATGCCGCCGCCCGGCGTCGCGCCGCGAGCGCTCTCGCCAAGCTCGGCGCAGGCGCGCTGGGCGCGCTCGCCGAGCTGCGCGCCGCCCTGCACGACAACGATCCCCTGGTGCGGAGCGCCGCGGCCCGCGCTCTCGGCGAGATCGGTCCCGCGGCCGCGGTGGCGGCTCCGGAGCTGCGCGTCACGCTTCGGGATCGCGACGAGCTCGTGCGCACGAACGCGGCGCGCGCGCTGGCGGTGGTCGAGGCCGCCACCGCGGCGCCGGCCGTGACGCCGCCGGCGGTGACGACTCCGGCGCGCCCGGTTTCGCCGACCCCGCCCGGCCCGGACCCCGCGCTCGAGCTCCGACAGGCGCTCCATGATCCCGAGCTGGGGAACCGCCGCCGCGCCGCCGTCGCGCTCGCAAAGCTCGGGCCGGAAGCGAGAAGCGCGGTGCCGGAGCTGCGAAAGCTGCTGAAGGACACCGACATGTTGACCCGCATGGCGGCAGCGCGGGCGCTCGGAGCGATTGGCGCCGCGGCCGCGTCGGCGGACGCCGACCTGCGTGAGGGGACGAAGAGCAAAGACGGTCTCTACCGCGTCGAGGCCGCGCTCGCGCTGGCGCGGGTCAACCCGGCGGCCGCCGACGCCGCAGCCGCCGCGCTCCAGGAATGCCTTCAGGACAAGGACGCCAACGTTCGCCGGCTCGCTGACTTCGCGCTGAAGCAGCTCGAGACGGCGAGCGCCAAGGACTGAGCGGCTCGGATCGACAGGCGAGCCGGACCGCACTAAGATCCCTTCGGAAGCGCCGGGCTCCCTCCCTCGGCCCCTGAGAATCGCCCCACTGGAGTCGGATGAGCGACAGCGGCCGCCCCGCGGCCAGCAAGACCGTAGCCAACGCGACGCTCGAAGAGCTGATCACGCCCAAGCTCGAGCCGGGCAAGGCCTGCCTGCTCGTGATCCGGGGCCGCGCCGTGGGCCAGATGCTGGAGCTGTTGCGAATGCCGGCGGTGATCGGCCGTTCGCCCGACGTCGACCTGACCATCGACGACGTCGCGGTGAGCCGCCGTCACGCCCAGGTCGAGCAGACTTCCGATGGGTTTGCGGTCCAGGATCTCGGCTCGACGAACGGCGTGTTCGTGAACGGCCTGCGCGTCGAGCGGCAGACGCTTCGCGACGGCGACCGGTTGCAGATCGGAACCACGACGCTCCTGAAGTTCTGCTTCCAGGACGAGCTCGAGGCTTCGTTCCAGAAATCGCTCTACGACTCGGCCACGCGCGACAGCTTGACCGGTCTCTACAACCGGCGCTTCTTCACCGAGACGCTCGACGTCGACTTCGCCTACGCGCTCAAGAACGACACCGCGCTCTCGCTGCTCTTGCTCGACCTCGACCACTTCAAGGCGGTCAACGACACCTGCGGCCATCTCACCGGCGACGCAGTGCTGCGCATGGCCGCGCTGCTGATCCAGCGCGGGCTGCGCACCGAGGACGTGCCGGCCCGCCACGGCGGCGAAGAGTTCGCCGTGCTGCTGCGCTACACGGACGGACCCAAGGCCTATTCGATCGCGGAGAGGATTCGCCAGTCGATCGACGATCATCGCTTCCTGATCGACGCCCGCGAGCTGCGCGTCACCGTGTCGATCGGCCTCGCGACACTCGAGGGTCGAAACTTCCAGTCCTGGCCGCAGCTGATCGAGAAGGCCGACAACTACCTCTACAAGGCCAAGCAGCAGGGACGGAACAAGACCGTCTACGTCGGGCTCGAGAGCAGTACCGACCGGCTCACCGCCAATACCCTCAACCTGCGGCTGGAAGACGTGGCTTCTGCCACGGGAGAACCGCTGCCGGCCTCGATTCCGAAGCCGGACCCGGGACCCGAAAAGAATCCCGCCAAGCGCAAGCGCAGCAAGAAGCGCTGACTCCCTTTCGAGCGCCCGCGGTGGTGGGGAAGAGCGCGCTTCCGCTCGATCCGCCGGCCGGCGCTCAGCTGCGCAAGGTGCGGTTCCGTACCGCCAAGGACGTGGCGGCGACGATCACGCTCCATCCCTGAGCCGGGGCAGAGCGGCCGCGATCCGGGCCAGTACCTGGGTCACCACGTGATCGCAGCGGGTGAGGTGGAAGGCGAACGCCGAGGCGCTCGCCGCGCCCACCCGCTGCAGCAGCTCCTCGCGAAGCAACGCACGCGCGCGCGACAGCCGAGTCTTGACCGCGTCCGTCCGCAATCCCAAACAGTGCGCCGTCTCGGCAGTGTTCAGGCCCTCGACCTCGCGCAGCACGAAGACGGTTCGGTAGCCGCGCGGCAGGCTGTCGATCGCCGACTCCAGGAGCTGGCGCGTCCTCTGCGCGTGGAGCCGCTGCTCGGGACTCGGCTCGGGGGCCTGCAGGCCGCTCGCCATCTCTTCCTCCCAGCCCTCTTCCATTCGCGCCCGCGGCTCGCGCTGCCGGCGGCGCGCGCGCCGCAGCGCCTCGTGAACGGCGATCTTGGTGAGCCAGGTCGAAAAGCGGGCCCGCCCCGCGAACTGGTGAAGGTGCCGATACGCCTCGACGTAGGCGTGCTGCATCACGTCCTCGGCTTCCGCGCCGTCGCGCAGCATCGCCCGCGCAATCCGGAACAAGCGCTGGTTGTAGCGCCGCATCAGGATCTCGAAGAGCGGCGTGTCGCCGGCGCGAACGCGCTCGACGACCTCCTCGTCGCTCAGCTCCGCCGGCGCTACGTCCTCAACCGACTGCGGCATCCGAGGCGATCCTCCCATGACGACAGGACGGAGTCGCGAGGTGCGCCGAGGTGACAGTGTTTTTTGAGGCCGCGAAGAGAGGTGCTACGGCCTAGCGCGGATTGGGATTCGGGTTCGGGTTGGGATTGGGGTTTGGATTCGGATTCGGATTGGGATTTGGATGGCCGCCGTCGTGATCACCGCCCCCGCCGCCCAAAGCTCGCACCGCCGCGCGCCGCACCTGGACGTCCTTGTCGCGGATCGCGGCGATCAGGGCATCGGTTGCGCGCGGGTCGCGGAAACGGCTGAGCCCGGCCGCGGCCTGGCGGCGGACGTCGGCGTCGCTGTCGGAGCGAAGCGCCTCGATGAGCGCGGGAATCGCCCGCGCATCGCGCATCCGAGCCAGCGTGCGCGCGCTCTGTGCGCGTACCT
>Ga0075430_100005721_pt1 | contig 10485 bp, 8 predicted proteins | sample RhiMetdeltSRZDD4_FD_75294 | JGI IMG/M metagenome (GOLD analysis project Ga0075430, IMG submission 75294) | Populus rhizosphere microbial communities from Tennessee, USA - Rhizosphere MetaG P. deltoides SRZDD4 | ecosystem: Host-associated > Plants > Roots > Rhizosphere > Soil | place: USA... | reverse complement strand
CGCGGGCATCGTGCCGGAGTAAGCGGCGCAAACTGTAGGTTGGGTCGAGCACTTCGCGAGACCCAACACTTCGGAATGCGCTCGCGGCTGTTGGGTCTCGTGAAGAACTCGACCCAACCTACGATCTGCCGAACGCCGGCTTCCAGGCCCGCAACGCTGCCGACCAGCGCAGCCGCCGCTCGCGGAGATGCTCGATCGCCATCAAGGCGGCCGGCGTCACGATCAGGGTGAGCACCGTGGCAAAGCCCAGCCCGAACACAATCGCGGTCGAGAGGTGGATCCACCACTGCGTCGCCGGCGCGCCGACCGTGATCTCGCGCGTCAGGAACTCCACGTTCATGCCGAACGCGATCGGCAGCACGCCGAGGATCGCGGTCACCGCGGTGAGCACGACCGGGCGGGCGCGCTCGCGGCAGGTCGTGAGGATCGCCTCGTAGGCCGCGACGCCCTCGCGCCGCAAGCGGTCATAGGTGTCGATCAGCACGATGTTGTTGTTCACGATCACGCCGGCATTGGCGATCACCCCGATGCCGGTCATCACCACGCCGAACGCCTGCCCCATCACCAGGAGCCCGAGCAGCACGCCGAAGGTGGACATCACCACCGCGGTGAGCACCAGGCCGACCGAGATCAGCTTGTTGAACTGCGCCAGCAGGATCGCGAAAATCAAAAAGATCGCGGTACCGAACGCCTTCATCAGGAAGGCGCCCGCCTTCTCGCGTTCCTCGTCCTCGCCCTTGAGCTTGAAGGTGACGCCCGGGCCGAGATCGGCCTTGGCGAGCTGCGCGGCGACCGCCTGCTGCACCTTGGCGGCCTGCACGTCCTCGGCGATGTTGGCGGAAACCGTCATCACCCGGTTGCTGTTGACGCGGTTGATGTAGCCGACGCGCTGGGCGGGAACGCGGTGCACGAAGTTGCCGATCGGCACGTGGCCCATTTGCGTCTGCACCCGCAGCTCGTCGATCTGGTCGAGGCTGCGCCGGTCGGGCGGGAAACGCACCAGGATGTCGACCGACTTGTCGCTGTCGACCGGACGGTATTCGGTCGCCTTGAGCCCGTTGGTGACGAGCTGGACGGCGCTGCCGACGGTGTTGACGCCGGCGCCGAATTTTGCCGCTTCCGCCTTGTCGACCTCGATCTTCCAGTCGATGCCGGGCAGGGGCTGGCCGTCGTCGAGATCGCGGACGTCGTCGCGCGCCGAGAGCATCGCGGCGACCTTGTTGGCGGCGGCCGGCAGCGCCGCCGGATCGAGTGCCGTGAGCTGGACCTGGATCGGCTTGCCGGTGGGCGGCCCGCCGCGCGGCGCCGTCACCTCCACCAGAATGCCGGGGATGTCGGCGGTCTTGGCACGGATCGCGTCCATGATCTCGTGCGCGGGCGCCCGCGTGCGCCAATCGTCGAACTCGAACTGGATGACGCCGATGGTGTCCTCGGTGAGCTCGCTCAGGCCGCGCGGCTGCTCGCCCACGCGGGTGTAGACGGTCTTGAGGCCGCCGAAAGCCAGCACCTGTTTCTCGACCTCGGTGAGGAGGCGGTTCTTCTCGTCGAGCGCGAGATTGCCGCGCGCGTGCACGATGACCTGGCCGTAATCGGGCTCGACCTTGGGGAAGAACTCGACGCCGCGGCCGAACTTGCCGTAGGAAACCTGGACGGCAACCAGCAGGAAGACCGCCAGCGCCAGGGTCGTGCCGGGATGGCGCAGCGCGAGCCGCACGGTGCTCATATAGGGCCCGCGATCCTTGGCGCCCCCGTCGTGTCGAACCGGCGCCGCCTTGCCGAGCAATGCGCCCAGCGTCGGCGTGAAGAACAGCGCGACCGCAAGCGAGGCGGAAAGCGTCGCGATCAGCGTGATCGGCAGATATTTCATGAACTGCCCGACCACGCCCGGCCAGAACAGCAGCGGCGAGAAGGCGGCGACGCGGGTCGCGGTGGCGGCGATCACCGGCCCCGACATGCGCTTGGCGGCGAGCGAATACGCCTCTCTCGGCGGCATGCCCTCGGCCATCCGGCGCTCGGCGAATTCGGAGACGATGATGGCGTCGTCGACCAGCATGCCGACCGCCAGAATGAGCGAGAACAGGACGACGATATTGACCGTCAGTCCGGCGAGCTGCAGACCGAGCACGCCGGCCAGGAACGACGCCGGGATGGCGATGCCGATGAACAGCGAGGCGCGGAAGCCGAGCGCGAACAGGATCACGATCGCGACCAGCAGCACGCCGGTGAGCACAGAGTTCTGCAGGTCGCCGAGCATCTGCCGGATCACCTTCGACTTGTCCTGCGTGAAGGTGACGTGGACCGCCTCCGGCCAGGTCTTCTGCAGCTCGCCGACCACGTATTTCACCGCGTCGACGGTCTCGATCAGGTTGGCGCCGGTGCGCTTGGAGACCTCGATGGTCATCGCCGGACGGCCGTTGACCCGGGTCACCGAGGTGGCGTCCTTGAAGGTCGGCTTGATCTGCGCGACGTCGGCCAGCGTCACCGACGCGTTCTGCGAGGCGATCACCGGGACCTTCAAGATGTCCTGCGGCTTCTCGAACAGCGAAGGCACCTTGACGGCGAAACGCCCGGTCTGGCCTTCGATCGCGCCGGCGGCGATCAGGGTGTTGAAGTTTTGCGTGAGCGCCCCGAGCTGCTCGAGCGAGAGGCCGTAGCTCTTCATCAAGGTCGGATCGATGATGATCTCGACCGCCTCGTCGCGCGCGCCGCGCAATTCGGCAGCCAGCACGCCCGGCGCCTGCTCGATCGCGTTCTTGGCGGCGCGGGCGATGCGCAACAGCGTGCGCTCAGGCACGTCGCCGGAGAGCCCGACCACCAGCACCGGATAGAGCGAGAGGTTGACCTCCAGCACCTGCGGCTCGTCGACGTCGCGCGGCAGATCATGCTTGGCCTGGTCGACCTTGGCGCGCACGTCGGCGAGCGCCGACTTGGCGTCGAAGCCGGCCTCGAACTCGAGCATCACGAAGCCGCCGCCCTCGAAGGCGGTCGAGCGCATCTCCTTGACGTGGCCGACCGACTTGAGCTGGGTCTCGACCGGCCGCAGCAGCAGCCGCTCGGCGTCCTCCGGGCTGATGCCGCGCTGGGAGAGCTGGACGTAGATGATCGGAATCCGGACGTCCGGCTCCGCCTCCTTGGGGATCGTCACGTAGGCCACCATCCCCGCGCACAGCAGGAAGATCAGCGTCGCGATGGTCAGCCGCGCGTGGTTGATGGCGTAATCGATGAAAGCGGACATCACTGCATCTCAGTTCCGTAGGGTGGGCAAAGGCGCCACGCCGCGGCGGTGATGGTGGGCAAAATCGCTTGCGCGCCTTTGCCCACCGGCAGCGGTACGGCAGGCGATTTTGCCCACCCTACCGCCATTCGCTTACTTCGCCGTCGCGGTGAGCTCGGCTGCCATCACCGCCTCGACCGCCTGGCCTTCGCGCACGAAATCCTGGCCCTGCACGATCACGCGGGCGCCGTCGGGAATGCCGCCGACCCACATGAAGCTCTGCTCGTCCTCGATCAGGTTGACCGCCGCGAACTCGACGGTCTCGTCGAGGCGGACGATGCGTACGCCGATGTCGCCCGCCGACGAGACCGTCAGCGCCGAGCGCGGAATGCGCGACGCCGGCACCGGCGCGAGCGGCACCGCGACCTGGACGGTGATCCCGTCCGGGATCTTGCCGTCGGCGTTCGGCAGCTCGATCTCGGCCCGATAGGTGCGGGTGGCCTGGCTCGCGGTCTTGGCCACGAAGCGGATCTTTCCGTGCGCGATCTCGCCGGTCACCAGCCGCACCTCGGCCGGATCGCCGACCTTGAGGCCGGCGAGCTTGCGCTCGGCGACCTCGACCACCGCCAGCATCGGATCGAGCGCGACGATCTGCGCGATGTCGCGGCCAGCGAACGAGAACGCCGCTTGGCCGACCTCGACCGCGATGTCATGCACGACGCCCGACCACGGGGCGCGGACGACGCCGCGGTCGCGCTCGGCCTCGGCGGCGGCGAGCGCCGCCTCCGCCACCTTGAGCTGCGCCTCCAGGTCGACCAGCTGCAGCTTGGGCAGCGTGCCCTGCATGATGAGCTGGCGCTTGGCGTCGAGCTCGGTGCGCTTCTGCATCGCCACGGCCTGCGCCTGCGCGACCTGCGCCTCGCGCGCTTCGTCGGAGAGGACCGCGATGATGTCGCCCTTCTGCACCAGGGTGCCGCGGCGCACGCGCAGCTCGGTGAGCACGCCGGCGGCCCGTGCCGTGACGGCGACCTTCTTGTCGGCCTCGGTGCGGCCGGAGAGGACGAGATTGCGACTGTGCGGCGCCACCCAGGTCCTGGTGACGGCGACGCGGAACGGCTTCTTCGCCTCGCCTTGGCCGCTGCGAACCGCGGCGGCGCGGCTTTCGGCGGTTTCATGCGGCAGGAAATGGCCGGACGCGATCCAGAGCGCGGCGGCGGCCACCAGGCCGACGGCGGTGATGCGGCTCGCTTTCATCGGGAGCTCTCCTCGTTCTCGGACGTGCGCGGCGCGCGGTTGACGGCGCGCGTTTTGATGTCGGCGACGCTTTTCGGGCGGCCGCGCAGCATGTGGCGGGTGATATCCATGAAGATCGGCAGCACGGCCTTGGGGTCGAAATCGGGATCGAGCGCGCGGCGCCACCACACCCCGTCGGCGATGACCATCAGCATGGTGACGACGCCGTCGAAATCGACGTCGCCGGGGATGTCGCCGCGCGCGGCGGCGGCGCGCAGCAGGTCGAGCAGCCATTTGCGCACGTCGGCATCGAAGGCAGCCGAGATGCGGGCGATCTCAGGATTGCGGCGCGCTTCCGACATCACCTCGGTGCACAGCAGCACCTGCTCGTCCGGCCGCACCGCGAAGTGGTGGTGCGCCATGCCCTCGAGCACGGCGAACAAACCGTGCGAGAGGTCAGCGCTGGCGAATTGCTGCCCCACCTCGGCGCGGTCGCGCTCGGCGATGCCGGCGATCAGCGCCTCCTTCGAGGGAAAATAGCGGTAGAGGTTGCCCGGGCTCATGCCGGCCTCGGCGCAGATGTCCTGCATCGAGGCGCCGTGAAAGCCCGAGCGCACGAAGCAGCGCTGCGCGGCCGCCAGGATCTCGGCGCGACGGTCGGATTGGAGCTGGGCGTTCGCCCGGCGCATGTAAGATTTCCCCGTTCCCCTCCCCCGCCGCATCGCAAAACTATGAGGCGAAATTATGAGAATGAACGTTCATTCTCGCCTCAATCGGCCTGCCTCCGCGGTGGCCCCGTTGGCTTGGTTTTTCAGCCGCCCACCCACGCTCGACGAGTTCCCCGCGCGGCTTCATGACGTGGAGTTAATGATTCGATGCCGAACGTTCCCGCCTTCTAAACGTTTCATCAGCAATTGGATTTCCATGGAGGATGCTCATGAAACGAGCCTTGTTATCAATCGGCGCAGCGGTGGCTTTGGCCGCCGCCGCGCTCCCGATCTCGGCCAGCGCCCAGCACAGCCCAGGGGTGCGAGGCGGTGCGACACCCGGCGGCGGCATCAGCGCCGGCGCGCGTAGCGGAATGAGCGCGGGCGGCGCGATCGCGGCCCCGCGCAGTGGCGGCAATTTCGCGGTCAGCCCCGGCGGTGCGCCTAGAAGCGCAGTCAGCCCCGGCGGTGCGCCCAGAAGCGGCGGCCAGAGCTTCGCCCAGGGCGGCGGCAATTGGCAGGGCGGCGGGCGCAATTGGCAAGGCGGCAACCGGCACCATCGCGGCAATCACTTCCGCGGCCCGGGCGTCGCCTTCGGATTCGCCGCGCCGTATTACTACGACTACGCCACGCCGTACGTGTACGAGGACGACGACTGCTGGCAGGTCCGGCTGCGACGGGGCGAATACGTCCGCGTCTACGTTTGCGACTAGGCCTATAGCACTCACGAAAAACCCGCCGGGCGACTGCCCGGCGGGTTTTGTTTGCCAAGCCTCCGAAATCCGACCTTGATCGCGGGAAAGGGCTGTCATCCGGGCATTTCGGAGATGACGGAGACGGCAGTCGGTGGACTCTTTAGACTGATTCTGCTACAGGCGCGGCCAATCGGGGGCCCGCGCGATCGCACTCGCAGGCGCATCGGCGGGCTCCGCCACATCCAGGAACCAGAGCGAGGAACGACGCGTGCAGGTTCTCGTCCGTGACAACAATGTCGACCAGGCCCTCAAGGCGCTGAAGAAGAAGATGCAGCGCGAGGGCATTTTCCGCGAGATGAAGCTCCGCGGCCACTACGAAAAACCCTCCGAGAAGAAGGCGCGCGAGAAAGCGGAAGCGGTTCGCCGGGCCCGCAAGCTCGCCCGCAAGCGCATGCAGCGCGAGGGTCTGTTGCCGATGAAGCCCAAGCCCACGCCCGGCGGTCCGGGCGGCCCGGCGCGCGGCCCTCGCCGCCCCAGCTTCTAGTCACGCATTCGTTTGGGTTTGCCGCGCGGGTTGGGTGATCCCCGACCCGCGCGGTTGTTTTGGCTGTCGTGCCGTTATCTAATTCGGACGAGTTGTCGGGTTTCACCGGCAGTCCATCGGTCCCGCGGCAGCAGATGCACCAAGCGCGGCACGCGTTGCGATCGTGATGCGCGAACGGCGCTCTCCTCGCCGCCGCGGCGCGAGCGCTCACCGATTGACGCGAACGGGAGGGAACAAGATATGAAGCGCAGCACCGATCGCATCCTCACCACCCATGTCGGCAGCCTGATCCGTCCGGAGCCGCTGCGGCAATTCCTGAGCGCCAAGGAGGCCGGCAGGCCGTTCGATCGCGCCGCCTATGCGACGTGCCTCAAGGCGTCGGTCGCCGAGGTGGTGCAACAGCAGGCCGACGCCGGCATCGACGTGATCAGCGACGGCGAATTCGGCAAGGCGATCAGCTGGGCGCAATACCCGCTGTTCCGGCTCGGCGGCTTCGAGCGGCGGCCGTTCAAGGCCGGCAGCAATCCGTTCACCCGCGGCGCCGACCGGACGCGGTTCGCCGAGTTCTACGCCGACCTCGATTCGCGCGACAAGGTGGAGACCGTCGCCGACTCGGTCGCCGTCGCGCCGATCACCTATACGGGTCAGGCCGAGCTCCAGCAGGACATCGACAACCTCAAAGCCGCCCTGCGCGGCGTGAAGGTCGCCGAGGCCTTCCTGCCGGTCGCCGCGCCGACCAGCGTGATCCCCGACCGCAAGAACGAGTTCTACGCCAACGACGACGAGCTGCAGCAGGCGGTCGGCGAGGCGATGCACACCGAATACAAGATGATCATCGATGCCGGCTTCCTGGTGCAGCTCGACGACGCGCGCGCCGCGGTCAGCTACGACCGCACGGTGCCGCCGAAGAGTCTGAAGGACTACCGCGCCTGGCTCGCCAAGCAGGTCGAGGTCACCAACCACGCCATCGCCGGGCTGCCGCGCGAAAAAATCCGCTATCACGTCTGCTGGGGCAGCTGGCCGGGGCCGCATGTCTCCGACGTGCCGTTCAAGGACATCGCCGATCTCGTGCTCAAGGTGCGCGCCGGCGCCTATTCGATCGAGCTTGCCAATCCGCGGCACGAGCACGAATGGCGGCTGTGGGAGCGTCTCAAGCTGCCGAAGGACACGGTGCTGATCCCCGGCGTGATCAGTCACGCCACCAACATCGTCGAGCATCCCGAGCTCGTCGCCGAGCGGATCGTGCGCCTTGCCCGCCTGGTCGGCCGTGAGAACGTGATTGCCAGCACGGATTGCGGCTTCGCGCAGGTCACCTATTTCGCGCGCGTGCACCCGCAGATCATGTGGGCGAAGCTCGAGGCGCTGGCCGCGGGCGCCCGGCTGGCCAGCAAGGAGCTGTGGCGGCGATCCGCGAAAAAACCAGCCGCGAAATCGATACCGAAACGATCAGCCAGACGGCGCGCGGCTGGATAGCGGCAGTTCGGTCGCATGCAGCCGTCATTCGGCCGCATCGTTATTTCTCTGCCAGAAACTGCTTGGCCGCCTCGATCGCTCCGTAGAGGCCGAGGTTCTCGTGTCCGCCGCCGGGAAAGCGCACGAAGCGCTTGGGCGCGTTGATCAGCGCATAGAGCCGCTCACCGAGCGCGATCGGGATGATGTTGTCGCGGTCGCCGTGCAGCATCAGCACCGGCGCCGTGACCTTGCCGATGCGCAGATCGGAGCGGAACTGATCCTTCATCAGCAGCCGCACCGGCACGTACCAATAGACGCCCGCGCCGACGTCGGCCGCCGAGCTGAACCCTGCTTCGAGCACGACCCGCCCGACCGGCTTTTCGGCCGCCAGCGCGACCGCGACGCCGGAGCCGAGCGATTCGCCCCACAGCGCGATGCGCTCGGGCTGGTAGCGCGCGGCCGCGAAGGCATAGGCCGCCGCCGCGTCCTCCAACAGGCCGGCTTCGGTCGGCCGCCCGGTCGAGCCGCCATAGCCGCGGTAGCTCAGCGCGATCAGCCCGGTGCCATCGGCGGTGAGCGCGCGGAAGCGATCGATCCGGTAGCGCAGTGCGCCGCCGTTGCCGTGGAGATACAGGATCACCGGCTTGTCACCCTTTGGCGGCACGTGCCAGAGCACCACCCGCTCGCCGTCGGCGGTGTCGACCACGACCTCTTCCGCCTCCGGCAGGCCGGCGGCGGCGGGCGCCGTGCGAGAGCTCTCGGGGAAATACTGCAGCGAGCGCTGCGTGAGGTAGAGCAGCGCGACAAACCCGCCATAGAAGACGAGCGCGAAGGTCAGATACCATTTCAGCGTGGCCATGGCCCTTGATAGCACGGCTTCTTTACTTAGAGTTTGCGGTTTGCGGGCCGACTGATTCGGATAGCCAGATGGACAACGCGCGCACACGCCGGGTGATCGCCGCGGGCATGATCGGCAATGTGCTCGAATGGTACGATTTTGCGATCTACGGCTATTTCGCCTCCCAGATCGGCCGCCAGTTCTTCCCGCATGAGGATGCCGTCGCCCAGCTGCTCTCGGCGTTCGGCGTGTTCGCGCTCGGCTATCTGATGCGGCCGGTCGGGGGCGCGCTGATCGGCCATATCGGGGACCGTCTCGGCCGGCGCGCGGCGCTCACCTTCTCGGTCGCCGCCATGGCGATTCCGACCTTCCTGATCGGCCTGCTGCCGACCTACGCGGCGATCGGAATTGCCGCGCCGATCGCGCTGACCCTGCTGCGCATGGTGCAGGGGCTTTCGGTCGGCGGCGAATACACCAGCTCGATGGTGTTCCTGGTCGAGCACGCACCGCATGGCCGCCGCGGCCTGATGGGCGCGTTCATCTCGTGCGGGGCTTGCGCCGGCATTCTGCTCGGCTCGGCGATTGGCGCGGGATTCGCCGCCAGCATGTCGACGGCAGCGCTCGACGCCTGGGGCTGGCGCATCCCGTTCCTGCTCGGCCTGGTGGTCGGGGTCGCCGGCTACTTCCTGCGCCGGCACGTGGTGGAAACGGTCCCGGCCGAGCGGCGCGAGCGCCCGCCGATCATCGAGACCCTGCACGATCACTGGCGCCTCGTCCTCGGCCTGGCCGGTTTGTCGGTGTTCAACGCGGTCGGATTCTACGTCAGCTTCGTCTACCTCGTGAGCTGGCTGCAGACCGCCGACGGCATTCCACCGGCCCGCGCGCTCGAGATCAATTCGATCAGCATGCTGGTGCTGTTGCCGGTGATGGTCGTGACCGGCCTCTTGAACGACCGCTTCGGACGCAAGCCTTTTCTCCTGCTCGCCTGCGTTCTCGGTTTCGTCTTCGCGGTGCCGCTGTTTTGGCTCCTGCACCAGCCCTCGGAGCTGTCTGCGCAGCTCGGACAGCTGGGGCTGGTCCTGATTGTCGGAATCTATTGCGGCACGCAGCCCACCATCATGGTGGAGGCAGTGCCGCCGCAGGTGCGCTGCACGGCGGTGGCGCTCGGCTACAATATTTGCCTGGGCGTGATCGGCGGGCTCACGCCGCTGGTGGCGACCTGGCTGGTCGTGCGCACGGAGAACGAGCTCGCGCCGGCGTTCCTGATCATGGCGGCGGCGGTGGTGACGTTCGTGACCGTGCTGCAGTTCCGCGAGACCTATCGCGCGCCGTTTGCGGGCGTGCGGCCCGTGCCCGCCGCCGCCCAAGCCTAGAGCACTTTCAGGAAAAGTGGAGACCGGTTTTCCGTCCGAAAATGCGACAACCGCAAGAAGCTAGAGCACATTCAGGTTCAATGGAAACTGAATGTGCTCTAGCAGCCGTGCAAAGCCATCACCGCGGCTCCGGCAAGGCGAACACGTAGATCGCGTTGTGGCCGCGCACCGGCTTGAAGGTCTTGACCACGTTGAGCAGGCCGGCGGTGCCCGACTGGGCGTCGCCGGTCATCACCGCGACATACTGGCGGCCGTTCACCGTGTAGGTGATCGTGCTGGTCGAGACGATGCCGCCGAGCACGATCTCCCACAGGATTTTGCCGCTGTCGGCGTCGAAGGCGCGGAACCGGCGGTCCATGTCCCCCCAGAACAGCAAATCGCCGGCGGTGACCAGCGCGGAGCCGTTGCCCGGCACGGGCTGCGAATGAA
>Ga0075430_100005716_pt1 | contig 10489 bp, 9 predicted proteins | sample RhiMetdeltSRZDD4_FD_75294 | JGI IMG/M metagenome (GOLD analysis project Ga0075430, IMG submission 75294) | Populus rhizosphere microbial communities from Tennessee, USA - Rhizosphere MetaG P. deltoides SRZDD4 | ecosystem: Host-associated > Plants > Roots > Rhizosphere > Soil | place: USA... | reverse complement strand
CCCGGACCGAATCAGCGAGATCGTACTCATCAGGTCGGAGTCGGCGAGCACGATACCGCTGAACGTGCCGACGTTGGGCAGCGTCACCTGAACGACCGACTCCCGCGCCCATGCGCTCCCGCTGCTCACCATCGCCGACCCGGTGAGGCGCTCGTTCCGGGCGCCGGTCACTTCCGCCGAGAAGGACGATGTGTCCGTCACACTCGTCGGCTCACGGCAGGCCATGGCCAGCGCCGACACCATCGCGACAACACAACCCTGGACGCGCGTCGAGACGCGCAGCTCGATGTGCAGCATTGGGTCGATCCTCCGCTCGTTAGGTGCTGAACACAGGTGCTCGAGACTCGTGGTCGGTCGTTCGATGCGGCTACCTGGGAAAGGGCCGTCGAAGACGGGGTGATTTCGGACGCATCGGGCTCACGCCTTCCATCGGCGTCCCGGGAAGATCGCGCCGACGGATCGTCATCGCCGTCGTCGGCCTCGCGCCGGCAGCGATGTCGCGCTCCACTCGACGACGGAACTCCACCAGATCGTCGTCGCTCGCGCCACTGCGCAGGGCAGCGCCTAACGCGCCGGCGGCCGTGTCCGCCGGAATCCCGCGCGCGATGAGGTCGGCGAGCACGACGAACGGCACCGTCAGCGCACCAGCCGGACGCGCCGAGCGATAGTCGACCACCACGCGCGGTGCCACCCCGGCCACGAGGACGCCCGCCGCCGACACGATCTCGTCGCTCATCGCCGAGTCGCCGAGGGTCTGGCGAGCGACGCCGAGCGCCGCGGCGTACTCGCGAACCGCCGCGAGAATGCGCTCGCTCGACGCCCGCCGGGTGGCCCCCTCGAGCGCCACGCCGATCAACGGATCCGATGGAAGTCCGACCGCGCGGACCGAATCCGCGAGCCGAGTGACGGCTTCCGCTGTCGCGGAATCGAGCCGCGCCGCCAGGCGTCTGTCCTGAGCCGCGATCTCCGACGGCGCAGCGGTCGCCGCTGCCATCGCGGCCGCAAGCGCGAGCCGACGCGCGCTCGATCGCCCCCCAAGGCCAGTCGATCCCGTTCTCATTGTCTCTGCTCCCGGTTCTGCCCGCTCACGAGCAGCACCGAGTTGCGCGCCCCGAACCAACCCTCCGGTGCGAGCGGCGCCTGCGGGTCGGCGACCCACGACGTGCCGTCGACGATGAACGCATAAACGTGGCGTCCGTTCGCGAGCGGCAGCGCGACGTGCCAGGCGCCGCCGGGAGCGCGCGCCATTGGCGTCGCGGCCGGGTCCCAGTCGTTGAACTCGCCGACGAGCGCGACGCGCGAAGCCGCGGGCGCGACGAGCATGAACTGCACGGGTCGATGCGTCGATTCCATCGAGGTCGCTTCTACACCCGTCGGCCCGACTCGCCCCGTCGTGGTTTCGGCCGCGATGCGGTAGGACTCCCCTCGCATCCGCCACCCGGCGAACAAGCCGAGCCCCAGCCCCGCGGCAAACGCGATCCCGGCGGCCAACCCGGCGACGAAGCGGATCGTCCCGCGATCGATAAGAGGCCGGCGGCGACCTCGCCCGCGCCGTTCGACGCGCCCGCCGCGACTTGCGACGGGCTCGCCGGTGTCGCCATCGGCCGTCTCGCGCCGCAGCGCCTCGATCACGTCGTTCAACGCGTCTTCGTCGCGCGCGCCGGGCGCGCGCAACGCCATCGCCGCCCGCTGAAGATTTCGTTCGTCCCTGTCGTCAGTCATCGTAGATCTCCCGCAATCGCGGCCGGAGCGCGTCGCACGCCCGCTTGACCCGCATCTTGAGCGCGGACACGCCTGCGCCGAGCGCGGACGCCATCTCGTGATACTCCATCCCCTCGACGTACTTGAGGAGAAACGCCTCGCGCAGCAGCGGCTCCAGGTCGTCCACCGCAGTCCGAACCGCGTCCTCGCGTCCCGACGCCGGAAGCTCAGGCGCCGTGGCATTGACCAGCGCGAGCTCGTCGTGCGGAAAGCGCCGCGAACGTCGCGTCCGCTGGAGAGCCAGCGTCCGGCATCGGTTCACGAGAATCGAGAACAGCCACGCTCGGAAGGGTTGGCGGTCGTCGTAGCGCGCGATCGCGAGGAACGCGCGCATCAAGGTGTCCTGAACGGCGTCTTCGGCATCGGCATCGTCTCTGAGCATCCGCGACGCGTACCGGAGGCACGACGCATGGTAGTGGCGTACGAGCTGCTCGTACGCCTGGACGTCGCCGCGCGCAGCGCGCGCCGCCAGACCAGCGTCGGGGGCCGGTTCCACCGCTGCGTGTGTCATGGTCGGCAGGTAGTACCACGCACCGCCCGTTTGGGTCACTTCCGGCGACCGGTCGGCCCAGGCGGAAAACCCTTCCTCGACTCATCCCGCCTAACGTTCGCCTCGTCACGGCGCGTCGCGACTCGGGGATGACGTACAGCGGTCCGGGCGACCGGCTCACATCTTCATGGTTTCGAGCGCCCATCCTCAACGCCGACCGCCGTGCCGCTCTCGTTCACGATCGATCCATCCAGCGGATTGCTGCGTACCGTGGTCACCGGCCGATTCAGCCGAGACGAGGGACAGGCATACGCGGCGCAGCTGCGGGCCCACCCGGATCTGTCGCGGGTGGAGCGTCGCCTCGTGGATGTGCGCCCGTCCGCGATCGTCACCGCCGATGAGCTCCTCGACCTGCTCGTCCTGGAGCACGACATCGCCGGCAGCGCGCGGCGGACGGATCGCCGCGCCATCCTCCTCAACTCCGATTCCGGCCCCGCGCTCGGCCGCGAGCTCGTGGTGGCGGATCGGCGTCAGGGCGGAATACCGGTCGCGTATCGCGTCTTTCGCACGTCGAGCCACGCGTACCGATACCTGCGCGTGGAGCCTCGGTCGCTCGTCGATCGGTCGAGGCGCGTCCCGCGCTAGGATCAGCGCACAAACGACCTGCGGCCGCGAGCCTCGCCGGCCGGTGCCTAACGCGCTGACGCATCCGTCCGATAGCCAGGCCAATTGATGAGCGTGCTTCGGCCGGTATACCCGCGCATGTCCCGTATTGGTCTCTCGCGCCTGTCCGGGTGGCCGGACATATTGCCGCACGATGGCGAGGAAGTGGCCGCTCCCGAGCGCGGCGCACCGTCCTTTTCGAGCGAAGTGGCTGCAATACCTCGCCCCGGCTGACCAGCGGTCCACATTTCGATGTTGAACCCCTCCGCAGAATGGCTCGAGGCCGACGGGCTCGGCGGCTTCGCCTTCGGACGTGTCGATGGCATTCGCACGCGTCGCTACCATGCGACGCTCGCCATCGCGACCACGCCGCCCACAGGCCGTATCGTGCTCGTGAACGGGCTCGACGCCTGGATCGAGACCGCTGATGGCCTATTCGCTCTGTCATCGCAGCGGTATGCTCCGGATGTCACCTCTCCAGACGGCGCCACGCGACTCGTTGCGTTCACCCGCGATCCATGGCCGACCTGGACCTACTCGCTGCCTGATGGACGCACGGTCATTCAGGAGCTGGTTGTCGTTCGCGGAGCTCCCGTCGTTGCTCTGTCGTGGCGCCTCAGTCGGCCGGAGGCCGCGCGTCTGGTGGTTCGGCCATTTCTCTCGGGACGCGACGTCCACGCCGCGCACCATGAGAACGACGCGTTCCGGTTCGACGCGCGTGTCGCGGGCCGGAGCGTCACATGGCAGCCGTACGGCGACCTGCCACCGATCATCGCGCTCGCAAACGGCGACTATTTCGCGGAACCGACCTGGTACCGCCAGTTCCTGTACGATGAGGAACGCGCCCGCGGGCTCGACTTCCTCGAAGACCTCGCGGCACCGGGCACATTCTCGTTCTCGCTCTCCGATCGCGCGATCCTGGTCTTCGGAGCGGCTTCCGGCGCGGGAAGCGGTGTCGCAGTGCCGCTGTTGAACACCTCACCCGACCGTTGCTGGAGCTCCATCGAGTCGGCCGAGCGCCGCCGGCGCGCCGAGTTCCCGACATCCCTGCACCGCGCGGCCAACGACTACGTCGTCGCTCGCGGCGCCGGGAAAACGATCATCGCGGGCTACCCGTGGTTCTCGGACTGGGGACGCGACACGTTCATCGCCGTCCGCGGACTGTGCCTGTCGGGGGGCGAATCCGATCGCGCGGGCCTCGCGGATGCGCGCGAGATTCTGCTCGAGTGGGCAGCGCACGTCAGCGATGGCATGGTGCCCAACTACTTCCCCGAAGGCGGAAAGGTGGCCGAGTACAACTCGGTCGATGCGTCGCTGTGGTATGTGATTGCGGTGTGCGAATTCCTCAGGAACATGGCACGCTCCGGCCGCGACCAATCGCTGCCGTCTGCCGACAGAGGTGCATTGCACGCCGCCGTGGACGCCATCGTGACCGGCTACGCCCGTGGTACGCGATTCGGCATCCGTGCCGACGGCACGGGCCTCCTGTCGGCAGGTGAGCCTGGCGTACAGCTCACATGGATGGACGCAAAGGTGGGCGACCGGGTGGTGACACCCCGCATTGGGAAGCCGGTCGAGGTGCAGGCCCTCTGGATCAACGCCCTGCGCATTGCAGGACGGCGCTCGGCCCGCTGGGCCGCGCTGGCGTCTCACGCTCAGGCCTCGTTCCTGGAGCGGTTCTGGAACGACGAGCGCGGCTTTCTGTTCGACGTCGTCGACGTCGATCACCGCCACGGGAGGAACGACTCGAGGCTGCGTCCGAATCAGATCTTCGCAGTGGGTGGTCTGCCCTTTCCCGTGCTCGAGGGTGATCCGGCGCGCCGCGTCGTCGACGTCGTCGAGCGTCAGCTGTGGACTCCGGCCGGTCTGCGCTCGTTAGGTCCGGCCGAGCCGGGCTACGTCGGGCGCTACCACGGCGACATTCGCCGGCGCGACGAAGCGTATCATCAGGGAACCGTCTGGCCGTGGCTGGCCGGCCCGTTCATCGAGGCATGGCTGCGCGTGAACGGGGAGACGCCCGCGAATCGCCGGGCCGCCAGAGCGCGATTCCTGACCCCACTGCTACAACATTTCGAGCAGACCGCTCCCGGACACGTGGGGGAAATCGCTGACGGCGACGCGCCACATCTGCCGCGTGGGTGCCCGTTCCAGGCGTGGTCGGTCGGCGAAGCGCTCCGGCTCGTCCAGCATGTACTCCGCGTCGACAGCGATACGGAGCAGCCGCAGTCAACGCGACTCGTCAGGGACAGCGCGCCCGTGATGACGCGGCTCAGCGCTTCGCCGGAAGGTACTTCGGTGGGACGGGACCCGCGCCTGTCTCCTCATCCCAGATCAGGCTCGTGATCCACCACCGGCCATCCTTACGGATCATCTGAAACGAGTTGACGCCTCGACCTCGCACCTGGGTGTCGCCCCAGAGGTGCTTCTCGTAGGTACTCAGGACCGTCGCAATGTCCCCGTATTGCTCGGTCGTCGCTGCCACGCCGGTCTCGGCGAAGCCGCGGTCGTTAGGTGTGCCCATCACGCGCTGCCAGCCGGCGTCGATCCACGTTATGAAGCTCTCGACCGTGTGCGGCGTGAAAGTCCCGCCGGTCTGTTCGGTGTTGGGGATCAACCGGGCACCGGGGAGGAACAGAGTCCTGAATCGATCCCACTGAAACGGCTTCCCGGGCGCGCGCGAGACCGTCTCGTAGGCGGCGTTGACGAGGGCGGTGGGAGACGCGACGTCGGCAGGGTTCGCGATTCGCGTCGTGGCCTGACCCCGGACGCGCTGTGGCGCGGCGACGATCGTGGCGAGCAGTAGCGGCGTAGTGATGGCGAGGCGCACGGGAATGTGGGGCGAGGGACAGTGAGATCGGACTTCCACGTTGCGTTGAGACAACGCGTGGACGCGCCGGGTTTCTTGAACGATGCTGCTTCGACGCGCGTACCACCGTGCTGTTCCGTCGTCCGGGTAGTATTCCGGATCTCGCGCACCAGCACATTGCCGTCGACGAGGTGCGGACCTCGGCGCGCCCACGTGATCGTCACCGATCCGGCCCCACGCGCAAACCGCATCGGGAACCGGCCGTTCGTCCCGCGGCTGCGTCTTGGCGTCGCGATGACCGGGAGCGATCTTCCCGGCGGCGCAGAGCCGCCGCAAGCGATCGCGGCTTGCCCTCGTCACCACGGAACACCGGAGCGACGCATGGATCGCGTTAGGCACGACGTTCGCATGGCCCTTCGCGGCTTCCGCCGCTCGCCGTCGTTCACTGTTACGGCACTGGCCGTACTCGCGATTGGCATCGGTATGGCGGTGGCAATGTTCACGGTATTTCACGCCGTCGTCATTCGTCGACTCCCGGTCGACGATCCGGACCGTATCGTCGAGCTGTACACCTACAAGGGCGATCCGAATACGGATTTCTACTTGCTGCGTGAGGATCTCCGGAAAGTCGCCGCAAACAGCAAGACGATGCGTGACGTCGCCGGGATCGCGCACTGGCGTGCCGCACCGGCGCCACTCGTCGACGGCGACCGACCCGTCGTGCTGAATCGGTCGCTCGTTACCGGCAACTTCTTCAATCTGATCGGCGCGCACCCGCTGCTTGGGCGGCTCGTGCAGCCGAGCGACGAGGCCGCCGGCGCTGAGCTCGTGCTGGTGCTGAGTCACGGCGCGTGGAAGAAGCACTTCGGGGGTGACTCGACCGTCGTCGGACGTCAGATGCTCGAGCCGTACAGCCGCAAGGGATATCGGGTGATTGGCGTCGCGCAGCCCGGGCTCGAGTACCCGGCGGCAGTCGATTTCTGGATCCCGGTGTGGCAGCCGTCCGACAAACTGTCGGTCATCGCGATCGCGCGACTCGCCCCAAACGCCACGCCGTACGCCGCGCAGACGGAGTTTCTCGCTGCGATGCGAGGCCTTTCCGCGGAGCGCGAATACGACGGCGCTCACGTCGAAACGTTCACACAAGCCGTAGTGGGTGACGTGCGGCCCATCCTCTCCGTGCTCGCGGCAGCCGTTGGACTTCTGCTGCTCATCGCGTGTGTGAACGTCGGGAATCTTCTGCTCCTGCGGGCCGCCGGCCGCGGTCGCGAGCTGTCCGTTCGAAGGGCGCTCGGCGCCACGTACGTCGATGTCGTCCGCCAGCTGGCGGTCGAAAGCGGGTTGCTTGGCGCCACCGGCGGCGCGCTCGGCGTCGTCGTGGCGGGCGCTCTGATCAGGCTGCTGCTTGCCTACGCGCCGCCTCAGCTTCCTCGCGCGGACGTGATCGGCAGTGTCGGCGCACCCGTGCTTCTCGGAATCGGCGTCACGTTCGTTGCGGTCATCGTCTTCGGCGTCCTGCCCGCGCTCATCGCCTCTCGCGGAGAGCTCGCGTCCCCCCTGCGTTTCGATTCTCGAGCGGGTACCGAACCGCGGACGCGTCGGCGCGTCAGGCACATGCTCGTCGCATCCCAGGTCGCGCTCGCGCTCGTCCTGCTCGCTGGCGCGGCCCTCCTCGCGCGAAGCCTGGAGCGCCTGCAGGGCATTTCGTTAGGCTACGATCCCGATCGGCTGTCGCTGCTTGCCGTAGCGTTTCCGGGCGCCGCGTATACCGACTCTATGGGAAGGATCGATCAGCCACGGCTGAACGCGCTCGGCGAGCGACTCGGCCGCGACTTTCGGTCAGTGCCTGGCGTGACGTCAGTGACGCAGATGTTGGTGCCGCCCTTTCTCGGGACGGGGATTTTCGTCGGCAGGCTCGACCTCGAAGGGCAAACGGCGGATCAGACGAAGAGCAATCCTGTCTTCCCGATGGAGGCCGGCGGCGCGGACTACTTCCGGGTCTTCGGCATCCCGGTACTCCGCGGCCGCGGATTCACGGACGCCGACGACGAGCGGGGGGAGCCGGTGGCGGTCGTGAGCGAGTCCGCCGCCCGTCGTCTCTGGCCTAACGCGGATCCGATCGGAAAGCGAATTCGCTTCTGGAGTGCCGATACCACGCGATGGCGCACCGTCGTGGGCGTCGCCGGCGACATTCACTATAGGTCGCTTCGCGAATCGACGCCCGAGATCTACCTGCCGGTGAGGCAGTCGTACTGGCAGGGCGGGTTCGCGATCCGGACCACTGGTGGACTGGCATCGGTGATGCCCGCGTTGCGGCGTGCGACGTCGGAGGCGGATCCTCAGCTCACGCTCTGGCAGGCCAACGAGATGGACCAGCTCCTGGCGCAACCGCTTGCCCAGCCTCGCCTGATCGCTCTCCTGCTGAGCGGCTTCGCATTCGTGTCGCTGCTGCTGGCGGCAATCGGGCTGTACGGCGTGATGGCATCGTCAGTGCGCGGCAGCATGCGCGAGCTCGGCGTGCGGGCCGCGCTCGGTGCGTCGCCGGAGCGCCTGCGCCGTGGTGTGCTCGCACAGGCGCTCATGGTGACGGCCACCGGCGCAGCAGCTGGTCTCATCGCCGCGCTCGCAGGCTCGCGGGTGCTGACGAAGCTGCTCTTCGAGATCAGCCCGTTCGATCCGCTCTCGCTGGTCGGCTCGGCGGCGCTGCTGCTCGCCGTCGCGCTCGTGGCCGCGTACGTCCCCGCCCGTCACGCGACAAAGGTCGACCCGGTGCAGGCGCTTCGCTCGGACTGAGTACAGGCGAACGGGGCCAGACGCGAATTCGAGTGCGACCCCGTCCGCATCCGGCGCCACCCAGACCCAGCAACCGTACCCAGCACTCAGCTGGAGTCACGCGACGGCGGCGTGCCTTCCCTCCGCCACTAGCGGCATGACCGTCTCCGAGAACCGCTCCATCTCTTCGAGCTGCGGGCTGCACTGCAACAGCAGCAGCGACACCCCAACGCTCTCGAGCTCGATGACTCGCTCGGCAACCTGTTCCGCCGTGCCCACGAGCCCCGCGCGCAGCCCCCGGTTCGACACCGAGTAATCCTGCAGGCTCACCTGCTGCTCGAGCTTCGTGTTCGAGATCCAGTCCTGATAGTTCGCGTAGCCCGGCGACCCGGGGCTGACGTTCGTGATGCGCTCGAGCTCGCGCTTCGCCTCCGACTCCGTATCGCGCACGATGACATAGCCCGCAACACCGAACTGCATCGGGCGCAGGCCGAGTCGCTCGCGGCGTGCCGACATGTCGGCGATCTTCGGCGCGATGCGATCCGGCGGATCGCCGTGCATGACGTACGCGTCGCACGCGCGCGAGATGAGCGTCTTCGCTGCCTCCGACTCGCCGCCCGCATAGATCGTCGGCCGCGGATGACGCACCGGCTTTGGTTCGACGACGAGCTCGCTGACGTTGTAGTACGTGCCCTTGTAGTCGAACTTCGGCGACGACCACGCACCGTCGATGACGTCGAGCCACTCGGCGGTCCGCGCATACCGGTCGTCGTGCTGGTCGAACTGGACGCCGTAGCGCCTGGCCTCGTCCGCCCACCACGAGCTCACGACGTTGAGCGACAGCCGTCCGTTGCTGATCCGGTCGATGTTCGCGGCGTGCTTCGCGAGAATCGCCGGCTGGTGGAACGTCGGCCGCACCGCGACCATGAGCTCGAGCCGATGCGTGATCGCCGCCAGCGCCGCGGCCGTCGACCACGCATCGAGCGCCGGCGCGTCGATCCCCTTGATGTCGTTCAGGAACAGCTCCGCGATCAGCGTCAGATCGAACCCGATCTCTTCGCTGCGCCGAGCGAGGCGGCTGACATAGGCCCACGAGGTTTCCATGCGCTCGTCAGGCACGTTGCGGAGCCAACCGCCGAACACCGGCAACCAGTATCCATACCGCATGGTCAGATCTCCGCGGTTACGGGGAGGGAACCGGGAACGGGGAACCGGGAACTGGGGCTGCTGGCCACAAGCTCGAAGCCATCAGCCTCCGTTCCCTCCTCCCCGTTCCCTGTTCCCGCTCGACGCGCGAGATAATCAACGAAACGGATCCACGGGTCGAAGCCAACGACGTTGACGGCATCGGCGACGAAGTTCGACAGCGCGTTCACGTCGTAGTAGTAATGCTTGCCGTCGCGGTCATCGACGAGATACTCGATGCCGCCAACGTCCAGCTTCGACGCCCGCGCGATCCGCTCCACCTCGGCGATGATGTCCGCGGGCGGCGTCGTGGCCTCCACGCGAAGCCCCGTCTTCGGCGCGTCGATCGCGCACGCGCCGCGCACGAGCTCCACGCCCGACGTCGTCTGGCACGCATCGGCCGGGCAGAGATCGAACGAGCCGACCGCCGGATACACGTTGATCGCGTAGAGATACTTGCCGCCTAACGTCTCGACGCGGGTGATGTGACCGTCGCGCAGCGGTGCCGATTCCTGTACCAGCGCCGTCCCGTCGATGCCCAGCGTCACGCGTCCCACCGCCACCTCGCCCGCGAGCGATCCGGGTGTGTCGTACCGTGTGATTCCGGCGCCACTCCCTCCGACGTTCGCCTTCACGAGCACGGGAAAGCGCAGACCCGCCGCGGCCGCCGGCGCCTGCGACGCGTCGTTGATCACGATCGCGCGCGGAAACGGCAGGCCAAGCTCGGTCAGCAGGTCGAGCTGCGTCGCCTTCGAGATCTCGAGCCCATACACGTCCGCCCCGTTCACGACGGGCACGCCGATGCGCTCGAG
>Ga0075430_100005714_pt1 | contig 10492 bp, 11 predicted proteins | sample RhiMetdeltSRZDD4_FD_75294 | JGI IMG/M metagenome (GOLD analysis project Ga0075430, IMG submission 75294) | Populus rhizosphere microbial communities from Tennessee, USA - Rhizosphere MetaG P. deltoides SRZDD4 | ecosystem: Host-associated > Plants > Roots > Rhizosphere > Soil | place: USA... | reverse complement strand
CTGCGCGAGCGCACCGGGCTCGGACCCCGCCGCCTGGCCCGCATGGTCGCCCTGCTGGAGCAGGCCGGCGCGGCGGTGCCGCGCCGGCGCAACCGGCTGGCCACGCCGCCGGGGGCGCCGCCTCCGGAGGAGGCCGCGCGCCTGGCCGTCGCCGAGGCCGGCCGGCTGCGCACCGTCGAGCTCTCCCGGGTGGAGATGATGCTCCAGTACGCGCGCACGACCGGCTGCCGGGGCCAGTTCCTGCTCGGCTACCTGGGTGAGGCGCTGGCCGAGCCGTGCGGCCACTGTGACAGCTGCGCCAGCGGCGCGCCAGGCGACGCAGACGCCACCGAAGGGCCGTTCCCCGTGCACGCGACAGTGCGGCACGAGGAGTTCGGCACCGGCACGGTGCTGCGTTACGAGGAGGACCGGATGGTGGTCCTCTTCGACCGGGTCGGCTACCGCACGCTGTCCGTGCCGGTCGTGGTCGAGCAGGGCCTGCTCGAGGCGGATGCCGCCCCGCCCTGACCAGCGAGGCGGAGGTCACCCGTCCTGGCCGGCGGCCCGTCCTGACCGGCGGCGGCCCGTCAGCCGGCAGTGGCGGCCAGGTCGGGGTGGCTGCCCTGGGCCAGCTGCTGCATCGCGGCCTGCATCCCGGTCAGCGCCTCCCCGCAGGTGCGGGCGTCGTGGAAGGTGACCGCCGACTCCGCCAGCGGCTCGCCCTGCTCGCCGGTGAGCGTCCAGCGCCAGCCACCGTCCTCCTGCTGCACCGACGTCATCGCGTAGGGCGAGGCCAGCCGCAGCCCACCCGCAGCCGCCCGGCAGGACGCCTCGTCGGGGTACGCCGCGACGCTACGGGCCAGGACGTCCGCGCCGTTCGGCAGGAACCGCACCACCATCCACCGGTAGCCACCGTTCTCGCGCACCACCGACACCTGCGTGCTCATCTACCAACTCCGTCCCCGGTGAGTTTCCTAGCCCCTTACATACCCTGTCTTGCCTGGTCAACACCTAAGACCCGAAACCGGACAGGGTCCGGCGGCGTCCCACGCATGAAGCCGGCCGGAGAAGGGCATCATGCCCGCCATGACGTCCCCAGCGGCGCCCGACACGTTCCTGCGCCGGCTGTTCATGATCGAACGGCCCCCGCCTGCGACGCCGGCCTCGCGCCGGCTGCGGGTCCTGATCGCGGTCACCGCCGCAGCCACCGTCGTGGTCGACCTGGTCAACCTCGAGTACGCGCCGGAGGCCGGCTTCGCCCTCGTGGTACGCACGGTCTGGGCCCTGCTGCGGGCGATCGGGTTCCTCGTGCTGATGCGCACGGTGCGCTACGGCCGGATGGCGGCCCGGCCGTTCGGGCTGATCCTCGCCGCGACCACGGTGTTCGCGGTGGCCCGGCTGGCCGTACCCCGCTCTGGCGGGCTGCTGCCGGCCGTGCCGGTGGTGGCCGGCTTCGTCGTCCTGACTGTCCTTTGTGTACTTGTCGTGTGGCAGCTGTACGGCTCGCCCGAGATCGAGGCGCACCTGAGCCGCCGGCCGCCCCGCCGGCGCGTACCGCCGTGGGTGCTGACCGCCCGGGTGGCCGCCCTGTCCTACGGCGCCCTGCTGCTCGTACCCTGCCTGGTGGCGGTGGGCACGCTCTTTGACGAGCCGCGCCTGCCCACGGCCGTAGCCGGCCCGCTGGTCATCGGCTGGCTTGTGCTCTCCCTGACAACCGGCTTCCTCATGCCGTGGGTCACCCTTTTTGTGATCTTCAACAAGGCATGGGCCCGGGTGCTGCTGGGCTTCGCCAGCGTGGCCCTGCTGGCGATCCAGCCGGCGCTGTGCCTGACCCTGCTCGGCGTGGACGGGCTGGTGCGCGACGGGGCACCGATGGCCATCGCGACCGCGCTGGCGATCTACGGCCTGTGGCGCTCCCGCGAGCGGGTGCCTGCGGCCTGACGCCGAGCGGGTTCGTCGCCCTACCGTGCCTCACCCGGTCCGTCCGCTCACCGGGCCGTTGGTGCCGAGATCCCCTATGCTCGGTGGGGTGACGACCGCAACCATGCGCCGCCGGACCGGCGGCCTGCTGGCCGCGTTGGCGCTGAGCCTGGCTGTCCTGGCCGGCTGCGGGTCCGAAGGCGTGGACACCAGCTGCTCGTTGGACTCGTGCACGCTCACCTTTGACCGCGGGGTGTCGGCCAACGCCAGTGTCCTCGGCGTCGACGTCAAGCTCGTCGGCGTGGAGAACGGCCAGGTCGACCTGGAGGTGGCCGGGCAGCGGGTAAACCTCAACCGCGGCCAGACCGAGCGGGCCGGCGCCTTCGACATCACCCTGGAGAGAATGACCGAGGAGCAGGTCGTGGTCCGGGTGGCGCGCGCCGCAGGGAGCTAGGCGGGACACCGGCGAGCCCTGGACGGAGCTTCGGTGGGCGAGATCCTCGTCGGCACCGCGTCGTGGACCGACAAGACGCTGCTCGAGTCCGGCTGGTACCCGCCGGAGGCGAACACGGCCGAGAAGCGCCTGGCCTACTACGCGACGCAGTTCCCGCTGGTCGAGGTCGACGCCACGTACTACTCGCCCCCGGCGGAGCAGACCGCGGCGCTGTGGGTGGCCCGTACGCCGGCCGAGTTCACCTTCAACATCAAGGCGTTCAGCCTGCTGACCGGCCACCCCACCAAGGTCTCGGCGGTCTACAAGGACCTGCGGCCAGACACCGACAAGAAGAACATCTACCCGGACGACCTGAGCGCGCAGGCGTACGAGGATGTGTGGACCCGGTTCCTGTCCGCCCTGGACCCGCTCGTCGACGCGGGCAAGCTCGGCGTAGTGCTCTTCCAGTTCCCGCCCTGGTTCACCATCCGCAGGTCCAACAAGCAGTACCTGCTGGAGGTCGCCGAGCGGTGCAGCCCGCTGCGGGTGGCCGTGGAGCTCCGGCACTCCTCATGGTTCGACGGGGACAACCAGGAGGAGACGCTGTCGTTCCTGCGCAAGCACGAGCTGCCGTACGTCGTGGTCGACATGCCGCAGGGCCACAAGTCGTCCGTGCCGCCCGTGCTGGAGGCGACGTCCGACCTGGCCGTGGTCCGCTTCCACGGCCACAGCGACAAGTGGACCAGCAAGGACATCTACGAGAAGTTCGGGTACGAGTACTCCGAGCGCGAGCTGCGGGAGTGGGCGCCGAAGCTGCGCAAGCTCGCCGACGAGGCGGCACACACGCACATACTGCTCAACAACTGCTACGCGGACGCCGCCCAGCGCAACGCCTCACGGCTCATAGACCTTCTGACCAGCGAAGATGTCCCGGACGCCTAGCCTCGGCGCGGCAGGCAGCCCGCTCGTCCCGCCTCTCCCGTAAGACGATTCTGTCTTACACTGCGCATTGTGGGTACAGATGGCTGCCCGGCCGGTTCGCTGTCCTGCTGGGCGTTGAGCCGTACGAGGTGATGCAGGTTCTCGACGGGTCGGGCCGGCGGCTACCGCGTCGGGCTACCGGCCCGCATGGGATACCGATGCTCGGCATCCTCGGCCGGACCACAGCCGGACGCGGGCTGGTCGTCTATGTCCGCCACGATGGCGGCCTCGACTGGACGATCGTCGGCGCGCGCCCCATGACGGCCGGCGAGAGCGTCGAGTACGAAAAGTGGGAGGCCGAGCAGTGAGGTACGACGAGGACGAGCTCCCAGTTGCTGGTTACGACCCGGACGAGATGCGCGAATGGATGACCACCGGCGCCGGGGCGGAGCTGGCCGGCAAGATCGAGACCGGTGATGCACCGGTGGAACTGCTCCCGCCACCCGGCACGCCGGTGTCGGTGATGCGTAACCTACGCCTGCCCTACGAGGTGGACGCTGCGCTCAGGGCTACCGCGCAGGCCCGCGGGACCACCGTGTCCGAACTGATCCGCGAAGCCATCAACGCGATGCTCGCGGGCGAGGTCGACAACACCTCGGATCCGGTTGTCGCGCTACGCCTGACCCTCGCGGCCGCCGGGCGAGCTGTCGACCGGCTCGCCGCCGAGCACCCAGAGGCCGCCTAGCTGGCTCGTGGCGGTCCGTCGTCATAAACGCCGTGCCGGCCAGTCGCTCGCACGATACGGGGACGTCTACGAAAGGTCCTGGTAGCGAGGGACTGGACACCCGCGAGGTACGGTTAGGTATCGACCACGGTACGACGATCCGGACGACTTGACCCGCTCGTACGACGGTGGGACGCCGCACCGGTGAGAAGTTCCGCCCAGCTATGGACGGGCGTTGACCGTACGCCGTAGCGTCGGCTGATCTGGCCCGTAGCCTCAGCGTGGAGGAGCCATGCGCCTGCGCCTGCGCCGCCCGGCCGTGGCGTTGACCGTCACGGTCACCGCCCTTTCGGTCCTCGGCTTCGCCGCTCCTCCCGCAGTCGCGGCGGACCCGACGGAGCTGTTCTTCTCGGAGTACGTCGAGGGCTCCTCGAACAACAAGGCCCTGGAGATCTTCAACGGCACCGGCGCACCGGTCGACCTGGCCGCCGGCGGCTACCTGGTGCAGATGTACTTCAACGGCGCCACCACGCCGGGCACCACCGTCACGCTGGCCGGCACGGTCGCCCACGGCGACGTGTTCGTGCTGGCTCAGGCGGCGGCCTCGGCGCCGGTCCTCGCGGCGGCCGACCAGACCAGCGCGGCCAGCTTCTACAACGGCGACGACGCGGTGGTGCTGCGCAAGGGCGGGGCAGCCGGCCCGGTCGTGGACGCGATCGGCCAGGTCGGCTCCGACCCCGGCACCGAGTGGGGCGCGGGCCTGACCAGCACGGCCGACAACACGCTGCGCCGGTCCAGCGCGGCCAGGGGCGGCGACACCGACCCGGCCGACGCGTTCGACCCGGCCGCCAGCTGGACCGGGTTCGCCATCGACACCTTCGACGGGCTCGGCGCGCACAGCCTCGACCCGGATCCGGGTGACCTGCCCGCGTCGCTGGCCTGCGGCGGGCTGCTGACGACCCCGCAGGGCACCGCTGCGGTGCGCACGGTGACCGCGACCGACCCCGATGACACCATCGTCGAGCTTGCAGTGTCGTCCGTGGCGCCAACCCCAGCGACCGGCACGATCAGCCGTACCGCGTTCACCCCGGCCCCCGGCGACGGCGGCACCGCCACGGCCGAGGTCACCGCCTCCGCCGACCTGGCCGCCGGGTCGTACACGGTGACCATGGCCGCCACCGACGACGACGGGACCACGGCCACCTGCACCTTCACCGTGCAGGTGACCCGGGTCCTCACCGTCGGCGAGGTGCAGGGCCAGACGCTGGACTCGGAGAACGGCAGGACCGACCGCTCGCCGCTGGCCCCGGCCACCGGCAACGGCTCCAGCTCCACGCTCTACGACGTACGCGGCGTGGTCACGCAGCGGACGCTGGCGCGTACCGCGGCCGGCGCCAACCAGTACGGCTTCTTCCTGCAGAGCCGCCTGGGCGCCGAGGACGGCGACCCGACCACCTCCGACGGCGTCTTCGTCTTCATGGGCTCCTTCACCTCGCTCATCGGCGGCTACGTGCCACGGGTCGGCGACGAGGTGGTCATCCGGGCCCGGGTGGCCGAGTTCTTCAACCTGACCCAGCTGACCAGCGCCTCGCTGGTGCGGGTGCTGGACACCGGCGTGGACGTGGACACCGGGGTGGCGGTCGACGCCGCCACGCCGCCGGACCTGCTCGCCGACGCGGACCGGTTCTGGGAGCGGCACGAGGGCGCGCGGCTGCGGGTGCGGGCCGGCTCGGTGACGACCAGCGGGCGGGACGTCTTCCCGGGCACCGCCGACGCTGAGATCTGGCTCGTCGACGTGGACCACCCGCTGCTGGACCGCACCGACCCGTACGCCCGCCGGGTCTTCCGCGACCCGCACCCGCTGGACAACAACCCGACACCGCTGTTCGACGACGCCAACGGGCACCGGGTGATGCTGGGCAGCCTGGGCGTGAAGTGGGCCACCAGTGACAACACCACGCTGCTGCCGCCGGCCCGGACCTTTGACACGCTGTCGGCCGACGCGGTGGGCGGGCTCTACTTCTCCTTCGAGAAGTACGGCGTGCAGGTGGAGCAGGCCGCGTTCGGGGCGGGCGCCGACCCGTCGGCCAACCACCCGCCGCAGCCGGCCAACCGGAGCCAGGAGCTCGCGGTGTCCACGTACAACGTGGAGAACCTCTACGACTACCGGGACGACCCGTTCGACGGCTGCGACTTCACCGGCAACACCGGCTGCCCGGGGGTGAGCCCGCCGTTCGACTACGTCCCGGCGAGCGAGGCGGTCTACTCCGAGCACCTCGGCGCCATCGCCGGCCAGATCGTGGGCGACCTGCACTCCCCCGACCTGCTGCTGGTGCAGGAGGCCGAGGACCAGGACATCTGCGCGGTGAGCGGCGGCGCGCTGGCGTGCGGGGCGACCAACAACGCCGACGGCAAGCCGGACACGCTGCAGGAGCTGGCGCTGCGCATCGCCGCGCTGGGCGGGCCGGCGTACGACGCCGCGTACGACCGCGACGGCGCGGACGCGCGGGGCATCGTCTCCGCGTTCCTCTACCGCACCGACCGGGTACGCCTCGCCGTGCCGGACGCGGGTGACGCGGTGCTCGGCTCCAGCCCGACCGTGCAGTACCGCTCGGCCGGCCTGGCCTACAACACCGACGTACAGAACCCGAAGGTGCTCAACGCGGTGCTGCCGGCTGACGTGGACCGGTCCACCGGCGTGGACGGCTCCAACGTCTACACCCGGGCCCCGCAGGTCGGGAAGTTCCTCGTCGCCGCCGCTCCCGGCGCGAACGAGGAGCTGACCCTGTGGGCGGTCAGCAACCACTTCTCGTCCACCCCACAGGCCAGGGTCGGCCAGCGCACCGAGCAGGCCGCGTACGGTGCGGCGATCGTGGCCGCGATCGAGGGTGCCGCACCCGGCGCCCGGGTCGTCTTCGGCGGGGACATGAACGTCTTCCCGCGCCCGGACGACCCGATCGCGACCAGCGACACCGGGCCAAAGTCCGACCAGCTGCGCGCGCTCTACGAGGCCGGCCTGCGCAACCTCTGGGACGACCTGCTCGCCGACGCGCCCGCGGCGGCGTACTCCTACGTCTTCCAGGGCCAGGCGCAGACTCTCGACCAGCTCTTCGTCACCGGCTCGCTCTACGGTGACCTGGTCGAGATGCGGGCCGCCCACGTCAACGCCGGCTGGCCGGCCGACTTCGACGGGGACGGCTCCCGTGGCGCCAGCGACCACGACCCGCAGGTGGCGCGGTTCCTCTCCCGGGCCCGGCTGTCGGTCGCGGACGTCTCGGTCCAGGAAGGGACCAGCGGCACGACCCCGATGACCTTCACGGTACGGGTCACCCGGCCGCTGTCGCGGGACGCGACGGTCTGCGCGGTGACGGTCGACGTGACAGCAAGGGCCGGGCAGGACTACGAGCCGCTGTCGACCTGCGCGGTGCTGGCCGCGGAGGCGACCGAGCTGCGGTTCACCGTGGCTGTCCGCGGTGACCGCCGCGCCGAGGCTGACGAGCGGCTCGCCCTGCTGGTCGCGGCCGACTCCGTGATCCGGCTGGTGGACCCGGTGGCGTTCGGCACGATCGTCAACGACGACTAGGAGGGGCCCCGTAGCGGATGGTCCTCTACGGCGTGGACGTCCACGGCAGCTACCAGGCCGGGATCTCGTTCCCTCGGCTCGCCGCCGAGGGCTACTCCTTCGCCGTGGTCAAGGCGACCGAGGGTACGGGGTTCCGCGCGCCCCGGTTCAGGGAATGGGTGCGTGCTGCCCGCTCCGCCGGGCTGGTGGCCGGGGCGTACCACTGGCTGAAGGCCGGGGACGGCGCCGCCCAGGCCCGGTTCTTCCACGGCGATGTGGCGGCCGCGGGCGGGCCGGCCGGGATGCTCATCCAGCTCGACTGCGAGGACGACGCGAGCCTGGGCACGCTGCGCGCCTGGGCGGCGGAGTGGCGCAGGCTCACCGGTGACCACCCGTTCCTCATCTACACCGGCGGGTGGTGGTGGCGCCCGCGGGGCTGGCCGGGGGCGGGCGTGACGCCGTACCTGTGGGCCTCGCACTACCTGTGGGACCCGGCGGCCGGCCAGGCCGCGCGCGGCACCGCGGCGCAGCTCTACCCGCGGGTGCCGGCCGGGTGGTGGGTCCCCGGGTACGGCAGCTGGACCAGCGCCACGATCCTCCAGTTCACCGACCGGGGCAACGCCGGCGGGCTCGCCGCCAATGTGGACCTCAACGCCTTCCGAGGCACCCGCGAGCAGCTGCTCGCGCTGACCCGCGCCGGTGCGCCGGCGCCGATCCCAGGAGGAGCCGTGGAAGCGGCGGACCGCGTGAACTACGTCATCGAGCAGTGGCGGCGCCCCGAGGGCAGCCAGACAGTGGGTGGCCGCTTCATCAACGGCCTGATCCGCAACGTGGCCGAGGTGCAGGACCGGCTGGCCCGGGTGGAGTCCAAGGTGGACGCGCTGGGTACGGCGTTCGCGGCCCTGGCGGAGCAGCTGCAGACCGGCGGCGGCGAGCTCGACACGGCCGCGGTCCTGAACCGCATCGACGAGCGCGCCGGCGAGGACGCCGCGGTGGCGGCTGCCCAGGCGGCGCAGCTGGCCGAGCTGCAAGCCCAGGTGTCAGAGCTGACCACCGAACGCGACGAGCTGCGCGCCCGGCTCGCCGCCGACCGGCCACAGGGGTGAGCTCTTCTGCCGCCATGATCGGGTCGGGTAGAGCTGCTTCCGCGGATGCTTCCCCTTAGCGAAGCCCTCGCTCGTACAGAGGGCGTTTACGGCCGTGTACGATGACGAGGTGGGTGAGGAGTACCGCTTCGACGATCACAGCTACGAGGCGCTGGCCGTCGCCGGAGTGGCCTGGCTAGACGTCATCCACGTCCTGTACCGCGCCCGCCCACGGATACGCCGGCACATCGGCGGAGTTCTACGCGTCAGCGCGCCCGTCCGGGACGGGCGGTGGGTCGTCGTGTCCTGCATTGAGGAGAGAGACGACCAGTACCTGGTGGTCGGCGGTCGGTACCTCGATCACGGGGAGACGGAAGCTGCCTGGAAGATGATCAGGGGTGATCGTGATGGTCAGTCGTGAAGACGCGGTGCGGGCGCTGGAGGAGCGGGACTGGGTGACCGGTGCCGAGGTAGAGCGGGAGCCTCGCCCCGCGATGATCGTGGTCTCGGTACGCCTACCCGGCGAGCTTGCCGTGTGGGTGGGCGATGAAGCGGAACGCCGCGGCGTGTACCCGTCGGCAGTCATCCGCGACCTAGTCGAACAAGCGCGGCGAGAGGCCAGCGTGGACGAGACGATCACCATGCGCCGCTCGGACCTGCACCGCGCCATCGACGAGGCAGTCCGACCCGCTGCCTGACCTGTCACACCGAACATAACGAAACATGGTGAGCGCGCTGAACCGCGCAGCGATGCTGCATCTCCGCCAGGATCTCCTCGGACCACTCGGTCGGCGTGCGGACCAAGAACACAACCGACACAGGGCGCTGTTCGGCGATGACCTCACCTTCGGTGAAGTCTTGCTCTGTCGTCGCCCTTAGCTGAGACTATCCATCGACGCATCGACCTGTGGCCGTACCGGCAGGGTCGACCGGACGGTGGCGAGGAGTCGCTGGACCCTGGCGTACTGCTCCCGTCGCGGAGCAGCCTTCGGACATGGGCGGTGCGGTGCTGGTCGTCGAGGACGACCGCGAGCTTCGCGAGCTGGTCCGCCGGTACCTCGAGCGGGCCGGTCACCGCGTGCACACCACCAGCAGCGGCGCGGAGGCGCTGCGCCTGCTCGACAAGGGCGACGTCGCGCTGGTCGTGCTCGACCTGGGCCTGCCCGACGTCGACGGGCTGGAGGTGCTGGCCGCGGCCCGCGACGACGACCAGGCCGTGCCGGTGGTCGTGCTGACCGCCCGCAGCCAGGTCGAGGACCGCGTCGACGGCCTGCGCCGCGGCGCCGACGACTACGTCACCAAGCCGTTCAGCCCGACCGAGCTGGTGCTTCGCGTGCAGGCCGTACTCAGCCGCACGCATGGGCGCTCCGCGGCGGAGGCGGACACGTTCGGCGGGGGCCGGCTGCGCCTGGACGAGGCCCGCCACGAGGCCCGGCTGGACGGGCGGCCGCTGGACCTGACCCCGACCGAGTGGGGGCTGCTGACCGCGCTGGCCGCCGCGCCCGGCCGGGTCTTCTCCCGCTACGAGCTGGTCAACCGGGTACGCGGCTACGAGTTCGCCGGGTACGAGCGGACCATCGACTCGCACGTGAAGAACCTGCGGCACAAGCTCGGCCCGGACGCGGCGCGCATCGTCGAGACGGTCCTCGGCGTCGGCTACCGGCTGGGGTGGTCACGTGACCGGTGAGCCGCGGCACCTACGCAGCCCGCTCGACCGGCGGCTGCTGGCGGCGTTCGTGCTCGTCGCACTCTCCTCGGTCGTGGTGCTCACGGGCTCGGTGATGGTGTGGCCAGGACGGGGCATGGGGCCGGGCGGCATGCACTCCGGCCCCGGCGGTGCGGTTGTCGAGGCTCCGGTGCTGGTGGCC
>Ga0075430_100005713_pt1 | contig 10492 bp, 11 predicted proteins | sample RhiMetdeltSRZDD4_FD_75294 | JGI IMG/M metagenome (GOLD analysis project Ga0075430, IMG submission 75294) | Populus rhizosphere microbial communities from Tennessee, USA - Rhizosphere MetaG P. deltoides SRZDD4 | ecosystem: Host-associated > Plants > Roots > Rhizosphere > Soil | place: USA... | reverse complement strand
GATGAACTGCTTGAGCATCTGCTCGGTGACGGTGAAGTCGGCGATCACGCCGTCCTTCATCGGGCGGATGGCGATGATGTTGCCCGGCGTCTTGCCGAGCATCTGCTTCGCTTCCTTGCCCACCGCCTGGATGGTTTTCTTGCCGTTCGGGCCGGCCTCCTGTCTGATCGCCACGACGGAGGGCTCATCGAGCACGATGCCTTTGCCGCGGACATAGATGAGGGTGTTGGCGGTGCCAAGATCGATCGCCAGATCGTTGGAAAAGTAGCTGCGCAGGAATCCAAGCATGGGCAAAGTGTCGGCCTTTTTCCGTTTCCGCTTTTCTCTTTACGTTCCGGGTCTTAGGACGTGGTCCCGAAGGCCCGTCTCAAATGGCGGCTATGATACGCTAACGACGCTTCGGGAGATAAGGCAGTGCTCCCGCGCCTCCGCAGTCCGAAAAGAATGTCGCTATCCGACGACCAGGTCCGGCGCCTTGCCCGGCTCGCCCGCATCGCCATCCAGGCCGACGAATCGGCCACGGTGGTCGACCGGCTGAACCGCGTGCTCGGGCTGATCGACGAAATGCTCCGGGTCGACACCTCGGGCATAGACCCGATGGCGCATCCGCTCGACGCCGTGCAGAGGCTTCGTCCCGACCGGGTCGCCGAGGCCGACCAACGCGAGGACTACCAATTGGTCGCCCCCGCCGTGGAAGGGGGCCTCTACCTGGTCCCCAAGGTTATTGAGTAGTACTCCCGACATAGGTGCTTAATCTCCCGGTCACCGAGCTCTCGGCGGCGCTCGCTGCCAAAAAAGTCTCATCGGTCGAGCTGACCCGGCTGTTCCTCGCGCGCATCGCGAGGCTGAACGGCGAGCTGAACGCGTTCCTTTTTCACGAGAGCACCGTGGAAGTCGCCTTGGACCAGGCGCGCCGCGCCGACGAGCGCCGGGCGCGGGGCGACGCCGGGCCGCTGACCGGTATCCCGGTCGCCTTCAAGGACATCTACTGCACCAAGGGGCTGCGCACCACCTGCGGCTCGAGGATGCTGGAGAGTTTCGTCAGCCCCTACGACGCGCACGTGGTCGAGCAATTCGCGCGCGCGGGGGGCGTGCTGCTCGGCAAATGCAACATGGACGAGTTCGCCATGGGCTCATCGAACGAGAACTCGGCCTTCGGCCCGGTGCGCAACCCCTGGGACCGGCGCCGGGTGCCGGGCGGGTCCTCCGGCGGCTCGGCCGCGGCGGTCGCCGCGCGCATGGCGCCCGCCGCCACCGGCACCGACACCGGGGGCTCGGTGCGCCAGCCCGCCGCCTTCAGCGGAGTCTGCGGCTTGCGCCCGACCTACGGCCTGGTGTCGCGCTACGGTCTTATCGCCTTCGCCTCCTCTCTCGACCAGGCCGGCCCGATCGCGCGCAGCGCGGCGGACCTCGCACTGCTGCTCGACGTCATGGCGGGCTTCGACGCGCGCGATTCCACCAGCGTCGAGCGCCCGAAAGAGGATTACGCAAAAAAGCTCGATCTCGATCTCAAGGGCCTGCGCATCGGCCTGCCGCGGGAATACTTCGGCGAGGGCATCGACCCGGGCGTGCGCCAGGCAGTCGACGCTGCGGTCGCCTGGTTCAAGTCGCAGGGTGCGCGCGCGGTCGAGCTCGATCTGCCGCATACCGGACTCGCGGTGCCTTCGTACTACGTGATCGCGCCGGCCGAGGCGTCGTCCAACCTTTCGCGCTTCGACGGCGTGCGCTACGGCCATCGCGCGAAGCAGTACAGCGACCTTCTCGACATGTATTGCCGCACGCGCGCCGAGGGCTTCGGCACCGAAGTGAAGCAGCGCATCTTGGTCGGCACCTACGTGCTCTCGCACGGGTACTACGACGCGTACTATCTGCAAGCGCAGAAAATCCGTCGCCTCATTGCGCAAGACTTCGCCGCGGCCTTCGAAGAGTGCGACCTGATCGCAGGCCCCACGGCGCCCACTACGGCGTTCGAGCTCGGCGCGAAGACCGCCGACCCGGTGCAAATGTATCTCGGCGACATCTTCACCGTCCCCGCGCCGCTCGCCGGCTTGCCGGCGCTCTCGATCCCGTGCGGTTTCGATGCGGCCGGGCTGCCGGTCGGGCTGCAGCTGATGGGCAGGCACTTTTCCGAGGCCTCGCTGCTGGGCGCCGCGCACCGTTACCAGCAGGCAACGGATTGGCACCGGCGCGTTCCTAAAGAGACGCCGCTGTGAAGTTCGTCATCCATGCCCTCGCATTGGCGCTGCCACTGACCGTCACAGCGCAAGACAAGTCCGAAAGCCGCGAGCTCATCGGCAAGGTCGGCACGAGGAGCGCGCTCCTCATCCTGAACGGCGTGCAGCGTGCCGACGGCTCGTGGCAATTGGCGGGCGAATACGTGATCCTCGCCACTCTCGCGCGGCGCTTCGTCGAAGGCGAGCGCAGCCCCGAGCTCGGCGTCATGGTCCTGAGGGAGGGAACGACGCCGATCCTGTTCGGCCGCCCGCCGCTCGCCGAGCTGCGAGGCACCTGGCGCGACGGGCTCTACAAGGGAACGCGGCTGGGCCCGGGCGGGCAGACGCGCGAGGAGTTCGAGTTCAGCGAGGAATTCCCCTCGATGGAGAACTACAGCGCGAGGGTGCGCTGCGAGGCGAAGGAAGGGCGCTACCAGGCACGGCTCTCGCTATCGGTCGAGAAGGGCCAGCTCAAGGCCCTGGACTGGCGCTCGGTCGAGCCCGGCGGCCAGGCCTGCGCGGTGGCCGGTCCCGAGCAGCAGCCGATGCGCGGCGGACTGCGCTTCGTCGCCGGACTCTGCCGCATCACGCTGCGCGATGCGGGCGAATTCCTCAGGCTCAGCGCCGAGAATTGCGCCGCGCTGTGCGGCGCCGAGGCGCACATCGAGCCGCTGCTCATTGACCGGCGCGGCAACTGCGAGCTGCTGCGCCACGGCGCGCGATGACCATGAGCTGGGAAATCGTCGTCGGCATCGAGACCCACGCGCAGCTCCTGACGAAGAGCAAGATCTTCTCGGGCGCGTCGACCGATTTCGGCAAGGCCCCGAATACGCAGGCTTCCGCGGTCGACATCGCGCTGCCCGGGACGCTGCCGGTGCTCAACCGTGCCGCGCTCGAGCACGCGATTCGTTTCGGCCTCGCGGTGAATGGCACCATCAACCGGCGCTCCATCTTCGCGCGCAAGAACTACTTCTATCCCGACCTGCCGAAGGGCTACCAGATCAGTCAATACGAGGCTCCGGTCGTGCAAGGGGGTTCGGTAAATACCGGCACCCAAAGTGTGCGCCTCACGCGTGCCCACCTCGAGGAAGACGCAGGCAAGTCCCTGCATGAAGCCTTCCGCGGCATGAGCGGCATCGACCTCAACCGCGCCGGCACGCCGCTGCTCGAGATCGTGTCCGAGCCCGACATGCGCGGCGCGCAGGAGGCGGTCGCGTATGCGCGCGCGCTGCACCGGCTGGTGACGTGGATCGGTATTTGCGACGGCAACATGCAGGAAGGCTCGTTCCGCTGTGACGCGAACGTATCGGTCCGAAGGAAGGGTGACAGCACGCTCGGCACTCGCTGCGAGATCAAGAACCTGAACTCGTTCCGCTTCATGGAGCAGGCGATCGAGTTCGAGGCGCGGCGGCAGATCGAGATCCTCGAAAGCGGCGGCAAGGTCGAGCAGGAGACGCGCCTTTACGATCCGGAGCGCAACGAGACGCGGTCGATGCGCACCAAGGAAGACGCGCAGGACTACCGCTACTTCCCGGACCCGGATCTGCTGCCGCTGGTGATCGAGCAGCATCAGATCGACGAGATTGGCAGGACCCTGCCTGAGCTCCCCGACGCAAGGCGCGAGCGCTATGTCCGGGAGCTCCAACTGACGCCATACGACGCGGCGCTCCTGGTGGAATCGAGAAAAAAGGCGGACTACTTCGAGGGTTCATTGTCCGCCGCCAGCGCGATTCAATCGGTGAAGATCCCGGCCAAGTCGCTAGTGAACTGGATCAATGGCGAACTCTCGGCCGCAGTGAATGCCGAGAATCTCGATTTCGAGTCCATACCAATCAAGGAAAACCGGTTCGTCGCACTGCTCGCGCGCGTCCACGATGGAACGATCTCCCAGAAATCCGCTAAAGACGTCATCGCGGATATGTGGAAGGCAGATGAAGCACCTGACCAAATCATCGAGAAGAAAGGCCTGAGGCAAGTCTCGGATGTCGGCGCGCTCGAGAAGCTGGTCGACGAGGTGCTGGCGAAGAACCCGAAGCAGGTCGAGGACTACCGCGCCGGCAAGGACAAGGCCTTCAATTCGCTGGTCGGGCAGGTCATGAAGGGGACGCAGGGCAAGGCGAACCCCGCCCAGGTCAACGAGATTTTGCGGAAGAAGCTGGGCCGCTAGCGGTTGCGCGCTTGCCGGTCGCTTCCTGGTACCGGCGCCGGTCCTCGTCGTAGCGCGCGTTGATCGCGACCGTCTCCTTCTTCTTGGCCTCGAACAGACCCTCCTGGGCCTTGAGGTCGATCTCGGCGTTGGTGATCTCTTCCTTGAGGCGCGCCGGCGGCTCGCCTTTGCCGGCCTCTTTGTAGACCTCGAGGTCTTTCTCGAAGCGTGCCTGGCGCTTCTTGATGTCGTCGATGCGCTTCTCGACCTCCTGCAGCTGCTTCTGGTGGTCGCTCAGCGCGCGCTTGCGCGCCTCCTCGATGTCTCTCTCGCTCGTATAGGTGGCAAGCAGGGCCTGGTTGCGGCGCATCGAGTCGCGTTGCGCCGCCTCCATCTCGCGCTTCTTCTCGGCGTCGGCTTCCTTCGCGAGGCGCGCTTTCTCTTCGCCTTCCGGGTCGATGCGCTTCACGACCAGGCCTTGCCGGTTGATCAGCTCGAGCGGGCGGCCAAAGCAGGCTTGGGGAATGGTATGGCCGTAGTACTTTTTGCCGTCGCTGCCGGTGCAGCGGTAGGTGTACTGATCCTTTGCCGCCGGCGTTTGCGCGTGCGCGGCGAGCGGCGCGAGCACCAACGTCGCTGCTGCGAGCATTGCTGTTCTTGGAGTCATCGCAAATCCCCCCAATGCGCGAGTCGGCGCCATTCTACCCTGCTAGAATCCGCGCCGCCCATGCACTTCGCCGACAAGGCCTTCGTTGCCGAGACTACGGCCAAGATGCTGCTCGAGGTCAAGGCTGTGCTGTTTTTCTCAGATAAGCCGTTCATCTTCACCTCCGGCTGGGCGAGCCCGGTGTACATCGATTGCCGCAAGCTCATCTTCTATCCACGCATCCGCACGCAATTGGTTGACTTCGCCGCCGCCATGCTCGCGCGCGATGTCGGCTTCGAGCAGTTCGACGTGGTCGCGGGCGGCGAGACCGCGGGCATTCCCTACGCCGCCTGGATCGCCGAGCGCCTTAATCTGCCGATGCAATACGTGCGCAAAAAGCCCAAGGGCTTCGGCCGCAACGCGCAGATCGAGGGCGACGTGCGCGAGGGCGCGCGCACCCTGCTGGTAGAGGATCTCACCACCGACGGGCGCTCGAAGATCAATTTTTGTCAGGCGCTGCGCTCGGCCGGCGCTATCGTCGAGCACGTGTTCGTGAACTTTTACTACGACATCTTCCCCGAGTCGAAGAAGATCCTCGGCGAGCTCAACGTGAAGCTCCACTACCTCGCCACCTGGTGGGACATCCTCGCGGTGGTGAAAAAGGGGGGCTACCTCAGCGCGCAGCAGATCGCCGAGGTGGAGAGCTTCCTGCACTCACCCGCGCAGTGGTCCGCCGCCCACGGCGGGGTTTCAGCTTTTCCCGCGTCCTCCTGATTCGTCTTGCGGGTCATCACCCTTAACGTCAACGGCGTCCGGTCGGCGGCGAACAAGGGCTTGTTCCGCTGGCTTGCCGGGCAGCGCGCCGACGTGGTGTGCCTGCAGGAAATGAAGTGCCAGGAGATCGACCTCGACGACAAGCTGCACGGGCTCAAGGTTTTCCAGACCTGCCACGCGTTCGCGAAGAAAAAAGGCTACAGCGGCGTCTCTCTGTACAGCCGCAAGACCCCCGACGAAGTGGGCCGCGGCTTCGCGAGCCGCGAGTTCGACGCCGAGGGACGCTACGTCGAGGCGCGCTTCGGCAAGCTGTGGGTGGTCTCGATGTACATGCCGTCGGGCTCGGCGGGGCCGCACCGCCAGGCTTCCAAGTTTCGTTTCCTGAAGGCATTCCTTGTCCACCTGAAGAAGATCCGCGACCGCGGCCAGGACATCATTCTCTGCGGCGACTGGAACATCGCGCACAAGGAGATCGACCTCAGGAACTGGCGCTCGAACCAGAAGAACCCGGGCTTCCTGCCCGAGGAGCGCGCCTGGCTTACGCGCGTATTCGACGAGCTCGGCTTCGTCGACGTGTTCCGGCGCCTGAACGACAAGCCCGACCAGTACACCTGGTGGTCGAACCGCGGCCAGGCGTGGAAGAAGAACGTGGGCTGGCGCATCGACTACCAGATCGCGACGCCACGCATCGCCGAAGCCGCGCGCAGGGAATCGATCTACAAGGCGAAGCGCTTCTCCGACCACGCGCCGCTCATCATCGACTACGACTATGAGCTTTAGGCTGCCGAGCGGCGTGCGGCCCTATCTCGAGTCCGCGCCGCTCGCCGCCCTGTTTCTCGGCATCTCCTCGGGCTTCGCGTTCGCGATGATCGGCGCGACGCTGACCACGCGTCTCGCGCAGCACGGCATCGACAAGCGCGCGGTCACCGCCTTCGCGCTGACCTTTCTCGCCTACAACCTCAAGTTCCTTTGGGCGCCAATCGTCGATCATGTCCGGCTGCCGCTGATCGGGCGCTTCGGTCAGCGGCGCAGCTGGCTGTGGTTGACCGGCGCGCTGGTGATGCTTGCGGTGGGCTTCCTCGGCCTCGCCGATCCGCAGCAGGCGCTCTTCGTCGTGGCGCTCGCCGCCATCACCGTCGGCGTGGCCGGCGCGACTTTCGACATCATCATCGACGCCTACCGTATCGAGCTGCTCGAGCCGCGCCAGCTCGGCGCGGGCTCCGGCATGTCGCAGTACGGCTGGCGCATCGGGTCGGCCGCGGCCGGCGCGCTCGCCCTGGTGCTCGCGATGCGCGTCGGCTGGGCCGCTGCCTACATGGTGTGTGCCGCCTTCGCGCTACCGGCGATGCTGGTCGGCGTGGTGATGGGGGAGCCGAAGCGGCACCGCGAGCCCGCCAAGCCGCACGGGGTGGTCGAAGCGGTCGTCGCCTATTTCAGCCCGTTGGTCGAGTTTGTGCGCCGACAGGGGGCGCTGGTGGTGCTGCTCTTCGTGCTGATCCACAAGATCGGCGACACGCTCGCCAATCTGACCCTGCGGCTGCTGTTCCAGGACCTCGGCTTCACCAACGACGAGATCGCGTTCTACGACATCGGCGTCGGCTTCGTCGCGCTGCTGGTCGGGGTGTTCGTCGGCGGGATTCTCTATGAGCGACTGGGGATGAAGCGTGCGGTGCTGGTGAGCCTGATCCTGATGGCGGTGTCGAACTTCAGCTTCGCGGCGCTCGCCGCGGTCGGCCACACCAACCTCGGCATGGCCGCCGCGATCGGGTTCGAGAACTTCGCGAGCGGCATCGGCGGCGTGACCGTGGTGGCCTACCTCTCTGCGCTCTGCAACCTGCGCTTCACCGCCACCCAGTACGCGCTGCTCTCCGCGCTCGCGAGCATCGCCGGCCGATTCCTCACCGGCGCCGGCGCCGGCGCGCTCATCCATGCCATGGGCTACGTCAACTTCTATCTGCTGACCACGGCAATCGCGTTGCCGGGCGTGATCCTCTTCTGGTTCATGATCCGCTCCGGCCTCGCCGACGTGTCGATCGGCAGCGCGGGGCGCGAGGAGAAGCCGGCCGGTTAGCGCGGGAGCTCGACGGCGCGCGCCGGACTATTGCGCGTTTCGTCGATCAGCGACTGCTGGATGTCGATCCGGCTGCCGCCGGCGGCGAAATCGGTTGCGTAGGCGAAGCAGTTGACGACGTTGTGGCGGTCGGGACGCTTCAGCTGCTCGTCGATGTACGCGGCCTGCCAGCTCCGGGCCGCCTTCCTTGCCTGGTCTATCTTCGCGCGATCGTAGTCGTACGCCCGCGCCAGGCGGGACCCGCAAGCCTTGCGCAGCTCGGCGAGCTTGCCCGCGTTTCGCGTCTCCCAGGTGCGCCTAGCGGCGGCCACCTTGTCCTTCATTTCGGGGTCGACGAGGGCGCAGACGCGCGGATTGTGATCGATCTCGTAGCCCACCAGGCAGTTGAGCGTGAGGAGATCGACGGGCTCCTGAGCGCTCGCGCTGGCCGCGAGCAGGCCAGCTGCCGCAAGACCGATTCGGATCACCGCGCTGGCGACCCCGCTCCGACGGCCGTTGCCGGCGGCCCCATCTTGATGACCGTGGGCCTTGGGTTTACGGCCATGGGCAGCGCCGGCGAGGGTGGCGCCGCCTGCGCTGCCGGGGACGGGGACCGGCGGCTCGTGCCGGCAACTTGTTCCTTCGCCTTGGCAAGCTCGTCGCGCAGCCGGGCGCCGACTGCCTTCTCCGCCTCGAGAAAACTCCGCGCGCTGGTCAGGTCCGCCTGCATCTGCTCCGTGGCGAGCTTTGCCGCCGATGCGTCCCTGCGCAGCTCCGCGAGTTCGCCCTGCACCGCTTTGGCATCGGCGCGGGATTTGTCAATTTGTCCCCTGGCGCTCGCAAGCTGGGCGCGCGCGTCGGCGAGCTCCTGGGCCAGGTGCCAGGCGAAGGCCACGGCGACCACCGCGGCCAGGCTAAGGACGAAGAACGATTGTTCTCATGCGCCGAAGGTAACGCGGCACTTGGGCAGGTGCAACAAAGCGTGGCCGACCATTGTGGAATTTCTCCGCGTATCGCTGTGGCTAACCTCTTCGCTTGAAAAACTGCACGGCGCGCTCGTGCTCCTCCGCGGCGGCGCGAGTCTTGAATGTCCCGAGGTTGCGACGCCTTCCGGTCTTCGGATTGACTTTGCGGGAATAGAGCCGATAGCCCCCGGCGCTGAGCTTCCTGATCATCCGGTTTCGACCCTCATGAGATGTAGAGCACCAATCCAATCTAGCGATTCGCAGCATCTGCAACAAACGTCAACAACCCGCTGTTAGGCGCCACGGCAAATGCCACGCTCTGACCGAATTGCAACTCACCCCGCGAGTGGTAGTTGCCTTTCGTTCGATCAATCAGACTCTGCAACGTGTACGAGCGCAATGAGACTCGCGCCCTCTTTGGCTGTTGAGACATCCACGATACGTCGAAACCATAACCATGCTCCTCCGGCGTAGTGCAGGCATCCGTTACGGTTCCATCGGGACCGACGAGGCGAAAATATAGAGCTTCGTGTTGCTTTGGCTGCTGCATCAACTCTCGTATCACCTGCTCGGGTGGCCCAAACGGGCCCGCAGGTTTGGGCGCTTCATCGGGATACAGCTGCTCGATTGTTTGTCCCGGCCTTGAGCTGACACCTTCTTCTAGGAATCGCACTGAAACGATGGCCCCGGCCACCAGCGGCGCACGTCCTGCCAGATTAGGTAAGTAGAAGGCTGGCCATCGGGATACGCGCCACCGCTCACGCGAAGGCTCGCAAGCTCAGGTCCTATGCAATCCCCACTTACATGCACATCGAGGATATCGATTCCATCTGTGGCAACCGTAACGACTGGCTCATCGTTTAGCGCGACAGCGAGTGCGGCCATGTGGGCGCCTAACGGTTGAGCTGAGCGCCGCGACCGCGGCGATTTGGCCTCGGCACTTTATCCGAACCACCGCGCGTGCATGCTCGCCAAGAACTCATGTGTGATCGGGTATCCGGATTCTGAGCCAATGACTGCATCGATGCCACATCGTGGACAGAGGGCAGTTTCACCAGTGACGCCACGAATGACGTTGCGATCTTGTATCCATTCTGTGATGGCGGAAGGCGGATACGTTTCCTGGCAGTAGAAGCAGCCGCAAAGCGAGGAACGTTCGATCTCATCGCGGTGGAGCGCGCAGTGCGAATGTGCAGCCTCTACGTCCGCGTGTCGGGCGATTCGCGAGTCGGTCATGGCCGCCTAACGTTCGCGATGACGCGCACCATGCGGAGCGCGTAGCGGCGAGCGGACGACGTCGCTGTCGATCGCGTTGTTAGGGCGGGACATTCGCATCGCTACGGACACGGCTTGACCGCGTCGCGACGAGGGTCCATCGGCGCGGCCGCGGCGACCGTCATGCCATTCGCAGCGTCTTCTACCCACATGCGCACCGATGCGCTTGTGACTTCGCTTCCCGTGACTTGCTTTCTCACCCTGTACTCGCCGCCAGCCTCGACGTCCAACGTAACTGTAGCCCACCAAGCTTTTTTCCCGCGGGGGATACTGTAGACAACGGCGAGGTAATGACGCCCCGGGGTGACAGTTAGCCTGTTTGGCCAGCGCGCGTTGTTGGCATAGGCTCCAAAACTGCGTTCAAGCGAAACACCGTCCATGCAAGGAATGTAGACGCCCCCTTTATGAAATTCGTGCGGGCTT
>Ga0075430_100005711_pt1 | contig 10497 bp, 10 predicted proteins | sample RhiMetdeltSRZDD4_FD_75294 | JGI IMG/M metagenome (GOLD analysis project Ga0075430, IMG submission 75294) | Populus rhizosphere microbial communities from Tennessee, USA - Rhizosphere MetaG P. deltoides SRZDD4 | ecosystem: Host-associated > Plants > Roots > Rhizosphere > Soil | place: USA... | reverse complement strand
AGCCCGGAGCTCGAGCCGCACGACTTCGAGATCCCCGATGACAAGGTGCTCGCCCCGCCGATGACGAGCGAAACGCGCGTCCGCGCCACGTCGCTCGACGCCGCGCTCGAACAGGAGCGCGAGCGCATCCTCGAAGCGCTGAGCTCGGCCAACTGGAATCGCGCCAAGGCCGCCAAGCTCGTAGGCATGCCGCGCCGCACTTTCTACCGCCGCCTCAAGAAGTACGGCATTCAGTAAGTGCTCATGCCTGAGCTATGATGGCGCGACCTTATGCGCGTCGCAGCCCTTCTCTTCCTCGCGGCCACGACGATGGCCGCCTGCACGACGGTTCTCGGTGATGACTTCGAGATCGTCACCGACACGGCGAGCACGACCACCGATAGCGTCACGAGCAGCAGCGTGGGCGGCGAAACCTCCGCGGGCGGAAGCGCGGGGATGTCGGCGGGCGGCAACGGCACCGGAGGGGCGGGCGGCGAGGACTGTACGAACGGCGTCGATGACGATGCCGACAGCCGCATCGACTGCGAGGACGACGGATGTACCGCCGGCTACCGCTGCATTCCCCCCGTTCCCACCGGCTGGGTCGGACCCATCGCGCTTTCGCAAGTGCCGCACGGTATGCCGAAGCCGACCTGCCCGATGGCGTACTCCACCGAGGAGTACAACGGTGTCGAGGGCGTCAGCGCCGCTCCCGTCACATGCAACAACTGCACGTGCAACTCGAACAACCCGACGTGCACACCGTCCGTGGTGGCTCACTACGGACAATCGAGCTGCGGCGGGATGTTTCCCCTTGCCGGACCGAATCCGGTCGGTGGTTGCCAGCAGCAGGGAGCGCTTTCGGGCAACATCTCCGTGAGGATCGGCAGCCCGACGGCGAGTCTGAATTGCATGGCCTCCGGCGGAGGGATCGCGAGCACGCCGCCGCCCATGTGGGCGACGGCTTCGCGCGCCTGTTCTTACCAGGGGGCGCTCGGCGCTGGTTGCATGGCAGGGGACGTTTGCGCCCCCATCACGGGAGGCAACGACTTCGGCGACAACGTGTGCATCCTGAAGGCCGGCGACGAAGTCTGCCCGGCGCCCTTCACTCAGAAGTTCACCTACAGCGACAACGAGAGCGACGTGAACGACATGCGCACTTGCTCGCAATGCGGCTGCATGCAGCAGAACGCCACGTGCTCGGTGAACACGCAGTTTTTCACGAGCAGCAACTGCAGCGGCTCTCCCACCTTCACGATCGCCAACAACAACGTGTGCAACAACAGCAACATCAACGGCCTCTACACGAAGGCGATCATCACCGGACAGCCCTCGGGAACCTGCCAGGTCCAGCAGGCCCAGCCCCAAGGCAGCGTCACGGCCTCGGGGCCATTCACCACCCTTTGCTGTCTGCAGTGACGATCAGTTGACCGTCATGGAAGTCGGCGCGTCGCTCGCGCGATCGTCGGCGTCGACGCCTTCGTGCTCGAGGCGCTTGTTGCGACGCTCCATGGCCGCCTGCACGAAGCGCGCGAACAGCGGATGCGCTTTGCGCGGGCGGCTCTTGAACTCGGGATGGAACTGGCAGCCGACGAAGTAGGGATGATCGGGAAGCTCGATCATCTCCACGAGCCGCTTGTCCGGCGAGAGCCCGCTCAGGACCAGACCCTCCGACACCAGGATGTCGCGATGCGCGTTCGAGACTTCGTAGCGGTGACGATGCCGCTCGCTGATGCGGCGCGTGCCGTAGATGCTCTCGGCCAGAGCGCCGGCGGCAATCTCGCAAGGGTAAGCGCCGAGACGCATGGTCCCGCCCTTGTCGACCACGCCATGCTGGTCGGGCATGAGATCGATCACCACCGCGTCGCCGTCTTTGACAAACTCGCGTGAATTGGCGCGCGCGACCTTGCATACGTTGCGCGCGAACTCCACCACCGCGAGCTGCATGCCGAGGCAAATGCCGAAGAAGGGGATCTTCTCCTCGCGCGCGTAGCGAATGGCGTCGATCTTTCCCTCGGCGCCGCGATCGCCGAATCCGCCCGGCACCAAAATCGCATCGAGCCGCGACAGGAGCTTCTCGGGTCCCTCGGTCTCGATGAGCTCGGAGTCGACGTACTCGAGCTTGAGCTTCACGTCGTGCTCGAGACCGGCATGAATGAGCGCTTCGTGCAGCGACTTGTAGGAGTCGCGCAGGTGCACGTACTTGCCGACGACGCCGATGCGTACAGCGGCGCCGTTCGGTTGCTTGAAGCGTTCGGCGATGCGCTTCCAACCGGACAGATCGGGCTGACGCGAACAGATGTTGAGCATCTCGACGAGCGCATCGTCGAGGCCTTCTTCGTGCAGCACGACGGGCATCTCGTAGATGCATTCCACGTCGACCGCTGCGATGACGCGGTCGACGTAGACGTTCGAAAAGAGCGAAATCTTCTCTTTGAGCGCACGCGGCAGCGCGCGATCGCAACGGCAGAGAAGCAGGTCCGGTTGGATACCGATTTCGCGGAGCTTCTGCACCGAGTGCTGCGTCGGCTTGGTCTTGAGCTCGCCGGCAGTGCCGATGAACGGCACCAAGGTCACGTGCACGCTGACGGCGTTCTGCGGCCCGACTTCGACCTTGAGCTGACGGATCGCCTCGAGGAAGGGCAGCGATTCGATGTCGCCGACAGTGCCGCCGATCTCGACGATGGCGACATCCACCTCTTCGGCCGCGCCGATGATGCGCGTTTTGATCTCGTGCGTGACGTGCGGGATGACCTGCACGGTGGCGCCGAGATACTCACCGCGCCGCTCCTTCGAGATCACCGCCTCGTAGATGCGCCCGGTGGTGAAGTTGTTCTCGCGCGTCATGCGCGCGCTGGTGAAGCGCTCGTAGTGGCCGAGATCGAGATCGGTCTCGGCGCCGTCGTCGGTCACGAACACCTCGCCGTGCTGGTACGGGGACATGGTGCCCGGATCGACGTTGATGTACGGATCGAGCTTGATGTTGGTGACGGTGAGGCCGCGCGCCTCCATCAGGGCTCCGATGGTGGCGGCGGCGAGCCCCTTTCCAATCGAGGAGACCACGCCCCCCGTCACGAATATGTACTTCGTCCGGCGGCTCATGATCAGCCTCCTCCTCTTCCGCGCGCTCCGTCGAGCCGACGCGCATTTCCTCTGCGCACCTGCGCCGAACCCAAGTGTTCAGCGCCGCGGCGATTTTAGGCAGCCGCGCGCGAGCGTCAATAGCAGCCCTCTTCGAGGTACGGAAGATCCTTGAGAATCGCGCGCGTCCAGATCGACGAGTTCGCCAAACCGGTGGTCGCCCTGGTGGTCGACGGCGCCTACTACGACGTCGGCGCCCTCGAGGAGCGCTGGAATTGGCTCGACCGCTTCGGCCCGGCCGACTTCCACGCGCGCGTCGTCGGAGCCCGCTGCGCCGGGCTCGAGCTGCTCGAAATGCGCGTGCGCGCCGGCGATCGCCCTACCGAAGCGCGCCTTTTACCGGGCGAATTCTTGCCACTTCCGCCCTGCGACACCGATCGAGCGACCTACGTTCAGCTGGGGCCCTACGACGACGATCACCCCACCCCCCGCTTCGAGCACCGCTACGCCCGCACCCTCGTGGGTCACGACCAGCCCGCCGTGACGAGCGATCCCCACGCCGAGGCGGGCCTCGCCGTCCTGTTGGGCGAAGATCTCCATCGCGCGAGCGCTCGTGAGGCCGAGCGCGCCATGCTCGGTTTCACGCTGCTGCTCGACTGGCGCGGGGGCTCGAGTCAGCTCGGTCCGGAGCTCGTCCTGGGCGTGAGTCTCCGCGATCTGTCGGCGCGCGCCGTCACGCTCGACGGCCACGCGGCGGGCAACGTCGGCGCCTCGCGCTTCCACCCTTCCGAGGCGCTCGCGTTTGTCAGCCAGTACATGCCGCTTCGCGCCGGCGATGTCGTGGGGCTCGGCTGTCTCGCCAATGGCCGCGCCGCCCCAGCGTTCAGCGAGCCGGTCACGCTGAGCGTCGACCGCTTCATGACGTTGCGCGGTTGGGCCGTCGCAGGCCCCGAGCCCATCGACTGGCGCCGTCCTTAAAACGTGCCGACGGCTGCGATGCCGGCTTGGTTCGGGCCACCGGTGGGCACGATCGTCCAGCTCGCTTTGGGAGCGGCGCCTTCGGCTTCGGTGGTCATGAAGATGCCTTCGCCGATGAGGCCAGCGCCGCCGATTTGGGCGATGCCGCTCAACACGTAGAGCACACCACGGATGTAGATGATCGCCGAGCAATCGGGATCGTCCTCGGCACAGCCGCTTTTCGCGAGCGCGGCCCAAGGACCGATGATCGGAATGTAGAGCCACGGCTCGGCGCCGGGAACCTCAGGCCAGAGACCCGCGCACATCGCGCCCAAGCCATACGCGAGCCCGAGCACACCGACACCGCCGGCGATGAGCGGAAAGCGCACGCTCGACGGCGGATAGCGCATCATCTGCTCCTCGGGCTCGCCGACCGGCGTTGCCTCCTCGGCCCACGCGTTCGAGACCGAGAGCACGCCGGCGCACGCCAATGCTGCGACGCGCAGCCTCACTTTTTCTTTGCGTCCTTTTTCTCGTCCTTCTTCAGTTCGGCCGGGTCGGGGATCGTGACGGTGTACGGCACGGTCACGCGGTCACCGTCGAACGGTGGAACGAACTCGTCGATGAAGGCGTTCTTGATGCACCTCTGCGCCGCGGCGGAAGCATCTCCCCATGGAGAACCGAGCTCCACGGCGACGATCTTCCCCGCATCGCCGTCGAAGACGACTTGGAGCTCGCCTTCGCCAGGCGTGGCGTCGGTCGTTTTGCTGCACTCCTTGGCGCGTCGATGGCCGCGTTCGAGCACGCGCTTGGCCATCTCTTTGTCGAACTCCTTGGTGCCGTCGTCGATCTTCTCTTTTTCGAGCTCCGAATCGCCCATCCCGGTTTGCGATGGATCGTAATTGGTCCCCATGCCCACATCGCGATTGTCACGCTTGTCTTGGCCGGAACCGCATGCGACGACGAGGAGCGCGACCCCCGCATAGCTCAACTTGGATTGCACTGCGTTACCCTCCGGAACGATAACTCCGCGCGTTCGCGGAACTTACGCCCGCTCGCTCTAAGTAGCCCAGCTACCGATGCCTCACAAGCTACACCGCTTCGCCGTGGTCCTCGCGGTGGTCATGGTCATCGCGGCCCCGGGCTTCGCCCAGCAGGCTCGCTTCTCGGCGGAGCTCACCGAGCTCGTCAGCGCCGTGACGGCCGCCAAGGGTGAGGTCGGGGTGGCTGTCGTCGATGTCGAGAGCGGCCGGCTGCTCGCAGCGCATCAGTCGAGCCGTCCGCTCAATCCGGCGTCGAACATGAAGGTGCTCACGGCCTGGGCGGCTCTGCGCACGCTGGGACCGCAACATCGCTACCTCACGGGTCTCTACGGAACCATCGAGAAGACCCGCATCGCCGAGCTGGTCTTGCGCGGCGAAGGCGATCCGAGCCTCGAGATGCGCGACCTCTGGGAGATGCTCGGCGAGCTCCAGCGCGCGGGCGTGCGCGAAGTCGGCGACATCCTCGTCGATCAGCGGCGCTTCGACGCGCAATACGTCCCGCCGGCGTTTCAGCAGCAACCGGACGAATGGTCCGCCTTCCGCGCGCCGGTCGCAGCCGTCTCACTCGCGGCAAACACCATCGTGATCGAAGTTCGTTCGCGTCGTCCGGGTGACACCGCTTCGGTGAGCGTCTTGCCGGTGAGCTTCGTCGACGTGAGCGGCTCGGTGAAGACGAGCGAACGTGGCACGCCCGAAGCCGTGAAGATCGCGCTCCGTCCCAAAGGCGAAAAAATCGAGGTGCGCCTCTCCGGCACGGTACCGGCCGACGCAGGCATCTTGCGCATCTGGCGCCGCGTCGACGATCCCACGTTGCTCGCAGGCTTCGCCTTGCGCGATCTGTGCGCGTCGCTCGGCATCGCGGTGCGCGGGCAGGTGAAGGCTGGCGGCGAGGGCAAGCGCACGCTCCTCGCCTCACGCCGCTCGCCTCCGCTCGCCGAGCTCCTCTCCAAGCTCGGCAAAGACAGCAACAACTTCTACGCCGAGACGATCTTCAAGAGCATGAGCGCCGACGGAAAACAGCCCGCGAGCTTCGAGCGCTCGTCGCGCATGTTGGGATCGCTCTTGCGCGAGAGCGGCATCGATCCCACGCCCTTCCGCCTGGAGAACGGCTCCGGTTTGTTCGACGCCGATCGCGTCAGCGCCGAAGCCATTGCGCAGCTCCTCGCCCGCGCCCTCCACGATGCGCGCGTCGGCCCCGAATTCGTCGCGCAACTCTCCATCGGCGGCGTCGACGGTACGCTACGCCATCGCTTTCGCGATCACGCGAAAACGCGAGCGATCCGTGCGAAGACCGGAACGCTCGCGTCGGTGAACAGCCTCTCGGGCTACATCCTCGGCAAAAAGCCGATCGCATTCAGCGTGCTGGTCAACGGAACCGACAAGAACGTCGAGATCCGCAAGAACATCGACGAATTCATCGAGAAGCTGACCGCTGACCGCGGAAAGCTGACCGCTAACTAAAGTCGCGCATCTGGCGGCGCATCTTGGCGAGCGCCTGCTCTTGGAGCTGGCGGATGCGTTCGCGCGAGAGCTGGTATTTGTCGCCGATCTGCTTGAGCGTGAGCTCGTTCTCGTTGTCGAGACCGAAGCGCCAGCGGATGATGTTCGACTCGATGGGCGTCAGCTTGGTGAGCAGCCGCTGCACTTCGTCGGTCCAGTAGCGGCCGGCGAGGCGCTCGAACGGGCTGGGCGCGTCCTCTTCCTCGAGGAAGTCGACGAACTTGCGCCCATCCTCGTCGCCCACCGGGCGATCGAGCGAGAACGGTGCATCCGCGCTGAAGCCCTTCACCTTGTCGAGCTTCTCGCGTGCGACGCCGGTGGCCTTCTCGAGCTCTTCGAGCGTCGGCTCGCGACCCGTGCGCGCCAGCGTGGCTTGGGTGGCGCGCGCGACGCGGTTGTAGGTATCGAGCATGTGCACCGGAATGCGCACGGCGCGGCCCTTGTCGGCGAGCGCGCGGTTGATCGCGTGACGGATCCACCACGACGCGTAGGTCGAGAAGCGATAGCCGCGACGATGATCGAAGCGCTCCACCGCCTTCATGAGGCCGATGTTGCCTTCCTGGATGAGATCGATGAGCGGCATCTTCCCGCGGTTGTAGCGGCGGGCGATCGACACCACGAGGCGCAGGTTCGCTTTGACGAAGCGGTTCTTGGCGGCGAGCTGGGTGGCGAAGCTGTCCTCGATCTTGCGCAGGTAGCGCCGGTAGAGCGACGAAGCGGGAACGTAGGGCACCGCTTCACCCGAGACGTGCTCGCGCCAATTGGTGGGATCGGGCTCGCAGCCCACGTCGTGGCCGATACGCCAAGCGCGGGCGACCCACAGACGGTCCGAGTCGGGCAGCTGCACGCGCAGCGCGAGCTGTCGCGAGAGGTCGTTGTAGCGATCGAGGCGCCGGCCGGAGAGCGGCTTGCCGCGCACGAGCTTGATGAGCTCGTCGACCTCGGGCGCTTCGATCTTTTCCGGGCCGGCCGCGTTCACGTCCTCACGGAGGCCTTCGAGGATGTAGGGAGCCGCCGGTTGGTAGCTCAACAAGTTCATCCAGTGCTCGACCTCGGCCGCCTCGACTTGCTTGGCCGCTTCGATCTCCTCGTCGTGGCCCATCACCGGATGGTTGGCCATGTCGCGGAAGTAGCGGGCCAGCATCGAGTCGCCCGCGATCTTGCGAGGCTCGTCGACAGCCGGATCGGGGAGCGGCGGGAGCTCGCTAGCTCCCGAGTCCAGATCGGCGAGCCGCGGCGGCTCGCTGTAACGAGGACGGACCGCGGTGATCTCGTTCTCGTCGTCCTCGCCCAGGCGAGGCAGCTCGGTGACAACGGCGGCGGTTTGGGCAGCTGACGGCTTGCTCATGTCCTTCGTGCTCCCGGCTGAGTTGCCAGCGGGTGAAGCCCCCACTCTCGTGGATGCAGAGACGGACGGTTTGGGAGTACGGGGGCGCCCCCCGGACACACGACCGCGCCGTCGCTGTTTCGCCTGCGCTCGCACCAGGTTCGCCGCCTGCGGTCCACGACGTTTGCGCATCTTCGGGGACTGGAAGGTCGACGAGTTCATGGTGATTTGGATGCGATGTCCGATCGACGGTTCAAAAAGGCTACAGACTCAGGGACGACAGGCGCGGCAAAGAACCGAACCCACGAATGGCTGTGCCGATTCCTATATTTTTGTTTACGGGGCTTCGATCGGACGGTTTCAAGGGTTTTTGCCTAGGGCAGACGAGGGCAATTGTAGAAAACAACATAAGCAAGACAGGTGCCACGGCAAGGGTCGCACCCGGCTGCAAATGGCTCCCGAAGGCCCATGCCCGAAATACGCACGAGGCCGGGGAAAGCTTTCGAAATCCCGGAGAGAATGTGCCCGAGCACGAAGACGGCCGGAGGCACGTGCGCGTTAGCCGCCTCACACCTGCGGAGCGAGGTTCGCACCCAGGTATGATCGAGCTGACGTAGCGTCACCCCAACTTTGCAGTCGGGAAATGTGCGCTCTCAGCTGGAGCTGCATCTCAGGTGAATTGGGCGATAAACCGCGGGTCGTTCTCGAAGAGCAGCTTGATCGATGGGATTCCGTAGCGCAGCATCGCGATCCGCTCGATTCCCATGCCGAAGGCGTAGCCACTGAAACGCTCGGGATCGATGCCGCAATTGAGCAGAACTTGAGGGTGGATCATTCCGCACCCGAGCACTTCCAACCACCCCGAACCCTTACAAACGCGGCATTGGCCGCGGTTTTCCGCACGGCAGAAGGTGCAGCCGATGTCCACTTCGGCACCCGGCTCGACGAACGGGAAGTAGCTCGGGCGCAAGCGCACGGGCGTGCCGGGTCCGTAGAGCGCTTCGGCAAAGGCGCTGAGCACGCCCTTCAGGTCGGTCATGCTCACGCCGACGTCGACGAGAAAGCCCTCGATTTGGTGGAACATCGGCGAGTGCGTGAGATCGTCGTCGCGGCGGTAGACGGCGCCGGCGCTCACCACCGCCATCGGCGGTTTGCGGCTGCTCATGACGCGGATCTGCGTGTTGCTCGTGTGCGTGCGCAACAGCGTCGGCGCCCGCCGCGGACTGCCGTCAGGACCCAGCACGTCGACCCAGAAAGTATCTTGCATGTCGGTCGCGGGATGGTCTGGCGGAAAGGCGAGCTTCGTGAAGTTGTTCTCCTCGAGCTCCACCTCGGGGCCGGGTACGACTTCGAAACCCAAGTCTCGGAAGATCACCAAGAGGTCGTCGCGCGTTTGCAGCACCGGATGCAGGTGACCGCGTCCGGGCAAGACGCGCCCGGGCAGCGTGAGATCGTAGGGTCGGCCCTCGAGATCGGCGCGGCGCGCAGCCTGCGCGAGCGCTTTCAGGCGCTCGTCGAACGCCTTCTCCACCGCTTGCTTGAAGTCGTTCACGCGTGCGCCGACGCGCGGACGTTCGCTGTTCGGAACGTCGCGCATCAGCGCCATCACGCGCGTGAGCTCGCCCTTCTTTTTTCCGAGGATCTGCGCGTAAGCATCGCGCAGCGCCTGTTCGCTAGAGGCCGCACCAAAGGCGTCGCGGTAACGCGTCCCGAGCGCCTCGAGCCCGTCTTCGATGGCGCGCACGGCGTCATCGCCGGCGGACATTAGCGCGTGGCGTCGACGACCGCTTTGAAGCCGGCCGGATCGTGGATGGCGATGTCGCTCAACACCTTGCGATCGAGCTGGACGTTGGCGCGCTTGAGCGCGTGAATCAGCCGGCCGTAGGTGGTCCCGTTGAGGCGCGCAGCAGCGTTGATGCGCGCGATCCACAAGCGGCGGAAGTCGCGCTTGCGGCGCTTGCGACCCACGAAGGCGTACTGCCACGCCTTGTGCAGCACTTCGCGGGCCTGCTTGATGCGGTTTTTCCGCGGGCCCCAGAAGCCCTCGGTCTGCTTCAGAATGCGATTACGACGACGACGGGCTTTGAACCCTCGCTTCACACGTGCCATGGCTCACCTCTCCGCGTGCTGCCGAGATCTATGCGTAAGGAAGAAGCATTCGGATGCGCTTCTCGAACTGATCGTGCACGATGGCGCGCTTGCGCAGGCGCCGGTTCCGCTTGCGGTTCTTGCTGATCATTCCGTGCGAGTGGCCGCACTTCGAGCGCCGTACCCGGCCCGAGCCGGTGACCTTGAACCGCTTGGCGGCGCCCTTGTTGGTCTTCATCTTCGGCATGGTGATCTCTCTCACGCGGCCCGCTCCCTGTGCGCCGCCCTCGGGATGAGGGCCGTTTGGAGCCGCCAGGAATGCGGGGCCGCGCATCCAAGCAGACCGGCGCGCGTGTGTCAAGAGGCCCTACATCCGCTCCAGAGGTCGAAATGCCTGCGCTGTGGCAGGAAGCGGCGGCGACTTTGCTCCCTTTCCGAAAGGAAGCCACACAATTGCGGCCGGCTGGGCTAACACGCTGGGCCGATGCGCAAGCGACCCTTCGGCCGCAAGAAGTTCGAGGT
>Ga0075430_100005708_pt1 | contig 10499 bp, 11 predicted proteins | sample RhiMetdeltSRZDD4_FD_75294 | JGI IMG/M metagenome (GOLD analysis project Ga0075430, IMG submission 75294) | Populus rhizosphere microbial communities from Tennessee, USA - Rhizosphere MetaG P. deltoides SRZDD4 | ecosystem: Host-associated > Plants > Roots > Rhizosphere > Soil | place: USA... | reverse complement strand
TTTCAGCAGCCATGAAGTCGATATCTTCCAGCATTTCGGTGCTGACTTTGATTTTGTCGGCAACCTTCTTTGCATCGATGTGAGTGGTGGCAAGGTTGAAATCGATCAACGGTTTCACTTCGCCTTCGCCGATGAAAGCTGCTTCGCCTTCGGGGTTCACTTTCTGAACGATCACGATGGCAGGACGGTTTGTTGTTCCTACGTTCGATATCGAGGCCCAGAAAGGACGCGGGCGGTTCGGCTGGATAACGGTCAGCTCCACGTCAGGAACGGGGATATAAGTGCTGCCGCCTGTGTTGGTCGCGATGGTCATGGTTGCGGGGGCGCGTACTTCAAATTCAAAGTTCAACACGTCGCGGCGTTTGAACTGCTCCCACTTTTCTTTGTTCTTCGCGATCGCTGCGCGGAACTGGTCGGCAATCGATTGGCGATTTTCCTTACCAGGCACTGCACGTTTTTCCAGCTTGTCCAGCTTTTCAGCCATGGTCTGGATAGTTGTTTGCAGTTGTTCTTTCTCCGCTTTGTATTTGCGAAGGGCGTCGAGCTCTACGCCTTTGAAATGCTCGTCAATGATGGTCTGCACATCTTCTTTGGACTGGTAACCGCGTGTTTCCAGTTCCGTGCGAACCTTGTTCTGAATTTCAGAAAGCAGTTTGGTTTTTTCATCTTCACCTTCACCGCCATCTGATTTGTAAGCAGCACCGCGGAAAGCGCCCGGCATACGCCTGGTAACCATCTTCGGGGCATAGCGTGTGTGCTTTGCAGGAAACGTTAAGAATTTCTGTTTCATAACTTAAAATTGTTTTTTAAATATTCATAATCGATTCCGGCCTCAACCGGCTTGCTATTGTGAAGTGGGCGGCGCTTTTGCAATTCGTCCGGCTTCGCTTCAGCAAGTGATATATGGCGGTAAATAAGCTGTCGTAATTCCAGTTGTTTCGATCTTGGTATTGATCGAATGAAGTCCTCGGTTTCTTCGTTCAATGCTTCGCGTGCTGCTTCCGCATCACCAGCCGAACGAATGAAATAAGTTTCTTCAATGGATCCCAGTGTCACCGGTGAACCTTCATACAGTTCGATTTCCTTCAGCAGAATACAATCCAGGTTCTCGTCGTATTCCATTTTGTCCCACACATAATCAAAACCCACTGAAAGGTTGTTGACTGTGCCTGAATTGATTTGCGCCAATGCACGCTTTGCGGTTGGCACTTCGTCGGGGTCGTCGAGCACAGCCTCGAAATACAGGCCGTAATCGTCTTCTTTCAACACGGTGAACTGTCCAATGGGTTCATCCATCCTGTGTTGCCACAGCATCACGATCTTGTATTTGCTGTCGCTTTCAGGGCCACGCTCACGTATTGATTTCGCGCAGCAGCCTTTCATAAACATGGTGCCGTAAGAATCAACCACGCCCCACACGATGAGGTAACCGCGCACGGTCCTTTCTTCCACACTGGTTTTGGCATCGACCAGGGTACCATCTTCGCGCACGGCCATGGTGCTATAGGTGATCGGCTTCGCCCGTTGTTTGAGCGCCTTAATTTTGGGATGTACTATTACCATCGGTTGTAAGTTTTGCGGCATCGCTGTCGGTCATTCCGAAAACGATAACCAGTATATTCTTTTTCGTTGGTGCGTCGAGTGTTGACAACAGCAGGGCCTGTAAGGCAGTAAGGCCACCGACACCCAGCTTAACAGCCATGGGGTCGGGGTTCTTTCCATCCGTCACGTACACATCACCTTCCGGTACTGCTTCCATTCCCAGCGCAACCATAAGTTGGTTCTTCGTGATCTGTCCTTTCTCGTACAGCATGATGTTGGTATCGGCAACGACTTTATCCACGTCCGCTTTTTCTTTCCTGTTTTCCTGCAGCACATCGATGTGTGCATAAGAAACATCAGCATATAACCCCTGTTCTTCCAGACCCAGCAGGGTGGTAAGTATTTGCGCGATTTCCTTTCCGTCCTTTATCACAACATCCTGGTATAACTTCCGCTCATCGGTCAGCACGTTATTGAAGGTTGGCCCCTGCGTGGATGGCATGAATGATCTTGGCACACCCAGCACCGCGTAAATGGCCTGCGCATCTGCAAGCGTTTCCTCGAATGGTTTTAATTCTTCGATGGACATATTCACGCGAACAAAATCGACCGGCACATCGGTAATACCGTAGATATCACGGTTGCCAGTCAGGCCGTAATCGGCGTTCATTTCTTCACGGATGGCCTGCTTTTCTGCTTTCGTCAATGCCACCGAACCGCTTTCATCTTCTTTTTTGCTGACGATAAAACCGAGCGCACCGCGTTTTATGTAGATCACATTGCGCGCCTGATACACAGCCAGCAAATTGCTTAGCGGTAATTCAAGTGCGTGAAGCGGGCCAATGCCTTTAAGCGGGTTCGATGTATTGAAACCGAGTTCGATAAAAGCATCGTGATACACCAGCTCGGCGTTGATCTCGTCGCTGTCAGGGCCCATCGTCACCTTGTAGAAATCCACCAGGTCGTTGGCGCTTGTAGCTGCAAAAAGTTTTGGACGGTCAGGCTTTATATGCGGCTCGGTATTTTGCGGTGGAAGCAACCACAGTGCGGAAATATTATCCATCGTATCAGGGAGCGCACTGGGAATGTATTTGTAGAAGTATCGGTTGCCGGCAGTGTATTTGTAAACAACGGCATTGTAAATGAGCCTATGCCATGTAAGGCGCCAATTCGGTTGCGTGGTGATCTTATTCCAAACCTTATTGTCGTACACGATCTCGTCGTCCTTCAATCGCTTTAGCTGGAATACCCCATTCGTTACGCGGGATGCTATGGCATCGATCGGTGCGAAAAGTTCCGGGATAGTTTCAAAGAGCCTTATTGCATTGCCCTCGGAATAGCCGCCGGAAAAACAAGATTTGAAAATTCCGATATCATGGTCGGTCAACCGGTAGATATGATTACCTGCCTTGTCTTTCTCGTAACAGACCGGCGGGGTTTTTTTTCCTGTCCAGTTGATTCCAAATAATCCCATGGTATTATAAAAGAAAAAAGCGCCAGTACCATCTTTCTGAATGATACTGGCGCTCTGTACAGTTTGCCCGGCGCTCTGAATTTATGGGCTAAATATTTTTATTTACCTCGTGTCTTAATCCCGCACTTTTGGCAGTGGCCTTCCGCTTCACCTTCATACCTGCAAAGCAGCCTGCCACAATTGCTACACCTCAAGTCCTTCAAGTACCGGAACAACCTACGAAGTAAGGTCACTGCGTTGTTCACAAAAGTAAAATTATGACTTTTTTGATAACATAAAATAAATCTTGAATTTTGGCGGTAGCTGCTTTCAAGGCTTAGTGCCATGCTGAATGAGCCCCGGCGGTACGCTGTCGGGGTTTTTATTTGGCCCGTACCGGGTACCTATCATTGGTAAAATAGCGGTAAATTGGAACGAAGGAAAGCGGTTTTTATATAAGGATCACCCATCCTGTTCCCCGGTTATCGCCGGGGAAATTTTATTTTTGCACAATGGTTACCTACTATTTTGATGAGGTTATTGCCCTGGTAAACCTTTGCGAGACAAAGGACGAACTGAACCTGCTGGCTTCAGTGATCGAAGAAGAAAAGAAAAGATACTCGTTAAGGGTGTTGCGGGAAATCAATACAGCCTTCATAATGAAACGGGTGCAACTCAATTTCACCGGGTTCTAAGTTTCCCAAAATGCCAGAAAAATATTCCGCAAATCGGCTTAAAAATATTCCTACCGTATGTCTCCGACATGGATGTCGGGGACATGGTAATTACCAACTTCGTGCCGACCAGGTATTATACCGCCGATGGGAAATTTCGCAACTGGTGCTTTCATAAGGCAGAATAACCGAACCTCAAATTGCTTTATTCGCCACGCTGCCATAAGAATTTTTCCTGCTGCTTTCTTATAGAAATCCCGGTCGGGGTTTTTCTTTCCTTTTATGGTGGCGGTAAGCCGCTCAATGTAACGCATGTGGCAACTGCGTTCCCATTTCAGTTTTTCGATCTCTATAATTTGTTGCTCTGTCATAGCGATTCTGTTGCCGGTATTCAAGGTTATGAGTTGAACGGGTACCATAACATCGTTTACCAAAGGTGTGAAAAATTCTTTTTGAAATGCTGGGCCACCATGACCAGGCTATCGGGTGCATCGTCCCGCTTCGTGCTGCCGTCCTTCATGTAGCTGGTTAAAACTTTCATAAATCTACGGTAGGGTGGCGTCCAGTGGCTTTCCGGCAGGAAATAAAAATGATTTCGGATGAACGCTGACTGCGCCAATATACGCGTGTGTTTGTTCGTCATTGCTTTGACGATACGCACATCGCAGTCCTCGTACCGTTCCTGAATTTTACTGCGCACTTCTTTGCCGAACAATATCCAGGCGCTGTTGCCTTCGATCTCGCAGGCGTTCAGCTTTCGCATAACAACCCTTTCAACAATTTCAGGGATGGTTATATCGGTGCCATCCGTGCTGTAGATCACATCGGTAATGAAAATTTTATTCTCGTACAGATCGGCGAAAGGCGCGGAAAGATCATCGCCACCGGTATCGGCGGGATCCACTGAAGCGAATTTATATTCCGGGTCACCATCGAAGGGTGTAAAATATTTCAGGCTGCTGGCCGGGAACAACAGGCCCTTCAGTTCGATGGGGTTTTGATCGTATTCCGCAGCCCAAATACTTTCCTCGGTATCTTCTTTTATGGTCAGGTATTCATGCGTGGATTTAACGTCCTCACAGAATGATTTCAGTTGCCCGCTTTCATCGACAACCATGGCAGATATCTTCACTTCGATATCGATCTTGCCGCCTTGTATAGCCTTACCGATTTCATCCTTCAGGGTCCAGCGAGTACCGATAAATATTTCGGGGCAATTCTTTTCCATTCGTGAATTGTGTGCTGACTGCTTCCACACTGCAACGCCTTCCTGTACAGTTTCCGATAGCGCAGCAGTCATATCTTTATAGAGGTCGTCACTCACTGCGAGATTGGCGCCGAAGCCTATTATCGTTCCATCCACGCCGCCACCGAAATACCCTACCTGCTTGCTGGTGGTTAGGTTCCATCCGTCCAGGTTCTGCTTATCAGGCTGGATATAAACACCGGGAAATACTTTCCTGAATTTATCCGACCGCACAATGTTGCGCACATCGTAACTGAATTTCTGATACAGGCGAGCCGTGCAGGTGTTACGCATTACTGATTGACTGGGAAACTTACCCAGCCACCAGGCGCAAAAGATCGATGCGATATAACTTTTCCCAGCTCGAGGAGGCATGCTGACAGCGACCTTTATCGATTTGCCTTTCGTGTAGTTGATATAAACCTGCTGGAATGCGTCAGCAACTTTGCGAAGGAATGGCCGGCGCGTGAAGAAATCGCCGTCATAGTACAGGCAGAATTCCCAAAAGTCGTAATACGCCAACCCTTGATCGATCAGATTGTCCACTTCCGTGGCTTCAATCTTTGGGAGCCGTGAAACCTTCGGGCCACTTCTCATACTTCAGGAAATATAGTTGCTCAAATGAAAGTACCTGCGCGGGCGATTGCGGTTCATAAAGTGGTGCGCCATTCTTGCCGGACAGTTCCACCTGTTTGGCGGGATATAAGTTCTGCAGCTTGCAAATTTCCTGCTCTACTTTCAGGATGGCCATTATTCCCATGGGCGTGCCCTGGTATTTATCCTTCAATGACCGTTTGAGTTTTTTAAGCGATTCGATTTTCAACCGCAGTTTTTGTTCAATCGCTGTTTGCTCATTTTCAGACCAGCGTTTGCGGGCTTCGCGGATGTACTTCTTCGCCTGCCGTTCTTCGATCTGCCACTTCGTAACGATCTGTGTCACCATATCGGTGTAAGGATAATCGTCCAGAATCCATTCCTGCACAATCCTTACCCGCTTTTCATATTCCACCTTATCGCATCTACTTGGCATCCGGGAATAGCATTTTAATTATTTCGATCAGGTCCTTTTGCTCTTGCATAACCGCGCGCACTTTGCCTGCTTCGATTTCCCGCATTTCTTTCACGTTGTCGGGCACGCTGTCCATAGGCGATGCCTGCAGGGTGTTAAGCGCCTCAATGCGGTTATTCAGGCGGTTCTGTATCATGCTCACCAAATGTTTAGCAGTGTCTGCCATGATTTTGCTTTTTTCTGCGTTGTCCATCAGGTCTATGAGTTTAGTACCTGAAGATAAGAAATTAGAGCGGCAGGGTCGATTTGAACGCCACACCCCGGCTGGAAGGCCGGATGCTCTACCGGGTTAAGCTACTGCCGCATTTGTTTTCTTCGGATATGGTTTTGAATGTGGGCGGCATCGATCTTCCACCGCCTTCGTCAATGGAAACAGGTATTTGTGTTTGCCCTTCGTATACACCAGTTCTGCCGTGGCATCCTTGTACTTTCTTATCCAGTCGATGTTCGCCTTCCATCCACGGCTACCGAGGCTGCGGGCATGCGTTACCTTTCCTTTGATTCGGAACTTCGGCGTGCCGCCGTTCAGTTCGACCAGGCCCGCATATATCCAGTTCGTGGCCTGGTATATTGTTCCGGTATGCTCCTGGTCACAGTCGGCATAGGAAACCACCAGCTTCAGCAGGGGGTTCACTTTCTTCAGCAGCTTCAGCGATATAGCTACCGCCTTCGATGTGCTGCCATGCCTGCCATTCAGTGCCACGCGGACCAGTTCGCAAACTTCACCTTGCACCAGCCCGAACTTTCTACCGAGATACTGGTTAGCACCGAGCGAATACACGATACAACCGCACCACTCGCCGGCATCATTGAAAACAGAAAACGAGCACAAGGCCTGCGGCACAGCCTTCGCATAATGGAAGTACCGGCATGCGTACTGTACTGCTTTATATGACGCGGGTTCCAGTTTCATAGCTCACCAGCAGACAAGGAAATGAGATAGCCCGGCGCCATCACTTTTAACAGGTTTTCAATTTCCGGTTTACACCTTTCCAGCTCGTCGGCAGTTTCAAATGTGATCTTCAGGCTGGCCGGTTTATCCTTCAGTCCTGCCGTCAGGTCGTCCGGGATGGGCGGCAGCTCGGGGTCCAGCATATTGATACCGGGAATGTCAACGAACATTGACAATTCTTCTCGGTTCAGCCTGTAGTGATCAGCGAAGGTTACAAATCCGTGTTGGGTGGTTTGTGCGTACAGGGATGAATATACCAGGACGAGCTTTGCCGCTTCGGCCTTAGTCGCACATTCGATAAAATTGGCCGGTATCTTCTTCGGGACGCCGTGCCCTTCAGCCTGCAATTGTTCCAATATCTTCACCCGGTGACGGCCATCGAGGCAATATAAAACACTGTCGGACGGATCGCGCCACACGCATAAAGGTTCGATGAACTGGTTTGCCAGTACCGAATTTTTCAACCGCTGTTCGGCCTCAACGCTCATAGTTTTGAATTCATCGTCCTGAATGAACTGAAGCGATTTCCAGTCCACCAGGTCAGTGGATAAAACCCTGTTGCGAATAGAGACCTTACCGGCAGCAGCCTTCATTTGTGCATCATTATGCACCAAATTTAGGATTACTTTTTTGATTAGTTCCTTACTTTTTGGAAGATGGGGCAAGATGGGACACTTATAATAGCAGTATGGTCGAAGTTGCAGGGTTCAGCGAAGCGGCCCGATCAGTTCAGGGTACCGTCACCATCCGGTATGTATGTCGCGAATGGGATAACGGTAATTAATTCCGAAATCATTTGACTGATTTCCTCGAACAGGTCTATGGTTTGCTGATACCGTAGGGGGTCGGCCAGTTGTGCAATTCCCTGAATTGATTCCTGCGAATTGGTCAGGGCAAACTTTTTAATTGACCATCGTTCGACTTCTTTCCCGGCGTGCATGTTGATCGACATTTGCAGCCCTTCCAGTGATCTGTTGACGATCATCGGATGTTGCAGCTTTTGTCCTGCCTCAACCTTCACACGCAGTTTATCGGCCAATCGCTCATAACGTTCAATAAAAAAGAATTGATTTGTCGGTTTATCTCCCATTAAGTACCGTCCAGGTTTGTCGCTGCCAATGTAAAACATTTGGGCAACATCCCCATATTAAACCTTTCCCGGGTATTGACCGCTAAATATTTAGCTTCCCGCCGTAGGGAATAACAAACCGCTGAAGAAAGAAATCGGTTTCATTGACCACTGTAAACTTGGTGCCTTTCGTCAGGCCTTCGCCGGATAGGTCGAATATGGCGCCGTTCTTTATCGAGCCCTGCAGGTCATTGCCCCAAACGAATATGCCCCGGTAGCCGTTGCCATAATCGATGTGCATGCCTTTGCTGGCATTCAGAAATAAGTTTTCCGGGGCACCGGTCAGGATAACCGGAAAGAATAGTTTCCCGTGGTATTTGATCACTTGCCGGTGGTTGCGCATGGAATTGAGAAAGTCCGGCGGCATGGTGGATGGCAGTTCCGTTACTTCAACGTAGGCAACCCGCTGCGCCTCGAAAAATGATTCGGGCGATTTCACCAGCGGCATTTCAGATAGTTTTATTTCCCGCATGTTATAAGCAATCGTTTATCAGTTTGTCAATATCGCGTTCGTGGTTGCGCTTTTCTGCCTCAATATTGATACGGATGGCAGCAGCGATATCCTCGTCGCTGGTCGGCCGCCATGGCCGCGTTCCCTGCTTCGGTGGATCCCAGTCGGCTGGCTGCGGTTTGCGTTTCTTCCGGGCAAATATAGCCCGCCATAAGGCTTTAATCAGTTTCATCTTGTTCATCGTTTGATGGGTCAGGAAATGGGATATCATTCGTAAGGGGTCGGAACCCGGTCGGTGGCAAATCCGGTTTAGCTGCTTTATCGTCGGGCTCATGCGATGGCATAAACTGGTATTGCCGCGTCGATGTGTTGTAGGTAAAACCGCAATGGCCGATTTTCCCCAGCCAGTACAATTTCACTTTCTGCACATACACATCCACCTGGTTCGTATTCAGGTCCCGGACTACAGTAAACCCGTTATCGGTGCGGTTATAAAAGTGGGCGCTGCCGGAAATATCGTACAGGGTCGGCACCGGGTACTTGCCATCAGTTTTTCTTTTTTCCAGCTTCTTCGGATGGGCCACCAGGAACGTGATAAGGTTGTATTTCCGGGTAAATGCGATCAGTTTATTCAGGCACATCAGTATGTAGGTCGTTTCGCTCATGTTGCCGTTCTTATGCTCAATACAGTTCCACGGGTCGAAGATCAGCCCAGTACAACCGCGGCGCTTCACGAATTCTTCCGCTTTTTCCAGCAGCTTGTCAATGGTCAGTTCGAGCACATCCACCTTAGCGAAGAAGAAATACTGCTTTATCTTATCCTTCGCGAATTTGTATTCGATGGGGGAAAGGCGGTGATCGGCGTTCCTGCGTACATCGAATGACTTATGCCCGAACTTTTCAGCCAGCTTTGTGGCGTGGATGGGCACCGGTGTTTCAAAACTGAAAACCGCCCACTTTATTTGTTCCATCAGGCTAAGCGAAGTCATTACATAATCCAGATATTCCGACTTGCCCGAGCTGGGCGCACCAGTGACCGTGGTAAGCTGGCCCGGGTAAAACTTCAGTAGCTCATCGAAACCGGGAATGTGGGTTCGCATCCCATCAGGGTAACCGTTTTCGTAATAATCGTCGGTAATGGGTTCCCATTCTTCCGGCAGGTATTCGCCTTCAATCGGCCAGGGCAGGGGATTGGAAAACACTTTCTTCACTTCGTCCGGGCCATGCTTCAGCAGTATTTCGTTCGGGTCTTTGCAGCCCTTCGAAAACAGGACGATTTTACATTTCTCAAAACCGATACGCCGGGCCAGTTCTTCGCGCAACCTTCGGCCGGCACGATCATCGTCGGTGGCAATTATGACTTCTTCCATTTCGACGAAGTATTGCCAGCAGTTGTCCATGTAGGCCAGATTAAACTTATCGCTTTCCGGCGGTGGTGTGCCGTTCGGTACGCCGACCACGTTATAAATTCCGCACTCGTGCAATGTCAGGGTATCGATTTCACCTTCGACGATAATCGCCTTCTTTTCGCCTTTGATCGCATCGAGGTTGTAAAATATCAGTTCAGCATTTTTGGAAAGTTTGAAACTTTTCTGTGGCCCCCTAAATTTGATATTCACCAACTCACCATCCCTGTAGTAATTGAAGCAGATCGCCGGGACTTCTTTATTTACGCCGGGCATCCATTCGGTGGCTTCAGTTACTTTGAGGCGAAGGAGCGTATTGTTTGATATTTTACGTTTCCCTTCAAGAAATTCCAGCGATTTTTTACTTAGCTTTTCCAGGCGCTCAACCGGTTTTTCGTACACCCGGTTTTCCAGGTCGGTCAGTTCAATGTTGAATTCTTTTGCGAGAAAACGAACGGCTTCGATGTATGAAAGGTTTTCCTTCTTCATTACGAAACTGATACCGTCCCCGCCTTCACCACAGCCAAAGCATTTGTACCGGTTCTTTGCCGGGCTCACTTTAAAGCTGGCTGTCCTT
>Ga0075430_100005706_pt1 | contig 10501 bp, 5 predicted proteins | sample RhiMetdeltSRZDD4_FD_75294 | JGI IMG/M metagenome (GOLD analysis project Ga0075430, IMG submission 75294) | Populus rhizosphere microbial communities from Tennessee, USA - Rhizosphere MetaG P. deltoides SRZDD4 | ecosystem: Host-associated > Plants > Roots > Rhizosphere > Soil | place: USA... | reverse complement strand
TCCGATCTCGGCGAAGCTGGTCTGCGCATGGCCGCGAATGCGGACCGCGTCAACCGGGAGAACGCTGCGTCGAATGCGATCTTCGCTGTCTCCGATACGAACCTCGCTATGGAGGAAGCGTTTCAGAAGGCGAAAGAGCAGGCTAAGCCGGGAGCGCCGCAGTTCACGCCGGATCTCATGAAGGCTTATGACAGCGAGATTGAGCGCCGCGCCACAGCGCTGCCGGACGAATTGACGCGCAAGGCATATCGGGAGCGCATGGCGTCAAGCCGTGACAATTTCGGCGCTCGTGCCATGGCTTGGGAAAGCGTCGAAAACAAACGCAACAAGATCGACAACTTCTCGAAGACGGCGGACAACGACGCAAATCAACTCTTCGCTTCGGACGCTGCAAGCCGTGGCGTGATTTATCAGTCGCAAAAGGAACAGTTTGACCAAGCTCTTGACGTCCTGGAGCTGGAGCCAGGAGACAAGGCGAAACTTCGCGAAGAAGCGCAGAACAAGCGCAGCTATGCCGCTGTGCAGGCAGACCTTCGCGACCGTCCCGACAAGACACAAGACTGGCTCGTAAACGGCGGAGGCGGAACCTATTTCGCTATGCTGCGCTCGGCGGAGAGCGGCGGGCGAAACGTCGGCAGCGATAGCTCTAGCGCATTCGGTCCTTATCAGTTCACGAAAGGGACTTGGGACAACGTTATCGCTCGGCATCCTGATCTTGGCCTGACGTCGCAAGACCGCTTCAACCCGGCTAAACAAGAGATCGCGATCCGCGTCTTCACTGCGGACAACGCCAAGGCGCTTCAGAGCGCGGGCTTGCCGACGACTGACGTCAATCTCTACATGATGCACTTTCTCGGCGAGGGGGGCGGGCCTCGGATGATCCGCGCCCTTGCTAGCGATCCAGGCGGCGACGCGAAGAAGTACGCAAACGCAGATCAGATCGCCGCTAACCCTGCGATCTTCAACGGCCGCAGCGTTGAGCAGGTCTTTAAGCTGTTCGGCGGAAAGTTCGGCGACAAAGAGACATGGAAGAACGTCTCCGACGCGCCGTCCTACTATTCAGATATCCCGTTCGCAAAGCGCGATATGCTTTACGGACAGGCCGAAACGGAGATGAATAAGCGGAGGGTGCAAGGTGAAGCCGCGTTTCGTCAGCGCACCGAGAATGCCGTTGCGGAATACGCCACGACAGGAGCGGCTACGTCTGCGCCGAGCGAACAGGAGTTTGTGGCCGCAATGGGCGCGCAACGTGGCGCAGTTGCATATGGTGAGTTTCAGGCGAACGCAATCGGGGCTGAAGCTAGCTATCGCGTGCAGCGCATGCCGCTTGCCCAAGGCGCGCAGTATGTCGAAAGCCTCAAACCGCTGGCGGGCGATCCGTTCTTCGCCGAGAAGCAGAGGGGCTATGCGCAGGCCAAAGAGGTAGCGGACCGCGTACGGACTTCTGCCCTGACGGACTTCGGCCAGCACGTCGCCACGTTCAACGAGGAAGCCCGCACGGCGCTGGGCACTGCCATGACGTCTCAGGACGCTGGGGAAGCCCGTGCAGCCGCGCAGAGCTATGCCCGCATCATGGAGACGGAGGCAACCCGTTTGGGCGTCCCTGCGGCCGGGCGCGGCTTCCTGCCGAAGGCGTATTCGCAGCAGATCGCCGCGACGCTGGATCAGAAGCTGACGAAAGACACTGACGCGGCAGCAATCGTTCAAACGCTCAATGAGTTCAAGGCGCGCTGGGGAGAGAACTGGCCGCGCATCTACAGCGAGATGAAAGACACGCTGTCGCCGACGCTGCAAGTCGTGACGTCGGGGGTGCAGCCACGCGCAGCCATGACGCTGGTTTCCGTGCACGGGCAGAGCTTTGACGATCTGGCGAAGGTGCTGCCGAAGGCGACGAAGACGGAGATCACCGAAGGCTTGCAGGAAGCGTTTCAGCCCTTCGTCACGTCTACGATGTGGCAGCAGTCAAGCCTTCCAACCGTGACGAACTTCTTCGAACAGGCGAAGAAGCTTGCCGCTGTGTATACGGCGCAGGGAGAGAACGCAGGAGACGCGGCGACGCGCGCTTACGAGGACGTTCTTGGCTTTAAGTACCGCATGTTTTCGTCCAGCTCGGCAAACGTGCGCGTTCCAAAGCCGTCCGACTTTCCGGAGCTGGAGCATGTGCTTCGCTTCGAGCGGTTTAACGCTATTGACCGTCGTATCGCAGCCAATCCCGCTGATCCAGTGACGCAAGCAGACCCTGTCGCAGCGGATCGTCTCGTCAAGCAGCAATATGCGGACGACAGCAAATGGGTAACGCTGCCGGACGAGAGCGGCGTAGGGCTCATGCGTGGCAAAGAGCTGCGTCCCGACAAAGACGGCAAGCCTATCGTCTTCACTTGGGCGGAGCTTCGCGCCTCCAAAGAGCGCATGCAAACGCGTGCTGCTCAAGAGAACGAAGACCGTCAAACTCTGTTCGGTTTCTGGAGCGTTGATTGATGGACGATCCTAATTACATCTCGTTCGGCAACGCTCCCGTCTTCGTACCTGACGAGCCGATTGCGGAGATGACGCCGAGCTTTTCGACCTATTTCGAGAACGCAGCCGGGAACGTGCTTCGCGACAGCCCGACGTCTTCGCTCTTCCGCGCTGTAGAGCTTGCCGGAGCGAACGCGGAGCAGGGCGGCTTTGACGAGTTCGGCGTCTTTCACGGCGGTATGCAGGCGACACGTCGCACGGTCTCGCCAGAAGACGCCAGAGCCAAGGCGGAGGAGGCAGGCGTCAAGGTGGAGTTCGGCGAAGATCACTACACGCCAGAAGCCGTTGACATCATGATTGCGCGGGCGAAGACGCAGGTTGTCCGTGATGTGGTGGTGAACGCCTATGATCCGTCGTGGGGGACGCAGCTCGGCGTCTCGCTGGTGACGTCGCTTGCAGATCCGCTCAACATCGGCGCGGCTTTCATTCCCTTTGTTGGCGAAGCGCGCTATGCGGCGATCCTTGAAGGCGCTGCCACCTTCGGACGCAGAGAGCTTTACCGGGCGGGGCTTGGCGCGGTCGAAGGTCTGGCGGGCTCCTTGCTTGTGGAGCCGTTGATCGCGGGCGCGGCGCTGCAAGAAGGCCGCGACTACACGCTTGCGGATAGCCTCTACAATCTCGCCTTCGGGACGGCCTTCGGCGCTGGCATGCACGCGGCGTCAGGCGCGATCAAAGAGAAGCTGTTTCAGCGGCGCATCAACTCCGAGCCCGTTCAAACGCCTGCTGACGTGGTCGAAAGGCTTCCTGTCGAAGTTAACGAAGCGGCTCTGCGCGGCGCGATCTCGGATCTGATCCACGGCAGAGCTGTGCAATCTGGCGAGCTTATCGACAGCCTGATTGACCAAAATCCACAGATCAAGTCGGCAATCTCGGTCGCCGCGACGCTGCGCCGTGACGGTCCTGATCTGGACGACATTCCCGGACGCATTGAGTACTGGGAGAAGAACCTTACTGCGCTGAAAGAGAAGGCTCCGAAGCCTGTCGATTTCCTGACATGGGTTAGGCAACAGGGCGGCGTCAAAGACACGGACGGGACGCTTGCCGCTGTGCTCGGGGACGTGTCGCATCTGAAGCCGTCCGTCTACATCTCCAAGCGCGGCGCTCCGAAAGCCAAGCGCGGCATTGGCCTTGACGAGCTTCTGGACAAGGCGAAGCAGGCCGGTTACGCCGAGAACATGCACGAGCTGACCGCTGCCTTCAAAGCTGGCGCGGTGGCCGTTCCTAAGAACGCAGAGAAGGCTCTCCAGGCCAGGGAAGCGCTCGCGGCATGGGCAGGCAGGCTTGAGGCGGAAAGCGGCGTAGGGAAGAACCGTCCGCTCTCTGTGAAGGCGCGGGCGATAGCCGGGCGGGAGCAGCATCTCCTCGCCTCCGAGCGCGCGAGAGTATCGAACGCCGTTGACGCGCTCATGGGGCGCAAGCAGGATTATCAGGCGATTGCGGAGGGGCCTGTCGATAAGGAGGTTCCGGACTATGTCCCAGAGCCAGCGCCGAAAGCAGCAACGTCGGAAGGGGCTGCGAAAGCTCCTGAAACCGCGCCCGCGAAAGAGGAGAAGCCCGCCGCTCCTGTTTACTCAGAACGGCAAGTGCAGAAGGCTATCGAAACATCTATAAAGGCCAATGACGACAACGCCGTGCCTACGGATCGCGTGCTAAAGGACTATCTTCCCGGCATGTCGAAGAACAAGTTCGATAAAGCCGTGAAGGAGATCCAGAAGCGCAGACCGAACCTCGTTAAGAAGACAGACAAAGACGGGACGGAAATCGTTCTGTTCGGAGCCATGTCGAAGGAAGCGAAGGAGACGGAAGCGCGTCGTCTGATCACCAACAAAGTCAACGCTCTGCGGCGCGTCTTAACGGAGCAGTATCCTGGCTTAGCGGGGAAGGGGCCTTTCTTCGTTAACGAGATCTTCGGTCCTCGCATGCGTACCGTGTTCAACATTGGCGAAGCTGAACTTGTTCGCTACGTCAACACGCTTGCAGCAGAGGGTAAGATCGAACTCAGCGTGCAGCCTTCTGAGACCGCGACGCCTCCGAAGAAGCCGGGCGCAGTCGGAAATCCGCCGCGTAAGATCGGACGGATTAACGCCGAACGGTTATACTCGGATGAGCGCGGCGGAGACGTGCAGATCGTCTTCAAAGATGAGGTTCCGAAGCAGCCGAAGCGTAGGGACGTCGAGAAAGCGGAAGGCTTGGCTCCGTCGGGGGCGCAGATCGACTTGCCTCCCGCCATGGTGGAGAAGGTGGAGACGCCTCCGGCTCAGTTGAATGCGCTGAAGTCTGCCGAGATCGTCACATACGAAGCGCAGTTTAAGGCTGTGGAGGCAGCGGCGCAGAAGCAGTTTGACGCCATCGCCGCTACGCTTCCTCCAGAGGCAGCGCTACGGCTGAAGGCGCAGCTCGAAAAGATCAATGCGGAGCAGGGCGAACTTGAGAACATCTACAACACGGCTGTGCAATGTCTGCTAAATCCAGAGAGCTAGACAGCTTGGCGCGCTACTGCGTCACGAAATTGCCTTCCGTGTTGTTGCCCTTGCTGTCGCATCCTAGAGCCTGCCCTTGCAGCGTGCTCGTGATCTTCCGGGCTAAAGGGCTGCGTGCGGCAGAAGAGTATTTGGAGAAGTTGAAATGAACGCAGACCGCTGTATCAAGACGATCATTGACGAGACGCAGACCCGGCTAACGAAGCAGGAAGTCGGCGCGATTGTCGAGATGCTTATTGCCTACGATATTCACCCGCGCAATCAGCAGGTCTTCGGTCCTTTCTCTCCGGAGCAGGGTCGCATACAGACTGCGCTCGAAAATCCGCAGACGGCTACGCTTCAGAACGCCAGAGACACGTTAATCGCACGGGCTCGCCTCATCGCGGCGCAGCAGCGGGCGAACGTCGTCATGGATGCGGCGAAACGTGGTCAGCGCTTCGTTACCTATGGCAATGCAGGCGACGAAAGCCTCGGCGTGCAGGCAAAGCTTGTTGGGACGAACACGCCGTTTCTCGGCAACCGCGACAGCGCGGCAGCGGCTATCGAAGGCAACACGTACAAGCTCCTTGGAACCTTCGACGAAGAGCTGAAGACGGCAGGGCTTGACCAGATCTTCGCTTCCGGGGCGATGGAGCGCGATTGGACGCGGGAACTGTTCGAATTGAACCGGACTGCTCCAGGACCGCGCAGGCCCGTGACGCGCAATCCTCAGGCGCTCCAGATCGCACGGATTGTGCAGAACCTCCAGCGCCGCGCCGTCGAGATGCTGAACAACGAAGGCGCGTTCATCGGCTCTTATGACGGCTACATTGCCAGGACGACGCATGACAAGGATCTCGTTCGGCGCATGGGTGAGGATCGCTGGGTAGGCTACGCGCAGCAATGGTTCGATATCCCGACAATCTATCCGAACAGGGACGCAGCGCATATCGAGACGCAGCTTCGCGCGCAATATAAGCGGATCGTCAGCGGCATTCACGACAGCTATAACCCGGAAGAGATGGACCTTATTCCGGATAGCGTCGGCGGGCAGAACCTCGCTAAGAAGGTCTCAGAGAGCCGCGTTATTCACTTCAAGGATGCTGATAGCTGGCTGGCTTATATGGGCGTCGCCTCGCAAATGACGCCTTCCCAGATCATCATGCGCTCGGCAATGTCGGCGGCTCGCGATGCTGGCTTGATGCGTGTTTGGGGGACTAATCCAAAGCGCGCCATGCAGACCGATATTCAGATGCTCCAGCAGGAAGCGCGGGGCCGCAGCGACTTCGATATGATCGAGCGTCTGACGTCGCAGAACCGCTCTTACGAGCTGTGGATGGACTATATGACGGGCGAAGCCAACCGTCCGCATAACGAGACATGGGCGCGCGTGACTTCGAACGTGCTGTCTATTCAGCGCATGGCGAAGCTTGGCTTCCTGCCGTTTGCCCAGCTCGTCGATCTGGCCAGCGTCAGCGGCGAACTGCGCTACCAGGGCGTCGGCTTTATCGACCGCATGACTTCCGGTCTCATGGCGTATTTCCGGGGCGGGATGAACAGCGAGAAGCGGCAGGTCGCCGATCTGCTGGGAGCCTATCTCGAAGGCGAGCTTGCCGAGTACAACGCGCATCTGGAAATCAACGATCCTCGCCAGCTTGGCGGTTTCACGGGGCGTTTGAACAGGCTTCAAGATATCTTCTTCCGCTACTCCGGGGCGCAGGCGCTGACCAACCGGGCGCGCGGCGGGCTGCTCCACATGATGTCTCGGCATATGGGCAGCTATCACGGCCAGTTCTGGGGCGCGCTCGGCGAAAGCGAACAGCGTATTATGAGCGCGTTCAACATTGGCGAAAACGAATGGAACGCGCTCATGCGTGCGCCGTGGACGGTCGGACGCGAAGGCAATCGCTATTTGACGCCACGGGACGCGCTGAACATTCCGGACGCTGCTATCTCGGCTTACAATCAGGCAACCGGCGTCGTTTGGGAGTATCAGACTTTCCGCGAAGCGATGGCAGACCGGCTCTATTCGTACTATGCGGATCGAATGGATTACGGCGTCCTCAATCCCGGCGTCGCGGAGAAAGCGATCCTCTACCAGGGCCAGAAGGCGGGCTCTCCACTCGGGATTGCGCTTCGTCTCGGGACGCAGTTCAAAAGCTTCATGGTGGCCAACTTCCGCCGCACGTGGGGACGGGAGATCTATGGCGGGCAGGGCAAGCTTGGCGCGGTCGCGGGCATTGCCGAGTACGCCATAACCGGCGCTATCCTTGGCGTGCTGGCGAACGGGCTCAATCAGCTCTTCAAGGGACAAGATCCGTTCTCGCAGTGGGACAACGATCCGGGGCGGGCGATCCTGGCAGGGCTGACGCGGGCAGGAACCTCAAGCATGATCGGAGACTTCCTGTTCGGCGAGCTGGGCAGGCACGGGCAGAGCGTCGCGGCCTACATTGCTGGCCCGACAGTCGGCACGGCCGAGAACATGATGCGGGCGTATCAGGCCATGCGTGAGGGCGAAAACCCTACAGGCGAGCTGCTTACGGTCGTTCGCGGGCTGACGCCGTTCGTCAATATGTTCTATACGAAGATGGCGCTGGATTTTCTGATTTGGAACGGCCTTACTGAAGCGGCAACTCCCGGCTATCTGCGCAGGGCTGAGCGCCGCTTGAAGCAAACGCAGGGAATAGAATTCCTTAAGTATCCAGTTGACCTTTCGCCCAACAACATGAGGGCTTTCTAATGTCTGTGCCTTCCGGAACTGCAAGAGAACGCTATATCGGCACGGGGACAACAGGACCGTTTGCCTTTAACTATAAGCTTTACGACGCTACGCACGTGACAGTCGCGAAGACGTCTCTCGCAGGGATCGACACTTACTTAACGCTGAACACGGATTACACTGTCTCGCTCGCTGCGGACATGTCCAGCGCGACCATATCGACGGTGCTTCCTGTTGCGGGCGACGGGATCGACGACGGGGGCAGCGAGATCTTGACGATTGTCCGCGATCCTCCCGTCTCGCAGCTTATCGAATGGCCGCGCACTGATCCGTTTCCCTCTGCCACGCACGAGAGAGCTGCGGATCTCGCTGTCATGCTTGTTAGCAGGCTCAACGAGAAGATTGAACGCTCTCTGCTGCTTCCGGAAAGCTCCGTCTTCTCCGGCTTGACGCTGCCAAACCCTGTCGCGCTTAACGTCCTCCGTTGGAATGCGAGTGAAACGGCGCTCGAAAACGTCGTGATCGACGCTTCCGGGACGTTGGTCGTTTCGCCCTTCATGGTGGACGTTCTGGACGAAGTTGACGCTGCGGCTGTACGGTCGAAGCTTGGCCTTGGTGCACTGGCGACGCTAAGCTCTCCGCTCGGTCTTGCAAACGGCGGCACGGGGCAGACGACGGCGGCTCTTGCCTTCGCTGCGCTTAAGCAAACAGCGGACGCAACGAATACGGGCGTCGTCGATCTCGCCACGGACGCGGAAGTTCGCGCGTCTACGACGGGAGCGCATGCGTTGACCGCTGCGCATCTCGAAAGCGCGGCGGCCCTGGTGACGATCACGGACGGCGCAACGATTACGCCTGATTGGGACGGCTTTATCTTCGGCCAAATCATCTTGGCGGGAAATAGAAACCTTGCGGTCCCTACCAATTTGCAAGTCGGAACGTGGCGAACCATGTGGATACAGGGAAATGACGGGACGGACAGAACGATTGCGCTTCAAGCCGGTTATTTAGGGCCGCATGTGGCGACTTGGAACGCTTTAACGTTCAATAACAGCAATAAGCGATACATCATGTCTGTTCTTGCGTTGAACAGTTCAACCGCCGTTCTCCCCGGCGCTCCGCTAGGACCGTTCTAATGGATTTTTGGCTCCCTCCGAAACCGGCTATTATCCGACCCGCGCCCCATGATTTGCGGCGGGATTGGCATAAAGAGCCGAAGAAAGCGAACTTCGCCCCCGGTTGGTTCCCTGGTGCTGTCGCGGGGCCGTTCCCCCCTGATTTCAGTCATACCGCTTCGGCCGTAGACGATGGCAACACTACCGTTTACGGGTTTACCGCTCAAGCAATCGGGGCCGCCGACATCGGACGCCGTGTCTTCGTGTCGGCAACGTCTAGTGCAACAACTGCCAACTCTGGTATATCGGCAGTTACGATAGGGGGAATAGCTGCAACAATTCATGCGGCAACGAACAACACGGGCAACACTCGAAACGGAGTTGTTGCTATTGCTTCCGCTATTGTCCCGACAGGGACTACAGCTGATGTTGTCGTAACGCATCCGCTTCCCGTTTTGGGGTGTCACATAAGCGTATATCGTGCCTCAGGACTTGTTAGCGGCACGCCTTTCGATACCGCGACGAGCGACAACGCTGCGAACCTTCTCATAGATATTCCCGTGCGGGGCTTCGTGATTGCTTGCGCGGCTACTGTTTCGGGAGGCGGTCACACTTGGCCTTCTCCGGAGATAGAAGACCGCGACGCGGGAAGCGACGGCGTGCAACTCAGCAGCGCTCACACGCCTATCCAGTTCACTGCGACGACCAATTATTCAGCGGGGCCGTCAGCAGGTGGCGGTTCTGGTTCTAGCCGCTACGCCGCCGTGTCTTGGGCTTAGTCGCGTTTCCAGTCAGGGTCTTTGTGGTCGTCGAAGACTTCGATTGTCCAGCGCATAAGCCACGAAATAAAGCGTTGCATGGTCGTTCCTTTCTCTAGCGTGTTTGTGTTTGATAAACTTTTTCGAAGCGCGCTGCAACTAAATCGACTGCGACTTATTATCTAGGTGCACTTCGTAATGTAAGCAACGGACGAACAAGGTAAATTCTGCTATGGAAGACAGAACGTCGCGGGTGAAATCTGGCATGTCTCCGGAGCAGGAATTGAAACTGAGAACGGCGACCACATGGATACCGCTGTCGCTCGTCGGCGCGGTCGTGGGACTTTTCGTCTATGGTGCATGGACGCTTTCAAATGAGCGCTCGCAGATCTACGGGCAGATCGGACAAGTTAGCAACGACGTCAAGGCGTTGACGGCTACGGTAAACAAGCTTGCCGACGCCTACTCCAAGCCGAACAACCTCGCTTTCACGCGGCAAGACTGGATCATGGATTGCCTGCGCGCGCAGATCGCTAATCCGCAATGGAAATGCATCTACGCCGAGCCGGGCGCAACCTATGCTAAGGGAATGTCGCAATGAACTATGAGAGCGTAAAGCGCGGCTACGCCAATCTATGGGCAAAGGCGGAGATCCGGCCGGAGCGGAAGGCCGCAACCTTGGCCGCAGCCCGTCGTCTCATCGCCAGCAAGGCCCGCTACGAGAACATCGCGCGGCAGATCGGTTGCCCGTGGTATTTCATCGCGGTTGTGCACAATCTTGAAGCGCATGGCGACTTCGGAGCCTATCTCGGCAATGGCCAGTCGCTAAACCGCGTTACGACAATCAAGCCGAAAGGCAGAGGACCGTTCCGCAGTTTCGAAGAAGGAGCCCTAGACGCTCTGCGGCTTGAGGGTATCGACAAGATCAAGGAT